>Ga0316208_1001764_pt1 | contig 19396 bp, 20 predicted proteins | sample 3monopyrite_MG_FD_204944 | JGI IMG/M metagenome (GOLD analysis project Ga0316208, IMG submission 204944) | Microbial mat bacterial communities from mineral coupon in-situ incubated in ocean water Damariscotta River, Maine, United States -... | ecosystem: Environmental > Aquatic > Marine >...
ACTCCGCACCCTTTGCGCCTTTGCGTTGAGGTTTTGATCCTGGATATATCGATATGTTTCATGTTGTTCTTTTTGAGCCTGAAATTCCTGCTAACACAGGCAATATAATTCGTTTGTGTGCTAACACGGGTTCGCAACTTCATCTTATTCATCCTTTAGGTTTTGATATGGATGATAAAAAGCTCCGCCGTGCCGGACTGGATTACCATGAGTTCGCTGCGGTTCAGGAATATGCTTCGTTAGATGAGTTTATTGACAAGGTGCAGCCTGAACGCATTTTCGGGATTTCAACTAAAGGCCAGCAGTATGTACACGATGTTCAATACAAAGCAGGTGATGCTTTTTTATTTGGTCCGGAAACGCGGGGTTTGCCTGAAACAGTCAGAGAAAATTTAGGACGCGAGCATGTTTTACGTATTCCGATGCAGCCGACAAATCGCAGTCTCAATTTATCAAACGCAGTGAGCTTAATGGTGTACGAAGCCTGGCGGCAACTTGACTTTAAGGGTAGCGTCTAGCTACTAATATGATTATAAATAAGGCTATACTTTAGATGAGCTAAGAATGGGTCATTTAAAACAGGTAGAACATTATTAACGAAAGTGCTTTTTCACGTTTTTTGTCGAGCGGCTTTGATTTTGATGAATCAGAGAGTCACCTGCTATTCAGGTTTCGTACTCTAAATTACTTCATGGTAATTTCCATGTTCTTCGGTGCACTTATTGGTGGGCTGGGGTTAGTCGGTTTGATGGATATTGGTGAGGTACAACCTGTCACCAATATTACCTATGCTTTTTATAATGCATTGCTTATTTTTTTATTAAGAAAAAATAAACAGTGGTTTAGAAAAATTGCCTGGGCGCAGGTACTGGCTTCATTAGCGACGTTTGCGATTGCGCTGGTCACCGTGTTGCATGATGAATTTCGTATTGCCTGGTTTTATATCGCGATTTATCTTACCTACATGTTGTTGGGTGAAAAGCCGGGAAATTTTTTAACAGTATTCTCTATTTTGATTATAGTTCTCACGCATTTTTATCTTGACTTACAACTCACCAGCACCGCGATTGAGACGGCTATTTTCAGCATCATCGTTTTTGGCTTATTAAGTCGCGTATATAATATGCAAATTAAAAACTATGAAGAAAAATTAGAGGATAAAAATTATGACTTAGCTGCGGTGATAAAAAATCTGGATTTTGCACTCGAAGGAGCGCATGCGGCAAGCAAATCAAAAAGTTTATTTTTGGCAAACATGAGTCATGAAATTCGAACACCGATAAATGGCATGTTAAGTCTTGTTCAGGTTCTACAAACGACAGAGCTGGATGAAAAACAAAAAGAATATCTGCAATCAATAGATCGAGCAGGCAGTATACTTATTAATTTGATTGATGATTTACTTGATTTATCAAGAATTGAATCGGGTAAATTAGAAATAAATCCTGGAAAGTTTAAGTTATGGGATTTTTTAAATGATATTTTTTTACAATCAGAACATTTATTCGATGAAAAAGATGTCGTTTTTAATGTTTACATAAGTGATGATTTGCCAACCTGTTTAATAACAGATGATATTCGGTTAAAACAGGTTGTTGTAAACCTGATAAATAATGCAGCAAAATTTACTGCTGCAGGTGAAGTGAATTTTATAATAAATGGCAATCGCCTTGGCAATAATTTTAAACTTCATATTGAAGTTAATGATACAGGCATAGGGATTCCGAAAAATAAAATTGAAAGTGTTTTCGAACCCTTTAAGCAACTATCTTCACGAATTTATAATAAAGGCGTTGGTTTAGGTTTGCCTATTAGTAAAAAAATTATTGATGCTTTAGGTGGGAAAATTTATATCGAGTCAAAATTAGGGGAAGGGTCGCGTTTTATTTTAGATTTCATTTTTCCTGTTGCAGAAGATGAGCTTCAAAATGAAGAAAATGTTATTTCAGAGAGCTATTTAAAACCCATCACCGTTTTGCTTGTAGAAGATGATAAAATTAGTCGCTTAGCAGTTAACACATGGCTAAAAGATAAAGGCCATAACATTATTATTGCAGAAAACGGAAAACAAGCAGTTGAATTTTTAGAATTTAGTGAAAAAAATGTCGATGTTATTTTAATGGATGTGCATATGCCGGAAATGGATGGCATTGCAGCAACAAAATTAATAAAAGAAAAAGCGTTAAGTAATGCGCCTATTGTTGGTATGACAGCAAGTGTGATGAGTGATGAACGAAAACGTTATATTGAGGCTGGTATGGACGTGTTGGTAGAAAAGCCGGTTAATTTTGAAAAATTAATTCTAATCATAAAAGAAAATCTTAAAAATTAATTTTCTTTTTTAATTGCACGATTAAACAAAGCATTAACGGCATTTTCAGGCGAGGAATTTTCATAGAGTACATTGTAAACCTGTTCTGTAATGGGCATATCTATTTTTTGTTTTTTTGCTAACGCCACAACTTCTTTTGCAGTCGTAATACCTTCAACGACCTGTCCAATTTCTTTTACCACAGCATCAAGTTTTTTCCCCTGTCCCAGTGCAATTCCGGTACGACGATTACGCGATTGATCATCGGTACACGTTAATACTAAATCACCCAGCCCGGTTAAGCCGGTGAAGGTTTCTGCTTTCGCACCAAGCGCAATGCCCAGCCGGGATATTTCAGATAATGCGCGAGCAATCAGCGCAGAACGGGCATTGGCACCAAAGCCCATGCCATCTGCAATGCCTGCTGCAATGGCAATCACATTTTTGCAGGCACCACCAATTTCAACACCAATAATATCGTCACTGGTATACGCACGGAAATGATCATTATGTAGAAAGCGGGCCCAGGCCAAAGCAAGTGTTTGATCGGCTGAAGCAACGGTAACGGCACCGGGTAAGCCTTGTGCAACTTCTTTTGCAAAGGTAGGGCCGGAGATAACGGCGAGTGAAATTTTATCACCCAATACTTCACGAGCAACACGATGCAAAAGTTTATAACTATCCGCTTCAAGTCCTTTTGTTGCCCATGCAATACGGTGTGATCGGGTAATGAAAGGTTTAATGAGTTCGAGCGTTTGTCGAAAAGCATGACTGGGTACGACAATAAGAATATCAGTGACGTCGGCAAGAGTGCTGTCCAGATCAGCACTTACATTGAGAGTTTCAGGAAAAGTCAGGCCGGGAAGATAACGCGTATTCTCACGGCTTTGCTGCATTAGACTCGCCTGTTCAGCACTGTGCGACCAGAGATTAACCGGGTGATTATTTTGCCCAAGTAACATGGCCAGTGCTGTTCCCCATGAGCCGGCACCTAAAATAGCAAGTGTTTGCGTTTTATCAACACTCATACCTAGTTAATAGTTTTGTCTTCGTTATTTTCTAAGTGCTGGGCATAGATGGCATCAAAATTAACCGGTGCAAGTAATAGTTGCGGGAAACCACCTTTAGTAACAAGATCAGAAATGGCTTCACGTGCATAAGGAAATAAAATATTAGGACAAAAACTGCCGAGCATGCCGTTTAAGTTAGCATCATCCATTCCGCTGATAGAGAAAATACCGCATTGTTTAATTTCAACTAAAAAAGATGTCTTATCATTATTTTTTGCTGTAACTGTAATGCTTAATTCAACTTCATAAACATTGCCATCAATTGGATGGCCTTGTGAATTAAGTTCCATGTTAATTTCCGGGCTCCAGTCGTCCGTAAAAACAGCCGGTGTCTCAGGTGATTCAAAAGAAACATCTTTTAAATAAATTTTTTCGATCGAAAAATGCGGTTCACTATTTTCGTTATTTTGCTCTTTAGTATCAGACATGATTATTCCAAATATTAATAAGTTTGAGATTAGTGTGCGTTTTGTTTGACCCAGTTAATCAGGTTTTGTAAATCCATCGCGCCGGCAGTGCGTGCGATCTCTTTGCCATTTTTAAAAATAGCAATAGTCGGAATGCTGCGTATTTGAAATTGCGCGGCAAGTTGTTGTTCGGCTTCGGTGTTCACTTTCGCAATACGAAAATCGGGTTGAAGTTGCTGTGCGGCCTGAGCAAAAACAGGTGCCATCATTTTACAGGGGCCACACCAGGGCGCCCAAAAGTCAACAACGACAGGAATATCGCTGCGTGAAGTATGTTTTGAAAAGTTAGATGCGGTTAAATCGAGCACTTCACCGTTAAATAATGCTTTTTTGCATTTGCCACATTTCGCTGATTGATCATGTGCAGAAAGTTTATCAGCTGGAAGGCGGTTAATACTGTCGCAAGCAGGACAAACAATGTGCAGGTTTTCGCTCATAAATCACTTATGATCCTAATCGTGAATCAAGGGTGTCTTGATCTTCAAGATCAAACAATTCATCACAGCCACCAACATGGTAGTCATCAATAAAAATTTGTGGCACTGAAGTACGTTTGCTGCGTTCAATCATTTCTCTATGGCGTTCTGGTTCCTGATCAACACGAATTTCTTCATATTCTACATTTTTACTTTCCAGTAATCTTTTTGCACGAACGCAGTAAGGACAAAACGGGGTACAGAAAACTTCAACTTTAGCCATGATATTTTTAGAGCCTTAAATATATTTGTAAAATAATAATGATTTTATTTTTTGATTAAAGGCAGGTTAGCACTTTGCCATGCCATAACGCCGCCTCTTAAATTAAATACTTGTTCAAATCCGTCTTTCTTTAAATTTGCACAGGCTTGTGATGAACGGTGACCTGAACGACAGGCAACAATCACTTTTTTGCTTTTGTATTTTTCAAGTTCTTTCATGCGTGTTTTTAAAGCTGAAAGCGGTATGTGTAAAGAATTAATAATATGACCTTCGCTATATTCATTACTTTCACGTACGTCCAGGATTAAAGCATCATCATGATTAATCATTTGTGTGCTTTCAGAAGGTGAGAGTGAGCTATAACCTCGTAACTTTTCACCGACAAGACTATGAATCAGCATAAGTGAGACGATAACGATGGCAACAACAAGAATAGTGTTATTGCTGGTAAATGTAATAAGTTGGTCCATAATATTTTCGCAGTTTAGATAGTCTGGAATTAAAAACCCGTGATTAGGTTAACAATCACGGGTAATAAAGTTGAAACAAGGGTAGATCTTAAGAGCAGGATTCACACTCTTTACCAAATTTCTTTAATACGATTTCTGGCAAACAAAAACCGGTAATGCCGCTCTGGAACAGGTTAAAGCCTGCAAATGCAGTGAGCCATAACCAGTTTATGTTTAGAAAAATTGGGCTTGCTTCAACACCCAGTCCGAGTGAGAGTAAAACAACAAAGCCAGCCATAATTCGAATTTTACGTGTAATAGACATATTTATCCCTTATAAATTTGCATTCTGATTAGTTAAATATTTACGAATATGTGGAATATATAGGTAAATATTGATTTTTAAAGATCAGCCGTACAAAAAACATCCCGCATCATGTCAATGAGCGCTAAAGTTCGGGCATCACCTACTTTGTAATAAACGCGGTTGGCGTCCTTTCGTGAAAAAAGAATGCCTTTGTCGCGTAAAATAGCGAGGTGTTGAGAAATATTACTTTGCGATGTGCCCACATGCTCAACAATATCCTGAACGCTGATTTCCTGATCGCCCAAAGTACAAAGTATTTTTAAGCGTAAAGGATGTGACATGGCTTTGAGTGAGCGTGATGCGCGTTCAATATCTTCATCTCTTGTAATTAACGACGGTATTGTTGTTTCTGTCATAGCTAGTCCATCCATTTCTGGAATCCCCAAATTTTGTATGTTTTATAAATTGGCTTAAACACTGTTATTTAACAACACAGAGTCTGCTCTTTATTAGTAAAACAATATACAATAATTTACCGTTTGAGAAGGGTTAATTAATATTTTAGTGAATTCTTCTATTCAGGCCGCAAAATCGGTATCCTAACGTCTTAATTAGCCTAATTATAGAGTTAGTCTAAAATTTTATTAGTGGTAAAAAGTAAATATATAGCTATGTCATTGAATTTAAAGCCAATTGTTTTAGTCATTTTAGATGGTTATGGCCATTCTGAAGAAAAAGAAGGCAATGCGATTGCCGGCGCACACAAACCGACCTGGGATAAGCTCTGGGCTGAACATCCTCATACCTTTATTAAGGGTTCCGGTGCAGAAGTTGGTTTGCCTGCCGAACAAATGGGTAACTCAGAAGTGGGTCATTTGAATTTGGGTGCTGGCCGGGTGGTCTATCAGGAATATACTCGCGTTAGTCGTTCGATCAAAACGGGGTCATTTTTTGCAAATGACACCCTGGTTGAATCTGTCGCCATCGCCAAAGAAAATAACAAAGCCGTACATGTGCTTGGCTTATTATCTGCCGGTGGCGTACATAGTCATGAAGATCATATTCATGCCATGTGTCAGCTCGCGGTCGAACAGGGTGTCGAAAATGTTTATTTACATGCCTTTTTAGATGGGCGTGATACGCCACCGAAAAGTGCCAAAGAATCGATTCAATCGATGCAGGAAAAATTTGCAGAACTGGGTGGAGGGCAAATTGCATCTGTTATTGGTCGATATTATGCGATGGACAGAGATCATCGCTGGCCGCGCATTCAAAGTGCCTATGAACTTATCACAGATGGCAAAGGCGAATATGAAGCTGAGTCTGCGTTAGCGGCACTGGAAAGTGCCTATGAGCGTGGTGAAAACGATGAGTTTGTAAAAGCAACGGCAATCGTCGCGGAAGGGGGTAAGCCGATTACCGTAGAAGATGGTGATGTGGTTATTTTCATGAATTACCGTTCAGATCGCGCACGCCAGATAACCCGTCCTTTCATTGAAGATGATTTTGATGCCTTCGAGCGTAAACGTGAATTAAAATTAGGCTGCTTCACCAGTTTAACTGAATACCATTCTGATTATGATATTCCGGTTGCTTATCCAGCCGAACGACTGACCAATGTGTTTGGCGATTACATTTCCCAATTGGGTATGCATCAACTCCGCATTGCAGAAACAGAAAAATATGCGCATGTTACTTTTTTCTTTAATGGTGGTCGTGAAGAACCGTTTGAATTTGAAGACCGTATTTTGGTGCCATCACCTGATGTTGCAACTTATGATCAACAACCGGAAATGAATGCCATTAAGTTAACCGACAACATGGTAGAAGCTATGCAAAGCGGTAAATATGATGTCATTATTTGTAATTATGCGAATGCCGATATGGTTGGTCACAGCGGTAACTATGATGCCGCAGTAAAAGCAATTGAAACACTTGATGATTGTCTGGCACGTTTACTTGTTTCGATTGAAAAGGCCGGTGGCGAAATGTTAGTCACGGCTGATCATGGTAATGCAGAAATGATGTTCAACAAAGAAACCGGTCAGGCTCATACAGCGCATACAACAAATCCGGTACCGTTCGTTTATTACGGTCGTGATGCAACAATGGCAAGTACCGGTGCACTCTCCGATGTTGCACCCACTATGCTTTATTTAATGGGGCTTGAACAGCCGACTGAGATGACAGGGCGTTCATTAATTGGTCCGGCGGAAGATGAAAACCAACCGAGCCTGATCTAGGGCCATGCACGAATAATGAGAAACCAGATAACTACGTTTACTCTCTATAATGCAGATAAATGTAGGGCACGACGAAATCATCTTCAAAATGCTCACGTACTTGTTGTACGCTGCGCTTTTTCATCAGATTTGCCTTGTTCTATGCTTTCTCATCATCCGTGCAAAGCCCTAGACTAATGCGAAAACCCTCTGAGCGAATAAAATCATTCAGAGGTTTTTTTTCCCTTATTCCTTTCTTATTTCTTTCTGTTACACCTTCTATATACGCTGATTATGATGATGACTTTGATTCAGGATTAAGTGATATACAACGCCAGGAAAAAAAACAGGAGCTTGAAAAGTTACGAGAGCGAATGGCGGCGTTGCGCCAGAAGATGGAACAAAAGCAACAGGAAAAAGATTCAGCCAGAAATTTTTTAAAAAACATAGAAGTACGTATCGGCGAACGTGCCTATGTTTTAAGAAAAATTAATCGTCATTTGCGAAAACAAAAACGCGAATTAAAAAAATTAAAAAAACAACAGCAAAATACCCGATCTAAACTTGCTAGCCAGCGCAATATTTTAAGTGAACAAATTCGTGCGGCGTATATGATTGGCCGACAAGAATATTTAAAGCTACTTTTAAATCAGGAAAACCCAGCGGCCATCGGTCGCACCTTAACCTATTACGATTATTTTCATAAAGCACGTAGCCATCATATTGATGAAGCCGTAGTCACAATCAAAAAACTGGATCGTTTAACCAGGCAGGTAAAAACAAAGACAGATGAATTAAAAGCCTCACGCAAGCAACAGCGTATAGAAAAACAAAGATTAGAAGATGACTTTATTGATCGTTCCATTATCGTAAAAGCAATGGAAAAAGACATTGCCGATCAGGGAGCCAGGCTAAAAAAATTAACTGCTGACGAACAATCACTACAACAGTTGTTAAACGAAATTCGTAACATCATGCCGTCGATGCTCACAGAAATCGACAAACGTGAAACCTTTGCAAAACGCCGTGGTCGATTAAAGTGGCCGGTGCAAGGTAAGGTGAAGCGGCTTTTTGGTAAATCGCGACAAGCTGCCAATCTCAAATGGAACGGGGTACTCATTCCAAGCAAAGAAGGGATTGAGGTCAAAGCAGTGTCACATGGACGCGTGGCATATGCGGACTGGCTTCGTGGCTACGGCATGTTGGTCATTATTGACCATGGTGATGGTTACATGACCTTGTATGGTTACAATCAGGCATTATATAAAGAGACAGGTGACTGGGTTGAAGAAGGAGACGTCATTGCTACAGTCGGACGAAGTGGTGGACAGTCAAAAAGTGCGCTGTATTTTGAAGTCCGAATTAAAGGGCAGCCCAGTAATCCGGTAAAATGGTTCCGGGGATAAGTTCTTCGCTCATTGCGAGTGAAACCAGGCAATCTCAAGGTATGGGGTATTTGGCATGAGATTACTACGGGCATCCTGCCCTTCGCCCTCGGCAACTGCTCCTGCGTTGCTCTACCTCCTGCGTCCATGCAGTCGTACGGGCCAGGCAAAGCTTGTTCAAAATCGTTCCATACGATTTTATGCCACGGCAAAATTGAAAAATATTTATTTTTCAATTTTTTCTCACAACAACAGCAATTTTAAAGAAAATTACTGTTGTTTGTGCAGCAAGTTATTGATTTTACTTTAAAATCAATCAGGTAATGTGATACTTTGGCAAAATGCATTCAAAAATGCAGCTATACAGAACATTTTTAGATAAAGGACAGTAAATGAAAAGCATGACACGAAATACGCTAATTCTTGGTTTAGGACTGATGCTTGGCGTCATGTTGGCAATCGGGCAAGGTGTTTTAGCCGAAAAGGATAATTCCCGACAATCTGCTCAGGCTATTCCACTTGAAGACATTCGGTCATTGAGTGAAGTTTTTGGCAAAATTAAACAAAATTATGTTGAAGACATTGCAGATAAAGAATTATTAGAAAATGCGATTCGTGGTTTGCTTAGTGGTTTAGATCCACACTCAGCATATTTAGATAAAGAGGCCTTTACAGAATTACGTGAAGGCACCAGTGGTGAATTTGGTGGCTTAGGCATTGTTGTTGGTATGGAAGAAGGCTTTGTAAAAGTTATTTCACCTATTGATGATACACCCGCAGAAAGAGCCGGTGTGAAATCTGGTGATTTAATCATTCGTTTAGACCATAAGAATGTTAAAGGCATGAGTTTACAAGATGCTGTGAACGTTATGCGGGGCAAACCTAAAACAGATATTCTGCTGACGATTGTACGCGAAGGTGCAGATAAACCGCTCAAAATTAAAATAACCCGCGCAATTATTAAAATTCAGAGTGTGCGTAGTAAAACCCTGGAAAAAGGATTTGGTTATATTCGTGTTTCAGCATTCCAGGAACGCACCGGTGCAGATTTACGTAAAGCACTTTCTAAATTAAAGAAAGCAAATAATAAAAAAATCAAAGGTCTGGTTTTAGATTTACGAAATAATCCGGGTGGCTTATTAAGTGCTGCCGTAGAAGTGTCAGATGCATTTTTAGAAGGTGGCGTTGTTGTTAGTATTAAAGGTCGTGATGAATCAAACACAAGATCATACAGTGCAAAAGGTATGGATTTGATTAATGAAGCGCCGATTATTGTGTTAATCAACGGTGGTTCAGCATCCGCATCTGAAATTGTCGCCGGTGCACTACAAGATCATAAACGCGCTATTATTATGGGTGTGCAATCATTCGGTAAAGCATCAGTACAAACCGTTGTACCTTTAGGTAATGGCAGTGCGCTTAAGTTAACAACAGCACGTTATTACACACCAAACGGAACGTCAATTCAGGCAAAAGGGATTACTCCGGACATTATTTTAGATGACGTAAAGGTTTCCAGGAAAGAAGATAACGGCTTTAAGCGTACAAAAGAAAAAGATTTATCACGTCACTTAACAAATGGAGATGTTGATGAGAGTAATAAAACTGATAAAGACGGCAAAGACTTAAAAGATAAATTAGTCTTAGCGAAAGAAGATTATGCTTTATACGAAGCATTAAATTTATTAAAAGGTATTACTTTAGTAAACAGTTTACATAAAAAATAAATTTAAAATTAAAGTGTTAAATCGAAATCACATAATACGAAATGGATTTTGGTTTCTACTCCTTAGCCTGACACCATTTATAACATTATTGGTGCAGGCTGAGGAGACTCCATTACATCAACCTGCAATCAGTATCATTATTGATGACATGGGTTATCGTTTACATTCAGGTAGCCGTGCAGTCAATTTACCCGGCGCATTAACCTATTCATTCTTACCGCATACACCTCATGTCATACCATTGTCACAACTTGCGCATGATCATAATAAAGAAGTGATGTTGCATTTACCGATGCAAGCCGAAAGTGGTAAAAAGCTTGGTCCTGGCGGTTTAACTGAAAGTATGACAGAACAAAACTTTTCTAATGTGCTTGAAGAAAGTATTCAATCTATTCCTCATGTTAGTGGTTTTAATAATCACATGGGTAGCTTGCTAACTAAAAGCCAGCACTGGATGAAACGGCTGATGCATGATGTTGCGGCCAAGAATAATTTATTTTTTGTTGATAGCAAAACAACCAGTGAAAGTGTTGCTTTAGAAGTGGCACAGGCGCAAGGTTTAAAAAGTATTCAGCGGGATATTTTTCTTGACCATGAAGAGTCTGAAATATTTATAAAACAACAACTTAGAAAATTGATTAAACGCGCCCGGAAAAAAGGCACTGCTTTAGCAATTGCACATCCCAAAAAAATCACATTATCTGTATTAGAAAAATGGTTGCCGCAACTTGAAGCAAATGGCATTAAACTTGTGCCGGTATCTGAATTAATAACCTTACAGCAACAAAGAAGACTGGCATTATGGAAAAACCCAAAGAATTAAATTCTGCTGTAAAAGTGCTCGTCCCTCTGGCCCAGGGTTGTGAAGAACTGGAAGCCATCACCATTACTGATTTACTGACCCGTGCAGGGATAAACGTTATTACTGCTGGACTGGATGATCAAATCATCACTGCCAGTCGGGGTATGAAACTGGTTGCAGATAAAAATCTGGATCAAGTACTCGAAGATGAGTTTGACATGATTGTTTTGCCCGGAGGCTTGCCCGGCGCAGATCACTTAAATAATGATCCACGTATTCAGGCTCTGCTAAAAAAAATGGCGAGCAGGAATAAATACACTGCTGCGATTTGTGCTGCTCCCAGAGTATTAGCAACGGCAGGTTTATTAGACGGTAAACATGCTACCAGCTACCCCGGTTCACTGGATCAATTTCCTGTTAAAACTATGATATATGAAGAAAAAGCCGTCGTAGTGGATGGTAAGGTGGTGACTTCAAGGGGCCCCGGTACTGCGATGGATTTTACTTTAACATTAATAGAGTTGTTAGCAGGTAAGGAAAAGCGCGACGAAGTAGAAGCGGGTCTACAAAGGGTCATAATATAAGTGCGCATTATAGAAGTCATCACTGATCAAGGCCACGTCGATACATTACGTGGTATCGCTGCTCAGCAAGAAATCATTGATATTTGGGTGGGTCACACTGATGAGGATGGTCGCTGTAGTACGCGCTTACTTGTCCCGCCAGAAAAACAGCAAGTTATTCTTGACGCATTGCAAGCAGTCATTAAAGCATCAGAAAATACGCGCATATTGGTTTTACCTGTCGATGTAACACTGCCACGGATTGAAGAAAATAATGAGGAAGAAGAAAAGAAAAAGAGTGTTACTCGTAGTCGTGAAGAGCTTTATCAGCAAATAGCTGCGGGCGCAAAATCTGATAGCAATTTTGTATATATGGTCCTTATGTCAACTATTGTCACGGCGATAGGTTTGCTTGAAGATAATGTTGCTGTAGTAATAGGCGGAATGGTAATCGCACCTTTATTAGGTCCAAATGTGGCATTAGCTTTTGCGACGACATTAGGTGAAGGCAAACTACTTTGGTCAGCATTAAAATCTAATATATCAGGCACATCGATAGCATTGGCTTTATCATTTTCAATTGCTCTTATTTGGCCATTAAACTTTGACAGCCACGAGTTAATGGCCCGAACAGATGTTGGAATGGATGGTGTTGTTTTGGCATTTGTTTCAGGTGCAGCAGCCGTATTGTCATTAACCTCGGGTTTATCAAGTGCGTTGGTTGGTGTGATGGTTGCTGTTGCAATTTTACCACCAACAGCTACTGTTGGTCTCATGTTGGGTGCGGGTCAGTTTCAGCATGCACTAGGGGCAGCCTTATTACTGGCCGTGAATATTGTTTGCGTTAATCTTGCGTCAAATATTGTATTTTTATTAAAAGGGATAAAGCCGAGAACATGGTACGAAAAGAAAAAAGCTAAACAATCAATGATCGTTTTTGTGCTTTTTTGGATTGTTGTTCTTATAATTTTAGTTGTAGCGGTTAAAGTCAGGCAAGATTTTTTGTTAGTATCATAAAGCTTACATCCCGTTAGAAAATTTATCATTATTAATTTCAGTTTCAGCGCGCATGGTTTTTAATGCCTTACCATAACCAATCAAAATTTTGAGACACCAGTTTAGTCTTTCTTTGTAATAGTTGTCCGACCGTTCATTATTGTCTTCAGTTTTTTCATTAAAAACATGTTCAACATTACGCACGATTAACTGTTCTGGCATGTAACAAAGACGATTATTTTTATAACTGCTCATACGTAGTTCTGCGACAGGGTAGGTACCGCCATCGCCAGATGAAACAGAAACAATAAAAGCGGGTTTATGCCCCAGCTCAAAACGGCTCATTAATAAAAATAAATTTTTTAAACCAGATGGCACTTGTCCGTGCCATTCTGGCGTAATAATGACAAAAGCATCACTGCTGCTGAATTGTTCTTTTAATGGTGCCAGTCGTTCATTCCATTTATCATCATTTTCCCATACAGATTGATCCCATAAAGGCAACGGGTTGTCAGCCAATGAATATAAAAATGGGTTAATATCAGAAAATTCATTTTGTAATAGTGTTTCAATATATCGTCCAATTTTTTCACTTTGTGACGGGTTGCGGTGGCTACCACTGATTATCGATATTTTCATAGTACTCACTTTAATAATTTATTTGTAGGTTGGCCTGAAGGCCAACACGGTGTCTTAAAAACAACTTAAATTTTTAATTCTACGTCAGTTAATAATTAGTTAAACGGTGTAAACATTAACGTTTTAATAAGCTCAATAATAAAGCAATACCACTACCAGCAAAAATAAATTCAGGCAGCTGGCTAAAGTCAGAAGGTATAAAAGTCAGTTCAATATTAATTAATAAAGCGGCTGTTATGAGTAAACTACCACCTGCTATAGCACGAATTGAGCGACTATTCCCTGAGTTTATTTCTTGTTTAATTTCCTGTATTTGAGTTTCATTTAACTCAACTTTTAAATTCCCTTTTTTGGCTTGTTCTAATACATCATAAATAAGGCTGGGTATTTTAGGCAGTTGTTCTACCCAGAGTGGTGCATTTTCTTTCACATGTTTGAAAAAAGATTTAGGACCAATTTTATCTTTCATCCATTGTTCTAAAAAGGGTTTAGCCGTTTTCCATAAATCCAGTTCAGGATATAGCTGACGGCCTAAGCCTTCTATATTGAGCAGCGTTTTTTGTAACAGGATAAGTTGTGGTTGCACTTCCATATTAAAACGACGTGCAGTGTGAAATAAGTTTAATAATAACTGGCCAAAGGAAATATCTTTTAGAGGTTTATCAAATATGGGTTCGCAAACAGAACGTATGGCAGATTCAAATTCATCAATGCGGGTGTTTTTATCAACCCAGCCTGAATTCACATGTAGCTCAGCAACACGACGATAGTCACGATTAAAAAAGGCTAAAAAGTTTTCAGCCAGATAACGCTGGTCAGTTTCATTAAGTGTACCCATGATGCCAAAATCAACGGCAATGTACTGACCATTATCCGCTACAAAAATATTGCCGGGGTGCATGTCAGCATGAAAAAAACTATGACGGAAAACCTGGGTAAAAAATATCTCAACACCACGTTCTGAGAGTTGTTGTAAATTGATATTTTTTTCAATAAGCGCATCGATGTTGCCTATCGGGGTGCCATAAATGCGTTCCATTACCATGATGTTGCGGCGACAATGATCCCAATAGATTTCCGGAATATATAATTTTTCAGAATGTAAAAAATGTCGTCGAAGTTGAGATGCATTGGCTGCTTCACGCATAAGGTCCAGCTCATCTAAAAGGCTTTTTTCAAATTCAGCAACGACATCTTTTGGGCGTAAATTTTTTCCTGCCGGCCAGTAGCGTTCAATTTTATCAGCGATAATATATAGCAGACTAATGTCACGCTGGATAACAGGTTTAATGTTGGGGCGTAAGACTTTAACAATCACCTTTTCACCGCTATGCAAAGTCGCTGCATGAACCTGCGCTATCGACGCTGAGGCAAAGGGGGTTTCACTGAAATCACTAAATATATCATCCAGCGGGTGACCGAGTGATTTTTCGATAATTTTATAAGCCGTTTGATTATCAAACGGGGTGACCTGATCTTGCAATTTTGCCAGTTCGATCGCGATATCATCGGGTAATAAATCACGTCGGGTCGATAGTATCTGTCCAAATTTAACGAAAATCGGGCCTAAATCTTCTAGTGCAAGACGAATTCGCACACCGCGGGAATTTTTTCTCGCATACCAGGTCCACGGCATAATCAGTCGCATGTAGCGAAAAGGACGGAACAGGTGAGTGGCAAGAATGAGCTCATCCAAACCATGCCGAAGCAGTACCCAGCTGATGGTGGAAAGACGGATAAAACGTTGAATGGTTACCATGTTAGTTTTGTGAGCTCATTAGATATTAAGCTAGCTATTGTACGGATAAAATGAGATAAATAAACTGTAATTTTTGAATTTCATTTGTAATGGTGAATACTTAATCAAGTGTATTGATATCACCATAGGCATTAAGAAAACACATAGTGAAAAATCCAATAGACATATCACAGCAAGAACATCCGAAATCAAATTTAAGCATTGAGGAAACAATTTATAGTGAGGTTGTTAAGGCGTTGTATATGGCCTTGCCTGGTTCGGTTACAGCAACAATTATAATTGCTGCGTCTCTGGTTGCAATATTATGGCAAGAAGTTGATAGGACCTATCTGCTTACATGGTTGATCACAATAATGTTTTTTAGTGTGTGTCGTTTTATTACTTATAAATTATATTCTAAAAGTAAAAAAACGATGCAGGATATTTATTTCTGGGATCAGGTATTTTATGTCCTGCTTGTGTTAACAGGCCTTACCTGGTCATGTGTCAGTATCTGGTTATTGCCACCGGATGATTCAGTTTATCATTATGTGCCAGCATTAATTTTAATCGGAATTAGTGCAGGTTCTGTGACATCACTTGGTTTTAAAATGAGAAATATTATTACTTATTTTTTGTTTTTATTAGTACCGCTTTTTGTTAGTGAAGTAATGCTGGGAACATTTATCTCGTATGTTGTTGCATTTCTGACGGTGATTTTTATTATCCTGGCATTGTCAAATACTAAACGTATTAATGCAGCAATGATTGAAAATATCAGCTTTCGCTATGAGGCAGAGGCGCATGAACAGGAGCTGATAGAAAATAAAGATGCAGCTATTGCAGCAAACAGTGCTAAAACGCATTTTGTGTCAATGATCAGTCATGAGTTAAGAACCCCGTTAAACGCTATTTTAGGTTTTGCTCAATTATTAAAAATGTCTGATTCACCGGAACTGAATAAAGAGCAGCAAGATCATACACTGGGCATCCTGGAATCCGGTAAACACCTTCTAAGTTTAATCGAAGAACTATTAGACATGTCAGAAATAGACGCAGGTAACTTAACCATCTCAATGGATGGCATCTCTTTAGCAGCAGTATTAAATGAAAGCATTATTTTATTATCACCGGTTGCTGCGAACGCAAACTTTGAAATTATTAATGAGATTGATTCCGACTATTTTATCATGGCGGATCATAAGCGGCTTAAACAAATTTTTATTAATTTAATTTCCAATGCCATTAAATACCATGATAGTGAGGGTAAATTAACAATTTTTGCGACAGAAAAAGAGGATGGCCATGTCCGAATTTCGTTTTGTGATAATGGGTTTGGAATATCGGCTGAACAACAGGAAGATTTATTTAACGCTTTCACACGTTTTAATACGACAAAAGAAGGCCTCGGTCTTGGTTTATTTATCACAAAAAAAATAGTCAGCATGATGTCAGGAAATATTGGTGTTGAAAGTGAAGCGGGTAAAGGCAGTACCTTTTGGATAGATATTTTACTGGCAGAATAATTTTGACCTCATCACTATAAGGTTCGTCAATTATCTCAACTTCACCAGCCTCAGCCTCGAAACCGGGCCCATTTTTGCTAACATATGTGATCCGGGTAGTTACCAGAGTGATTTACTCTGTGATCTATGGTGTTGAAAACTATCGCATTAATAGTAAATAAGCCGAAATTAAACGATTCGTTAACAAAATAGAAGTATTTAACAATGTTTAACATATAAAAAATAAAAGTCTTATATTTAGTGCCGATACATTAAATCACCAGTTGTTAATTTTTTGAGTGATTTAATTATGATAAAACTACTTTTTCTTCTAATGAGCTTTGTTTTCACTCAGCAAGTGATGGCAGATTCATTTAATTTAATTATCAATGGTAAGGCCATTCACCAGGAAAAGAAAAATTTCAATGAAGAAAACTGGGGTGTTGGATTTGAATATAATTTTAAAGAAGAGAAAAAGTGGATAAACTTCATAAATGGCGGTTTTTTTAAAGACAGCTTTTCTAATCAATCAAACTATTTCGGCGGCGGAAGTAAGCGTCGTTTTTTATTAACGGATGATATTAATGGCTGGCATATTGATGCAGGAATAACCGCCTTTGTGATGACGCGCAAAGATTATAAAAATAACCAGCCGTTTGTTGGTGCTTTACCTTATTTATCTATTGGCACAGAAAAAGTTGCAATTAATGCGACATACATACCTTCATTAAGTCCGAAATTTGTTTCGCTCTGGTTTTTTCAGGCATCGTTTAAATTATCTGAGTGGTAGAGTTCTCAATAAGAATTTTTTCGTCCACTTGCCATGCAATTTGTGGTCGTTATTTCGCTTTATCTAAGCACATTATTTCATTCATTTTTATTCAGTTAAAATATTAAGGTGTAGCTATTGCACCAAAAAGACATAATAATACTAAATTTCTGCAATATGCTGGGTTAACTAAATAAAAAATGTCTAATCAAATTATTACCTCAGAATTGCTTACAGAAGATCCGAACCTGATTGATTTAATTGATAAGTTTATTTCCCGGTTACCGGGAATGGTTGCTGCAATTATGAAGGCCCATGAGGATGAAGACTGGGAAAATTTTGCCAGTCTAATTCATCAAATGAAAGGTGTGGGTGGTAATTATGGCTATCCAAAATTATCAGATATTTGTTTTAAAATTGAAGCAGTGGTGCGGGATAAAAATTATGCAGAAGTAAAAGATCAACTTAATGATTTTAATATGATGCATAAAAGTATTTTAGCTGGCAGCGATGAAAATCACAATATAGCAAAAGCCTGATATATTCAACTTGTAGAAACAAAAAAGGGCAGCTAAAAAGCTGCCCTTTGTTTTTTTATAAAACTAAAAAATTATAAGTCAAAATCTTCCAGTTTCTTTTCTACCATTACACCTTTAATACGAACATATTTAGGTAAACCATTTTTATATGGAGGGTAATCTTCACCCTTAATTAATGGTTCTAAATACTCGCGGCATTTGGCTGTAATACCAAAGCCATCTTTAGAGATGAAATTATCCGGCATCATTTTTTCAACATTAGCCACTTTGCTTAATGGCGCCATGCCCACTTTCCATTTGTAAGGCTTATTAGAAATACGATCAACGGTAGGCATAACTGAGTTATGACCTTGTAAGGCAAACTGAACGGCTGCTTTACCCATGGCATATGCCTGATCAACATCAGATTTAGATGCGATGTGACGTGCAGCACGTTGCATATAATCCGCAACACCCCAGTGATATTTATGACCGAGTTTTTCCTGAATCAAGCCAGCAACAACAGGCGCACAACCACCTAATTGACTATGACCGAATGCATCTTTTAAACCTGTTTCTGCAAGGAAACGACCATCTGGCCAATGCGTACCTTCTGAAACAACAACGGTGCAGTAACCATGCTCTTTTACGTTCGCGTCAACTTTAGCCAGAAATTTTTCCTGATCAAATTCAACTTCAGGGAAAAGAATAACAATTGGAATTGGATTCTCTTCAGTAGACGCTAAACCACCTGCAGCTGCAATCCAGCCTGCATGACGACCCATTACTTCAACGACAAAGACTTTGGTTGATGTTTTGCACATTGAAGCAACATCGAAACTTGCCTCTTGTGTAGAAATCGCAATGTATTTAGCAACTGAACCAAAACCCGGGCAGTTATCAGTAATCGGTAGATCGTTATCAACCGTCTTAGGTACGTGAATCGCCTGGATTGGGTAACCCATTTCTTTTGATAATTGTGAAATTTTAAAACAAGTATCTGCTGAATCACCACCACCGTTATAGAAGAAGTAACCAATGTTGTGTGCTTTAAATACTTCGATTAAACGTTCGTATTCACGACGGTTGGCTTCAAGTGACTTTAATTTAAAACGGCAAGAACCAAATGCACCTGATGGCGTATGACGTAATGCAGTAATCGTTGAAGTAGATTCTTTACTTGTATCGATCAATTCTTCAGTTAATGCACCAATAATGCCGCTTTTACC
>Ga0316208_1001765_pt1 | contig 19384 bp, 17 predicted proteins | sample 3monopyrite_MG_FD_204944 | JGI IMG/M metagenome (GOLD analysis project Ga0316208, IMG submission 204944) | Microbial mat bacterial communities from mineral coupon in-situ incubated in ocean water Damariscotta River, Maine, United States -... | ecosystem: Environmental > Aquatic > Marine >...
GGACGTGAAGGAACCTGGACTTTCCGCAGCGACACCGAACCCGCCCCGACCGGGTCGCATCCCTCGCTCACGACGAAACCGATCGCACCCGCTCCGTTCACGCCCATGGTGGGCGGCCTCGCCTGGCTCCCGGATGGACGCCTCGGCGTCTCGACCTGGGATCGGGACGGCGCCGTCTTCGCGGTCTCAGGCTGGGACGGACCCGCGGATCAGGTCACGGTTAAGCGGATCGCGGAGGGCTTGCACGAACCCCTCGGACTCGCAGTCGACGGTGATGCGGTCTACGTCATGCAGAAGCAGGAAATCACCCAGCTCGTCGACCACAACAAGGACGGGTGGACCGACGAATACCGCACGGTCGCCAACGACTGGCGCGTCACTTCCAACTTTCACGAGTTCGGGTTCGGACTCGTCGCAAAGGACGGCAGCCTGTTCGCATCCCTCGGCGTCTGCGTCCTCAACGGTGGCAAGAGCTGTCAGGAACAAACACCGGACCGCGGAAAGATCCTCCGCGCGAATCCCCGAACAGGCGAAGTCAAGATCATCGCCGGTGGCTTCCGGACGCCGAACGGCCTTGCCCTCGCGCCTAACGGTGACCTTTTCGTGGCCGACAACCAGGGCGACTGGTTGCCCTCGAGCAAGCTGATTCGAATCGAGGAAGGTGCGGACTACGGCTGGCGCGCACCGACCGACGTAAAAAACGACCGGAAGGTTTCGCCCCCAACGCTCTGGCTCCCGCAGAACGAGATCGGCAACTCACCGACCCAGCCGCTCTTCCTCACCCGCGGCCCCTATGCCGGCCACGTTCTATTCGGGGACATCTTCAATGGGGGTCTCAAGCGCGGCGCCCTCGAAGAGGTCGAGGGCGTCCTCCAGGGCGCGGCGTTCCATTTTTCCGGCGGCTTCGAAGGCCCCATCAATCGACTCCTCGCGACCCGCGACGGAAACGGATTCATTGTCGGCGAGATCGGCAGCCGCGGAAATTGGGGAGAGCGTGGCAAGCAATGGTTCGGGATCGAAGTCGTTACGTTAGGCGAAGAGCCCGCCTTCGAACCCTTCCAGGTTTCCCTTCTCGCCCATGGCTTCTCAATCGAATTCACGAAGCCGCTCGCCGACGACCTGGAACTCACGGGCAGCGACTTCCAGGCTCGGGACTGGTTCTACGTCCCCTCCCCGATCTACGGAGGTCCGAAATACGATCTCCGAGACCTCGAGATCGCCAAAGTCGAGATTTCCCAAGACCGCCGAAGCGTTGAGCTCAAGATTGATGGACTGAAAGAGAATCGCGTCGTCTACTTACGCTTCGATCCGCGCCTGCGCTCTCAGGAGGGCGATTCGCTCTGGGTCAACGAAGCGTGGTACACGCTCAACCGGCTCTCCGCTTCGAACACGACACCCGTCGGCGTCGCGAACGCGGCGACCGGACACGCGAGCGGCTCCGCTGCACCGCGTGTCAACGCGCTCAGCGAGGCGGAGCGTCGTGCGGGGTGGCGCCTCCTCTTCGACGGAAAGAGCTTCGCGGGGTGGAAGATCTATGGCGTCGACGAGGAAGAACCGATCGAGCACTGGGAGATCGATGATGACGCGCTTCATTTTACGCGCGATGTCTCTCTCCCCGGGATGATTCTCAATCATTTGAATCCGTTCACGAAGGGTGCCCTCGATCTCATGACGCGCGAGCGCTTCGACGACTTCGAGCTCTCCATCGATTGGCGCATCTCGCCGGGCGGAAATAGCGGCATCTTCTACGCCGTCCCGAACGAGGAGACGTCCTTGTCCTGGGATCTCGGTCTCGAAATGCAGGTGCTCGATGACGCGGGACATATGGATGGCGAGATCGAGACCCACCGAGCGGGGGACCTCTACGATCTTCAGTCGCTGGCACGAGGGACGGCGCGTCCGGTCGGCGAATGGAACACAGCGCGGATTCGAGTCGAGGGAGATCACATCCGGCACTGGCTCAACGATGTCCTCGTCGCCGATATCGTACGCGGAAGCCCCGCTTGGCAAAGCGCGATTGAAGACAGCAAGTTCGCGGGAACCGAGGGCTTCGGACTCGCGCGACGGGGCCACCTCACCCTGCAGGACCACGGTGACCCCGTCTGGTTCCGCAACATCAAGATCCGCGAAATCGGCCCGAACTAGCTCCGCGATTTCCCCACGCCGGCCAACCCTGAGGGCGAAACACAATTCCGAGAATCGGAAAGATTCGCAGGGGGCTGTGACCAAATTCATCGATGCGTCATTCTCAGGTCGAGGCCATTCCGGGCCTCCAACTGCGTGACATCTATCCGCGAGGAGAACACCCCGTGATCCGAGTTTTTTCGACTTTCGTCGCCGTGGCATTTGCCGCGAGCGTCCTCTTGATTGCGCCCACTGCGACCGCCGCCGGCTGTAAGGGCGCTTCCAAGACGGCCTGCACCGCAAACAACACCTGTAGCTGGGTCGACGGCTACGAGAAGAAGGATGGCCAGACCGTTCGAGGCCATTGCCGGGCGATCCCGACTGCCGCGAGCAAGGCTGCCAAGAAGAAGCGCGACGAAGCCCGAGAGAAGGCCAAGAACGCGAAGAGCAACGCGAAGAAGAAGGCCGAAAAGGCAAAGAATAGGGCCGGCAAGAAGTCCAAGGATATGAAGGACAACGCCAAAAAGAAGGCCTCGGACAAGAAGGACAAGGTTAACAAGAAGGCCAAGGACAAGAAGAAGAGCGCCAAGAAGAAGGCCAAGAACAAGAAGAAGGACGCCAAGGCCAAGGCCGCGGAAAAGAAGAAGAACGCTAAGAAGAAGGCGGCGGATAAGAAGAAGAAGGCGAAGAAGAACGTCTCCGACAAGAAGAGCAAGGCCAAGAAGAAGGCCAGCGATGCCAAGAGCAAGGCCAAGAGCATGGGCGACGCCATGAAGAAGAAGAACTAGCGACGCGCCGAACAGGCCCAAAGTAAAAACGCCCGCCTCGATCTTCCGAGGCGGGCGTTCTTGTGTCTGGGGACTGAAGCAGACGATCGTTTTTGGCTAGGGATTCCCCGGATCCTCTGCAGCCAGGAAATCGAGGATGTCCGCATTCATCTGCTGATCCGACTTCGTTTTCCCGAAGTTGAAGAATCCATGGCCTTCGCCGGGATACTCGATCAAGCGAACCTTGCCGACTCCCGCGCCCAGGCGTTCAGCGAAAATTCGTGAAGAGCGGAGGAGCTGATCCTCGGTTCCCACCGTCAAGAGCGTCGGTGGCGCGGTCTCGAAGTCGAGGTCCATCGGCGTGATCGCGATCTCCGGGCCGACTTCCTTTTCGAAGGATGCCTTCCCCGCATACGATTCCATCATCATGTCCGCGCCGGGAAAGCCATCTTCGATCCAGCTCAGTCGGTCGAGCACTCCGTAAAGCGAGACCACGGTCTGACACTGAAGCGGCAGCGACTCACGTTCCGGAGCCACCGCGTCGAGCAAGTTCGGGTTGTGCGCGAAGAGCCCAACCATCATCGCCAGGTTCCCGCCGGCCGAATCGCCCATCACGTGATAGCGCTCGACTTCGGGATGCTCGGCCGCGATCCAATCCAGGGCGCTAAACAGCGACCGGAGAAGCTCAGGATGTGGATGCTCCGGCGCAAGCGGGTACTCGACGTTGAAAACGGGATACCCGGCCTCCGCCAGAAAAGACAGGAAGGGGGAATAGGATTCCTTCTTGCCGAGAACCCATCCACCGCCGTGGATATAGACGACCGCCGCGCGCGAGGGCGCTCCCGGCTTCGGCGCGATGTACTCGATTCGCTCCGCTGGATCTTCGCCGTAGCGATGTTCAACAACGCCGGCCGGAGCCTTCGGTGGTCGACGCGTGAGCTTACCGAGCGCGAAGAATGCGGAGACTGCGGGGCGCATCAGACGCAGTCGAAAGGAGGGTGCCGTAGGGGGAACAGGCTGAGACATCGTTTTCCCTTCTGAGGACGCGCCGAAGCGCAATGGAGCGAAGGGAGACACGATGACACAGGCGCGAGCGGCGCGCAGAACGAAGGAAAACGGGAGTCGCACACATCGAGGGAAACGGCGAGTCCCCGAAGTCTTAGTCGCGATTCGCTACATTGCGCCCGCGATGACCGTGCGCGCCCCGTCTATCACCACGCCTGCCTTCGACATCCTCATGACGGGTGGGTTGTCGATCGTCGTGATGTCTGGCCTCCTGATCTGGGCGTCCGGGGCCGGAGGCTCGGTCGACTTCGTCGATGGCCAATGGCTTCCGATGATGGTGCTGATCAATTCCCCGCATTTCGCCGCGTCGTATCGCCTCCTTTATGTCTCTCGGGAAGAAATCCTCGAACATCGCTGGTCGACTCTGATCGTGCCCGGCCTCCTCCTTTCCGCTCTCGGGGTCGCCGCGCTGACGGACTACCGCGACGTCATCGTCCAGAACCTCGTCTTCGGCAGCTCCGTCTACCTCGCCTGGCACTACACAGGGCAGGCCTGGGGCATGGTCTCCGCCTTCAGCCGCGTCCTCGGAATCGAATTCTCGTCGCTTGAACGCAAGCTGATTCGAGGCGGTATGCGCATTCTGTTAGGCGTACACGTCCTCTTCGCCTTTTCCGGCCGACTTCCTCCAGCTGACTGGATTTCTCCAGCATCTTATATCGAGGCCTACGACACGGTCTTCGCCGGCGCAGTTGGACTCGCCGGTCTCAGCCTCTTCGCCGGCGCCTGGGCGTTCTGGCAAGCGCGCGCTCGCGGACAGAGCATTCCCCTCCGCGTCGTCTTCCCCTGGCTCGCCCTCTATATCTGGTATCCATTCTGGTACTTCGTGCCCGGCGGCTTCATCTGGGTCCAACTCTCCCACGGCCTGCAATACCTGGCCTTTCCGCTCCGCGTCGAAGTCAACCGTTATGCGAAGGCGGCTCCACGAAGCGACCGCGAGAAAGCGCTGCACGTAGCGCTCGTCTATCTGGGACTCATCGTCGCCGGGGTCGTCTTTCTCCATGGCCCACCCTTCGCGGCCCACGCCTTCGGCCATGGCTGGTATTCGACACCCCATGCGCAGACGCTCTTCCAGGGCTTCATTTCCTGTGTCGCGATCCATCACTACTTCGTCGACGGAGCGATCTGGAAGCTCTCGAACCCGAAGGTCCGCGGCGAACTCCTCAGTCATTTGAACTGAGTCCACGCAAACGCGTCGGATCTTCTCCCCCTTCGTGTCGAATTCTGAGAACCCGCTCGCGTCCGTCGGGGACCGAACGTCACAAAGCCCCTTCACCGCCGCGCGCGCGAGGTTGTTATCCTCAAGCGGCGCGCAAAGGACCTGAACCCATGCGATTCCGATCATCGATCCCGCTTCTCACCGCCCTGTTCCTCACCTGCATGGCCACGCCCGCCTGGTCTGGGCACGGCGACCACAGCACTCGCAATCGCGCCTCATTCCAGATCGAAGCCGTTCGCGAGATCGCGAACGACTGGGCGACGGCTCGCCTCTCCGTAGTCGCCGAAGGCAAAGAAGCGGCCGCCGTCGCGGCGAGTGTCAACAAGGCCATGGCAAAGGCCCTCGCCCAAGCCAAACGAGTCAAGTTGGTGGAAGTCCGAAGCGGCTCGTATTCGACGCATCCCATCTATGACGACGGCCGGGTCGTGCGCTGGCGCGCCAGTCAGGATCTCATCCTTGAATCCGGCGACGTCGATCGCCTATCGGGGTTGATCGGCGAGCTCCAGAGCGCCTCCGTCCTGCTCTCCGGAATCCAGTTTGGCGTCAAACGCGAAACCCGCGCCGCACTCGAGGACGAGCTGATCAGCGAAGCGTTGAAGCGATTTCGCACGCGCGCGGATCTCGTGGCTCGGGGATTGGGCTCCGATGAGTGGTCCTTGATCGATGTTTCCGTCGGTACCTCGAATAGCGCGCCGCCGCGTCGCCATATGGAACGCGCGCGAATGCAATCCTTCTCGGATGCTGCTCCCGCCCCTGCACTCGAAGCGGGCACGAGCGAAGTTCGCGTACAGGCCTCCGGCACCATCGAACTCGACTGATCTTCCCCGTCACCGTCACCCTGACCCAGGACAACAGCATGAATCTCAAAGGTGAACCCGCCTTCGTCGGCAAGCATTGCGGCTCGAACGTCTACACCATCGATGAAAAGACCGTGCGCTTCTATCAGGACGCACTCGGCGACGCGCATCCCCTTCACGAGAAGTACGCGCCACCGCTTCTTCATCATTCGGAGTGCTACGAGTTCCTCGGAGACTGGTACCTGAAAAACATCTTCGGGAACCTGCACGGCCAGCAGGACTGGGAGATGTTCGCGCCGATTCCGATCGGTTCCCGCGTCCGCTCGCGTTCGACGATCATCGATCGCTATTCACGCCGCGGCCGGGTCTGGGTCGTGAACGAGACCGACCTCATGAGTGACGAGCCCGGACTTGAAGGAAAGCTCCTCGTTCGGGGGCGAACCTATCAATCCTTCCTCCCTCCCAGACAAGAGAAGGACGAGAACGCCGGAGATGGCGGATTCGTCGTCGACGAGAAGAGTGCGGCCAAGAAGAAGCCGAGACCGCCCTTCCCCACCGCCGAGGGTCCCGATCTCACCTCCGTCGAGAAGGTCATCGATGACCGCCGATGCTGGATGTTCTCCGGTCCCGAGGCGAACTATCACAACGATCGCGAGCAAGCGAAGAAGCTCGGGTTCCCGAATATCGTCGTGCAGGGCATGATGTCGACCTGTTTCATCTCGCAGGTCATGCAGGATCATTTCGGAATGGGCTGGCTCGAGGGCGGAAAAATGTCCGTCAAGCTCACGAACGTCCTGTGGGTCGATGAGACCGTGACGGCCCACGCCAAGATCCGGGACGAAACTCAGGAAGGCACGGCGACTCGCGTGCATTGCGACGTCTGGGTCGAGAAAACCGATGGGACGCGCGTAATTCTCGGCGACGCCTCCGCCGTGCGTCGCGAGGACTAACGCTACATCTCGCGCAGCGTCTTCCACCTGAAGACGAGGAGCCCGATCAGCATGACCGTCGGAATCCCACCAAAGATGCCGACCGCGGCCTGATCGCCGACCGCATCAGCGAGCAGCCCGACGAGAAGTCCGCCCACGAAGCCGAGCTGCGCGAGCGTAAAGACCATGCTCAAGACGCGACCGCGCATTTCTTCGGGAACGGCGAGTTGGAATCCGATCAGCGCGCAGATATGCCAGAGCTGTCCGACGACGCCGAGCCAGACCTCCACTGCCACGATGTATTCGAAGGAGAACGCGAAGGCGTAGAGCAGAATCCCGACGGCATAGAGCATCATCGTACCGGCGATCAGAATTCCGAAGTTCTTTGTGGGCGGTCGGAGCGTAAGAAAGAGCGCCGCGGCCATCGTTCCGATTCCGTGCGCGCCGGACATGAGTCCGAGCCCCTCCGGTCCCGCGTCGAAGACATAACGCGCGAAGATTACGCGCATCGGACTGATCGCACCATTGAAGATCGCCATCCCGCAGGCGAAGAGTGCGAGCATGAGCGGCGGTCGCGACCGCACGTAGGCGAACCCCTCCTTGAGATCCGCCCAAACCGAGGTCGTCTTGTCGCGTGAAATCGCACCGCGAACCGGAATCCAGAACACCACGATGGCCGACAGAACCACGCCACCTGCCGCCCAGAAATACGTCGAAACAACACCGAGCTCTTTGATCAAGACCCCCGCAAGCGCTGCCCCCCCGATCGTGCCGACGGAGGAGCCAATCGCGTTCAGGGAAATCGCGTGGTCCGTCCGATTTCGGCCCACCACGTCAACGACGTAGGTCTGTGTCGCCGGACTCAGTACCGCCGCGAGTGTGCCGCCCGCAACGGCGATCGCGAGCAGATGCCAATACTCAATCACGCCCGCCCAGGCGAGGCAGCCCGTCGTCGTGGCCACACCCGCCAAGCCCAGTCGTCCGAGAATGATCAGCGTTCGTTTCGGATGACGATCGACGACGACGCCAGCGAAGGGGGAAGCGAGCGCGATCGTTCCCCCCTGAATAAAGGAGAGCAGCCCCACTGCGGCGCGAAGCTCGGTCAATGACGTCACGAGCCATTGCATCGCGAGAAAGAGCACGTGGAAGCAGATGAACTGAATCAGATTCGAAGACCAGAGCGCGCCGTAGTGGGGAAGGCGGAACGTGGTCAGGGCAGCCGTGAATCCCGACTCGGGCGACGGTGGTAGGTTCGTCGCGGAATCGTCTGAATCGTTCGGGGACAAGGGAGCTCCGGTCGGGCGGAAGCCGGAGCATAGGCGGTTCGCCTACCTCTTCGCAGCTTCCCGAATCGCCTTTCGCAGCGCTCTGTAGTCGCGAAATCCAGTCGCGGGCTCGACCCGCGATGCCCATCGTTCCGCCCAGGTCTCCCGCACGCGATCGGTCAATGCCGAGGCGGGCTGCTTCGTCGCGCCCTCTCGAACCTTGGTGCTTGAGGCATCGGCGGGAAGCCCCATCGCTTCATTGCGTGCCTCGCGGAGCAGCACATCTTCCCAGAGCGTCGGGGAGCGCTTCATAAAGTCGATCCCCGCCTGCTTCGTCGCAACCTCCAGCGTCACTTCACTGGCGTCGAGGTCAAGAAACCCGGCGATCTGTCGCACCGCCGCCGGCAGATCCTCGACGATATCCTCATAACAAAGCGGCAGCACCGACGCGTCCGACCAAAGCGGCCACCAACTCAGCAAGTGGGTCCAGTAGTCCGCGTTGCCCTCCCTTTCGAGTACGTACTCGAGCGCGAAGGTTTCTAGATCCATCGCGTCGGGCTCGAAGAACCAACCCGAGAAGAAGTGATAGAAGGAGACGAGGCTCGCTTCCGGCTCGCGCACGATGTAGATCGAACGACCGCCCCTCGGCAGGTCATCCCCTCCGAGGTGTGTCTTGAACGCGCGCGGGTTCGCACGCTGCTCTGCCGTCGGGTCTTGGCTCAGGTCGAAGGCGACCTCGATCCAGGGCACGACCTCCGAGATATCCCGAAAGTCCATATCCCCCCTTGTACGGAGACCATGCACGATCTGCTGAACGAGCGTCGTCCCCGCCTTCGGAAACGTTGCCAGGAAGACATCTGAAGGTCGCGGTTCGAAGGCGAACGCCCGACTGAAGCTTTCGGGGGTCGCGAACTTCCGCATCAGGCGCGTGAGCGCTTTGGGGGATCGAGCGAGTCCCATTTGAGCGAGGCCTCCTTCGGTAGATCAGTGAAAAGAAACGTCTTCGCCGAGTTCAGCGGATGCCGGCTGAATCTCGAGTGCTTCGATGAGAAATCCAGGCCGGTCGAAGACGCTCCGGTCTCCGTTCGGCGCGAACGTCGAAGAGAACGACCGAAAGACCAAACCATCCACGATCCCCTGAGCGAGATGAGGGGAATAACTGTTGTTGAAGAGAATATCCCCAGGCAGACTCTCGTGTCGCTCGCCATCAACGCCATAGATGACCGGACCACTCAGGACATAGTAGAACTCCGGAATAACATGACTGTGCTCGACGTAGGTTGATCGTGCGCCCCAGGCCGTCTGGGAGAAGTTGAAGTCCCAACGACCGTCCGGTCGCGTCGCACGAAAGATCGCCTTGTGTCGAGCGATTTGGATCATGCGCGTAACAACATCCCCAAGCGACGCCATGTCCTCAGAAAAGAAGAACCCGCCCGCGCGCAGCGTCTCTTCGGATAGCCACGGAATCGCGTCCGCGTGTCCGAAGACGGCTACCGTTGGATAGAGCGTCGCATCGCTGCCGAGTGCTTGTCGGGCTGCCGAGCGCTCCGCCTGCTGTTTCGCGTAAAAGGATCCCTCTTCAGGGGCCCCGGATTCACCGGTCGACGAAACAGGCCCCGACTCCGTGTCCGGCGGACCCCAGAAATCGTAGATCTCACCGAAGCTCGCCTGTGCCGGTTGAATATGCTGATTCGCGCCGGTCAGGTAGTAGCCCGAATCGATGTAGGCTTGATCCCCGCCCGGCGCCCATCGGATCCAGAGTAATTTTAGAGGAGCGCTGTCGTCGGCCTGAAGACTTCGCGCAACGTAAGGCTCGAGCTTCACGGTCGCACCCCGCGTCACGGTCCAGGTCTCCCCATCAACCGTGATCTCTCCCTTTCCGTCGATCACGACGTAGGCCGCGGGCGCACCGAGTGCGTGCATGGGAAGCCGTCCCCCTGCGCCGAGGATCAGTTGTCGAATCTCGAGATCGGGATGATCGAAGCCCACACGGATACGAAACGAGCTCAGGAAGGAATCGACCTCATCCGGTGACACGCGACGGATGGCATCCCAATCGAAAGGCAAGAGCTCGTAGGCGTCGCCCCAGGGCATCTCGTTCGTTCGGTGACGCGCCGCCACCCGTTCCAACGGTTCGGGAGAGCTGGGGTCGGTCCGATCCCGCTCCCGGCGTGCGCGGAACTCGGCGTACTTGTGTCGATAGGGGTCCGTCGGATCATCGATCCGTGCGTAGATCGCCGGATCGACTTCGTTCGGCGCGATGTTCTGCGTGGGATGGGACTGACAACCCGAAAGCGAATAAAGGGCTCCGCCGCCAACAAGCGCGAGGGCGACGGAAGTGCGCAAAGCGCGATCGAGATCGAATAGCAATTTGAGAACCCCTTCGTGTGAACGACAAATCGATCGAACCGTGACTCTGAGCGATTTCGGGTGACGCAACTACGTCCTTAGCCTTGCCACGGAAATCGGTGCCCATCGGCCGCGCCAGGGCCGTGCCGATTCCAGTTGATAGGCGAGCTCGAGAAGTTCGCGATCCCTTCCGGGGAGCGCCATGAACTGGCTCCCGATCGGCCAGCCCTCTTCCGTCCAGTGGAGTGGAACGCTCATCGCCGGGGCGCCCGTGATATTCGCCATCGCCGTAAAATTCATGAAGGCGCGCATCGATTCCGATTCGGCCTCCCAACTCGATTCGACGCTGAACAGATCGACCGGCGGCGGACCGGTCGGCTGAACGGGTGACAAGACGACATCCACGCCCGACGCCCAACTCTCCCAGACCTGTTCACATCTCTCAAAATAGGCGACCGATTCAGAAAGCATCGCTTTCGCATCCCGCCCCTCCGCCGTCGCTGCAAAGCTCAGCGCGAAGGGCGAGAGGACTCCCACATCCCGGTAGTCCTTTCCCGTCGCGCCCTCGATCATGCCGATCATCGGCGGCAGCCGTGAGAGAAAGACGTCTTCGACGCGTTCCCAGGTTTGCGTGGGGTCGAGCGGGATTCGGGGCATTTCGATGACCTCGTGGCCGAGCCCTTCAAGCAAGCCGACCGTCGAGGCCATTGCGGCAAGCACGTCTTCATCATTTCCGATCGCAGCCAATCCGTTTAGATCCAGGCCGACCCGGAGAGGTCTGCGCAGCGCCCCACCCTCTCTTTCCCTGCGGACGAATCCGACCGACGCATAACGTGCCGTAGATGAGCGATCCTCTGTGATCGCCAGTACCCCGGCGCTGTCTCGAACCGATCGTGAGATCGCATGGTGGTGCTTGATCAGGTCGTGCTTCCCATCCGCTTCACCCGAAACCGTTCGATGCCGCGAAGGTTTGAAGCCGAAGACGCCGCAATAGGACGCGGGAAGCCGGATCGAACCGGCGCCATCCGTCGCATGGGCAAGCGGCACATAGCCCGCTGCAACAGAGACTGCGCTGCCGCCGCTCGAACCCGCTGGCGTGCGCGTCACGTCCCACGGATTCAGCGTCGCTCCGAAGCGTTCATTGACGGTCGTCGGAAGCGTCGCGAACTCGGGCACGTTCGTCACGCCGACAACGTTCAACCCGGCGTTTTCGAGCGCCATCATCAAGGCGGGCGACCGTGTGGGAGTCCGCGTGAAAAATGCATTCGCGCCATCGGTTCGGCGAACCCCAGCGCAATCGATCATGTCCTTGATCAAGAAGGGGACGCCCGCGAAAGGCCCACTCCCGACTCCGCGCAGGGCTCGATCACGCGCGCGTTCGAAACATCGCGTCGTCATCGCGTTCAACTCGCCCTCGAGCCCCTCGATCCGGGCGATCACGAGGTCGAGCAGCTCGCGTGCAGTGACTTCTCGGTCCCGAACCCGTGCAGCGAGCGCATGCGCATCGTCATTGATGTAGGGATCGCCTCCGCCGACCGAAGTCGATGCGCCGCCTCGGAGGCCACATCCGGTCAGTAGGAGGGCCGCGCCCCCTTTGAGGACCGTGCGGCGAGGGAAAGACGGAGAAGAGCTCTTCATGCCCCGATCCTCGCACCCTCCGCTCCGGGTGTCATGCCGGTGGTGATCGTGCTGATTCTGTGGAACCGTCGGGGAGGAGGCGGCCCCATGTCGACAGCCCTGAATGCCCCGTCCCATGCGTTTCGGGACGAAGAAGACCTTCAAGAGGCCTACCACGCCCGTGGCTGGACCGACGGCCTTCCGATCGTGGCGCCGACACCCGAGCGTGTAGAGGCGTTCCTCGCCGCCGCGAACCTCGCGCCCGACACGCTGCTTGGTGAAGTCCCGACCCGTGAAGTCCGGGTGACGGCGGAACACGCCGCGATCAATGCGGTGATGGCGGGCTGCAGGCCCGAGTATTTTCCCGTCGTCGTCGCCGCGGTCCGTGCGCACCTTCACGAAAAAGCCAACTGTCACAGCACAACAGGAACGCTCTCGGGCGCCGTCCAGACCGTCGTGGTCAACGGTCCGATTCGTTCGCAAATCGGCATCGAGTGCGGCGCTGGATGCATGGGCCCGGGCTTCCGCGCGAATGCCACGATCGGGCGCGCGCTCAGGCTCGTGATTCGCAACGTCTGTCGCGCCGTCCCCGGCGTCCTCGATCGGGCGAGTTTCTCGAGCCCCCATCGATACAGCTTCTGCTTTGGGGAGAACGAAGAGGCCAGCGCCTGGACACCGATGCACGTGGAGCGAGGCTTCGCCTCAGATCAGAGTACGGTCACCGTTCATTCCGTCATGACGGTGGACTCCGCCGTCGATTTCGTCTCACGTACTCCGGAAGGCCTGCTCGATTCGATGCTCACGACGCTGCGCCGAAATGGCATCGCCGGGGACGAGTTCCTGGGCGAGGACACGACCGTCATGCTCGTCGTCGGACCGGAGCATCAGCGGTTCTTCGACCGCGCCGGCTGGTCCAAAGCGGATATGCGCAACTACCTCTTCCCTCGTTTTTCCGAAGACCCCGGTCCGGGGGGCCGCATCGTCGGGATCGGTAAGAAGGAAGGTATTCTGATCGCCGCCGCCGGCGGCGATGGTATGGCGCAGACCTGGGTGCTGATCCCCCACCTCGCTGTTGCCATTACGGAAGCGATCACGGATTAGGCGTCTTAGGCATCTTAGGCGCGAATTGATTCCCAAAAGACTGGAGGTCCCATGAGTGCACCGAAACTGATTGGTCTCGATCCTACGAGCGGCCCGCTCGAACGCAAGGACGACCGCGCCCTGCCCGGCCGGCCTGCCTCGATCAACAGCAGCGTGTTAGGCCTCGTCGCGAACGGACTCGGCGAATCGAAGCTCTTTCTCGATGCCGTCTACGAAGAGTTGACGCGCGAAGACGACGCGATCGCGGCCGTTCGCGTCCTCAAACAGAGTGTCTCAGTCGCGCCCGAACCCGCGGACTGGGCGCGCCTCACCTCGGAGACTTCGCTGGCGATCGCCGGCTTCGGCGGTTGAGGCAGCTGCTCTGCACGCAGTTTGCGTGACGCGATCGAACTCGAGTGGGCGGGAATTCCAACCGCCGCGATTATCCACAAGGCCGTCGAGGGCTCTGCCCAGGCGATGGCCAAACTTTCCGGCGTCCCCGATTTCCCCTTCGTCATCATCGACTATCCGGCGATTCCGACGGCGATCTGGAGCAAGGACGAAATTCGGGACCTGGCGCGAGAGATTGCGCCCAAGGTGCGCGACCGATTGACGGCTTGATCCAACCGCACGAAGGAGAACCTCCATGCCTACCGGCGCTCAACAAGTCGTCGAACAATTCAACGAAATCGTCGCGCCCGAGGGCGGGAGCGTCTCTCTTCTATCGGCGACGGACGGCGTGCTTCGCGTGCGTTATGTCCCCGGCGTGAATGAAGCGTGCGCCGAGTGCATCATGGAGCCGGAAGCCCTGGCGGGCATGATGAAGGATATGCTCGTGACCCTCGACCCGGATATCAAGGACGTCTTCGTCGAAAGCTGACCCCCACGCCGGCCGTTCCTAAGGAGTCCCTCGATGGTTGCTGCGAACACGAGCCCCGCTGACAACGAATGGCAGAGTCTCGATGCCTCCCTTCGACCAAAGGATCCGCAACCGGAGGGCTGGTATGCCGTCGCCCTGGCGAGCGAAGTCGGCCCGTCCGCCGCCTTCGGAACCGAGTTCATGGGCACGCGCATCGTCCTCTATCGCCGCGCGAACGGCGAGCCCGTGGTGATGACCGCGCGCTGCCCGCATATGGGCGCGGATCTTTCCCTGGGCGACGTCGTCGAGGACTCGATCCGATGCACCTATCACCACTTCTGCTTCGGAGACGACGGGTCCTGCAGCTCGATCCCTTCGGATGGACCGATCCCCACCGCCGCGCGAGTGCATAGCTACCCCGCCGCCGAATCTCTGGGTCTGATCTGGGCCTATCACGGCGGAACGCCCAAATTCGATCCGCCCACGATTCGGGACTACGAGGAAGCCGAGCTCCTCTTCGAAGCGCGACGAACGAATATCTTCGAAGTCGCCCCCTGGTTGAGCATCGGCAATACCTTCGACTTCATGCACCTGCGTTACGTCCACGGTCTCGATTTCGAGATCACGCCGGAAGACGTCCGCTATCTCGACGATCATCACATCGAGCTCGAGATCCCCTTCGTCTCCCCCGAGACCGGCCCCTTCGAGCAACGAATCCGGGTGACGGGCACGAACGCAGTCTCCTTCCTCACCGTCACGGACCACACGACGGTCGGGCTCTTCACCTCGACCCCCACCGGGACGCAGGCCCAGACCTACTATGTCGCGGCCGTCCCCCGCGACCCAACACTTCCCCAGGGCGAGCTTGAGAAGCGCCTCGAAGAACAGAAGAAGTTCGGAGATGACCTCCTGGTCGATGATGCGCGCACGCTTACAGGAATTCGATTCCAGGTGGGGACTCTGATCGCCGGTGATCGTGCGATGGCCACCTATCTTCAGTGGGTGAGCCGCTTTCCGACAGCCGCTCCGGCTACGGACACGCCCTAACAAGTCTGCTCCCGCAATCTCCCGTCGTTTTCTCCAAACGGCAACGGCCGCAGCTCAAGAATCGACGAGCAATGCCTCGCTCCCCGGTGGAAAAGCCCTATTCTGACGCCGGCGGAAATCGGGGGGTGACGCGCCATGGCACACGTGCGGATTGCAAGCGACCAAGGGACCGAGCAGCCGCGCCGCGCCCTGCTCCGGATGCTCCTGTTCGGGAGCCTCCTTGGCATCCTCTCCCTGGCCCCCCTTGCGCCGAAGGTCCATGCGGAGCCCGTCGACCTCGACGCGCTGCCTCTCGAATACCTCGGGCCGCAGCTCGAGATTCTGACCACCGCGAACGCCGACACGACCCTGCATGATGTCCGCGAGGGTCCGCTCCGAAAAGAGTTCGAGCGGCCCGACAAAGTCATTCCCAGCTACGGCGTCACCCAGCCCGTCGTATGGGCACGCTTCACCCTTTCGAATCGAGCGGAAATCCCGCGCGCTGCGATCTTCGTCTTCGAGTACGCCGTCGCGGATTCGGTCGAGCTCTATCACCCCAAACCGGGGAGTGGAAGCGAGGCGGACGATCGCGTTTCATTTGCGGGCGATGCCGTCTTCGACTCACAGGACGTCGTGGCGTACAAGCAGCCCGCATTTCGCCTCACCGTCCCGCCCGCAAGTGAAGCGACCTACTTCGTCCGCGTCGAAACAACCGCCTCCCAAACCCTTCCGATCAGCCTCGAAACCGAAGGATCCTTTTCGGATCGGGCCCAGCGTGAACAACTTCTCTTCGGGCTGCTCTTCGGCGCGATCGGACTCTTCATCGTCTATACAGCCTCGCTTGGCGCACTCCTCCGAAGCACCGCCGCGGGTTGGTTTTCGCTCTACATGATCTCGTTCGCCGCGCTTCTGGCGATACGCGAGGGATATCTCCGCGAATGGCTGGGCGATGCGGGCGTCCCGTACAACACGTCGCTCAACCTGATCTCGGTCGGTCTGCTCTTCTTCTTCGGCGCCAAGCTCCTGCGCGAGTTCCTGAACGTGCGGCGCATCTCCCGTCGGGACGACCTCATTCTCAAGGGACTCCAATACGGCGCGCTCGCCTGGATCCCCCTCGCAATCGCGGGAACTCCGCTCTCGGGCCTGGTCGGATTGCCCGTCATGGGACTTGGCCCCATCTTCTCGACGACCCTCGCATTCCGCTACTGGCTTCGCGGTGCGCCGAACGCACGCTACTTCGCCGTCGGTTGGGCCTTCGCCCACGCCAACGCCGTGATCGATTTCGGGTACATCGTTGGATTGATCGGCTACGAGCCCTTCATGCTCGGCCTGATGCCGATCTCACTTGCCATCGCGACGACCTTCTTTGCGATCGCCTTGATCGAACAGGCCTACGACTACCAGGTCTTCGCGCGAATCGACCCGATGACCGGCCTCGCAAACCGGCGACACTTCGCGCAGCATTTCGACCTCGAACGATGTGCACTTGAGCAGAGCAACGAGCCGCTCAGCCTGATCATGATCGATGTCGACGAGTTCAAACGATTCAACGATCACTACGGGCATAGCGCCGGCGATCGGGCGCTGATGGCACTCGCGCCGATCCTGACGAGGAACACTCGCCGGCGCGGCGATCTTGCAGCACGCTATGGCGGCGAGGAGTTCGTCGCCATCCTCTCGCGGACGAATGCCGAAAACGCACAACGAATGGCCGAACAGATCCGGGCCGACGTCGAAGGCCTTGCGATTCCCCACGAAGGAAGTGCTGTCGGCGACGTCGTCACTGTGAGCCTCGGCGTCGCGACGGCGATTCCGCGAAAGGGCGACAATGCCGCCGACCTGCTCGACCACGCGGACGTGGCGCTCTATCGCGCCAAAGAACTCGGCCGAAACCGCGTGGCCGTCGCTGCCCCGCCCGATCTGACTGCTGAAGTCGACAAGCCGGATGAGGACGCTTCGGCTCGCATCTAGAGACCTGTCGGCCAAAGTCATTGAGCGAATCGACATCGATTCGGCGATTGCCGGCACGCGTGCGGGGTGCCAGACTGAATCGAGGCGCAGCGCTTCGCTGACCGCCCATGTTTCTTCTACCGCTGCCTGCTGGCCTGCGGAACCGCCCCCCAGCAAAAGGAGCTCCGCGATGTCGTCTTCTCCGACGCCGACGATCAACCTCACCGACAAGGTCGCCCTCGTGACTGGTGCCGCTTCCGGCATTGGCCGCGCGACCGCCGTCGCTTACGCCCAAGCGGGCGCTGCCGTTATGTGCGCGGATATCGACGTGGACGGAGCCAAAGTCACGAGCGAAAGGATCAACGGCGCCGGCGGACGGGCCGCATCGCTCCAGCTCGATGTCACCGACGAAACCGCTGTCGAGAAGAGCCTCCAGCAAACCCTCGATGCCCTCGGCGGCTTCGACATCCTCTTCAATAACGCCGGGATCGGGGACGTCGACTACAAGATGACCCTCGACGTAAACCAGAACGGGGTCTACTACGGCCTTCGATACGGCGCCGAGTTGCTCGCGTCCCGGGGCGGAGGCGCGATCGTCAACACCGCGTCGATCGCCGGCCTGCAGGGCCTCGTCTCTCCCCTCTCCATGCAATCGGATGCCGCCGGCATGACCGAAGGCGGCGGAATCGCCTACATCGCGTCCAAACACGCGGTTGTCGGCATGACCGCGCAATACGCGATCTCCTACGCTCAGCGCGGGGTTCGCGTGAACGCCGTCGCGCCCGGGTATATCGATACGCCGATGACCGACATGCTCAAAGAAGACGTGCAGATTCAGCACGAATACGAGCAACTCCACCCGATGGCCCGACTCGGTCAGCCTCAGGAGATCGCGACTGCGGTCGTGTTCCTCTCCAGCGACGCGGCGTCCTTCATCACGGGGCACACGCTTCCCGTCGATGGTGGATATTCCTGTCGTTAGGCCGCGCCTCTCAAGGATGGCGCGCGAGAAATCCGAGCAGCGCGTCGCGAATCTGAACGGGCTTCTCCGGGAGCATCGCGTGCCCTGCATCGGGCAAGCGAACGAGTTCGACTCGGGACGGGAAGTCGGCCAATAGCCGGAGTCCCGCGTCCTCGGGCGGTGCGAGGGTATCGTCGTCCCCCTGAATCACGAGCAGGTCCGCGCCGCCTGCTCCCCAGAAATCATCCGAGGAAGTCGCCGCCGTCGCGGCGTACTGTGCGAAGCCGCCCCAGGCCCACCAACCGCCGACCCAATGCGCCGGAATTTTGGACTTCTCGGAAAAGAAGGCATGCCTGAGCGCCGGCTCGCGTCGTGCGAGCGGATAGTAGGCGGCCACAGATTCTTCGAGTGCGCGTCGCGTCTCTTTCGTTCGAATCGGCAGCAGCCCACCCGCCGCGATCAGACTCACACTGGCCACCCGCGCGGGATGATCCGCTGCGAAGGTTCGGACGACGCGATTTCCGTAGGCGTGGCCCACAAGATGAACGCGCCCGATCACCCCCGCCTCTTCAAGCACTCGATGAACATCGCTCGCGAGATCGTGAAGTGTCAGGTCCTGCCCCGGCCCGCCTCCTCCGGAACCACCGATCCCTCGTGACTCAACCGCAAGGGTTCGGTAGCCCTCGGAGGTCAAGTCCGCGGTCAGTTCGTTGAAGTCCGCGATCGACCGGGCAAAGCTCGCGAGCAGAACGACCGGCGCCGCGTTCGGACGGGGACGTTCAGGCAGCCGCTCGAGATAGACGACCTCCGGCACCGCTCCATCCGATGAGACGATGTGACGCGTTCCCTCTGCGGGCCGTCCGCCCCGACCGGTGATCGAAGTCCAGACGTGCAGGCTCAATCCGGCCAGTGCAACCAGGATGAATGCGATCACGATGAGCAGGTTACGGCGCATGTCTTCTCGATTCCCTCCGACTCGCAGAAGTGTAACCGGTCGCCCCCCGAGGTCTCGACTCGCGTTCCGTCCCTTCCGGCACTCGGGGTCTTATGTCGACGGGGATTCTGGGATATCGATAGGGCATGCCCCCCCGAAACGAATCCGATAACGACACCCACTCGTCCGAAGATCGATCCGCCCGGAAGAGCCGGCCCCGCCGGCGAGGCCTCGATCGCTTTGGGGACGCCCTTCGCAATGGCCTCGAGATCGCCCGCAAAGGTGGGATCGGTGAGCGAAAGCCGGCCCCCTTCGACGTCCCTTCTACGGGTCCGAATCATCGCCTCAGACACTATTTCCCAAACGCCGCAGGCGCTTTCCCAAACGCCGCAGGCGCTTTCCCAAACGCCGCAGGCGCTTTCCCAAACGCCGCAGGCGCTTTCCC
>Ga0316208_1001766_pt1 | contig 19344 bp, 16 predicted proteins | sample 3monopyrite_MG_FD_204944 | JGI IMG/M metagenome (GOLD analysis project Ga0316208, IMG submission 204944) | Microbial mat bacterial communities from mineral coupon in-situ incubated in ocean water Damariscotta River, Maine, United States -... | ecosystem: Environmental > Aquatic > Marine >...
CCATCGGGATGGGCATGAAAGACCGCCCTGCCGATCTGACTTCAAAAGAACCGAGGCTCTACAACCTCGACGAGGAGGTCGGAGAAGTCACCAACCTCGCCGACATGCATCCCGAAGTCGTCTCTCGTTTGAAGAAGTTGATCGACGGGATGGTTGCCGACATTGGCAGCGGAAAACCCGGCCCCGGAGTTCGACCGGCCGGCGAAGTCAAAAACCCGGTCACGCTTTATCCGACGCAGCCACGAAAGCCGCGAGCGCGTCCGACGAAGCCAGGCAGCAAAGTGACCGGCAAACCGCTCGTTTGGGGCAAAGTCAAACTCGGCGATGTCTACGCATCTGCGTCTGCACCGACCATCGCTCGGAAAGCTTTCTCGATCCATTGCTCCGTAGTTCCTGCTGACGGCAAAGCTGGTGAGGGCGTCATTGTCGCACACGGGGGATCGGCCATCGGTTACTCACTCTATGTGAAGGCTGATTCGGTCGTCTTTGCGACGCGGAGCTCTGGCATCGTAAGCCGTGTTGATTCGCCGATCTCACTGGGTGATGCCGTGAAAGTCGTCGCGGGAATGGCTAAGGACGGCACGTTGAGCCTGAAGATCAACGACGCTCAACCGGTCACCGCAAAATCACCGGGACTGTTGAAGTCGCACCCGCAGGAAGACCTCAGCATCGGCCACGACGATCGGAACCCGGTCGATCCTGAGTCACCGACGAAACCGCTCAAGGCGAGTTTGATGTCCCTGCGAATCGCCGTCGAGTGACAAGTGTGCGAACGAGTTGTAAACTCATGTTTTCCATTGTTCCGTGCGGAGAGAAAGCATGACTGACCAGATTCAGACCACACTGCGCGAGCAATTCGAGTTCGACGACTTCCGACCGGGGCAGCGACAGATCATTGAGAATCTCGTCGACGGAAAGTCTTCGGCGGCGGTGTTTCCGACGGGTGGTGGGAAGTCGCTTTGTTATCAGCTTCCCGCGTTGCTGTTGCCAGGTTTGACGCTGGTCGTCTCGCCGCTGATCGCTCTGATGAAAGATCAGATCGACGCGCTGGTGGCTCGCAATATCTCAGCAGCGCGGTTGGACTCGACGCTGACCGTCGATGAGTATCGAGACGTCACTCGGCGACTGCGCAGCGGCGAACTGAAACTGCTGTACGTGGCGCCGGAGCGTTTTACGAATGAGCGATTTCGAGGATTGCTGGCACAAGTCAACGTGTCGCTGTTCGCGGTCGACGAGGCTCACTGTATTTCAGAGTGGGGCCACAATTTTCGACCGGACTATCTCAAGCTGGCAAGGTTCGCCGACGAGTGCAAAGCGGACGCCGTGCTGGCTCTGACCGCGACGGCGACGCCGCAGGTTCTGACGGACATCTGCAGCTTTTTCACGATCGAAACTGAATGCGCCGTGCAGACTCCGTTCTATCGTTCGAATCTGACGCTGCTGAGTGAAGTCGTCGAAGAGCGAAGTCGCGACCAGATTTTGATCTCGAAATTGCAGGAGCGTCCGCAAGGCCCGACCATCGTTTACGTGACGCTGCAACGCACGGCCGAAGAAGTGGCCGTGCGGTTGGAGGAAGCCGGGCTTCCAGCGAAGGCGTATCACGCCGGCATGAAGGATGACGAGCGGGCGGAACGGCAGGACTGGTTCATGGCGTCGGACGAGTCGATCATCGTGGCGACGATCGCGTTCGGAATGGGCATTGACAAATCGAACATTCGCTACGTCTACCACTACAACCTGCCGAAAAGTCTCGAAAACTATTCGCAGGAAATCGGCAGAGCAGGGCGGGACGGCGAGAAATCCATTTGCGAGATGCTGTTCTGCTCGGCTGATCTCAACACGCTGGAGAACTTTATATTTGGAGACACTCCCGAACGGGAAAGCGTGGCCGGGCTTGTCAGAACAATGCTTGAATCCGACGACGAAATCGCCGTCAGCCAATACACGCTGTCAAATTCGATCGATATGCGGCCGCTGGTGATGCGAACGCTGATTACCTATCTGGAAATCGATGGCTGGATCCAGGAGACGACGCCGATTTATTCGAAGTACCAGTTCATTCCGCGGCAGACGTCCGCAGAAATTTTGTCAAACTTCGATGAGCAGCGTCGCCAGTTCCTGACGACAGTTTTCAAGCAGGTGACCAAGTCAAAGAAATGGTGCACGATCGACATCGACCAGGCGGCGCAAGCGTCCGGCTCCGACCGCATGCGGGTGGTCAAAGCGTTCGATTATCTGGCCGAGCGAGGCATGATCGAACTGAAACCAAGCGGCCTGATGCACCGGTATCGTCGACTGAAACGTCCGGACAATCCTGACTCTGTCATCGACGATCTGTGCGATCGAATGAAGCGTCGCGAAAAGCGTGACGTGGAACGGCTGGGCGACGTGATCGATCAAGCCACTGCAGAGGGCTGTCAGGTATCACGACTGGGATCGTACTTTGGCGAGCCACTGGAAACCGGCTGTGGCCACTGCTCGCGGTGCCTCGAAGAAACTCCTGCGCCGACAGAAGTCACTCGACCGCAGCCCGATATGACCGAGGAGATCTGGCAGCGGGCCGAGGAGTTGCGTAAGCAGAATCGCGAAGCGCTGGGGTCGCCATCACGTTTGGCGAAATTTCTCTGCGGTATCGGATCTCCAAAGCTGACCCGCGCGAAGCTGACAAAGAACCCACTGTTCGGAGCGTTCGAAATGGTGCCGTATCGGGAAGTTCTCACCCGCGCAGATGAGCTGTAGGGTGGGCGTCGCTTAGGAATAGTCCTGAAATAAGTTCCTTGTTTGACCGGAAGCCGAAGGCGCCCGCGTTTCAGACGCTGGCACGCATTCAAAACACCATCGCCTGCGGCTTCGGGTCAAACAAGGCAACGGAAATCGGGAAGTTATTTCGGGACTGATCCTTACCACCGTCAAAGAAAAACGCAGACATCGCCGAGGCCTCGCAGAGTCAAAGAGAATCTCTCCCTTTGTCCTCTGCGTATTCCACCTCGGCGATCTCTGCGTTCAAAAGTCAGCTTGATGGAGCCGTGCTGAACCCGCACGAAATCCACAGTGCCTATGTCTTGTAGATTTTGTGCCGTGGGCGATCTGAGAGAATCTGCTCCTTGCCCCAGTTGGTCACAGCGCGGAAAGCGTCGCTCTGGATGAAGGCGGAGAAGGCCGCTTCGTCCGACCACTCGCTGGTGATCAGGTAAGACGCGCTGTCTTTGACATCTTTCCACAGCGTGGACTCGGTGTGCCCTTCGGCGGCGTTCAGAGCGTCAATGACTCCAGCGAATTTTTCTTCAAAATCCTGCTGTTTTCCTTCAATGACGTGGTAGTTCATTCCGACGGTAATCATCTGTTTGTCTTCTCCTGAGGTAGATCAAAAAGTTTTGAGAGATGGAATGATAGCAAGGCCTGGTTAGGAAATGGACGGTTGTGGCGGAAAAAGAGTCGGCGGGTTTTTCAGTTGTTGCGGGAAACGGTTTGGCTCTCGGGTTAAGCTGCCGTTCGGACTTGAGTCCTGCCGTCGAAGGCTGGTGTCTGGAGTTGCCTGATGAGAATGAAAGTTGAACTGTTTTGCGGCGTCCTATTCGTGTTCAAATTCTGCTGCCGTTTTCGGCGACGATGGTTGCGGCCGTTGCGATTATCGCGATGACTTCGGCGTGGCTGGCGGTTCGTCGGGAGGAAGAGCAGACGCTGCTTCGGATTCAGAACGTCGTCGACACGTTGTCTGATTCCAGACTGACTTACACGGATACGATCCTCAGCAAGATGAGTGGCCTTTCGGGGGCTGAGTTCCTGGCGCTGGATCGTGATGACCGACCTGTCGCCTCGACGTTGCCCGATCCTGAAGTGATCGCGAAGGCGGCGAAGGCTGCTCCGGTGATTTCTGCGGAAAGCTCGATGACGCAGTTGCCGCGCGTCGATACGGAATTGGGACCGTGTTTTGCGGCTCGAGTTGCAGCGGACGGGGCGGGGCGGGTCGTCACACTGGTCGTTCTTTACCCGGAAGCGAGTTGGGAAGAAGCTCGCTGGACGGCGACGTGGCCGCCGTTGCTCGTTGGGGCCGGGACGGTGGTTGTGATGGCGGGCATTTCCGCGTGGCTGGCCGGTCGTATTTCACGGCGGATTAACAGTGTTCGGGCGCTGTTGGAAGAGATTGCTGACGGACGTTTTTCGGACGCTTCAGTTGGCGGCGATGCGGTGGAACGTGTCGACGAGATCGACGACCTGATTGCTTCTGCCGGCAGCCTTTCGGCACAGCTTCGAGAATTGCAGCACACGATTCAGCATACGGAACGAGTTCGGCTGTTAGCTCAGCTGGCTGGCGGGTTGGCCCATCAGTTGCGTAACGCGGTGACCGGTGCTCGGATGGCCGTGCAGCTTCATCAAAAGCAGTGTCCGATGAATTCGAACACTGCCGCGGATGATGATGTCGAAGCGGGATTCGGATCTGATGACACTCTCAGCGTGGCACTTCATCAGCTGACGCTGACCGAGGAGCAGATTCGAGGTCTGCTTTCGCTGAGTCGGCAGGAAGTCGAACCTGCTCGGCCGGCGAAACTGTCGGAGGCGATTCTCGAAATCGAGCGACTTGTTGCTGTCCAGTGTGAGCATTTTCACGTGACTTTTCGGGTGAGCTTTCCTGAAGGCGTCGATTGGGAAATTGGTGATGCGGACGGTTTCCGGACCGCCGTTCTAAATCTCGCCTTGAACGCGATCGAAGCAGCGGGCAACGGTGGCCTGATTGAGATCACGGTCAAGCCGGAAGCCGCCGGGGCCGACACTGCCGTTCCCAGCGATGAAGGTCGGCTGCGGCCTGAAACTGGTGAGGCGGTGACCGGGCAAATGGTCGCGGTTGAAGTGTGTGATTCGGGAAGTGGGCCACCGTCGGAAATCAGAGAAAGTCTCTTCGAGCCGTTTGTCACTTCCAAATCCGAAGGCGTGGGTCTGGGACTGGCGTTGGCGAGTAGCGCGGCAGAAGCGGCCGGTGGTACACTGTCGTGGGAGCGGCGCGAGGAGATTACGGTCTTTCGATTTTCGGTGCCGGCGGAGCCTGTCGTCGTTTCTGAGTTGAACCATTCACCGTCGTGAGGCCACGCGAATTATGAGCCATGTTCTGGTCGTCGATGATGAGCCTGCAATCTGTTGGGGATTTCGTGAACTGCTTCGCGGAGAAGGTCACGAAGTCACAATCGCCTCATCCGCCGAGGAAGCTCTGCAGGTCGCGCCAACGTGCCAACCTGACACGATCATTCTCGACGTTCGTCTGCCTGGCATGGATGGCCTGACCGCTCTCAAGCAGCTCAAGGCGAAGTCTGATGACGCCCCCGTTGTCGTGATGACCGCCTTCGGCAATCTGGAAACCGCTGTTCGAGCGGTGGAAGAGGGCGCGTTCGACTATCTGACGAAACCGTTCGAACTGTCTGACGCGTCGGAAGTTGTGCGGCGCGCGTTGGAACATCGTCACGCCAACAGCGCAACGAAGGGCAGTGCCGCCGTCCCCGATGATGTAGCAAGTGAATCGTTTGCCGAGACCATTGTAGGCTCATCGGCGGCGATGCAGGGCGTCTTTCGGCAGATTGCTTTTGTGGCGCAGAGCGATGCCCCAGTGCTGATTCTGGGAGAGAGCGGCACCGGCAAAGAACTTGTCGCGCGGGCCATTCATCGTCACAGCACGCGAGGCAATGAACCGTTCATGCCAGTCAGTCTCGCGGCGATGAATGCGAGTTCGGTCGAGTCTGAATTATTCGGCCACGTGAAGGGAGCGTTTTCCGGAGCAACCACCGATCGCAAAGGGATTCTGGAAGTCGCTGGTGCGGGAACGATTTTGCTCGACGAAATTGGCGACGCGCCGGTCAGTCTGCAGCTCAAACTGCTGCGCACGATCGAGCATCAGGAAATCATCCCTGTTGGATCGGCGAAGTCGCAGCGGTGCCGGTTTCGAGTTCTGGCGGCGACGAACCGCGACCTCGGACTTTCGATCGAAGCCGGCACATTCCGCGAGGACTTCTACTTCCGGCTAAGCGTCGTGAAGATCGAATTACCTCCGCTGCGTGAAAGAGCGGAAGATATTCCTGATCTGGCGAGGCATTTTCTGGGTCAAATGTCGGGCGGCTCGGCCAGTTGCACGCTGTCGTCCTCGGCGCTGCTGGAACTGAGTAGTCGGCCCTGGCCGGGCAACGTTCGAGAGCTTCGCAACGCGGTCGAGCATGCGGCCATCATGGCGCGAGGCGGCACAATTGAAGTGACTCACCTGCCGCCAGCCGATGCGACGACAACGCGTTCGGCATCGAGCAGCGACGTCCTGCAGCGAGAGATTTCGCGATGGGCCGCTGAGCAGCTGCAGCCGCTGGACTCGGCCGATTCTGAGGCGGCTCTTTACGAAGACGTGCTGCAACTGGTCGAGCCGCCGTTGCTGAACGCGGTACTCGCTCACTGCCGCAATAACCGGGCGGCGGCGGCGAGGTTGCTCGGCCTGCATCGAGCGACGCTTCGCCAGAAACTGAAGAATCACGGGATCACCGGCGAAGACGATGCATCATGACGTCCGGGCTGGCTGGTGTTTACACTCTCGCCGCCACGGTGCGTCAGACGCCGCGTCGAATTCCGACCAATGAAACTTCCCGAGCGAATATATCGGAGTATGACGATGGACCTGCTTGAACAACTGACTCAAACGCCTTCCGTCCCCGGCCGCGAAAGTCGCATCCGCGAAGTCATCAAGTCATACGTTACGAAGGCGCAGCTGTTCGACGAGTTGACGACCGATGCGATGGGATCGTTGATCGGCGTTCGACGAGCTCGACCGAAGGATGGCGACTCGGCACCGGAGACTCCCGTCAAAGTCATGCTGGCAGCTCACATGGATCAGATTGGGTTTCTGGTTCGCCACATCAGCGATGACGGTTTCGTACGTGTCATTCCGGTCGGCGGTTTTGACACCCGTAACCTGTTCGCTCGGCGAGTTCGGATCTGCACGGCCGACGGCGACCTGCCAGGCGTGATGAACCCCGGCGGAAAGCCGATTCACATTGCTTCTGAATCTGAGAAGAAGAAGGTGCCGGAGATCTCCGAATTCTTCATCGATCTCAGCCTCCCCGGTGACACGGTGAAGGAAAAAGTTCAGGTCGGCGATATGGTCGTGCTGGACGGTCCGTTTTCCGAAGTCGGTAACAGTGTCGTGTCGCAATGCCTGGACAACCGAGTCGGCTGCTGGGCTCAGATTCGGGCCATCGAAGCCCTCGATCATCACAACTGCGACGTCTACGCCGCGTGGACTGTCCAGGAAGAAGTCGGGTTACGAGGTGCGTTTCCGGCCGCCTACGACATCGAGCCGGACTTCGCAATCGCGTGTGACACGACTTTGTGTTGCAAGACTCCAGGCGTTCCTGACGAAGAGCGAGTGACAGTCGCGGGCGACGGTTTATGTCTGCATATCATGGATTCGTCGATGATCGGCGACATCGGACTGATCGAAGAAATTGAAGCGGTCGCCAAGGCTGAAAACATCAAAACGCAGCGAGGTATTCTTGCCCGAGGTGGCCAGGACGGAGCTGCCATTCAGAGAACTCGCCGAGGCGTGCGAACCGTCGCGTTCGCCTGTCCGATCAAATACATCCACACGATCACCGAGATGGCGCACAAGGATGACCTGGCAGCCTACCCCGCACTGCTGACCGCCTGGCTGAAGTCGGTGTGAGTTTCGAGAAGTTTCTTAGGGTATTGACAAGCGCAGCGCAGGCATACCTTCGTCGGCCCGACATGAAATGGAACGCCGGCGCTGCGCTTGTCAATACCCTACGGTTCGGAATTCAGGCGACGGACGATGCCACCATACCAGGGTCGGATGACTCCGTCCGTTTCGACATTGATGGCGCCATTCTCGGAGATTCCGAGGCAGAGGCCGACGATCTGGTGGTCGCCGGATTCGAGCGAGATTCGCTGGCCGGTCAGTGTGCATTGTTGCTGCCAGCGGTCTTTCAGGTTGAGCGACGCGGTGCCGAGTTCACGGATCAGAACTTCGAATCTTTGAAGGAAAGCGAGCAGAACGTCGGACGGGCTGAAGTCGGTGTCGGTCTCGTCGTAGATCGATGTCGCAATGGCCCGAACTTCGTCCGGTGCCTCGCTCAGTGAATTGGCAACGTTGATGCCGACTCCGATCACCAATTCAGATGTCGAACCTTTGGGTGGTTCAACAAGAATTCCGCAAATCTTTCGACCGTTCAGGAACACATCGTTGGGCCATTTCAGGCCGACTTTGTGCTCGGGTGCAAAGTTTGACAGGGTGTCGGCAACCGCGATCGCCGTTGTCAAAGACACGCGCGGCCAGTTCTCGTGGGCGACTGAGAACTCCGACGGCTGAAGCCGGAGTGAGAACGTGAGCGCTCCGTCGCGAGCCCACCATTGATTGTTGCCTCGACCACGCCCGCCGGTTTGCGAGTCGGTTAGAACGAGGGTCGGAGACGTCCTGTCCGAAGTCGGTAAGAGAGCCAGGTCATTCGTCGAGACACATTCGCGTCGGAATTCAATTTCGCGGACGAAGGATTCGTCGAGCAAGCGTTTCAGATCGAACCATCGGGACGTGTAGTCTGCGTAGATCGTCATCGACTACTTTGGCAAATCGGTTTTTAGCTTGATGGTGGCTGCTCCGTCGGCGGCGACAGTGATCGGCAATGACCATCGCGACGTGTGCAGCTTGCAGAGGCCGCCGACGCCTCCGCGGCAGAATGAGTAAGTGACTGCAAGTTGCAATTGCGCTGAACCTTCAGCCGCTGCGAGTGGAATGGCGAAGATCGCCGTATGTCCGTCGGCTTTGCCTTTGATGCTTCGTCCGAGATTTTCTTCCGCGATCAATGTCTGCTTGCCAATGGCGATGAGTTTTGCACGCAGCGGCGCGAGTTCGTTCAGTTTGTAGTTCTCTGGAATCTGGAGGTCGACGGCCAGATTCAACTCTTTGCCGGGAGCAATCTTTTGCGGGGAGACTTGCAGAAGCTGAACTCCGTCTGGCACAGCGTCGGTTGATTTCCTGACCGGTTTTGTCGGTTCCGAAAGGCCGGTGATCTCGAAATTCGATGCCTCTTTCGTTTTCAGGTTGATCGTGACGATCCGGTGGTTGTTTGTGTCGGCGACGTAAAGAGTGTCACCGGAAAGTGTCATCCCCGCAGGTTCATGGAGTTGTAACGGTGCGAGGTCTGCTCCGGCAGTGCCCGTCCCCAATAAGGTAGTGACTTCTCGTTTGGCGACGTCGATCACTTTCAGTTTGTGGTTGTACGCGTCGGCAACGAAGACTTTGCCATCTGAGTAATGAACACCCAGCGGATGTTGAAGCCGAGCTTCTGATCCCACTCCGTCGCGATCGCCGAACTCAAACAGGGTTCTGCCGCTGGGGAGATCGTGGGCTCCGACGATGGTTGTGACCTTTCCTTTCGGGTCGACGGAAACCTGGCGAATGGATGACCCCTCGCTGTCGGCGACGTAAATGAATTCGCCGTCGCTGGAGATGCCGGACGGTTGTGCAAGAGCGGACTGGTCGAGCGGCCCGTCAATGATGTCCTCACGTCCGGTGCCCGCGAAGACTCCGATGTCGTTGGTGCCGATTTCGTGGGACCACAACTGGTGAGGTCCGGCCATCGCGATGAAGAGTGTGCCGTCGACGATTTCCAGATCCCACGGGCTGTTGAGCGCTGTCGACTTCAGAGTCCCGCCTTGAGTTCGTCGTCGATCCTGCATTCCCGTGCCGGCCAGAGTCGAAACGGTTTTCGTTTCCAGATTGACAGTTCGCAGCAGGTGGTTCTCGGTGTCGGCGACGTAGAGAGTTTCACCGTCCAACGCCATTCCCTGCGGGTGGTCGAAGGATGCTTCTGAGTAGTTGCCGTCCTGAGCTCCAATCTGGCCGTTGCCGATGACGTCGATCAGCTTGCCGTCGAGTGTCGAAATGACGATGCGGTTGTGGTTGCTGTCTGAGACGAACAGTCTGTTGCCAGCCGTATCGGCCAACAGTTTGCCGGGGAACTTCAGCGGGCCGGACTTCATGCGGTCTCGTTCAAGATCAAAGCGGACCGGTGTCCTGTCGAGCGTTCCTTTGGCCTCGTGATACTCAATGACCCTCGCGATGACGGTGTCCATCAATTCGCGATTGCCTTCTCCAGGGGCGGTACCACAGTACTTGCCTTCCGGATCGATCAGCACCAGCGTCGGCCATGAGCTCACTCCCATTTTTCGCCAGACGATCATCTCTGAGTCGTTGATGACCGGGTGTTCGATTTCGTAGCGGACGATTGCTCGGCGGATGGCCTCGGTGTCTTTTTCGTTGTCGAACTTGGCCGAGTGGCAACCGATGACGACGAGCTCGTCGGGATACTTCTGCTCAAGATATTTCAGGTCAGGTAACACGTGAATGCAATTGATACAGCAATACGTCCAGAAGTCGATCACGACGACTTTGCCACGCAGATCCTTGAGCGAAATTTCGCCGGACGTGTTGAGCCACGCCGTTCCTCCGTCGAGACTTGGCGCAGCGGGCCGATCCGGAAACGGGTTTTCGAGCGGCTTGCCGTCGGTGCCAATGACAGGCTTCTTCGTCTTTGCATCGTCCGCAGATTCTGCGTCGCCCTTTTCTTCTTCCGTTTGCTGGTCGTCGCTGATGGCGAAACTCGTTCCGACGACAGCGAAGCCCGTGATGATCAAGGCGACGATCAGAATGCCAGTCAGAATTCGAGTGGCACGCGAGGGGTCCGGCTCATCGAGGGAGTGGATGACTTCGGAATTATCGGAGTTTGAAGAGGATGGCATGGAGGTCTCCGCAGCGGGAAGGACTCGTTGTTGATGAACTCGCATCGGCAGCGGCGTTCTTCAGGTCGGGTCAGGCAAGTTCGCGTCGGATCGTAGGTCGCGGTGTTCTTTGCTTCAAACATGAGCGGACGATGCCGCCAGCCGAAAGCTACTCACCTGGCGTGAAGTCGAGCACTCGGACTTCGTCGAGGCTTGGTTTCAGAACGTCGACGAACGCTTTGTGATCGGCGTGAGGCAGGTACACGGCTCGACCGGGATCGTCAGCAAAGGTCACCATGAAGCAATGCGTGAAACCGTGACTGTGGCGTTCGGGACTGTTGTTTTTGCCCCATTCGAAGGCCTTGATCGTGTCGATTTTCGATGGCAACGCAGCGAATCCTGCTTCGACTTCTTTGACGGCTTCGGGCGATGCGTCGTCTTTAAACTTGAAGAAGACGGCGTGCTTGAGTTCATTCTCCATCTTCTCTTGAGGCGTGCCCCAGTAGTCGATGACAAAGACTTTATCATTGTGCGGACGGAGAACGTCGCCGAACGCTTTGTGGTCTGGGTGCGGCAGATACTCGGCTCGCCCGGCTTCGTCTTTGAAAGTCAGCAGGAAGCAATGAGTAAATCCGTCGTCGTGTTCTTCCGGGCTGTTGTTGGTGCCCCATTGGAAGTCGATGATCGATTTGATCTTTAAGGGCAACTCGGCGAAGGCGGCTATGACCCCCTTGATGTCGTTTTCAGTTGCTGTCTCTTTGAACGAGAAGAAGACGGCGTGGCGAAGAACCTGGCCGGAGTGATCTTCCGTCGCCGCGGCCGCTGTTTCGGCAGTTTCAGCTGGAGCCGTTTCTTCAGCCGTTTCGCTGGTTTCAACAGTCGAGTCGGTCACGGTTGTGTCTTCCTGAGTCGTGTCTTCCTGAACCGTCGCGGGTGATGAGGGGCCGGGGCCTGGCGTCTCGGCAGGTGCGCAGGAGATGCAGCTTGCAAGAGCCAGGCAGCAAACCGATTTCAGGATGGGTCGGGTTGGACGCATTTCAATAAACCTTTTCTGCAGCTTTTCGAAGGCTCGATTCCGTGAGATACCGGCAGCATGCTCCGCGAACATGTCGGTCGAGATTCGAATATCCGATCCGAATTCGATGGAAGGTGGAAGCGTAACTGAAGCTCGTGAGATTTCGTACGCAACGGCGTCCTTGATCTGCCGGGTGATGCGGACAAGAATCGTTGAACAGCCCTCGGTGTGAATTGACAGGCGATGTCTGGCCGGGCAAGAACGTTGAGCAACCAGCGAGATCGAGTAGTCAGACCTTCTGTGAACACGCCAGACCATCCATCTTCGACATCAGCCATTGCGAGCGCGGCTCCCGGGCTGGTCGGGTTCCTGCACTTCTTCACGTTGGGGGCTGCGCTGCCTCTGTTGCCACTCTACTTGAAAACAACGCTTGGGTATTCCTGGACAGTAACCGGCGTGATTCTCACTGCTGTTCCGTTTTCATTGCTGATTGCCCAGGTCTTTGTGCGTGCGCTCAGTCGGTACGGAGTCGATGTCCGGCTAGGTCTGGCCGTCAGCCACCTCATGGCAGCCGGCGTGGCGATGGCTGCCGCGTTTCGAGCGGAACTATCGGCAGACGCTACCACGGACTGGCGGAGCGTGTTTGGTTTCGTGGTGTTGTATTTCTCATTGCTGGCTCCGTCGATGACCTGGATCGCCCGCGTTGGTGATGCGGCGACTTCTTCCGGACGGTCAATCATTCGGATGTGGCGAGTCTGGGGAACGGTCGGGTTTATCGCGCCGGCCTGGTTGTGCGAGTTGGTGCTGGTCCGCTTTCCGAATCTGTTACCGATGGTCGAGTCGCACGAGATTCTGATTCCGGTGGCTGGCTGGGCAGGACTGGCGACGGCCTTTGCGGCAATTCTGCTGCCGGAAGTCGAACCTGAGCCTGTCGATTCTGTCAGCCCAGAGCTTCAGCCGAGCAATCCTGCGTCGGCGAAATTCGGTGCGTTGCTGGCAGTTGCTGTGCTGATGCTCGTCGTCGTTCAACGCTGCCACTACTTGTGGAACGCTCCGTTCTTCGAGTCGATTTTGCAGCAGTTCAAAGTCGGGCGTCAGTTTGTCTATCGACTGACTGTCGCCGATCAGGTTTTTGAGTTGATGGCACTCTTCATGCTCGGAGCTGGCGTGATGAAATTCGGCACTCGAGCGATGCTCACCGTTGGAGCGGTTGCCTGTTTCAGTCGAGCTGTCCTGCTGGCCTGGATGTCACAGGCGTCGCCGTCAGGGCAGGTCGCGATGGCCAGTATTTGCGGTGCGCAGATTCTGCAGGGCGTAGCGATTGTGGCGTTCTTCGGGACGCTGGGCTTGATTCTAAGATCGCACCACGATGTCGCTGCCTGTCGCTATCAGATCATGCTGGTTGCCGTCTGCGGAATACTCGGCATGCTGGCAGCTGGGTTCGTCGCTGAGGCACTGCTGTCCGGGGGGCCAGAATCAATTCTTTACGAGCTCCGAATAGTTATGGGAGTTACCGACTCTGGAATTCTGTTTCTGAACCCCTGGCTGCAAGGCTGGACCGGCATCTGGCTCGTCTCATCAGTGCCCAGCCTGCTGGCGATTCTGTTGGCCGGTCTATCGAAGACGGCGAGCGTTTCGCTCGAACGCCAACGATGACCAGTTGCCCTCGCAGTTGTGGCTGCGGGTTTTTGAGACTGCACGACTTCAGATGGCCAAACCGGAAATCGCCGGATCAGACGTTGAGCGGAACCCACTTCCGCAGTTTGGCGCTGAGGTCATCCGGTGTGAACGGTTTCACGAGGTAGTCAGACACGCCGGCTTCGATGGCGACGATGACTCGCGAACGTTCTGACTCGGTGGTGATCATGACAATCGGAATGTCGTTGTTCGTTTCGCGGACTCCCTTGACGAACGTCAGGCCGTCCATCACTGGCATATTCTGATCCGTCAGCACAATGTCGAACGTACCTTTTCCGAATTCTTCCAGAGCTACCTGCCCATTCTCGGCTTCGACGATGTCGTCCGGGGCGACTCCGAGTTTGAACAGACAACGTTTCTGGATGGCTCGCATCGTGCCCGAATCATCAACGAGAAGAATCTTCATGGTTCTTTGCCCTTGAGAAAATCGACGAGAATCAATCTGTTTATTGTCGCGGCAGGACCGCGGAGAACATGTGTCCGGCTTCCACGCTTCAGCGGTTGATGTCGTTTGAGGACCGTGGACTCGCTCTACGTGTGGCTGTATCGAAACATAGCTTTCCGGTTAAACAGAGGCGTCCGTATGAGTGGTTTCCTGTGCTGAAAGTTGCCGATTACCGGGATATGCCTCCCGGCGAGAATCGTTCCCCTTAAGCTGTGGCGGCGTTGTCTACGCAGCCGGTTGTCTACGCAGCCGGTTGTCTACGCAGCTGATGGCCTCGCCGTTAATCTTGCTGAGACCAGGTCCACGAAGTCACTACTCAGGAAACATCCGATGAAACACGTTTGCCATGTACTCACCGTTTTGCTGTGCGTCGGAATCGTGCAGGCCGAAGAGAAAGCTCCGAAAGCCAAGTCCGTTGCTGCAAAGTCTGCTAAGCAGAATCACATCGGCGTCGGAGCGTCTCCGATGAAAGGGGCCGAGGTTCTGATCGATGGTTCCCGCAAACTGCTCGACGTAAAATGGACTTACTGGGAAGGGCCGCGATTCGCTTCGGCATTGCCCATCAAATGGAAGATCGTCGACGACCCCGTTGACGGTGGAGCAGCCGTCATGACCGACGATCCTGTCGCGGCTGGCGGGAAGTACGGCACCGCCGACATCGTCACGAAGAAGAAATACCGCGACTTCCGACTGCACGTCGAGTTTCTCATCATGAAGCCCGGCGGCAACAGCGGTGTCTACCTGCAGAACCGATACGAAATCCAGGTGCTCGATGGCGACAAAACGAAGCACGGAATGGCCGCAGTCATTAACGAAGCCGCGTCGCCGTACCACGTTTATAACGGCGTTGGAAAATGGAACTCGTACGACATCAATTTTCGCGCGGCCCGTTTTGCCGACGGAAAACTTACCGAGAACGCGTTGGTCACGATGTATTTCAACGGCCAGAAGGTCCACCACAATCAGAAGATCGTGAAAGTCTGGGGCGGCCCGAACTCGGGCATCGACGGCGGCAACGACGGTGGTCGAGGAATCACCGACGTCCCCGGCGGCCTGAAACTACAGTGCGAAGGCCACGACGTCCGGTACCGGAATACCTGGATCAAAGAAGTCACCCTCAAGACCGACACCGACTTCTGAGCAGCATCGATTCGGACGTTACAGTCGTGCTTCGGACGTTGCAGTTGTGCTTCGGACGTTGAAGTCATGCTTCGGACGTTGCAGTCGTGCTTCGGACGTTGAAGTTGTGCTAACGCAATTCCCCGAACGAAAGATTCCCGCTGAGGACTCGATCAAGCCGAGTTCGTCGAGTGGCACTCCCTCAGCGGTCAGCTGGCCGCCGATCCAGTCGGCCTGTTCGTCCTTCGTTGCGCCACCAGCGAAGTTCGTTACTGCCGTGTTCTGCACACGCCGCGATATCTGGCCGGCCGTCGCCGTTCAGATCAGCGATGATGATGTGGTTTGCGCTTCGCCAGTTGTTCTTCAGCAGGTGCTTCGTCCATGTTCCGCTCGAATCACCGTGATTCTCGAACCAGGCGACGCGCCCCGGATTTCTCCAGGAAGTGGCTGCGACGTCGATGTCTCCGTCACCGTCCAGGTCCGCGGCCGTCGCCTCGAATGCATCGTCGAATCGAGACCCAATGACGTGCATTGTCCAGAGGCCGTCTTTCGGTTTGCCGGAATTCTCGTACCAGACAATCTGATTTTCATCGCGTTGCTGCGACGAAGACTCATCTCCGGATCCGGGTCGGTAGTAAAAGCCCAATGCCATCACGACGTCCAGGTCACCGTCGCCGTCCATGTCGACGGGGTTGCCGTGTGCCGGACATTTCGACGAGTCGTCAATGAGGTGTTTCTTCCAACTGATCGTTTCGGTCGTCGGAGTGTTCTCGTACCAGATGACGTGATTGGCTCTCCGCCCCGTCCCCAACAGGTCCACATCGCCGTCACCGTCAAAGTCGGCGGCACGCATGGTTCGCGTCTCGGCGACATCTTCTTCGATAGTGTGTTTTACCCACTCGCCAGCGGCTGGAGTCCCGTCATTTTCGAACCACGCGAACTGGTTTCCCAGCAACCAGCTTGATGCTGCCACATCCAGATCTCCGTCTTTGTCGAAATCGGCCAGGGCGACGTCGTAGGCTCCAGGCAGGTCCGTCGTGATGACGTGCCGGAGCCAGAGTTTTCCGCTGGTCGGATTTCCTTCGTTCTCAAACCAGAGCAGGTCTCCTCTGAGGTTTTTGACGATGACGACATCGAGATCGCCGTCCCCGTCGACGTCACCGATCATGTGTCGTTCCAGTCGCTCGGGGTCGTCCTCCTGAATGACGTGTTTCACGAAGTTGCCGTCACTGTCGTTTTCAAAGAGGTACAGCCGGTTGTGCGGCGTGTAGTCGGCGCTGGTAATGTCAAGATCTCCGTCCTGGTCGATGTCGGCCGCGCCGATTCCGTACGCATAGGCATAGTTGTCGGCGATCAGGTGTTCGGAAAACTGGATCGCGGTTGATGCCTTTGCAGCGTCGAAGACATGAGCCAATGCGGCGGCCAGATCAAGTCGTCGGAAAATTTGCTTCGTCGCCGGGTCGTCCACCTTGACGCCGGTCTTCTGCATGATCGCCATGATAGCGGCGGCGATGTTGGAACCGTCCTGTTTCCAGGAGTAATCCGTTTCTTCGATGGCTTCACGAATCACCATCGCCGCACCGCCGGCGATCGCGTTCGAGGAAGACGTCGCTGCAGCCGGGACGACCAGATCCACTTTGGCGTGGCGATCCAGATAGACCTCGTCTTTCCCCGGTCGGACGGCGCCGATCGCGAAACAATCGGGCTGACAGGCCGGCCATGAAATGCCATCGGTAAAGTTGTGATTGCCCGCCGGAGCACTCACCCAGATGCCAAGTTCCCGGAGCTTTGTCAGTCTGGCGTCAATCGCTGTGGCCACCGGCGTGTCGTGAGCCTTGTCGTCGACGGGAGCCAGATTTACCGTGGTGATCCGATACTCCTGATGGTGGTCGATGATCCATTGCAGAGCGGCGGCTACGGTGGCACCGTCGCTAATTTTGCAGTGGCAACATTCCAGGCCCCGAATCACGGCGAGCTGATTGTTGTAGGCAACTCCCCACTTGCCACCGTAGTTGAGTGACGACGGGATGCCGATCGTCGAGCCGTGATATCCTCGGCCTTCGTGTTTCGGGTCGTCGTCGCCATCGACACTGTCGTAAGTGACCAGCACTTTGGGCTGGTCGCCGTCAGACTTTGACCACTCCGGCTTCGAAAGCGTGCAACCATCATCAACCAACGCGAGTGTCTGGCCTTTACCGAACGTCAGTTTGTGTTTGTACTGATTCCACGCCTTGACGATGCCTGCCTGTTCGAAACCTGCTCGCTGCACCGGCTCACCAGCAATGCTGACGGATGTGTTTCCGGCAAACAGCAGGAACGACAGACAGGCCAGGCCAACGATTCGCAGTGTTTGACGAGCAGAACTTCGACGCGACATCGTGAAACACCTCAGATCGTGCAGAACGGGAAACACACATAGGATAATCGTAGGGCCGTTCCGTCGTAGCAACCACAGGGTGGCCCAGACAATCTCTTTAGATTGTCTGGGTGCCAACGGCACAAGAGGTTCCATCTCAATCGTTCAGTTCTGATCGAAAATCCCAATCAACAGATTGTCTGACGAGAAAAGCATTGGCAAAATATTGCCATGACGAATTCAGAAACCAGAGACGAGCAACCCTACACCCACTTCGTGACCTTCTCGTGTTACAAAAGACGGCGTCTCCTGGACAACGATCCGGTTCGACGAATTGTGCTCGGCGTTCTCGATGCTCAATTGACAAAGCAGGACGGACGGCTGGTCGGCTTTGTTCTGATGCCCGACCACGTTCACGCGCTGGTTTGGCTCCCGAGGGAAGAATCGTTGTCCCAGCTTATGAAGCAGTGGAAGCAACGTTCGTCACGCAACATCCGTAAGTTTGCGCTGCCCCTGCTTCCGTCGTACGGGGCGTTGATGAAAGCGGACGATCCGTTCTGGCAACGGAAGTATTACGCGTTTCAAATCTACAGCCGGCAGAAGCTGGAAGAGAAACTCAACTACATTCATCAGAATCCAGTACGTGCCGGTCTCGTAGATCGTGCCGCCGACTGGCGTTGGAGTTCGGCTCGACACTACGAGGATGGCCGCACGGTTGGCGTGCCGATTACCTGGGTTTACTGACACTGCCAGGGGCCATTGATTCTGGTGGACCTCTTGTGCCTTCGGCACCCAGACAATCTAAAAGAGATTGTCTGGGCCACCCTGCGTGCCGACTACCTGGGTTTACTGACACTTCCAAGGGCCACTGAGTCTGGTGGACCTCTTGTGCCTCCGGCACCCAGACAATCTAAAAGAGATTGTCTGGGCTACCCCGCTGGAAGAGATGCTCAACTACATTCATCGGAATCCGGTATGTGCCGGACTGGTAGATCGTGCCGCCGATTGGCATTGGAGTTCTGCTCATCACTACAAGGACGTTTGCACGGTTGGTATGCCGATTACTTGGGTTTATTGATCCTGCCAAGGGCCATTGATTCAAGTGGACTTTTTGTTCATCCGGCACCTAGATAATCTCAAAAAGATTGTCTGGGCCAACCTGCGCACAGAATCGACAGCTACGAAGCGAAGGTGTCCCGTCCCACGATTGTTGAAATAATCTAGCCCATTTACAAAACAAATTGATTCAAATTAATTTACTCAGAAAGCAAATCAAGTTCGTCGAGCAATTCAAGAAGACAGTTGAGCGCATATACCTCCGGCGAAGCATCAGGCAAGCTGTCCATTAATTCTTGAAGTGTAATTAGTTTTCCACTGGCGCATAATCTCCCCGCAAGCTCGCTCAATCGCTTTAGGTCAGAGTCTTCAAAAGAAGTGAGGGTTCGGTCATACCCATTTTCTGCAAGCTGAACTCCGTAGCGTTCAGCATCACTTACTACAAAAGCAAACTCCTCGGAGAGACAAGACCAGTCGCGCGGAGGCAGCAACTGGACGTACCGAATCTCCGATTGGGAGAATGGAGTGATGTTACGTTCTCGAAGTTCATCGAAAAATGTCAACAGATTTATGAGCCCACGAACCGTCTGATCATTTGATCTCTCTGACGTACGCTCCGCGATCCATTGATTGATCCACAATCCGTGGCCTCGTTTATTAATCTCGTTATGTGCGACGACGAACGTATTCAATAATTGACGATCAAAAATAATGCTGTCAAGGCTAGCAATTGCCTGGTTGTCAAACCAAATAATCCTCAACGGTGCGATACAACTTCTTAAGTACTCCAGTTCGTTTGGAAGATCGAATTCATCAATCATTGCATACCTTCATCTATTCCGTTGCGAGACAATTCATCGATGCCTATGTCGCGCAATCACGACCTTTCGAGAAATC
>Ga0316208_1001767_pt1 | contig 19338 bp, 15 predicted proteins | sample 3monopyrite_MG_FD_204944 | JGI IMG/M metagenome (GOLD analysis project Ga0316208, IMG submission 204944) | Microbial mat bacterial communities from mineral coupon in-situ incubated in ocean water Damariscotta River, Maine, United States -... | ecosystem: Environmental > Aquatic > Marine >...
TGTCGGGGTGGATGAACCCCCACCGGCTGGAGCGGGACCAGACCGTCGCTGGCATGGTGAAGTGGGCCGATCCGGACGATCTGCGGATGTGGTGGTCGAAGTATGAGGATGCCTTGGCCTGCACCGCCCTGGGCCATATCGATGACGATATTCGCTGGTATCGGGCGGGCTGCGAGACCGGGGACACGGTCGCCTGTGGGCTGGAGCTGTTCGCGCTCCCAGCGGATGCGGCGGCGGAGGAGCGCCAGGGCAGCGTGAATCGGGCGCTCCAGGGGTGTCGGGAGGGCTCGGATCTGTCTTGTGCGGCCTTCGCCGATGCGGTTCGTCTGGATCCGTCCTTGGGGGACCGGTCTGCTGCGCTAGCCTGGTCACAGCTCGCATGCAGCCTGAGCTGGGGCCAGGAGTCCTGTGCGGCGGCGGGTCGGTGGATGAGCGCGGTGGGACACGAGGGCTCGGCGCGGGTGTACCACGACAAGGCCTGTGACCAGGGCTACCGGCCGAGCTGCGCGCGGGATGGGGGCGGGCAGGGTTCGCTGGAGATCGTGGAGGGGCCGCGGATCCGGGAGATCCCCCGGCTGAAGCGGACGCGGCGATGATCGGTGGGGTGCGAGCGCTGGCCGAGGCCTTGGGACTGCGGGGTCGGCTGCTGGCGAGCGGCCTACCTCCGGAGCTGTCGGGGGCGAAGGAGGTGAATCAGGCGATTCGGACGCTCAGCCGAGTTGTGGAGCACAATCAAGCCTCTGAGATCGGGGAGCAGAGCTGATGTTGATCGCGATCTGTGCGGCGCTGTTCAGGCCGAGTAGCCAAGCGCTGGTGGCGGAGGAGTGTCTCGAAGGGGGTATGCTGAGCTGTCAGGTAGCTTGGGATCATCTCAAGGTATCGGGGTGGATGAACCCCCACCGGCTGGAGCGGGACCAGACCGTCGCTGGCATGGTGAAGTGGGCCGATCCGGACGATCTTCGGATGTGGTGGTCGAGGTCCGAGGATGCCTTGGCCTGCACCGCCCTGGGCCATATCGATGACGATATCCGCTGGTATCGGGCGGGCTGCGAGACGGGGGACACGGTCGCCTGTGGGCTGGAGCTGTTCGCGCTCCCAGCGGATGCGGCGGCGGAGGAGCGCCAGGGTAGCGTGAATCGAGCGCTCCAGGGGTGTCGGGAGGGGTCGGATCTATCTTGTGCGGCCTTCGCCGACGCGGTTCGTCTGGACCCGTCCCTGGGGGACCGGTCTGCTGCGCTAGCCTGGTCGCAGCTCGCATGCAGCCTGAGCTGGGGCCAGGAGTCCTGTGCGGCGGCGGGTCGGTGGATGAGCGCGGTGGAAGACGAGGAATCGGCGCGGGTGTACCACGACAAGGCCTGTGACCAGGGCTACCGGCCGAGCTGCGCGCGGGATGGGGGCGGGCAGGGTCCGCTGGAGATCGTGGAGGGGCCCCGGATACGGGAGATCCCCCGGCTGAAGCGGACCCGGCGATGATCGGTGGGGTGCGAGCGCTGGTCGAGGCCTTGGGGCTGCGGGGTCGGCTGCTGGCGAGCGGCCTGCCTCCGGAGCTGTCGGGGGCGAAGGAGATGAATCAGGCGATCCGGGATCTCTCTCGCGTCGTGGAGCATAACCAAGCCTATGAAGTCGGGGAGCAGAGCTGATGCTGATCGCGATCTGTGCGGCGCTGTTCAGGCCGAGTACCGAAGCCCTGGTGGCCGAGGAGTGCATCGAAGGGGATGCCTGGGAATGTCAGATCAACTGGAAATATCTCAAGGTGTCGGGGTGGATGAACCCCCACCGGCTGGAGCGGGACCAGACCGTCGCTGGCATGGTGAAGTGGGCCGATCCGGACGATCTGCGGATGTGGTGGTCGAAGTATGAGGATGCCCTGGCCTGCACCGCCCTGGGCCATATCGATGACGATATCCGCTGGTATCGGGCGGGCTGCGAGACCGGGGACACGGTCGCCTGTGGGCTGGAGCTGTTCGCGCTCCCAGCGGATGCGGCGGCGGAGGAGCGCCAGGGCAGCGTGAATCGAGCGCTCCAGGGGTGCCGGGAGGGGTCGGATCTATCTTGTGCGGCCTTCGCCGACGCGGTTCGTCTGGACCCGTCCTTGGGGGACCGGTCGGCGGCGCTGGCCTGGTCGCAGCTCGGGTGCAGCCTGAGCTGGGGCCAGGAGTCCTGTGCGGCGGCGGGTCGGTGGATGAGCGCGGTGGGAGACGAGGACTCGGCGCGGGTGTACCACGACAAGGCCTGTGACCAGGGCTACCGGCCAAGCTGCGCGCGGGATGGGGGCGGACAGGGTCCGCTGGAGATCGTGGAGGGGCCCCGGATACGGGAGATCCCCCGGCCGAAGCGGCCGCGCAGATGAGGAGTGGGGTGCCGCTGCGGTGAGCTACTCGACGGGCTGGTAGCGGAGGGTCAGTTCGGAGCCGAGGGCGGGTACGAAGTCGACGAAGCGGATGCTGTTGCGGGAGCTGTCGTAGACGACCTCGCACGGGCGGTCGTCGGGCTCGGGGAGGCACACGGAGAACTCTCGGGCGGGGCCCGTTGCCGACTGAACGACGACCTGGAGGGTGTCGAGCTCGGGCAGCTCGTCGAGGAGGAACTGAGTGCGCAGCGCGGAAGCCTTCTGAGCGACGCCGCTGTACAGCGGGATCCAGCTGGAGTCGCAGATGGAGTTGGTATTCCCGTTGAAGGCGTTGGCGTACTCGATGTACTGAATGCCAGCGCGGGGTCCGTATCCACAGGTGTCGCTGGTTCCCAGGTTCACGATGGCGTGCATACCGACCAGGTCGGGCTGGGACTTGAGGTTGTCGGCCCAAGCGATGAAGCTGGCTTGGGAGATGGGGGTGTTGCCGGAGTTGTCGAAGGTGTCGCTGATGAACACGATGTGCAGCGAGGCGTCGGGCCGCAGGAAGTCGATATTGGTCGGGGTGTCGCGCACGGTCTCGAGGGCGAGGTAGGCTGCGGCTCGGCCCGACTCGGCCGAGCCGGCGAGCACTCCGAGACCGTCGATCATCTCGGTGAACACGTCGAAGGGGTCCGGGGTCTGGGGGTCGATGAAGCGCACGGCGCCCGCGGCACGGAGCTGGCCGGAGTCGGTGGGCCGCTCGATATCGGTGGAGACGACGCCGATGTGGTAGTCGAGCCCGGAGTCGATGATGGCATCGAAGAAGTCGGGGAAGCTGTCCTGGAGGTAGGCCTGCTCGTCCATCATGGAGCTGCTGTTGTCGACCACGAAGAGCACGTCGACCGGAGGAGGGGGCTGCTGGACCACGATGTCGCTGCGGAGACCGGGCAGCACGGGCTCCTCTGGGGGAGCGGGCTGCGGAGACGGCGTGGGGTCTGGCACGGAGGAGGGGCTGGGTGCGCACGCGGCGAGGAGCAGGAGCAGTGCGAGTCTCATGATCTTTCCAGGTTGGGAGAGCAGAGTTCGAGCCTAGCACAGAGCTGTTGACGGCTGAGGAGAACAACTCCGGTTACCAGCGCGCCTGGAGTGGGAATGGCACACCTCGAGACGATGATCTCCGCAGAACAGCTCTCCGAGCGCATTCTTGCGCTCGGAGCAGAACTATCCGCAATCTACGGCGACGAGCCGGTGATCGCGGTCGGGGTGCTCAAGGGCAGCATCCTGTTCATGGCCGACCTGGTCCGGGCGATGGACTGCGATGTACGCATGTCCTTTCTGGGGGTCGCGAGCTACCATGGCACGGAGTCCACCGGGGTCGTGCGGGTCACCCACGACCTGTCGGAGTCCATCGCCGACTGCCATGTGTTGGTCATCGAAGACATCGTGGACTCGGGCCTGACGCTGTCCTATATCCGCGAGATGCTGCGGGTCCGCAAGCCCCGCTCGCTTCGTGTGGTCACCCTGCTCGACAAGCCCTCTCGCCGCACGGTGGAGGTGCAGGTCGAGCACACCGGGTTCAGCATCGAGGACCGGTTCGTAGTGGGCTACGGCCTGGATCTGGATCAGCGCTACCGCAATCTGCCCCATATCGCGATCTACCACCCCGACTCGGGAGACTGAGCATGGCCATCCCCGTCGTCGATGTCCACGACCTGATCTCCGAGGAGCCCGCGGCCCAGGCTCGCGCAGCGAGCGCGATCCGCGAGGGTTTTGGGGTGTATGGGCTGATCTATATCCGCAACCACGGCATCGATCGCGAGCATGTGCTGTCGACCTACGACCGCTTCCGCGAAGTGCTCGACCGGCCGGCCGAAGAGAAGGCGAGCTGGGGTGGCGAGGGCATCTGGTACCAGCGCGGGTGGACCCCCCCCAATACCGAGCAGGCCGTCGTGGCCGGGGGCCAGCCCGACTTCAAGGAGTGCTTCTTTGCCGCTCCGATCGACCTCGATCCCCAGTGTGCACGCTGGTGGCCCGAGGTGTATGCCGAGAATGTGTGGCCCCAGGGTGCGCCGGAGTACCGCGACGGGATCCTCAGCCTGGGGCGCCAGATCCATGCGGTGGGCATGGCGGTCCTGGGGGGCTGCGAGCGCGCGCTGGAGCTCGAGGCGGGGGCGCTGACGGGTCGCTGCGAGGGGGCGGCCCATGTGACCCGGATCCTCAAGTACCTCGAGCTCGCAGAGGACCAGCTGGGGACGGGCATTCTATGGGGCGAAGAGCACACGGACTTCAACCTGCTCACCCTGCTGCCCGGTGGCTGTTTCTATCGGCACGGCGACCGCGCAGCGTCTGGGGATAGCGGCGGACTGTACTTGCGAACCCGCCCAACCGCAGAGCACCCGAACGGCCAGCAGGTGAAGGGCGTGCCCCCAGAGGGCTGCATGGTGGCTCAGGTCGGGCAGCAGCTCGAGGTCCTCACCGCGGGCCGGCTCACGGCCACTCCCCATGTGATCACCGCGCCGGAGCAGACGGGATGGACGCGGGTGTCGCTCGCTCACTTCATCCACCTGCACGGGATGGCTCGGGTGGCGCCGCTCCAGGCCTTCGAGCACGACCCGGCGGCCATCGACTACTCCCCGCCGGTGCTGGCGGGCACCTATGCCCACAAGACCCTCGTGGATATCGGCCTGGCCCCCCCAGAGAGTCTGGACAAGCTGGGGTATCGGCACTATGGTCGACTGTCGGGCTTTCGTGCATCCGAAGACTGAGCGGGCCCAATGCGCTCTGCGCTGACGCTCCGGGGGGTGGACCGCAGCTTCGGAGAGCATCGGGCTCTGTGCGATGTGAGTATCGACGTCCATGCGGGCGGGGTCCATGCGCTGCTCGGCCCGAATGGCAGCGGCAAGAGTACCTCGCTGCGCATCGCCCTCGGCTTGCTGAAGCCAGACCGGGGTGAGGTTCGGCTGTTGGGTGAGGTGCCGAGCGGTCGGACTCGCAAGCTGCGGGTGGGCTATCTGCCGGAGCAGCGCAGCGTCTATGTCGAGATGCGCTGCCGCGATCACCTCGTGTTCATCGGCCGGATGCGGGGCTTGGATCGGGCGGAGGCTCGGCGTCGGGCCGACCAGTGGCTCGACACGATGGGGCTCTCGGAGCGCGCCAGGGCCTATGCCAAGGAGCTCTCCAAGGGCATGCAGCAGAAGCTGGCCATCGCATCGGCGCTGCTCCACGAGCCCGAGCTGGTGATCCTCGACGAGCCCTTCAATGGCCTCGATCCGGTGGCACAGGGCTTGCTGGAGGGCCTGGTCGATGCGTGCACCGAGCGCGGTGCGACGGTGATCCTGTGCACCCATCTCATCGAGCACGCCGAGCGCCTCGCCGACCGGGTGACCTTGCTGGCTCAGTCCAGGGTCCTGGCCGAGGACTCAATCGTCGCGCTGCGCCAGGCTGCATTCGCTGGCTGGTACGAGGTGGACTTCGAGGGATCCGCGGAGTGGATTGCGGGTCTGGGCGGCCACAAGACCGAGACGGGCTGGGCGGTCCAGGGCGATGGCAAGCTGCTGCTTGGTAGAGCGGTGGAGCACGATGTAGCGCTCAGCCGCTTCGAGGCGATGCTGCCCTCGCTTCGTCAGATCGTCGTCGAGCACACGGAGAGCCCGTGAGGGATGTGCTGATCATTGCGTGGCGGGAGTTCTCGGTCCGCGTGTTCCGGTGGACCTTCTGGTTGGTCGCCCTGGGCGTGCCGGTGCTGGCCTTGCTCATGGCGCTCGGGCTCGCGGCTGGGGAGCGGGGCGATCTGCGCACCGTGGCGGTGGTGGACTCGGCGGGCGAGCTGGATGGGGCTCTGGTGGACTACTTCGAGGAGAGCGCGCTGATCCGCATCGAGCGCGGTGAGCCCGAGCCGGAGCGCGTAGGAGAGGAGATCAGCGGGGTGCTGCGCCTGGGGAGGGAGACCCGCAGCGAAGGCAGCGCGGTGGTCCAGGGGGCCAGGCCGCTGCCGACCGCTCACGCCCGTGCCCTCGAAGAGGCCGTGCAGTACGTGCTGATCGACGAAGCGCTCGCGTCCTCGGGCGTGTCGGGCGATGTGCTGCTGGGCGTGCAGGTCGAGTTCGAGGACCTCCAGGGCCAGGTCGATGAGACCGATCTGGAGATGCGCGTCGGTGCGGTGATCGGCGCCACAGGGCTGATGATCTTGTGGATGGTCCTGGCCGGTCAGCCGCTCCAGGTCGTGCTCTCGGTGCTCGAGGAGAAGGAGTCGGGTCTGGTGGAGGCGCTGCTCGGCATCACCTCGGCTCGGGCCTTGCTGATGGGCAAGATCCTCGGACTGGGCGGAGTCGCCGTGGTCCAGGGCTGTCTCTGGGGCAGCCCCTTCTTGGTGCTCAGCGTGCTGGCGACCTCGGAGGGGATCGACGATCCCGAGGCGCTGGAGTTCTTCGGGGCGCTGCCGGGCCCCGATGTGGCGGTGGTCTTCGGGGTGGCGCTGGTGCTGGGCTACCTCTCCTTCACCCTGATCGCGGCGGTCGTGGCCTCGCTGCTGCCCAGCAAGCAGCACGCCGATGGTGCGAATATGGTGCTGATGGTGCTCAGTTTTGTGCCCATCGCGGTGGGGCTGCCGGCGACCAACAACCCGATGGCCCTGTCTGCACGGGTGTTTGGCCTCATACCCCCTTCGCCCCTATCGTGTCCTTCGCGAGATACCCATCGGGGGGACCGGTGGGGGAGATTGTGCTGGGCTTTGGGATCTCGGCGGTGTTCGTGGTGGGGATGCTATGGGTGGCGGACCGGGTATTCATGGCGACGGCGCTGGGTACCTGGAAGCCAAAGTGGGGCCGGTGGCGGTCCTAGGCTACTCCCCCGCGGGGGCGGTCGAGGGATGAGCTGACAACCGGTGACCGGCTCTGTATAATTCGCCCATGCAAAACATCAGAATATCGCCGCTAGCCATTCTCCTCACTCTCCTCGGCAGTCCCGGCTGTGCCTGGATCTCCGACGCCGATCGCTCGGAGGCACTCCAGAACTCCTTGCGCGTCGAGCTCAGCGTCCCCGAACCCCCCTCCGCCAACGCCTGTGACGATCGCTTCGAGCTCGTCCTGAGCGTTCCCGATCGGCTGGATGGGCTGACCCTGTTCGCGACCGTGCGCGTCGGGGATGCCGACCCGGAGTCCTTCCAGTCTCCGATCGCCTTGGTCTCCGGGGAGCGAGCGGAGGCTCGGTTCGATGTTCCGGTAGCGGAGCTTCCGGTAGAGGGGGGCGAGGTCCCGATCGAGATTCGGGCGTGGACGGAGAGCGGCTCGGATCGGGGTCCGGAGCAGACGCTCGATGAACAGCTCTCCGTGGCCGCAGCTCCCCCCATCAACGCCGACGCGGATGGGGACGGCTTCGGAGGCCCGGCAGTCCCCTCTTGTGGGATCGCGGTCGACAACAGCGCGGACTGTGACGACACCGACCCGTCTGTGAACCCGGACGCGCCCGAGCTGGTTGCGAACAACCAGGACGATGACTGCGATGGCTTCGATCTGTGCTACCTGGACGCGGACGGAGACGGCGTCGGGTCCAGTGAGACGGTCGATGGGGCCGTGACGCCGGGCGTCGACGCCTGTGCCGGCGCGCAGCAGTCCGCTCGGAATGACGACTGCGATGACACCGATGCGGACCGGTCTCCGGAGAACACCGAGTCGGCGCTCAACGACTTCGACGATGACTGCGATGGGCAGTCTTTGTGCACGGTGGATCTCGACGATGACGGCTTCGGGGATCCGAACACGACGAACCTGGTGACGGGCACCTGCTCGGGGTCGGGGGCTCCGGATAATGGGCTGGACTGCGATGATGGCAACCCGGGGATCAACCCCAATATCGACGATGTGGTCGCCAACGATGTCGACGAAGACTGCGATGGTTTCGACCTCTGCTATGGAGATGTGGACCAGGACAATGTGGCCTCGGCAGAGCTCATCTCGGTCTCCGCGAACTGCGATGACCCGGGCGTGTCCGGGACCGCGGGTTTGGACTGCGACGACAGCGACCCCAACATAAACCCCGGCGCGCCCGAGACGGTGGCCGACGGTGTGGACCAGGACTGCGACGGTCTGGACGACTGCTATGTGGATGCGGACGCAGACACATATGGGGACGAATCGGGCGTGATTCAGGCCTCCGCGAGCTGCGCGGATGTGGGCGTGTCCGCGAGCATGGACGACTGCAATGACGGGGTCGCTGCGGTGAACCCCGGCGAGCCGGAGGTGGTCGCCGATGGTGTGGACCAGGACTGCGACGGTCTGGACGACTGCTATGTGGACGGGGACGACGACGGCTACGGAGACGAGTCGGGTGCGACTCAGGCCTCTGGGAGCTGCGCGGACGCGAATGTCTCAGCGAGCATGGACGACTGCGATGATGGGGTCGCTGCGGTGAACCCCGGCGAGTCGGAGATCGCGGGGAATGGGGTAGACGACGACTGTGTGGGCGGAGACGCGTGCTACCCGGACACGGACGGGGACGGGTATGGCGGTGGCGCGGCGGTGGACGCCCCGGTGAGCACCCCCGCGTGTGCGGACCCGAGCCAGTCTGTGACGGGTGATGACTGCGATGACACGGCGGACACGGTGTATCCGGGCGCTGAGGAGCTGTGTGACGGGGTGGACAATAGCTGCGATGGGAACACGGATGATGGGCTGGCCTTCTGGTTGGAGGGCTCCCTGTCTGGGCTGTCGGACCTGCCGGGGACGCTGTCCGCGGGGGATCGGCTGCATATGTGCGGAGCGGTTGCCGGTGGGTCGGTGAGCGGGAGCGGTTCGGTGAGCCTGGTGGGCCATGGGGCGCAGTTCACGAGCGAGCTGTCGCTGACCGGTGGGACGGTGAGCCTGGAGAACCTGGAGCTGCTGGGTGAGCCCGGTGGGAGCGCGCTGTCCATCGACGCGGGCGCTTCGGCGGTGCTGTCGGGGGTGTCGGTGAGCTGTGTGAGCGGTTCGCAGGGGATCGTATCGAGCGGGAGTCTGATCTCGACGGATTTGATGGTGTCGGGCTGCACGGCCGTGGAAGGAGCGGGTCTGTGGTCGGATGGAGCGGTAGACCTGGTCGAAGCGGTGATCACGGGGAATAGCGCAAGCGGGAACGGTGGCGGTGTGTACGTGGCGTCCGGGGCGACGGGTACGATCGTGGGCGGCGTGATCGATGAGAATAGCGCGGGTGGCGATGGCGGGGGCGTGTACCTGGACGGGAACGGGGTGAGCCTGGACGGGGTGAGCTTGACGGGGAATGTGGCGAGTGGGAACGGTGGCGGTGTGTATGTGCGGCGCACGACCAGTACGCTGACGAATCTGGTGGTGACAGGGAATGATGCGGTAGAGGGAGGAGGGGCGTACCTGCATGTAGCGGCGAATGGGTGTGACCTAAGTGGTGGCAGTTTCGATGGGAACAGTGCAAGTACGGGTGGAGCGGTATATGTGTCGGCGTCTGGCAACGATCTAAGTGGTGGCAGTTTCGATGGGAACAGTGCAAGTACGGGTGGAGCGGTATATGTGTCGGCGTCTGGCAACGATCTAAGTGGTGGCAGTTTCGATGGGAACAGTGCAAGTACGGGTGGAGGAGCGATTGCCGTGAGCGTGGGTGTGAGTGTGGATATCGACCGGGGCCGGTTCACCAACAACGACGTGACGGGCACGGGTGCCGATGATGGGGGCAGCATTCTCCGCCTGGAGGAGTCTTCGAGCGCGACCTGCGGGACCTGTTGTGAGTTCGCCGGTAGCAACCCAGCGGCGCGGGTGATGCTCGAGAATAGCGCTGGGTGGGAAGGAGACGCCCCCTCTGGCTTAGCTGACTGGACCTGCGCTCCCGGTGGAGCGAACACCACCTGCACCGCCGCCAACTTCTGCACCCTCCCCTGACCCAAGGCCAGCCCATGTTGCCCCGACTTTTCCTCGCCCTCCTTCTCAGCGCCGGTTGCGGTGGCAAGGGCAAGCTCGTCGAGCTCGGCGTCCCCGAACCCCCGTCCGCCAACGCCTGTGATGAGCGCCTCTCGCTCGTCCTCGCGGTGTCGAGCAAGCTCGTCGGGCGCACGCTCTTCGTCGAGGTCGTGCTCGATGGGGGCAGTGTGCTTCCTTACGAGGTGCAGGTCGATGATGGGGGAGACCGCGGTCGGGTCGAGCTCGATGTACGGCTTGGGGAGCAGCCCCCGGAAGGGGTGACGGTTCCGGTGGAGATCACGGCCTGGGTGGAGGATGGCCCGGTCGACACGCTGTCTCTGGAGGTGGCGCTGGACGCCGCCCCTCGGATCAACGCCGACGCGGATGGGGACGGCTTCGGAGGTCCGGCGGGGCTGTCCTGCGGGGTCGCGGTGGAGAATGACGCGGACTGCGACGACAGCGACCCCAACATAAACCCCGGCGCGCCCGAGACGGTGGCCGACGGTGTGGACCAGGACTGCGACGGTCTGGACGACTGCTATGTGGATGTGGACGCAGACACATATGGGGACGAATCGGGCGTGATTCAGGCCTCCGCGAGCTGCGCGGATGTGGGCGTGTCCGCGAGCATGGACGACTGCAATGACGGGGTCGCTGCGGTGAACCCCGGCGAGCCGGAGGTGGTCGCCGATGGTGTGGACCAGGACTGCGACGGTCTGGACGACTGCTATGTGGACGGGGACGACGACGGCTACGGAGACGAGTCGGGTGCGACTCAGGCCTCTGGGAGCTGCGCGGACGCGAATGTCTCAGCGAGCATGGACGACTGCGATGATGGGGTCGCTGCGGTGAACCCCGGCGAGTCGGAGATCGCGGGGAATGGGGTAGACGACGACTGTGTGGGCGGAGACGCGTGCTACCCGGACACGGACGGGGACGGGTATGGCGGTGGCGCGGCGGTGGACGCCCCGGTGAGCACCCCCGCGTGTGCGGACCCGAGCCAGTCTGTGACGGGTGATGACTGCGATGACACGGCGGACACGGTGTATCCGGGCGCTGAGGAGCTGTGTGACGGGGTGGACAATAGCTGCGATGGGAACACGGATGATGGGCTGGCCTTCTGGTTGGAGGGCTCCCTGTCTGGGCTGTCGGACCTGCCGGGGACGCTGTCCGCGGGGGATCGGCTGCATATGTGCGGAGCGGTTGCCGGTGGGTCGGTGAGCGGGAGCGGTTCGGTGAGCCTGGTGGGCCATGGGGCGCAGTTCACGAGCGAGCTGTCGCTGACCGGTGGGACGGTGAGCCTGGAGAACCTGGAGCTGCTGGGTGAGCCCGGTGGGAGCGCGCTGTCCATCGACGCGGGCGCTTCGGCGGTGCTGTCGGGGGTGTCGGTGAGCTGTGTGAGCGGTTCGCAGGGGATCGTATCGAGCGGGAGTCTGATCTCGACGGATTTGATGGTGTCGGGCTGCACGGCCGTGGAAGGAGCGGGTCTGTGGTCGGATGGAGCGGTAGACCTGGTCGAAGCGGTGATCACGGGGAATAGCGCAAGCGGGAACGGTGGCGGTGTGTACGTGGCGTCCGGGGCGACGGGTACGATCGTGGGCGGCGTGATCGATGAGAATAGCGCGGGTGGCGATGGCGGGGGCGTGTACCTGGACGGGAACGGGGTGAGCCTGGACGGGGTGAGCTTGACGGGGAATGTGGCGAGTGGGAACGGTGGCGGTGTGTATGTGCGGCGCACGACCAGTACGCTGACGAATCTGGTGGTGACAGGGAATGATGCGGTAGAGGGAGGAGGGGCGTACCTGCATGTAGCGGCGAATGGGTGTGACCTAAGTGGTGGCAGTTTCGATGGGAACAGTGCAAGTACGGGTGGAGCGGTATATGTGTCGGCGTCTGGCAACGATCTAAGTGGTGGCAGTTTCGATGGGAACAGTGCAAGTACGGGTGGAGCGGTATATGTGTCGGCGTCTGGCAACGATCTAAGTGGTGGCAGTTTCGATGGGAACAGTGCAAGTACGGGTGGAGGAGCGATTGCCGTGAGCGTGGGTGTGAGTGTGGATATCGACCGGGGCCGGTTCACCAACAACGACGTGACGGGCACGGGTGCCGATGATGGGGGCAGCATTCTCCGCCTGGAGGAGTCTTCGAGCGCGACCTGCGGGACCTGTTGTGAGTTCGCCGGTAGCAACCCAGCGGCGCGGGTGATGCTCGAGAATAGCGCTGGGTGGGAAGGAGACGCCCCCTCTGGCTTAGCTGACTGGACCTGCGCTCCCGGTGGAGCGAACACCACCTGCACCGCCGCCAACTTCTGCACCCTCCCCTGACCCAAGGCCAGCCCATGTTGCCCCGACTTTTCCTCGCCCTCCTTCTCAGCGCCGGTTGCGGTGGCAAGGGCAAGCTCGTCGAGCTCGGCGTCCCCGAACCCCCGTCCGCCAACGCCTGTGATGAGCGCCTCTCGCTCGTCCTCGCGGTGTCGAGCAAGCTCGTCGGGCGCACGCTCTTCGTCGAGGTCGTGCTCGATGGGGGCAGTGTGCTTCCTTACGAGGTGCAGGTCGATGATGGGGGAGACCGCGGTCGGGTCGAGCTCGATGTACGGCTTGGGGAGCAGCCCCCGGAAGGGGTGACGGTTCCGGTGGAGATCACGGCCTGGGTGGAGGATGGCCCGGTCGACACGCTGTCTCTGGAGGTGGCGCTGGACGCCGCCCCTCGGATCAACGCCGACGCGGATGGGGACGGCTTCGGAGGTCCGGCGGGGCTGTCCTGCGGGGTCGCGGTGGAGAATGACGCGGACTGCGACGACAGCGACCCCAACATAAACCCCGGCGCGCCCGAGACGGTGGCCGACGGTGTGGACCAGGACTGCGACGGTCTGGACGACTGCTATGTGGATGTGGACGCAGACACATATGGGGACGAATCGGGCGTGATTCAGGCCTCCGCGAGCTGCGCGGATGTGGGCGTGTCCGCGAGCATGGACGACTGCAATGACGGGGTCGCGGGGGAGCTCGGCGGGGGGATTGGGGCCGGATGAGAGGTCGATGGCGTTGGACAGATCCGTGGCGGCGGCGTTGCGCATATTGAGGGGTGGCAGACCGTGCAGGGACTGGACCTGGGCGAGCCAGGAGCTGTGGCTGTAGACGGTGGAGTCGACGAAGCCGGATCGGGCGTGGGGCCCGCAGATCACGGCCGGGACCCGAAACCCGAGCTGCTCGAAGCCCTCGGCAGCCCGATCGTCTTCGGTGAGAGGTGGGGAGACGTGGTCGTAGAGGCCCCCGTGCTCGTCCCACAGGGTGGGTATATGGAGGTGGCCCCTGCGGACTGGGCTCCGTGGGTGTAGACCCCGTAGCGCTGGTAGTAGGTCTCGGCGAAGCCGCTGTTGGCCCCGTCGGCGAACTGGGTGTGGGAGGCGGACCAGCTATGGGGCGGGTCGGGCAGGCACCAATCCGCACCGGGTGGCGACACGACCTGGTCGATACCGGGAGGCAGGCCGGAGTCGATCGGGGGCGTGGCGGGGCTCTTTCAGCCCGCTGCGATGCTGGCGCCGAGGGCCTTGAGGAAGTCACGACGTTGGAGGACTCGCACGGGAAAGTCTAGCACGGCCGGTGTTGTGATCGGATGGTGCCCATCGGGAGGTGGAGTTCGCCCGCGGCCTGACCCCGAGCAGTGGGACCGGTTCACGGCCGCCAGATGATGCCGCTCCAGCTGCGATAGTCCTCGAGCTTGCGGCAGGCTCGCTCGACGACCCGACCGCGCTCCAAGGCACAGCCGATGCCGATCTCGATCTCGACTCCGGGCACCTTGACCAGGCTCTGGGCCTCGGCGGACTGGCGGAAGCGCAGGCCGAGGAGGCTGTAGGGGACGACGCCCTGGCCGGTCCAGACGCGGCGGCGCTCTCCGAATGCGTCGATTCCATTGGAGCCGATGGCGACCTCCATGCGATCGTGCACGGTGCCGGTGGCGGTGTTGGGGGCGGACCAGCCGTTCTGGAGCTGTCGCCACTGGGCCTCCTCGGCGCGTAGGCCGGAAGCGACGCCCCCGAGGCTGTAGTCGGCCCCGGAGCTGCGGCCGATCCGGTAGTCGCTGGACAGGGTCCAGGCCCGGCCGAGGGCGAAGCCGCTGGCGGCCTCGGTGAGGGTGGTGTTGAGCCCGCTGCCTTGACCGGCGCTGGCTTTTCCGAGGGTCCATACCCGAAGCCAGCGGGTCCGTGGGGCGACGAGGGAGCCGGTGGCGATCACGAAGGCCTCGCCCCGGGTGGTGCCGTCGGTGGCGGTCTCGATCCATGCGCCGCCTCGGGCGACTCCCCAGCGGGTGGAGCTGCCCCCTTCGGACTCGAGGGCGATGCTGCCGCCGGTCCACCAGGGGGGGGTGAGACCGTCCTGGACTCCCCAGGCACGGAGCTCGAGATCGGCGGGTAGAGTGCGATTGGCCCACCACAGCGCCCCTCCGGTCACGCCTCCCCGATCCCCGAGGCTGCCGACGGCGACGAAGTCATTGCGGCCCACGACATCCCCGAGGCGGAGGCCGAGCTCGACGTTGGAGGCACGCTGACCGACCATTCCCCCGGTGAGGAGGCGGGGCTCGAGTCGGCCCAGCCCGATGGGGTGGCTGGTCTGGGGAGTGGAGGGGAGGGGGGGCGCGTCGAGATCTGCAACGGGCCCGACCAGACCGAGAGAATCTCCGGGTGGGGGGAGCACGGGACCGTCGGCGAGGTAGTGGACCTCGAGGCCGTCAGCCTGCATCTGGAGGTAGTACAGGCCCTGCTCGGAGGGCTCGGGACCGAAGGCGGCGCCGCTATGGGTGAGGCGCTCGGGCTCGGTGTCGGGGGCGAGCCTCCAGAGATCGATGCGGCCCTGGACGGCGAGGCTGGCGATGATGGACTCTCCCCTCCAGGTGGCGTGGATGGTGGCGGCGCCCGCGGGGAGGGGGAGGGGGGACTCGTCTCCGGAGTCGAGGTCGCGCAGCACGGGCCGAAAGGAGGATCCGTCGTGGCGGAGATAGAGCAGGGTGGAGCCGTCGTCGGAGTAGCGGGGCTGATCGACGACGACCTCGGCTGAGGGCTCGGTGAGGGCGGTGATCTGGGCGGTTTCGAGGTCGACTAGCACGAGCTGGGTGAGGCCCCATGAGCCCCGAATGGCGACGGCGGTCTGCCCATCGGGGTGGGGGTCGGCGTCGCGGAGATCGGCGTGGCGGGTGAGCCGGGTGGTGGAGCTGGTGTCGACGTCGAAGCGGTATAGATCGCGGCGGAGGCGGCGATAGCGATCGAAGTCTCCGGCGTCGAAGAGCAGGCTGCTGTCGTCGATCCACCGAGCGGTCCGGGGGCTATGGGAGCGGTCGACGAGGGAGGCGACGAGCTCGTGGGGAGCGGTGCGCGGGTCGATGGCAACCACATCGTCGGGGTCGCGCTCGGTGAGGGTGTCGATGCGTTCCTGTCGGCGGTCGATGGCTTTCTGGTTGGGCTCGGTCTTCCACACGCGCAGGGTGGGGGGACCGTCCTTGGAGCCGACGACGACGGCGAGCTTGTCCCCATCGGGGGAGAGGGCGGGGATGCCGGTGCTCCACGAGGTGTCCATCCACAGGGTGGAGCGGTCCCAGTCGGCGCCGTCTGCGGCCATGGCATCGGCGGTGAGCTCGGCGCAGAAGCGCTGGTAGAGGATCCACGGCTTGTCTCCGAACACGCCCTCGAAGGCCTGGTCGAAGCTGCGGACCTTGCGGGCGGTCATCCGGGCCCAGACATCCCGCAGGGTGCCATCGCCGGGGCGGGCCTCGAGCCACTCGAGGTAGGCGGAGCCGACCAGATAGGCATATCCAAAGCCCTGCCAGCGGTCCGACCCATTGAGCTCGCCATAGCTCGGAAGCGCCCCCTGCTGGGCGAGCCGGCGCAGGAGGGTGCCGCGATAGGCCCCATGTGGGCGGCCCGATCCGGTGAGGCGGCCCTCGACCACCGTGGCATAGCCCTCGATCACCCAGCGGGGGCTCTTGACGGTGACCGGCGCGAGGCGGAACAGGGAGTACATGAGCTGCCCGGACAGGCCCCGGGGAGGCTTCATGAGGTGCACGATGTGGGCGTCTTCGTGGGTGATGAGCAGCTCGCCCCAGTCCCGATAGGTGCCGATGACGCTGTCGGCGCCGGGGGGAAAGGTCCACAGCACCATGCGTGGGGAGCGGCCGAGGGGCAGGGCTGCGCCGTTGGCTTCGGAGAAGGGGTCCTGGACGATGACCTGGACCTTGAAGTCGGGTGTCCACCCGACCTCGGCGGAGACCCGCTCGCGGATGGCCTCGAGCCGCTCGACCTGGTGGAGGGTCCATTCCTCGGCGGGGGCGGGGTAGTGGACCTGGTAGTGCTCGGTCTCGAGGACCCGCCAGGGGGCGACGGAAGGAGACTGGGCGAGTGCGGCGAAGAGCAGGGTCAGCAAGTGGGGGTCTCCGGGAGGCGGGAAGGCCATAACCGGGCGAAGTGGGCGCGATCAGTGGGAGGGCGTGCGGGGGGCGGGGCCGGCAGGGGGTTGCTCCAGAGAGCTTACCCAGCGATCGAAGCGAGGACAGAGCCGACGCAGGGTGACAAGCCCGGTGGCGCTTGTCGCAAGCGGCCCATGGAGCGTCTTGTTGAACCCGGGAAGATGATGGAGCAGACGTTTGGAAGGAGACGTCTTCTTACCGTCGTTTATATCTTCGGGGGCGGCCCCCGCGAGCTCTGTCTCGAGCGCTCTCAGACCGGCCAGATCATCCTCGGCGTCGAAAACAGCACGCAGCGAAGGCAGCGCGGCGAGCACGAGAGCCTCGAACTCATGGCGCTGGATGTAAGGAATGAAGCGCCAGTCGTCGAAGGTGCTGGCAAGTGCCGTCTCGAGGGCTGCGCACCGTTGGGCGGTGTCCGGGATCGTGGCGTGGATGTCGAGGCCCGGGAAGTCCCGTGGCAGGCCGTAGAGATCGAAGAGTGTGCTGACGCGGAGGTCGGGTCTTCGATCGCCGCCGAGGATGCGTTGGATATCCCGCTGCCAATTGGAGAAGTGGCCGCCCCCTCGACTTCTGTGGCGGCGCTTCTGGGCGACGAGCTTGCCCACGATGGTCGCCGATACATAAATCTCCTTGTTGGCCAGGTGAGGTGCGAGCACCTGGTTGACGAAGGCTTCCTCCGTCTGGCCCTCGACGACGATGATCAAGCGCATCAGGGGCGGCCCCCGATTACGCCCTTGTCGAAGACTTCGGAGAGGCTGTAGTCATCCAGCCAAGCGGCGAGCATCGTGTCGTCGAGCCTGGTGAACTGGCTCGCCCCATCTTCCCGAGTGACGACGATGACTTCGGATGGTTCGAAGTGGTCGAGGAATGCGGTGGACTGGGTCGCGAACAGGATCTGGGTGTGTCGGGAGACGGATCGGGCCAGCTCGGCGACGATGCGGATCGCCGAGGGATGAAGGCCCAGTTCGGGCTCGTCGATGCTCATGAACCTGGGGAGCATCGCGGTCGGCTGCGCCAATGCGGTGATCAGCGCGACCCCACGTAGGGTTCCGTCGGAGAGCTGATGGGCGCCGAAGCGCTGGTCCTGATCGTCGATCCAATCGAGTCGTACCGCCGTTCCGTTGACAGGCGTCGGAGTGAGCTCCTTGACCGCAGGGGCGATGCGATGGACGAAGTGATTGATCCGTCTCCACGCCTTCTGTTCGGCGTCGGCTTCGCTTTGTTCGAGGCGGCGGAGGTAGGTGGCGAGGTTGCTTCCATCCGAGCGGAGGAACTGATCGTCTTCGATGCGAGCGTGGGTGCGTAGGGCCGAGGTCATCGAGGTGTCGTGAAAGTGGAAGAACTTCAGCTGGGCGAGCCAGGAGTCGACCGTGCGGGCAGTGGGGTCGTTCGCCTTGGCCGCCCGAAGTTCGGACTCCCAGTGCCCAGCTCCGATGGGTGTCGTGCGTATCGGGGCATCCGGAGTTGGACGGTAGCCGACGGACTCCTTCAGGTAGAGCAGCTTGTCGCCTGCGGCAAAGCCGAGCTGTGCTTCGTAGCTGTTCTGGTGCTCGTCTTGTCTGAACTCGAGCCCCACGCTCAACACAGGAGTTCGCTTGGCTCCATAGTGAAGAAGTGCGGAGGCACCCCCAGCTTCGCCGACGAAGCGCTGAAGCGATCCCGTCCGCATGAGGGAGACCATCCGAAGAGCTCGGAGCATGTTCGACTTTCCCGAGCCGTTGGGTCCGATGAGTACGGTCAACCGGCCGGGCTTCAGTCGAACATCGGCGAGGGAGCCGAAGCCGCTGATGTGGATGGCCTGGAGGGCGTCGCTCACGATGTCTCCTGTTTGGCCTCGCAGCGACCTGGTTGGCGATGACCGAGGGTCCGGTGGGAATCCGGACCATCAAGGGGTTGCCTGGAACCTATCCGCCCTTCTTGGGCTCTGCGAACTCGCCCCCGTTGCATCAGCCGTGGTTGTCGTGCCACTCCGTGTCCGTTTTCTCGGACTTTACCCTGGTGATCGGGTCGAGTGCCTTCTGGATGGACTGCGATGTGATCTTGGGGTTCGATGAGGCGCCATACTCGACCAGATCGGCTGCGATTTCGCGAACGTCCTTTCTTGTCGGAATCGTGAGCTTTGACCTTCGTTTAAGGCGCCATGTGATGTAGACGACGGAGTCGTCTGTGTCGGCGACCCTGCCACCTCCGCCCGACCCCTCGGCGTTGCGAACACACAACCGGCCTCGGGATTTGAGACGATTGAGAATTTTCACCATCATTCCTTCCCAACGAACGATCCGATCGGTCGGACATCGGATCGCAACCAACGCATACTCGTGGTCTTTTTCGTCTCTGTGGATCTTCCAGCGTCCCTTGACATGCCGCGGGGTACATCCAGTGCGACCGATGTAGAGTTCAACTCGGTCTAGATCTGAGTCGTTGAAGAGGTCCGGGATGGAGTGAATCAACCGCACCACTTCTGCGCCTGCACGGCCGAATTTGGTATGTCGGGGAGCGTTTTGAATCGACTCACCAATATCTGTCTCACATTCCCACGGTCATCCGCTCGGAGCTCGTGATTTGTTTCGCCCTACCAGCACGGCCTGATCGAGGCCGAGCATGGTCAGCACCCTCCGCTGCGCTTTGCTGAAGCCCTGCAGGCGGAGGACC
>Ga0316208_1001768_pt1 | contig 19327 bp, 18 predicted proteins | sample 3monopyrite_MG_FD_204944 | JGI IMG/M metagenome (GOLD analysis project Ga0316208, IMG submission 204944) | Microbial mat bacterial communities from mineral coupon in-situ incubated in ocean water Damariscotta River, Maine, United States -... | ecosystem: Environmental > Aquatic > Marine >...
TTTTTGCTGTGCCAGTGAGTAATGCGTGTTGATAAATCTTTTTGAGTTTAGGTCTGTCTTTAACGTATTTTTCCAGATCCATTGAATTTTCTTTTAATACCGGCGCCTGATCTTTACTGAATTTAGTGTAGTACTCTTTGAGTAAATAGAGGGGTTTACCGGCCTTCATTGCTTTAAATAAAGCTTCCGATACTTTTTCTTTAGGAATATCGCTGTAAATAATGATGGGCCAATGATCGCCAAACTTTTTAAGTTCTTTGGCTGTAATACCTTGCTCAGCAAGTTGATAAGCCGGAACCGGCGTGAAAAAATCGAGCGTGTAGATAATGGCAGCGGGACGTTCATTGTAAGTAGTCCAGACACCCCAGCTTAAAGCCAAAGCCTGTACTAATGCGATCATGCTTAAGTCAAACTTTAAACCCGGTTTCCCGGTTTTAAATACGAGTAATGTTAGAAATGGTCCCAGGATAAGATCGACGCCGACAATGATACGAATAACTTTCCAGCCCCCATCGGTTGAAAACAAAGGCTCGGGATACCATTGAACCAGAATAAAATAGAGTAAGAATAGAAAAATGATAAAACTAATCGAAAAGTGAATGGCAAAGGCTTTGTAGCGGCTCATGGTTGTTTCCTATATATAAACTATTTATTACAATCATTTTTACCCTATGTACCAAAGTCTTACAATAGAATGTACGAATTATTAAATCATAGAGAGAAATAAGTGAAACTGAATATAAAGAAATATCGGTGGCTAATAGAAATAACTTTAATTTTATTAGTGATTACTGTGATGCGTTTCTGGATGCAGCGTGACATTGCTACCGGCACGGCACCCAATATCAGTGCGATTATGCTAAATGGGCAAGCCTTTGATCTTTATAAGAATAAGTCCAGACCAATACTTGTTCATTTTTGGGCGACGTGGTGTCCGGTGTGTAAATTAGAGCAATCGAATATTGAAAATATCGCTAAAGACAAAACGGTTATCACTATTGCTATGCAATCGGGCGAGAATGAAGAACTAAAAGCATTTATGGGCAAAGAAAAATTATCATTTAATGTTATTAATGATGAAAGTGGTAGCTTGAGTCGTTTATATAATATTAAAGGTGTGCCTGTATCTTTTGTTATTAATAAGGAAAATGAAATAGAGTTTGTCGAAGTGGGCTACACAACTGAAATGGGTTTAAGAGTCCGGCTGTGGTGGGCAGGATTGTAATTATTATTTGTCATTTAGCTGTCGAAGCACAGCTTGAAATTTATTCCTGGCATTGCTGGCAAGAAATTTAAGTAACGGGGTTATGTGATGAAGAATAGAATCAATTTTAGGTAAAAGTTCTTCAGGTTTATTTTCTTTTAGCTTCTCTAATAGCTCAAGAATATTTATATCTTCAATTACTTTCTTAGGCGCAGGTTTATGTGTTGTATGACAGACAATTTGGTTACCACCGGCTGAAATTGCTTTGGCCAGAAATGTTTCAGTTTTCGTTATTAGTTCTTTAAATGAGAGTTTAGTATCCGACTTGGGTTCATAAAGCCCAGCGCTAATAGTCAATTTAATTAATTCACCTGAGTCGGGGAGTTTAAAAGCAAGTTTTTGAACTTCTTCCCGGATACGTTCAGCAAGAAGACGCGCTTCATCCATGTTAGTTTCTTTTAAGATTAATGAAAATTTTGAAACACCAATGCGCGCAATCGTATCTTCCTGGCGTACAAGTTGTGAAAGTTTTTCACCAATAGTTTGCAGCATGGAGTCCATAATATTTTTTCCATACTTAATAAATAAACTATTGAACTCATCAATATCAATGCGAATAATAATAAACTGACCGGCATGTCGAGTAGCATATGAAAGAATTTCATCGCCTACTTTGCAAAAATAGCGTTGACCACCTAAGCCGGTTATTTCATCAACGGTTGCCTGCCGTTCTAATTTATCAGATGTTTCAGTAAGTTTAGTCGTTGTTTGCTTGAATGAGATATGTGTTTTAGCACGTGCTTGCAGCTGTATTGAATCAAAAGGTTTGGTAATGAAATCATTTGCACCTTTATCTAATGCTTCTTGTTTTGACGCCTCATCATCTTCTTTGCCTGTGATGATAATGACAGGCATTTGACTTAAACGTGAGTCCTCAGATGTGCGGATGCGTTCAAGTAAACCATAGCCATCAAGAAAGGGCATAGAGAGGTCACTGAAAACAATTTGGATAGATTCATCATTCAATAAAACTGTCCAGGCATCTTCACCATTTTCGACTTCGACAACATCATAATCCTTACTAAGAACTTTAGACATTGCGCGTCGCATCACACGGGAATCATCGACGGCTAGAATGCGAGGTTTGTGTTGTTCTTCTTCGGTCAATTTTTGTATCCAAATATATAAAAGCAGGGGGAATAAATAATCTGATTAAATATAACAAATTTAAACTATATCTCAGGATAACGTTTTATTTTTATAATGCCAAGTTAATAAAATATAAAATCAAGTATAAACATATGGTTACAGGTTATAATTAATGATGATTTTACCCGGGACATTCTGATGCACATACGATTTGATCGAAAAATAGCTTTGGGACTTGTTTTTTTGTTGGCTGCGCCAACGCTATGCTTAGCGAATGATGAGCAGAATGAGATTGATGCAGAATATTATCGTCAGGCAGGTCATCCTGCGACAACACCCGCTATGTTTGAAAGGTTATCGGTAGTTAAAGACGCAGGAATAAGAAAGCGGGTTGCAAGCAACCGAAAAACACCAAAAAAAATATTACTGAAGCTTGCAGTAGATACCGACCAGTCGGTAAAAATTGCTGTCGCAACAAATCTTTCATCACCAGCAGAGGTATATCCAATTTTAGCGAAAGACTCACTGCTTGCAGTACGTAGTGTTGTTGCTCGTTTTGAATATGTACCGGTGAGTGCGCTTAAAATTTTAGCGAATGATAATGATGTTGATATTCGTTTAGAAGTTGCGAAAAATTTAAATACAACGAAAGCAATTCTTACTCAATTATCTCGTGATACAGACAATAGTATACGCGCGATTGCTGAACAAGCGTTGCAACGTTTACGTGATGAACAGTAAAAGCAACTATAATAATTAGGGCCTGTTGAGCTTTCATCTATTGCCTGATTTTAGCTCTGCCTGCGTTATATTTTACTACCAATGGAGTGCATTGATACGTAAAACATGCCTTGTCAGTACTAAATTTATCTTAAAATCAGTCTAACATCTGAAGGAACAACAGCCCCTAATAAAAATCAGTGATTTTTAAATAATTGAAAATTATGTGATGTAATTAATATAGTTTAGATTATTCGCTAAAGTTTTTTTCATTTTGGTCGTGAATATTACTATGAATGAGCAAGAGTCTAAAATAAACACCAACAATCTCACATCTAAAGAGCTTGTTACGGGATCTATCCGTTTAGTGTCATTACCAGAAGTGTGTATACGGGTAAATGAGATGCTCGATGATCCTGCTGTGACGGCTGTTGATCTAGGTCAGGTCATTAGTCAGGACACCAGCTTAACGGCACGTTTATTAAAAATCGTAAATAGTTCTTATTATGGTTTTCAGGCAAAAATAGAAACCGTTTCTCGTGCGGTCACTGTTGTGGGTTTGCGCGAATTACGAGGCTTAGTTATTGCTGCCTCAGCGGTTGAAACTTTCTCGAATGTTCCCGATAGCATATTGAACAAGGTACGTTTCTGGCGCCACAGTTTATATTGTGGTGTTATTGCTCGTTTGCTTGCAGAGCAATGTAACGTTTTACATAGTGAACGTTTATTTGTTGCAGGATTACTGCATGATATTGGTAAGCTTATTATCGCTCAACGTTTGCCAACAGAAACGCGAATGATTGCACTTGAAGCAGATTCCGGAGAGCGTTCAGTATTTGAGATTGAGCAGGATTTTCTCGGCTTTAATCATGCTGAAGTGGGTGGTGAATTAATGCAGGCATGGAATATGCCTGAAACATTATTTGAGTCAGTAGCCTATCATCATGATCCACGGCGTGCTGAAGTAGGGGTAATGGAAGCCTGTTTAATTCATCTGGCAAATATATTCACTGATGAAGCTGAACAAGGTCTTGATATGAGTGGTGAAACGCCGTTACAAAAAATTGATCAATACGCATGGGAAATAACCGGACTGGATGAAAGTGTGAAGGCGCATGTTTTCCGTGAAGCAGGTCCATTGTTTGCTGAAGCTTTAGAAACAATTTTACCCCGTTCATACCCCTCTTATTAACACGAATAGTGAGAAGCCAGATAACGGCGTTGTAAGCCTCCTCAATATGCTCGCTTATTTGAACATGGATGTTCTTATGCCGTGAAGCACAGGGAAGTGCGAGAACGGCCTAATGTAAGCTCGACAACTGCTCCTGCATTGTTCTACCTTCGCCCGTCCATGGGCTCGTCCGCTTTATCGTCAACTTTCGCCTTGTTCTCTGACTTCTCACTATCCGTGTACGGCTATTTCTCAATTTAACCATTCATGATTTAATGGCAGTATTATTATTCACCGGTTTATGTCTATGCAATCGATACAACAACTGATTGAGATAATGCGTGCATTGCGTGATCCGGATTCAGGATGCCCATGGGATCTTGAACAAGACTTTCAATCACTGATTTCTTTTACCATTGAAGAAGCTTATGAAGTGGCCGATGCCATTGAGCGAAATGACATGGATGATATTAAAAGTGAATTAGGTGATTTGCTATTTCAAATAATTTTTTATAGTCAGCTTGCACAAGAACAACAGGCATTCGATTTTAATGAAGTTGTACAATCGATTAACGATAAACTTACTCGTCGTCACCCTCATGTTTTTGCCGATGCAAAAATTAAAGATGCAACAGCACAAACAAAAGAATGGGAAAAAATAAAACAACAGGAACGAAAAACTAAAGCCGCATCAAGTTCAGCAAGGCTAAGTCATCTCGATGATGTGAGTCGAACCTTACCCTCATTAATGCGGGCAGAAAAATTGCAAAAGCGTGCTGCCAAAGAAGGATTTGACTGGCCGAGTATAAAAGGTGTGATGGCAAAAGTTGTTGAAGAGTTAGCTGAGGTGCAACAAGAGCTTGATGCAAAAATCCAGGAGCAAGATAAATTAGAAGATGAAATAGGTGATTTGTTTTTTAGTTGCATAAATTTATCTCGCCATGCGGGCGTTGATGCAGAACAAAGCTTACGTAAAGCAAACCTGAAATTCGAACGTCGGTTTCGTCGTTTGGAAAAACTGGCTGATGTAAAAAATCAACAACTCAATGAAATGACAGTCGATGAACTAGAGAACTTATGGCAGGAAGTTAAAAAACACGAATAATAGACCAAAATAGAATCGGGCAAAATCGATCATGCTAATTGCTCAAAAATAGTGCGATTGTATTTTCTGGTGCAAAAAATACCAACTTTTTATCCGTATTTCTTTTCTTATCCCCGGCATGGTGCGAAAATAAAATCATAAAAATGAATAAAGTACTTTTTCTGGTTTTAGGGGAATTCAATGGAAAATATTAAAACAGCAACAGATGTGTTGTTTATTTTACTCGGTGCCATCATGGTTTTGGCCATGCATGCGGGGTTTGCTTTTTTGGAAGTGGGCACGGTTCGGAAAAAAAATCAGGTTAATGCGCTGGTTAAAATTATTGTCGATTTTTCTGTTTCAACGATGGCTTATTTTTTTATTGGTTACGGTATCGCGTATGGTATTGATGGCATCAGTATTTTTGAAAGTGCAGAAGCGTTAAGCCAAAAAAATGGCTATGAATTGGTTAAGTTCTTCTTTTTGCTAACATTTGCAGCGGCTATACCGGCAATTATTTCTGGTGGTATTGCAGAACGTGCCCGTTTTTATCCTCAGGTAGCAGCAACTTTTATCATTGTTGCGCTTATTTATCCTTTTTTTGAAGGCATGGCCTGGCATGGTAATTTCGGCATGCAAGCGTGGCTTGCTGCTACATTTGGTGCAGAATTCCATGATTTTGCCGGTTCTGTGGTTGTTCACGCCATGGGCGGTTGGCTCGCATTAGGTGCGGTTATTTTGTTGGGACATCGTTATGGTCGCTACGGCAAGAATGGTGAGGTTTATGCCCATCCACCATCAAGCATTCCTTTTTTGTCGTTGGGTGCATGGATTCTGACAGTGGGTTGGTTTGGTTTTAATGTGATGTCCGCGCAAACGCTTGATGCGATTGCCGGTTTAGTTGCTGTGAACTCATTAATGGCGATGGTTGGTGGCATTTTAGTTGCGACACTGGTCGGTCGAAATGACCCTGGCTTTGTTCATAACGGGCCATTAGCAGGTTTGGTGGCTGTGTGTGCCGGTTCTGATTTAATGCATCCGCTTGGCGCATTAGTGACAGGCGGCATCGCTGGGGGTTTATTTGTTTGGACATTCACTCTGGCACAAAACAAATGGAAAATTGATGATGTACTTGGTGTTTGGCCATTACATGGGTTGTGTGGCGCATGGGGCGGTATTGCCGCGGGTATATTTGGAGTTAAAGCCTTAGGTGGACTTGGCGGTGTCACTTTTATGTCTCAACTCGTCGGTACATTGATTGGGCTTAGCATTGCGTTAGTCGGTGGTTTCGCTGTTTATGGCGTAATAAAAGCGCTAGTGGGGATTCGTTTAAGTCAGGAAGAAGAATACGCCGGTGCGGATTTGAGTATTCATAAGATTGCTGCTGAAGCTGATGTTTAAAGCTTAGTATTCATTGGCTTTTTTTATAAACAGAGTTTTAATGAGTTGCTGATTTTAACGGCATCTCTTCAGCGGCTTTTTCGATATCAATCGTTACTTTTACCTCATTTCCTTTGCCCAGGTATTCAATATGATTGAAGCTAATCAATTTTGCCATGGCGATACCGCGTCCATGGCTGTCACCTGAACGTTCAGGACTCATTTCTAAATACTGTTGCCATTCAAAGCCTTCTCCCTGGTCTTTAATCACGATACTGATTTCATTTTCATCACGTTCAAATTGAACCGAGACGATGCGATCTGCATATTTAGTTTGATTAAGTCGGCATTCAACTTCATGTTCCCATTTTTGCTCAGCTAATAGACGAGATTTCTCCGCATAACTAATTTCAAGATTACCATGCTCAACCGCGTTGATTAAAAGTTCAGATAAGCCGGTGGCAACCTTATCCGGTTCAGGGCATGCTGCAGCGAGCAGTTTGGTTAAAACGAGGCTCTCATTTAAGTCTCGAAAACTAAATGAGCCCGCATCCAGCAGTGCCAGGCTCTCACTTTGCTTTTGCAGTTCATCCTGCAGTTGTCGATAGCTAAGATAATCGGATACTGCCGTTTTGACAATGGATTCAAACATTGCCCGCTTAAAAGGTTTTGTCAGGTAGTAATAACAGCCCGCCTGTAGCCCTTCTAATATTTCATTATCATTCCCTGAGCCCGTTTGCATAATGACTGGAATCATACTGAAGTCAGGATGGGCTTTTATTTTTTTAAGGAGTTCTAAGCCATTCATATTTGGCATTTTTCGATCGAGAACTATCGCATCAAATCGATGTTTGTCTTCTTCCAGAATCGACCAGGCTTCAACGCCGTCTACGGCTTCAACAACGTCATAGTCCATATAAATGACATATTCTTTGATGAGTTCCCGTAATAAAGGATCATCGTCAACTATCAGTACGCTTGTTGTCATCGTTTTAAAAATCGCTAAATTTTATTTTTGTAATGAGTATCAATACACCTAGTGTAATAAAGGTATCGACCAAATAATAAAATTCATGAGTTTTTAATGCTTAAATAATCATTTTTTATCAGGTAATTGATAATTGCCGCGCGATTGCTGGATTAAAAGGGGACAAAATGATACCTTTCTCCGTCCTAAAATAGCTGGTTAAAAAATGCGCAAATTACACATTAGAACCTTTGGTTGCCAGATGAATGAGTACGATACCCAAAAGATGGCTGACATACTCAAAGACTCCCATGGTCTCGAATTAACGGATATTGATGCAGAAGCGGATGTGTTACTTTTGAACACCTGTTCAGTGCGTGAGCGCGCTCAGGAAAAAGTATTTTCTCACCTCGGTATGTGGCGTAAACTCAAGGCAAAACGGCCCGAACTCGTGATTGGTGTGGGGGGCTGTGTCGCCAGTCAGGAAGGGGATGCAATCCTTAAACGTGCACCGTATGTGGACTTGATTTTTGGGCCGCAAACACTACACCGTTTGCCGCAAATGTTGAGTGATGCCACTAAAAAACATCAATCGGTCGTGGATGTTTCTTTCCCTGAAATTGAAAAATTCGATTTTATGCCCGAGCCAAAAAGTGACGGTGCCAGTGCTTATGTTTCAATTATGGAAGGCTGCAGTAAATACTGTTCTTTTTGTGTGGTGCCGTACACGCGGGGCGAAGAATTTAGCCGTCCATTTGATGACATTATCTCTGAGATTGCATTATTAGCCGAGCAGGGTGTACGAGAAGTCAATCTGCTGGGGCAAAATGTGAATGCGTACCGTGGCTTAATGAATGACGGAACCATCGCGGATCTGGCGTTACTCATTCACTATGTTGCCGCGATTAATGGTATCGATCGCATCCGCTATACCACCTCACATCCCATTGAAATGAACGATAATCTTATTCGGGCATATGCTGAAATTCCTGAATTAGTCAGCCACTTACACCTGCCGGTACAAAGTGGCTCGGATCGTATTCTGGCGCAAATGAAACGCAAACATACTGCGCTTGAATATAAAGCGACGATTCGAAAATTACGCGTAGTACGGCCGGATATGTGTTTTTCGTCTGATTTTATTATTGGTTTTCCCGGTGAAACCGACAAAGATTTTGAAGACACGATGAATCTGATTGCGGATGTGGGGTTCGATCTTTCATACAGCTTTATTTATAGTGCGCGTCCCGGAACACCGGCAGCAAGTTTGCCGGATGATGTAGCGGAAGAGGTGAAAAAAGAACGTTTAAAAATTCTGCAAACACGAATTAACCAGCAAACACTCGATATTAGTCATAAGATGATGGACAGCGTTCAGCGTGTGCTGGTAACCCGGGCATCCAGAAAAGATGAAACCGAGGTTAGTGGACGCACAGAAAACAATCGTGTGGTAAACTTCAAAGCAGATAAATCATTGATTGGTCAATTTGCAAACGTGAAAATTACAGAAGTACGCCCCAACTCATTACGCGGTGAATTAGTTGCTGAAGCAACTAAATCAACACCTGCATCTGTCTTAGCGTAGCGCATACACCTCTTCCTATTTTGAAACCCTCTGCACACTCTCTCGACATCACTTTAGATCCCGCTGATAACCAGCGGCTGGCTAATTTGTGTGGTCAGTTTGATGAGCATTTACGTTTAATCGAACGTCGCATGGGTGTTGAAATTAATAATCGTGGCAATACGTTTCGTATTATTGGGATTAAAAAATCAACAGAAACGGTCGAAGAAATACTGCGTGATCTTTATTTTGAAACAGATAAAAACACCTTAGATCCTGAAGTCGTCAATTTACATTTGCATGATGCCGGTTTAGAAAATGTGGTTGATATTAAAAAACGTTCGGGTGAAGAAGTTATTATTCAGACAAAACGTGTCCAGGTTCGCGGCCGTGGCCCCAGTCAGCAACATTATTTACGTTCAATCTCAGATTATGATATCAGTTTTGGTGTCGGCCCTGCCGGTACCGGTAAAACTTATCTTGCCGTTGCCTCGGCTGTTGAAGCATTAGAACGAGATGAAGTACGGCGAATAATTTTAACCCGTCCGGCGGTTGAATCGGGTGAACGTCTCGGTTTTTTACCGGGTGATTTGGCACAAAAAATCGATCCTTATTTACGCCCGCTGTATGACGCCTTATATGAAATGATGGGGTTTGAAAAAGTCGCGCGTTTAATGGAACGAAATGTGATTGAAGTTGCGCCATTAGCTTACATGCGTGGCCGTTCACTCAATGAATCTTTTATCATTCTTGATGAAGCACAAAATACCACAGTTGAACAAATGAAAATGTTTTTAACCCGTATTGGTTTTGGTTCTAAAGTGGTCGTTACCGGTGATGTGACACAAATAGATTTACCCAAAGGGCAACAATCGGGATTGCGTCAGGTGATTGATGTTTTATCCAGGGTAGATGGCATGAGTTTTAGTTTTTTCACTCCCAAAGATGTTGTGCGTCATCCATTAGTTCAACGCATTGTTGAAGCCTATGATTCGTATGATGAAATAAATAAATACTAATGAATATTAATCTGGATGTACAACGCGCGGTAAATGCCTTACCGACGGATGAAGATTTATTAAAATGGGTACATGGAACACTTGGCTTTGAAAATCACGGAGATGCTGAATTAACAATACGTTTTGTTGATGAAAAAGAAAGCGCTGAACTTAACGAGCAATATCGACATAAAACAGGTTCAACCAATGTTTTATCTTTTCCGTTTGAAGCACCCGCTGAAATTGAATTAAATTTATTGGGTGACCTGATTATTTGTTCAGCTGTTGTAAAACAACAGGCAATCGAACAAAAAAAAGAAGAACTAGCACACTGGGCTCATATGGTCGTACATGGCACATTACATTTGCTGGGCTATGATCATTTAACAGACGATGATGCGGGTGTTATGGAAGCAAAAGAAATTAAAATATTATCAAAACTAGGATATACCGATCCTTATCGGGAAATAGAAGTATGAGTGAAGAAAAGCCGGACAATTCGGAAAATGAAGTTAAGACGCAGCGCTCCTGGATTGAACGTTTAGGTCAGGTTTTGCAGGGTGAGCTAAAAGACCGTGAGCAACTCATGGTTGTGCTTAATGAAGCACATAAAAATAATATTATTGATTATGACGCTTTTAGTATGATTGATGGTGCATTGCAGGTGGCTGAAATGCAGGTGCGGGATATTATGTTACCGCGTTCACAAATGGTTGTACTTGAACTGGATTCTTCTGAAGAAGAGTTAATGAATACGGTTATTGTTTCTGCTCATTCACGTTTCCCTGTTGTTGCTGATAGCAAAGATGAAGTGGTTGGTATTTTATTAGCAAAAGATTTATTACCGTATCTGGTAAATGATGATAACAATAAACTTAATGTTCGGGATGTATTGAGACCCGCCGTTTTTATTCCTGAAAGTAAACGTTTAAACATATTATTAAAGGAATTTAGAAGTACACGAAATCATATTGCTATCGTTGTTGATGAGTATGGTGGTGTTGCCGGAATGGTAACAATCGAAGATGTACTGGAACAAATCGTTGGTGAAATTGAAGATGAGCATGATTTTGATGAGGATACTTATATCTTCGAGCATGCAAAAGATCGTGCAACAGTAAAAGCAATTACGCCACTTGAAGAATTTAATGAGCATTTCAACAGTGATTTTAATGATGATGAATTCGATACCATTGGTGGTATCGTGATGCGTGCATTAGGGCATGTACCAAAACGTGGCGAATCAGTCGAAATCAATGGTCTGGAATTTAAAGTTTTACGTTCAAGTAATCGCCGAATTGATTTATTAGAAGTAACTCCTGCTAGTAATAGATCAGAAAAGTTGGCACCGGAATCTGCCGATGATGAAAGTCGCTGAATCTAAATTCCAGCATTTATTCGAATCTTCCCGTCTTGGATTTTTAATTGTCTTTATTGCGGGTGGCATACTTCCGCTGGCCTTCTCGCCCGTTGACTTTTATTTGATTGCTGTTGTTAGCCCGGCAGTACTTTTTTATTCTTTTTTATTTGCCACTCCACGCCGCGCCGCTTTATTAGCGTGGTGGTTTGGCATGGGTTATTTTGGCGTTGGTGTTTCCTGGGTCTATGTCGCAGTTTATGTGTTTGGACTCAGCTCAATGTTTGTTTCAGCGTTATTTACCTTTTTATTTATAAATTTAATCACTGCTTTTCTTGTTTTGCAGGGCTATTTAAGTGTTTTCTTCATTCAAAAATTAAATATAAATCAACGTGCAATTAGTCTGCTTATTATTTTTCCTTTGTTCTGGGCTTTACAAGAATGGTTCCGTGGCTGGTTTTTAACAGGTTTTCCCTGGTTAAGTTTAGGCTACAGTCAAACGGGGAGTGCATTATCGGGCTACGCATCAATACTGGGCGTTTTCGGTGTTTCATGGTTAAGTGCGCTGAGTTCATCTTTGTTGCTGATGGCTTTTCTTTATCATGCGAAGAAGAAAAAAATTATTGTTTTAATTAGTTTTAGTCTTATATGGTTTTCTGGATATATTTTTTCTCAGATCGACTGGACCGAGGCAACAGGCAAGCCGGTAAAAGTAAGTTTGGTACAGGGAAATGTTGAGCAAAAAAATAAATGGGATCCTGACCATTTTGAAAAAAGAAAACAACGTTATTTATCGCTAACACAAAAATATTGGGACAGCGATCTGGTTATTTGGCCAGAAAATTCATTAACTATTTTTCATCATCAGTTAAAAAATAATTTTTTAAAAGACTTGTCTAAGCAAGCAAAGAAAACCAACACGGATATTATTTTAGGTTTGCCGGTATTAGATCGTGAAAAAGATGAATATTTTAGTAGTTTAATGGTTGTTAACAGTGCAAAGACATCTACAGTTAGTGATCAGTTTTACCATAAGAATCATCTTGTTCCATTTGGAGAATACGTACCATTTGAGTCGTTGCTGAGAGGTTTAATTGCTTTTTTTGATGTACCGATGTCAGCGTTTACCCCGGGCCAATACAAGCAAAAATTATTAACGGCCGCAGGGCAAAAAATTGCGCCTACTATTTGTTATGAAGATGCATTTGGTGAAGATGTGATCCGCTTTTTACCCGAGGCAACATTGGTTTTAAATGCAAGTAATAATGCATGGTACGGTGATTCTTTTGCACCACATCAACATTTACAGATTTCACAAATGCGTGCACTGGAAACTGGGCGGGATGTGATGCGAGTAACAACAAATGGTGTTTCTGCATTAATTGATTATAAAGGTAAAATTACTGCACGTTCACCACAGTTCAAAGCTTATGTTGTTAGCGGATTTGTTCAGCCACGTACAGGTGTAACACCGTATGTCCGCTGGGGTAATTTTTTGATTTTAACTATCATTTTTTCGGGACTTGTTGGGCTTGTTATTTACAGGGGTAAGAGGAAGAAAAATACAGGTCTCTGACTGGCCTGGCGTTTTGTGTTTTGAGTTTTATGCTGACCAGTTTAACAATTTTTTTATTTTTTGAGGTTGCTTTGTTATATCTGCAAGACTGTATTTGTTGAGAGTTGCAAAAAAAGCATTTTGTGCTTCGTCCAAAATACCGGTCAATTCACAATGACCGTTTAAAGGGCAGACTGGTTTTTGACAATTAATAATCTTAGTATTATTTTCCATCGCTTGTATGATTTCTCCGATGTTCATTGTCTCGGCTGAGCGAGCCAGGCAGATACCACCATTTTTCCCACGTACGGTTTTCACATAAGCATATTGAGCAAGACGCTGCACAACTTTAGTGAGATGATTTTTGGGTATTTTAAAATGTTGCGCGACGACATCAATCGTGACAAGCGAGTCCTTTTCCTGCAGAGACAGGAATATAAGAAGGCGTAAGGAAAAATCCGTATGATGTGTCAGCTGCATAGTATTTTGTTAGCCTGTTATGGATTATTTATTCAGGCATAGATAAAGGGATCTGAATATATATCATTCATACTGCAGCCGGCCAGAAAAATTTGTTTTCGTAGATTGTTTACCAGCTCTTCATTACCACATAAAAATGTTTTCCAGCCAGCTGGCTGAGGCACGGACTGTAAGACAATTTTAGTAATATCACCCTGAGTAATACTCTCTGGCAGAGTGCTTTCTGCTTTGAAGACACAGGGGTGATAGTGGAAATTTTCATGATCTTTTTCAAGCTGAGTCAGCTCGTCGGTTAAATAAAGTCCGTTTATATTAAAGCCGCCATGAAAAAGGTGGATTTCCCCCTGGTGTTCGTGTTGTAAGGCATCTTGAATAATGCCATATAAAGGGGCGAGACCAGTGCCGGTTCCAACGAGTAACAGGTTTTGTTGCGGATTTCCCGGGGTATAAAAACAATCTCCGGCGGGACCCTGGACAAGAAGGGTATCTCCAGGCTGTAAATCAGTATGAACCCAGCCACTAAACTTGCCGTCAGGAATGAGTTTAATATGAAAGTTTAAGGTTTCCTGTTTATTTTGCGGCAGACTGGCCAGTGAATAACTGCGGCCTAAACCTTCATCACGCCATAACGTGACATATTGGCCTGCATGGTATTCATAGGGTTCCGTTGTTTTAAGTTTTAACTCTATAACATCTGCCGAGAGTTCATTAATCTGGCTGACGCGGGCAGGTGTTCTTAATTGATTCTCATCCGGTAAACGGATTTCAATGTCTTCTTCCGGCTGACAGCTACAGGCGAGAAAAAAACCTTTTGCCTTGTGTGAATCCTTGAGTCCTTTTTGTGCCCGTTCCGGCACACTTCCTTTTGTGAGTTGCATAATACAGGACTGACAAGCACCCGCTCGACAATTATTGGGGATCTCATGACCGTGTTCCAATAATGTATCAAGCACGGAGCTGCCTGCTGACACAGTAAAAATTTCATCTTTAAATTTTATTTGTGTCATATCTATCCTAACGATTTAATACGTCATCACGAACACTGTTGGCGATATCGGCTACTTCCTGAATATCAGCATCGGCGACACCGAGTTCTTGTAACGTTCCACCTAAAAGCTCAATAATTGCGTCGACGTGGCTATCGTTAAGGCCCCTTTCAACCAGGTGTTTATGGCCATCACGCATGTCTTTGCCGGTGTAGTTATTTGGTCCACCAAATACCATGGTTAAAAACCCTTTTTGTTTTGCAGCCTGCGCTTCCATGTCGACATCACTAAAAAAACTATTTACACGATCATCGGATAATACTTTGCGGTAAAAAATATCAACTGCGGCATTTACTGCAGCTTCACCACCTAAACGTTCATACAAACTCGCCATGGTCATTTCCTCTTAATTAATAGATTAGAATCAGTCTAAATATGGATAGTATATAACATGCATATGAAATGCATGTTTCAGATTAGCAAAATTTAACCTTAGATACTAGACGGTTATTTGGTGGAAAAGTTTAGGCATTTTTTGTCTGAGTTGGAAAAAGTTCCCGAACGGCCCATTGGGCAAATTCTGAACGGGTGCAGCTATCGGCACTTTGTAATCCCTGGCCCTCTGCAACACGATAAATCACCATATCCTTTTTCGGATCATCAGATTTAGCTTCATCGATAATTTGTCGAACAGACCACTCAGCACCATGTTTACTGTTGGTGTAATAATGACCAATGACAATTTGACCTGTTGTGAAGGTGGGCGTTTCAGCATGTTCAAGTGTTAAGGCAAAAAGTTGCTGTAATGTTTCAACATTGAGATCGATGACTAAATCTATGTCAGATAAAGCGCGTTCGATATGTTCTTTTTCAATATAACGTGATGGCTTTTTTTCTGTTACTGCTGGCGTATCGGTGAAACGCATCATGCTTGTGGGATAGCGGCGCCAGGGGAAAAAGCTGTTAAATACAAAAGCAGTGGCAAAAATAATCACGGTATTAATTAAGACCGGTGTGAGTATATATTCATAACCGAGAGCATGGATTTGTGCGCTGCCCACAACCGCCACTAAAGCAGTCGCACCGCCTGGAGGGTGAATACAACGCAAAATATGCATTGTGCCAATGGCTAAGCCAACCGCTAATCCACCAGCAAGAAATAAATCTGGAACCAGCATATAACAGGTAACACCAACAAAAGCTGAGCTCAGTTGCCCGCCAAAGAGCGCCCAGGGTTGTGAAAGTTTGCCATGCGGCACAGCAAAAACCAGCACAGCAGACGCCCCCATTGATGGAACAATGAGCGCAGCACCACTTGCGCCGGTAAAGTGATAACTAATGAGACTAATTAAATAAATACCAATAATTCCACCTAAGGTGGAAGCCAGCTTTTCAGCTGTACTCACAGAGCTATCGATACCTAATGCATTTTTTATTTTTTTTAGTAACCTGCTCAAAGTAATTTTCTTTTTGGGTTGAATTTAAGACGCTTTATTAAATACTTTTTTAAATTCAGTACCATGGCATTTTGGACAAGGTGGAATATGTCCCGGTTTTTTGAAATGCAGTGCTTCTCCACAGTTATTACAGTAAAGTATACCCACATTCGTTATTTCTCCAGTACGCCAAACGCCAACCTGACGGGCACGTTCTGCGAGTTCATCAAGTTCGAGTCGTGTTTTATCTGCTAGTGTTGCAAACATATCTGCAAATTCATATTCGGCAAATTGCAGTTCGTCTTTAATCCAGTTTTCAAGTTGAGGGCCATTGACCGCGATGTAATCCGCTAAGTATTCACCTGCATCTTCTAAATCATGTTTGATATATTCACCGAGTTTATCGGCTTCTTCTTTCGTTAACTCGCCCAGTTCAGAGGCTTTTTCTGCGGCTCGGTCGATATTTTCAGATAAAGTGGGAATCGCCTTTTCTTCAGCACTGTGCCAAACATCTTTTACTTGCTCAAGCATGCCGTGGTAAGCATTTAGAAGTTTATCTTTGGTTTCTTTAGTATCCATGTCTGCATTCCTCACTGATAACACGTTTTGTGGAACATTATAACCACAAATTCCGGTTCTTGAATTGATCTATATCAGAGTTTTATTGTGGAGACTTCCTCCGGTGCTGTATCCTACACCCTTAATAATCATTTATGCTGACTTTTGCCTTGGCAAACAATAATTGTATATAAATCAAAGATATAGCAGAGTTTTATGGAATCAGAATATAAACCCGAACAGATTGAATTAGACATCCAGAAATACTGGGATGACAATAAAGTTTTTAAAGCAATCGAAGACCCCAATAAAGAAAAATATTACTGTCTTTCGATGTTTCCGTATCCAAGTGGCCGTTTGCACATGGGACATGTGCGAAACTACACCATTGGTGATGTGATCAGTCGTTATCAACGTATGCAGGGTAAAAATGTACTGCAACCGATGGGCTGGGATGCATTTGGCCTGCCTGCTGAAAATGCGGCTATTAAAAATAATGTGCCCCCCGCTAAATGGACACGGGAAAATATAGATTACATGCGCGATCAGCTAAAGCGTTTGGGGTTGGGTTATGACTGGGATCGTGAGCTCGCGACCTGTGATCCTGATTATTACAAATGGGAACAATGGTTGTTCACTAAGTTGTATGAAAAAGGTCTGGTTTATAAAAAAACCGCTGGCGTAAACTGGTGTCCGAATGATTTAACCGTACTTGCGAATGAACAGGTTATTGATGGTAAGTGCTGGCGTTGTGATACCGATGTGGAGAAAAAAGATATTCCACAGTGGTTCATGAGAATTACTGATTATGCCGATGAGTTGCTTGATGAATTAGACAAGCTTGAAGGCTGGCCAGATCAAGTACGTACCATGCAACGCAACTGGATTGGTCGTTCGCAAGGTGTTGAAGTCAGTTTTGGTTTAGAAGGGCGTGATGAAAAGCTAGAAGTTTTCACTACACGTCCCGATACCTTAATGGGGGTCACCTATGTTGCGGTTGCTGCTGAGCATCCATTAGCTGCTGAAGCTGCATCAAGCTTTGATAATGTTGCTGCCTTTATAAAAGAATGTTCTAAAACGGACACAGCCGAAGCCTCTATGGAAACCATGGAGAAAAAAGGCATCGATACCGGTTTAAAAGCGATTCATCCTATTACCGGTGATCGTGTGCCGGTGTTTATCGCTAACTTTGTTTTAATGGGCTACGGTTCCGGTGCGGTGATGGCCGTACCCGCGCATGATCAACGTGATTATGAGTTTGCAACTAAATATGGCTTGTCCATTAACCAGGTCATTGCTCCGGCTAACGATGAAGTATGCGATAGCTCTATATGTAACATTTCGAAAGAAGCTTTCACAGCAAAAGGGAAGTTAATTAATTCAGGTGAGTTCGATGGTTTAACTTCAGAAGAGGCATTTGAAAAAATTGCCGCTTACTTAGAAAAAAATAAAGCCGGTGAAAAACGCACAACCTATCGCTTACGTGACTGGGGTGTATCACGCCAACGCTATTGGGGATCACCTATTCCTATTATTAATTGCGCTAAGTGTGGTGAAGTCGCGGTCCCCGAAAATGATTTACCGGTCGTCTTGCCAGAAGATATTGAGTTTGAAGGGGTTGGCTCACCGATTAAAAAAATGCCTGAGTTTTATAAAACCACATGCCCGACCTGTGGTGGCAAAGCAGAACGTGAAACGGATACCTTTGATACTTTTATGGAATCATCATGGTATTACGCGCGTTATGCATCTGCAGGTAATGATGAAGCGATGTTAGATGAACGTGCAAACTATTGGTTGCCGGTTGATCAATATGTTGGTGGCATTGAACATGCAATTTTACATTTACTCTATGCACGTTTTTTTAATAAATTAATACGCGATGTAGGTTTAACGACGAACGATGAACCGTTTGAAAATCTTTTAACGCAAGGCATGGTGTTGAAAGATGGCGCTAAAATGTCCAAGTCAAAAGGTAATACAGTTGATCCGCAAGGTTTAATTGAACAATACGGTGCAGATACCGCACGTTTATTTATGATGTTTGCTGCACCGCCTGAGCAATCATTAGAGTGGAGTGATGCGGGTGTTGAAGGTGCTTCACGTTTTCTTAAACGTTTATGGCGTTTAGCGTTTGATCATCTTGAAGCAGGTAATACAGTTGCTTTAGATATTAATAGTTTGAATGAAGTACAAAAATCAATTCGTCGGGCAACACATGAAACTATCGCAAAGGTGGGTGATGACATCGGTCGTCGTTTTACTTTTAATACTGCGATTGCTTCGGTAATGGAATTGATTAACACTTTATCGAAATTTAAAGATGATTCCGAGCAAGGTCGAGCTGTGATGCAGGAAAGTTTACACTCTATCGTTTTATTATTGTCACCGATTGTGCCTCACATTACACATGAAATTTGGACTGTGATTGGACATGATACTTTATTGATCGACCAGGCCTGGCCGAAAGTAGATGAGTCGGCTTTAGTGAAAGACAGCTTACAAATTATTGTACAGGTGAATGGCAAGTTACGTTCACGTATTGAAGTGGCAGCAAGTGCAAGCAAAGATGAAATTGAAGCGGCAGCAGTTACCGATGATAATGTAATGAAATTTACTGACGGCAAACAGGTTGTTAAAGTTATTGTAGTACCGGGTAAACTTGTAAATATTGTAGTTAAATAAACTTAAGCTTAAATAAACTTAAGCTTAAATAAA
>Ga0316208_1001769_pt1 | contig 19301 bp, 25 predicted proteins | sample 3monopyrite_MG_FD_204944 | JGI IMG/M metagenome (GOLD analysis project Ga0316208, IMG submission 204944) | Microbial mat bacterial communities from mineral coupon in-situ incubated in ocean water Damariscotta River, Maine, United States -... | ecosystem: Environmental > Aquatic > Marine >...
TTGCTTGCCGCTCCTTTTTTGTCAGACCAAGAATACGTAGTAACATTAGAGCAGAATAACGGAACAGGTAGGGCTTTCCCTTGGAAAGTATTAAGCCCTTAATATGTTGTTTTATCAATATAGCGCATTACAATATACGCCTGTAAGTGGCGGCGCAAGAAGTTTAATAATCCAAGATTCAAATCATGCTCTTATTTCAGACAATATTGGTTTATCACAATTACACGCTCTAACAATACAAGATGCCTTGCATAGCCAATCTTCAGATAATGTAAGTCTTACACAATTAAATGTGTTGACAGTTAACGATTCGAATCATGGTTTGGTTTCAGACAATGTTGTGTTAACTCAAGAACATGAGTTATCTATTAATGAAGCATTACATTCACACAACTCAGATAACATTAATTTAACCCAAGATCATGCTCTTGTTGTTGATGATGCCTTGCATTCATTATTATCTGACTTGGTTGCATTATCTATTCCATCAAATGCAATTACGCCAAGCGATAGAATTTTTGTCATAAAGGCAGATGGTAGAACGTATGTGATTGAAAGTGAAAATAGAAGGTTTACTATTAATTCAGAAAGCAGAACGTTTACTGTTCATTGAGGTTTAAATGCAAGTTAAAGCAAAAGTTACAATTAAACATCACCCTTTCTACCTGGATGAAGGTGACACAAAAAACGTACCTGATGATATTGGTGAAATGATGGTTGCAAACGGTTGGGCTGAAAATACCGCTACCGGTGAAAGTAACGAGCTATCAAACACCCCTGTTACATTAGATATTGATGATTCTTTATTAGGTGTTACGAGTACAGAGGTTTAATTATGGCAAAGTCAGTAAATGATTTAGTGTTGGACGGTGCTTTTGACATTCTTGACCAAGGCACAATTATGGTTGCGTGTAGCGCGGAACCCTTAACTCGAGCAGAAGCTGTAACAACGTATGCATTAGCTGATACAGCAATGATAGCTGATACAGATTATACAAAAGCAAATGGAGATATCTCCGGACGTAAAGTAACTATAGCGGCTAAGTCTTCAATTTTAGTTGATGCAAGTGGTACTGCCACACACATTGCAATATGTGATGCAACTAATCTTCTATATGTTACAACGTGTACATCACAAGCGTTAACTGCCGGTAATACTGTTAACTTCCCTGCATGGGATGTTGAGATAGGCGATCCAACCTAATGTCATTAGGGACCAAAACAAAAGATCCCGATGCAGTATTAGATTACAAAATCGATTGGTCTACTTGGTTAGGTGCTGACACTATAGCGACTAGCTCATGGGAGTTGCCTCCAGGCATCACTAAAGATAGCGATTCTAATACGACTACAGATACTACCATTTGGGTTTCTGGTGGCAATAAAGGACAAAAATATACGGTTGTGAATCGTATTGCTACTACTGCAGGTCGCACTGATGATCGTTCTTTTGTATTGAGTGTTTCTGAAAAATGATAACAGCAATCAGGGAGTGCAATGAAAATATTTTAACGAGGTAAATGTTATGGGACGCAGAGCAAAACCAGCACAGTCTAAAGTTATCCAGGGTAACTTTAGAAAAGACAGAGACAACCATGGCGCCAAAGTTGAAATAAAAGCACCACCTTGCCCTACATGGTTACCAAAGCAAGCTAAAAAATATTGGAAAGATATTGCGCCTCAGTTAGTTGATGCAGGGCTAATTGGTGTTGTTGATAGCGCTGCGTTTACTGCTCATTGTGATTCAGTTGGCAAGTTTGAAGAGGTTACTCGAAAGCTAAAAACAATCGAAGATACGATAGATAAAACACCGCAAGGTTACCAAGTTCAATCTGCATTATTTACAATTAGAAATAAATTATGGGATCAGGTTTTAAAATCATCTTCTGAATTTGGTCTTTCGCCTGCGGCCCGCAGTAAAGTTAAAAACGTTGGACAGCAACAATTGCCCTTTGGTGGCTGGGATGATGTTTAAATTATGCCTCGTAATTATGTTGCTATTGCAACAAAGTACGCTAAACAAGTTGTTAGCGGTAAAATTGATGCTTGTCTTTATGTTAAGCAGGCATGCCAAAGACAACTTGACGATTTAAAAAAAGAAAAAAAAGCCTGGAAGTATTCTTTTGACCATGAACGCGCAGAGCATATTTGCAGATTCATAGAAAAGCTACCTCACATCAAGGGTAAGTGGGCCAGAGATCGTAAACCGATTACTTTAGAACCGTGGCAAATATTTAACTTAACTACGTTTTTTGGTTGGGTTGATGAGTTTGGAATACGACGATTTAAAACAAACTATACTGAAGTGCCTCGCAAGAACGCTAAGTCAACAATGACCAGCGGTGTTGCATTGTATTGTCTTGCTGCAGACGGTGAAGAAGGCGCCGAAGTTTATAGCGCAGCCACCACACGCGAACAAGCAAAGATTGTTTGGCACGATGCTAAGCACATGGTTGAACGTACTACCGGCCTGCAAATGCGGTTCGGTGTTGATACTTCATCAAATTCTATTTTTGTTGAAAATACTGCAAGTAGCTTTAAACCATTATCACGCGATCAAGGTGGTAACCATGATGGTTTAAATATTAGCTGCGGTATTATTGATGAGCTTCATGCACACAAGACACGCGAAATATTTGATGTAATTGAAACGGGAACCGGATCACGTGAGCAGCCCATTTTATGGTTGATTACAACAGCCGGCTCTAATCGATCAGGTATTTGTTATGAGCAACGCAGTTATACAATAAAAATCCTTTCTGGTGTTGTTGAGGATGATGAGTACTTTGGAATCATCTACACGCTGGATAAAGACGATGACTGGACCAATCCAAACAACTGGGCTAAAGCAAATCCTAACTGGGGTATTTCAGTTAACCCAGAAGATATTGCACGTAAAGCGCGTAAAGCAATGGAAATGTCCAGCGCTCAAAACAACTTTAAAACAAAACATTTAGACCTGTGGGTTAATGCAGACACCGCATGGATGGATATGGTTAGCTGGGAGAACTGTGCCGACCCATCATTAGCTATTGAACAATTCAAAGGAAAACCTTGTTGGTTAGCGATTGATTTAGCCAGCAAGATTGATATTGCTTGTGTGGCCATTGTTTTTAAAGAAGATGAAAAACACACCGGGTTTCTATTAAATTATTTACCTGAAGAAGCCGCAGAAGAAGAAAAGAATAGCCAATATTCGGGTTGGGCGAAAGACGAATTAATAACAATTACACCTGGCAATGTAACTGATTACGGTTATATCGAAGAAGATTTACGTGAGCTAGCTGCTAAATATGACATCCAGCAAGTCGGCTATGACCCATGGCAGTCAAGTTATTTGGCTACACGTTTAGCTGAAGAGGGTTTACCAATGGTCGAGTACCGTAATACGGTGCAAAACATGAGCGAACCCATGAAAGAGTTCGAAGCTTTAGTTGTATCAGGAAATTTTAAACATGATGGTAATGTTGTCTTTAACTGGATGATTAGTAACGTTGTTGCTCATACCGATGCTAAGGATAATATATATCCACGAAAAGAATTTCCTGAAAATAAAATTGATGGTCCCGTTGCCATGATAATGGCACTGGGCATGTCGCAAGTTAACGAAGATGAAGTTCAACCTGGAATAGTGATTTTATAATGTTTCGATTTGGAAAAAACAAGGCATTAAAAAACGAAATAGCTGATCTAAAAGAGCAGGTATTAGGTTTTGAAAACCTTGTTACAAGCGCAAATATATCACCAGATTCTACTGAGTGGCTTTCTTTTACTGGTGGCAATAACTCATTCTCTGGCGGTAACGTGACTGAAAAAACCGCAATGGCAATATCATCTGTTTATGCGTGCGTGGGCTTAATCGGTGGTGCAATAGGCAGTATGCCTCTGCCTATTTATAAACGAACTGAAAAAGGACGTGAGAAGGTTGAACATTACATTCACGCACTATTAAACGACCAACCTCATCCTATATGGTCAGCCCCTGTTTTCTGGGAATATGTTGCTTCATCGTTATTGATGCATGGCGATGGTTTTGTTGAGATTATTCGTAAAACAGAAACAGACAGAAACAAACCTAAAGTTATGAAAATAACAGGTTTTAAACCACTTAATCCGCAAATGGTTAAAGTTGTTAGTGATGGTGATCGTGTTACTTATGAAGTTTCTGAACCAGGGAACAAGTCCCACATAATCAATTCTAGCGATATGTTACATATCCCCGGGCTTGGCTTTAACGGTTTGCGTGGTATGTCTCAAATAAAATATGCCGCCAGAAACAGTATTGGTACCGCAATTTCAACCGAAGAATTCAGCGGCGCATTTTTTAAAAATGGTGCGCGGCCTGATTTTGTATTACAGGCTGACGGCACAGTTACAGATGAACAAGCCCAATTATTAAGAGATACGTGGGGCACCCGTTACCAAGGTGCTGGTAAATCCCATTTACCAGCGGTATTAACTGGTGGGTTAAAAGTCGAACAAATTACGATGTCAGCTGAAGATGCGCAGCTTATCGCAACGCGCCAGTTTCAAGTTGAAGATATCGCTCGATTCTATGGCGTACCACCGCACATGATAGGCCATACACAGAAATCAACTAGCTGGGGAACAGGTGTCGAACAGCTTTCAATTGGCTTTGTTAAATATACTTTACGCCGCCACTTACAAAAGATTGAAAAAGAAATAAATCGTAAATGCTTTGTTAGTAATGAAGAAAATAATTATTTTTGTGAATTCAACGTTGCTGGTTTAGAGCGTGGTGATATTAAGACACGAAATGATGCTTACCGAACTTCATTAGGTCGTGCTGGAGAACCTGGCTGGATGACGGTTAACGAAATAAGACGCAAAGAAAATCTAGCACCTGTTGAAGGTGGTGATGAATTAAATAAAATAGCTGATACAGAATCAGGTGTTAGTATTAGCGATTCAGATTCAACAACAATAAATGAAAAACGTGCAGAGCTTGGCTTAGGGCCAATTGACGGCGGTGATGCCATTTACATGTCATCAAGCATGATACCTGCCGTTGAATTTGAGGCGGAGGATTAATGGCTTTTGGTGAGTTAAGCATTGCAAAAACAATAGCAATGAATGCGCCAAAGTATAAGCGCATTATTGAACCCTTTGGGGACAAGGGAACGGTTGCGCTTTTCCCTGGTATGAAGAAACCGAAAGAACATATTGTTAATATTGAAGATGAAACAATATTTTCCTTAATGGTTTTTCTTCAAAGTTTATCTTCATCCGATAAAAAGAACTTAAAAAGTTATGATTGGGTTGCTTCACCAGAAACATTTGACGCAGCTTTATCTATAACAGCAATAGAAGGTGCTGATTTATTTTATAAATATTTTTACTTGAAACAGTTTGGTGTTAAATCAAAAGATCCTGAACAACCTCCAACATTTGATTTTTTGAAAAACGGTCACGACATGTCAAGCATGTTATTTAGATTGCCCCTAGTGAAAATTGGCCTTAAAAAAGTAACGTTAACAAACGAAGATGCTCTTTCCGTTGTAAATAATTCAGGCGGTTCAGAAACATTTATAATTTTATTACCTTCAACACCAGAACAAATAGAATCCATTGAGTCAAAACTTAGCGGCATTAGCGCTAATGTTTTTTATGCGAAAAAAAGTAAAAGCAACGAAGAGCTGTTTGAGCAGGTCGATAATAGTGGCGACATGATCACCTCAACATTTTCAGCATCATCAATCATGATGGCGACAATGGAAGTAAGAACAAATTACGAACACAAATCAGCCAACAAATTAAGAGTTGTTGAACCAATTGGCGAAAGTGAAGAAAATTAATTTAGGAGATTAGGATAATGCATCCAATGATGAAGCTACTGATTGACAACCGCAAGAAAGGCAGTTTTCGCGCTGAGCACAGCAATGATAACAATGAAGCAACATTATATATTTATGATGTTATTGTTTCAGATGAAGTTGAAGCCGAATACTGGGGTGGTGTAGCACCTGAGTCTTTCATTAAAACATTAAACGAGATAACAGCAAATGTTATTCATTTGCGAATTAATTCACCTGGCGGCAGCGTATTTGCAGCACGCTCTATGGAGCAAGCTTTACGGGAACACCCAGCAAATATCATTGTGCATGTTGACGGTTACGCCGCCAGTGCAGCAAGCTTCCTCGCTATGGCGGCAGATGAAGTGGTGATGAATCAGGGCGGTTTCCTCATGATTCACAAAGCCAATACGGTCGCGTATGGCAATACCGATGACTTAATCAGCACCGCTGATCTGCTTGAAAAAATTGATAACTCACTGGTTACAACATACCAAAACAGAACAAAACAAGAGCCAGAGCAAATAAAGCAATGGATGGCGGCTGAAACATGGTTTGGTGCAGACGAAGCAATTGCACTTGGTTTTGCCGAACGCATTGATGAGGGCGTTAAAGCTGAAAATAAATCGTGGAATTTATCAGCGTATGAACATGCGCCTGAAAACTTAACTGAAACTACAGTTGAACCAGATGAGGGCAAAACAAAATTAAACATGAATGTTAGCGTTATCGATCACGATAAAGCGGTAACAAGTTTGGTTGATGCTGTTGTCGCAGTAATAACGCCAAATAAAGAAACAAGCAACATTCAAAAAGAACCAGAAAACACAACAAACACAGATGAGCTTAAACGAAAGCTTGATCTAGCAGTTGTCGCTTAACCGCTCCCGTGGTTCAGCACATAAATCAAACCGCTTAACGGCGGTTTTTTTATACCTAAAATAAGGAAGCTTATAAAATGCAAAACTTACAAAAACTGCGGGAGCAACGTAACTCCCACGCACAAAGCCTCCATGCTTTACTTGAAGATAATACAGGTGATAAATGGAATGATGGCCATAAAGCCACGTACGACAACACGATGGCCGATATTGAAAATATCAATGCTGAAATTGGTCGTATTGAAGCCTATGATAAATTAATGGTCGAAGAAGCAAAAAACGAAAACGTTTTTGAAGAAGCCGATAAACTTAAAAACAAATCGCGCTCACATGCTTTATTTAACCAATGGGTTCGGGGCGGCGATAAAGCATTAAACGAAGAAGAGTGGGCAGAAGTTCGAAACGTTATGAGCACAACCACAAGCTCTGAAGGTGGCTATACCGTGCAGACAGAAGTTGCCGCTCAAATTGCAGATGCATTAGCTGCTTTTGGCGGTATGCGTTCAGTAGCGGATGTAATTCGCACAGAAAACGGTGCTCAAATCGATTATCCTACAAGCGATGGCACTACAGAAACAGGTGAGCTTATTGGTGAAAATGCTGCTGCAACTGACGCTGATATTGCTTTTGGCACAAAAGCATTAGCAACTTACAAATACAGCTCTAAAGTTGTTACCGTTCCTTTCGAATTACTGCAAGACAGCAATATCGACATGGATGCGTTTGTTGCTAATCGTTTGGCTCAACGTGTTGGCCGCATCACTAATACACAATTCACAACTGGAACCGGTACAGGCCAACCAAACGGCGTTGTAACAGCATCAGGCGTAGGTAAAACCGGCACTACCGGGCAAACAGCAACTATTATTTTTGATGATTTAATCGATCTTCTGCATTCTGTTGACCCAGCTTATCGTGAAATGAATAACTGTCGATTCATGATGAATGATTCATCGTTAAAAATTATTCGTAAGCTGAAAGACAGTAGTGGCCGCCCAATCTTCTTGCCTGGCTATGATGGCTTAGCAGGACCCATGGCTGACACTCTCTTAGGTCACGAAATTCAAATTAACCAAGCGGTTGCAGCAATGGCCGCAAATGCTAAGTCAGTATTGTTTGGTGATTTCAAAAAATATACAGTTCGTGATGTTATGGATTACACATTATTCCGCTTTACCGACTCAGCATACGCTAAGAAAGGTCAAGTTGGCTTCTTAATGTGGGCTCGTGCTGGCGGTCAAATGACAGATGTTGGTGGTGCCATTAAGCATTACGCAAACTCTGCAACATAACCAGCTGATTAAGCTGTTATCTTAAAATGCCCGGATAATCCGGGCATTTTTATTTAAATCTATACAGGATAAATATCATGTCAAAGAAAAAATTCCGTGTACTGGCTGATCAAGAAATTGATGGCATCAAGTACAAAGCAAATGATGTCGTTCTTCTTGAAGAAAAAACGGGTAAAGCATATGACTCACTTGATGGTGATTCTGATGCCGTTGATTATTGTCTAAAAGAGCTTAAGTGTAAGGCAATTGATCATGCTTCTAATTGTAAACAGAATGAATCCGATGTCAGTATGGAAGACATTATTGAAGCAATAAATTTGTTAGATGATGACAATGATGATCATTGGACGTCAGACAATAAACCACAAGTCAAAGCATTAGAAGAAATTTTAGGGAAAGATATCACAGCCGATCAACGTGATGAAGCTTTTAAGTTAATAAACTAAGGTAACTAAGAATGCCTGATGCATTAGACACGGCTCCAGCAGAGGAGCCGGTTGAATTAATTGAAGCGAAAGCTCACTTAAATACAACCAGCTCAGATGACGATACGCTGATTACAAACTTAATAATCTCTGCCCGCACATGGGTGGAAAATTACCTACAGCGCGCACTAATTACTCAAACACGCAGCTTGTATTTAGATAAGTTCAGCAACGAAGTTGAAGTGGGAAATACACCACTACAATCTGTTCTTGCGGTTACTTATACCGACACGGATGGCGCAACACAAACACTGGCAGCCTCTGTATACAGCGTCGATACATTCAGCGTGCCCGGCAAAGTCCGTTTAGCATACAACCAATCATGGCCGTCTACGCGTCAGGACGCAAATGTAGTCCGCATACAGTACAAAGCTGGTTATGGTGATGCAGCAATAGATATTCCGGAACCGATTAAACAAGCCATGTTACTTTTAATCGGCCACTGGTATGAAAATCGTGAACCGGTTGCTATTGGCACCACTACCGCAAATGTTCCATTTACAATTGAATCATTATTATATCCATATCGAGTCATTAGGTTTTAATTATGCGCGGTGGTCAATTACGCCATTTAGTCACAGTACAGCAACCAGCTGACACGGTTGGCAGTATGGGCGGTACCTCCGAAACATGGAGCACTTATTTCACGTTTAGAGCTGCGGTTAGATATGTTGGTGGTGGAGAACGCGCTGGCGCGCAACAAATTATTTCTGAAAATAAAGTTTTATTTAAGATCCGCCATAGTACAGAGGCGGATGCAATAACAACAAAAATGCGCGTGTCATTTGATTCGCGTGTATTTGATATTGAAGTTGTTAAGCCGGTAAAAGAAATGAATCGTGAAGTGCATTTAGTTTGTCGAGAAATAACATGAGCGAAGATGGTTTTGAATTTAAAGTTGAAGGTAACTTAGAGTTAGAACGCGCATTTTCAAATTTAAAGTATAAGCTGCAACGTAAAATAGGGATTAAAGCCTTACGTAAAGGGGCTAATGTTATAAAAAAAGCTGCACAAAACAACGTAAGGAGCACATCACAAACAATAGCAGACAGTCTAACAGTCGTAACAGGCAAAGGGCTTAATGTTTTTGTAACGCCAAAAAAGAAAAAATTAAAAAACGGAATAGTTGATGCGTTCTTCGCCCAATGGGTTGAGCTTGGTACAAAACCACACAAAATTAAAAACACTAAAAAAGGCAAAAAGAAAGTATTGGCCGGAAACGGAAAGTTCTTTGGGAGTGAGATTAATCACCCAGGCACCAAAGCCAAGCCTTATTTAAGGCCGGCCTTAGATGAGAATGCTAAACCAGCGGTAAGTGCAACTAAAAAAGAAATGTTTAGGTTGATGGAAAAGTCGTTAAAGTAATCAACCAGAAAAAAATGATTTTTTACCGCCACAAATAGTGCATCTGCCATCAAATGAATTGCTGATAGAAATAATTATCCAAACAGGTATCCAAAAGCCGACAGAAATAATAGCAAGAATAAGGTGCAATAAATGACTGGTTGATTTACCTAAAAACATAGTTGGTTTGCCACATGTTTTACACTTATGCATTGATTGTTGGGTACCCATAATTTCTCCTTGGAATATTATTGATTTTATATGTAAAGCGTAAGGTGGGGTTAAGTGAAGATCGCATGTATTCACCAATACTGTCAAATACTTTGAGTTAAATATGACCATAGAGACTGCAATTAAAGCCAAAACCGATACTGATATTGCGACGGTAGGTAATCGGGTTTACGCGATTGAATCACCAAAGAACCCAGTGAAACCCTATATTGTTTATAAAAGGATAAATGAAAAACCTGTCTCACTAATAGGTTCCGATACAGACATAATTGAAGCACGCTTTCAATTTAATGCCTATGCAGATACTTTCGAAGCGTCAGTTGCATTAGGTAACGAAATTAAAAACGCATGGAAACGATTTAATGGCGTTCAAAGCAGCGTTATCATATTAGATTGCATGCATGAGAGCACGGTTGATGGTTATGACGATGCTATTGAGTCAAATGTTCGCAGTGTAGATATTATGATTACTTTTAGGGAGTAATAAAAAAATGATTGAAATGAAACATCCGGGTGCTTCTGAATCTATTCATGTTCATGAGCAGCATGTCGAATCTCTTGAAAGCAAGGGATATAAAAAAGTTAAACAGAAGGCCGCTAATAAGCGGTCTTCTTCTTTATCAGAAAATGAAAAAGGCGAGGTAGAATAAAATGGCGAATAAAAAAGGTAGTTCAGGTGTTATTAAAGTTGGTTCAAATGTGGTCGCTGAAATCCTATCGTTTAGTGTAGAGCAAAGCGGTGAAACGATTGAAGATACTATTATCGGTGAAACAGCTAAAACATTTCAACCCGGAACAACTTCATGGAATGGTTCATCAGATGCGCATTGGGATGTATCTGATGCAACTGGACAAGGGGCAATGACTATTGGTGCTGAGGTTGCATTAAACATGTTCCCTGGTGGTGATGGTACAGGTGAAACTCAGCTTGCAGGTAATGCAATTATTACCAGCATTTCAATTAGCGGCATGGAAAATAATGGCATGGTTAAAGCTTCTTTTTCATTCCAGGGTACTGGCGCATTAACTGAAAGTACAGTGGTGTAATTTATGTCAGCTATTTTAGAGAGAGCAACGGAACATTTTCTCAATCGTGTATCAGGTGATATGGAATATGTCTTGGTTCCTGAATGGGGCGAAGATGATAAAAACCCATTAAAGATATATTACAAACCTATGAATCTTATTGATCAGAATAAGATTTATAAATATGTAACAGAAGGTTCTTTGGAATCACTGGTTGAAACATTGATTGTTCGCGCTCGAAATGAAGGCGGCAAAAAAATGTTTAAGCCAGTTGAACGTTCTGTTCTTATGATGAAGGTTGATCCAAAAGTCATTACGCGTATCTGTAATGAAATGTCAGGTGATGATGACAATGATATATCTTCGGATGATGCTGAAAAAAACTCCTAAGAGATTCTAATCTTAATTTTTATTTTGTACTTGCAGACCGGCTGAATAAGTCGGTCTCTGAGGTTATGAATCTCTCACTTATTGAAATAACTTATTGGTCTGCGTACCTAAACATTGAAAATGAGAATTTAAAAAATGGCTAGACTCGGTTCCATTAACATTATGCTTGGCTTGAATACTGCCAAATTAATGAGCGGTTATACCAAAGCAACCCGGGCGACAAATAAGTTCGTTGGGAGAGCTGAAAAGTCATTTAATAAATTACAAAAAAGCTTATTTAATGTACGTACCGCTGTGGGCGGCGTTGTTGCTGCATTAGGCGTTAATAAGTTTCTTGAAACTGCAGGGGCGTTTGAGTCAATGCAGGTTTCATTAGAAACAGTAACCGGTAGCGCAAAAAATGCAGAACAAGCAATGGCTGGTATTCGTGAGTTTGCTACAGAAACACCTTTTCAAGTAAGAGAAATCACCGATTCCTTTATAAAGTTAAAAGCATTAGGTTTAACTCCTTCAGAAGAAGCGATGCGCAGTTATGGTAATACATCGTCTGCCATGGGTAAGTCTCTCAACCAGATGATTGAAGCGGTTGCGGATGCAACCACTGGGGAATTTGAACGATTAAAAGAATTCGGAATTAAATCTAAAAGCGAAGGTGATAAGGTTTCGTTTACATTCCAGGGTGTCACAACGAAGATCGGAAAAAATGCATCTGAAATTGAAAACTATTTGCAAAGCATAGGTAACAAACAATTTGCGGGTGCAATGTCAAAGCAGATGGATACCATTAACGGAAAGATGTCGAATCTTTCTGACTCATTTGATAATTTAATTGTTACATATGCAAACCTAGGTGGTGGTAATGGCGGTAAAGGTGCATTAGATGTGATGATTGATGCTGTTAAATGGTTAACAGATGGTATTAAAGTTTTGCCTTCTTTATTTGTTGTTGTGTTTGGCGAGATGGATATTATCTTTAATAAGTGGAAAGCAAGAGCTAAAGCAATTGGTATTATAATGAGCAATATATTAAGCCCCACAAAAATGGGCGCTTCAATATATGACTTAGAGCAAAAAACACAAGCTGAAACAAAAGCCATAAAAGCTAATGTTCTCGCATATATTGAAGGGGAGCAGAAAAAACAAGAAGCAATTAAAGCAACAATGAATGTAAGCGGCGGCGGTGGCGATAAGGGTTATAAAACAACCGAAGGTTTTGACCCTATCACTGCCATGCAAGAAGAAGCTGCTAAAAAGTTCGAAGTGCTTGATCGATCGTTAATGGCTGAAAATGAGCGTTTGATGTTAGCTCATGAAAATCGCCAATTTATCGTTGAAGATGCTTTTCAAGCCGGGCTCATAAATGAAGTTCGACGTAAAGAAATTCTTGAAGGATTAGAGCTTAATCATCAAGCCAAGCTCGGCAATATTGAAGCTCAAAGTATGATTGCGCGTGAGCAATTTCGTAAAAAATCAGCATTAGATAAAAACAAGCAAGTCTTTGGTGAAATAGCTCAACTTACAGCCGGAGTTGCCAGCTCAAATAAAACCTTATTTGAAATAAATAAAATTGCAGGCATATCTAATGCTGTTATTGATACCTATCGAGGCGTCACACGTACCATGGCAGAATACCCATACCCGCTTAATATAGGTATGGCAGCTTTATCTCTTGGTGCTGGGCTTGCTCAAGTAAATGCTATTCGCTCTCAGTCATTCGGTAGCGGAGGTGGAGCACCATCTATTGCCGGCGGTGGCGGTGGTGGTTCATCAACCGTGAACACAATACCTTTTGAGCAACGCACACCACAAAGTAATAATGAAGTTGCGTCCACTCAGCAAGATACGCTTATTATACAAGGCATTGTTCCAGATCAAATATTTACTGGCCAGCAAATGCGTGATTTTGCAGAGCGGTTGACTGAATCAAATACGCGTGGTGTGAGTTTTGTATGAGTAATCCATTTATTTTATATAACAACCTTTTGCTAAACGCATTGATTATTACCGTTACTAGTGAAGTCGCGGGTTATTTAAAAGAAAATGCATATGATTGGTTGACCTGGAGTCACTGGAAACCTTCCGCTGCAGGAACAGTTTATTACACTGTCGATTTAGGTTCTGCTCAGTCTGTAGATGCATGGGGTGTAGCTAGTCATGATCTTGGTACTAATGGAGCCAGCATTCAATTGCAACACAGTTCGACCGGCGCATGGTCAGGTGAGGAAGTTAGTATCTCTACAGCGACTAGCCCTACGTCAACCGAAAGCATTTTAAAAACGTTTACTTCTGTTTCTGCTCGGTATTGGCGTTGGGAAATTATCTCAGCATCGGCGGCTTCACAGATTGGCCAGCTGATGTTGGGTGTAAGAGTAGAGGCACCGGTTGGTTTAAGTACAGGCTTTGCACCTGATGGTGTCGCACCTCTTTATGAACCTCGTTACAATATTAGTGATGAGGCTGAATTACTTGGCGTTTCAATTTATAAAAAACCAGTTACCAATATTATGAAATTTAAACCGGTTACACCTGCATGGGTTCGTGCTACGTGGGAACCATTTATACGTCATGTTGAACAAGGCAAAGGTTTCTTATATCAGCCACAACCAGATAATTATTCTGGTGAAGTAATTTATGCGGTAGCAGATAAAAAGAAGATTCCAAAACCTAAATATCCATATACAAACTTTATGGAAGTAAGCCTTTCTTATATTGGTGTTGTTTCGTGAGTTATGATTTAGAGAAAGTAAAGGCAGGCCGTAAACCTCTTCGTTTTTGTGAGATTGATTTTGTTAAGTGTGCTAATACCTACGGGGTATCACCTTGTACAGCTACCGGTGCAGCAGGGAGTGAGTGCTATAACACGCAAACATCCTGCCAAGATATAGCCAATTTTAATGGATCTTCTATTTTAACGGTTCGTTTATGTGAGCCTACTGTCGAGCAGCTTGGCATTAAGGCTATTCCTTGTATTAATAAAATTGACACGGCTCACAGTGAGATTGAACCTGGACAGGAGAGCATCGGCAAGTCTGGTGGGTTGGCGATTAGCTGTAATGATTTTCCGGATGCTGATAGAGATACCGATCCTTATTGGGCTACACGGCCTTATAGTGCGATAGAACAAGGTACTTATTTTGGTAAATTGAGAGCAAGAAACATTTATTATCAGAATGCTGTTGTTCGGATCATGTCTGGTTATATTGCGAATAGTTACGATGTGCTAAATTTCAAAACAAAAACGTATTTTCTTGAAAGATTTGACGGCCCTGATAAGAAAGGAAAAATTAAATTTGTTGCTTTCGATATTATGCAGCATCTTAATGATGACCGGGCAACCTATCCAGAAGTAACGGTTGGTAAATTAACAGCAACGTTAGCATCTGGTACCACATCTTCTTTCACGGTTTCAGGCGATGAAACTAAATATGACACATCTAACGGCTCTGTTCGTATTAATGACGAGGTTATTAGTTATACGACCGGGCTTGATAACGCTGATGGCACATTTACTTTTAGTACGCTTACGCGCAGTGTTGATAACACAATAGCTAAACAGCATGAGCTTAATGACGCTGTTCAAAAGTGCGCATTATTCACAAACGCTTATCCTCGTGATATTGCTAATACGCTTTATACCGCTGCTGGTATTTCAGCGACATATCTTGATACAACTCAATGGGATGCAATTGCAAACATTTGGTTGCAAAAAACGTATAGCAGACGCATTACTTCGCCGACAGGCATTACTAAGTTATTAGGCGAATGCCATGTTCAGATGAACTTCTTTACCTGGTGGGACGAGGAAATTAGCAAAGTTAAATTAGAAGCTATTCGACCACCGGATTATGGTTCTATTAATACTTACACTCAGGCTAGCCATTTTAAACGTGACACCGTTGATGTTAAGGAAAAGATAGACAAGCGTGTAACTCAAGTTCACGTTTACTACGCTGCAAAAAATTCTATTGATGGTGATAAACCAGAACATTTTCAAAAGCGGGTTCGATATATTGATGCCAAGGCAGAAAGCGCCGATCAATATGGTGACTCGCGTATTAGAAAAATATTTGCAAACTGGATTAATGATGATGTTTCAGCGGGCGTTTTGTCTGAAAAGCTGGTAAATCGTTTTAGAGACAACGTGCGTATGCTTTTGGTGCATATGGATGCTAAGGATGAAGGGTTAAATACTGGCGATCAGTTTTATGCTTCAACTGAAAAGCTACAAGGTTTTGATGGGGCGGAAGGGAATACTTTATTTCAGGTCGTGCAGCGTGATGAATTAGAGTCCGGTACGCTATATGCGTATAGGGCATGGGAATTATTTTACTTTGGACGGTATGCGTTTATTGGCGCTGCAAGTTCACCAGACTACGGAAGTGCAACTGATGCTCAAAAAAGATCAACCGGATATATCGCAAGCGCTGGCGGCGGGAATTTCACAGACGGCGGTTCTGCATACAAAATCATTTGATACAGATCCAAAAATACTAAATGAAATTATACGGGTAGACAAAGAACGCCGTTCTGGCAACAGTGACAATTCACTACCTGTTGTTAATGTTTCTATTCCGCAAACAGTCACGATTGACTGCCCATTACTAAGGCCGTTTGAACGTTATGCCTGTCATTGCGCAAAATGTGATTATTTTAAAGACATTGTTCAAACCAGCTGGGATGATAAAAACGAAATGAGCTGGTCAAGCAAGTATGCTATTCGTTGTGGTTATGTATTAGAGCGTAAAACTAGACAATTGGTGATTGAATAATGGCAACATATACTGCTGTAACCACAGGTCAGCGCGATGCTGAAAGCCCTGTTGATACGACTTTAATTGGGCAGGTAATTGATAACCCTGTTGCGATAACAGAAGGGGCTCCCGGTTCCCCAAAAAACCAAACAGCATCTTATGCTACTGGTTCAGTTGATCAAGCAGCTATGGGTGTAAGCGCGGTTGGTCAATTAGAATTAAAAGAAACGCAAGGTGTTGTATCTAGGAGTGGAACAACAAGTAGCGCACTTTATACACTTCCAGGAGGTTCTTATGGCCTTAGAACATCGGAAAGATACTTTGTTAATTCAGGCGGCAACGCAGGAATGTCATTTAGTTATGGAAATCAAGGTTCCGGTAACACGGCTTATTTTGCAGCAAATAGCGATACAGGAATAATCAATCAAGTTTCTCTATATGTAGAAAATAACGCGGCTACAATGTACGTGTATTCTAGGTACATACAGGCATCCCCGCCATATGATTTAGGTGATGGTATTGTAGGTAGATTTATTTTTGCCGTTATAGATAATGCAACAAGCAAAGTTGAAAGTGTCTACCAAGCTGCTGAAGCTCCGTGGCATTACAGTGGGCCGACAGATATTCGGGGTAAATTAGTAAAAGACGGGAAGAAATACAGAGTAAGAAAAGATATGAGTTCTATACCTGCGAGTTTAGTAGCAGCTAAAAATAATCCAGCTGCATTAGCGGCGTATGCTACCGCTTTTAAAAACGCACCGTTAATTCAAGAAGAAATAACTCAAGAAATAAAGCAAGCTGATATGGGTTTAATTCCACATCCGTTTATGGGTAATGATTTAACAGGAAAAACGGTGGTTATGCTTGACCCCGTTTCTGATTTGAATCACGAATTATCTGAATTATGTGATCAACACGACGAATTTGATCTAAACGAATTACTGCATGACGGTGCCTTGGTTATTTCTAACATAGGTTTAAAACGTTCAGGTCCTAAAGGAATATTAATACCTTCATTCAAATGGAAAAAAGCAATATAAAAAACCTACAAAGGAAGACTCATAATCAATATAATTATTAATGACCAACTATACCTAACCAGCTTTACGCTGGTTTTTTTATATCCGATGGCAAGTATGACTGGGTTCTTTTATCTTGCAGCGATGAACTTAAACTGGAGACACTCTAATGAAAAAATATTTTTGGAACATGCTTATATCAATAGACCAGCTCATTGCTGTTTTGTTTTCTCCTGTGCTTAATTTATTTATTAGTGGCGAGCATAAGTTTGGCGATCCTGATGAAACTATAAGTTCTGTTTTGGGTAAGAATATAAAAGAAAACAAATGCTCTGTATGTAAAGGCGTTTGCTACATTTTAAATTTTTTTCAGACTAAGCATTGTCGCAAGTCTATTGAGTCGGATGAAGGTAATGCTGAGTGATCATGTTTAAATTAAGTAATACATCAATTAAAAATCGAGAAGGGGTTGACCCTAAGCTGATTGAAATAAACAATTTAGCAATTCAAATCACAAAAATTGACTTTGGCGTTCCCGGTAATGGCGGATTACGGACTGCAGGAGCACAAAATCAATTATTCAAAGAAGGGCTATCAAAAGCAGATGGTTATGAAGACTTGAGTCTGCATCAGTCTGGTAAAGCTTTAGATTTTTATGCATACATTGATGGCGCTTCAAGTTGGCGACATGACCATTTAGCCATGGTTGCTGCTGCTCATTTACAAGCTGCTTCAATGCTGGGCTACAAAATCAACTGGGGTGGGTTATGGAAATCCACCAAAAAAACTAACGGTATTCCCTATGGTTGGGATATGGCACACATTCAACTGGAGGAATAATCATGGATTTTGGTAAATTATTTGATGCAATTAAAGGGCCACTATTATCAGTCGCTTCAACACTAATACCAGGTGGACCACTCATACTGGGCGCAGTAAACGCGATGCTGCCGGACGATGAGAAACTACCAGAATCCGCAACCGGCACCGATATTCGAAATGCAGTAAACCAACTAACCCCAGAACAACGTGGTTCGTTAATGGAAAAGCAACTTGATGTTGAAATTGCAGAAATTAAAAGCTGGGAAGGTATTCAAGCATCACTTTCACAGGCTGACGCAGCCGGTTCAAGCACACGGCCCTACATCGCATTAATGATGGCATGGATTGTTGCCATTGTGGTTTCTTTATTCACTGCAGTATGGGTTTACGCGATTTTTAAAGATCAATCTGATACATTAAAAATATTAAGCGACTCATGGCCAATGATGTTAGCTGTTATTGGCACACCTACTGCATTACTACGCGCTTATTTTGGTATGAGAACAAAAGAAAAAACCGCCAGATACAGTGTAGCTTCTGGCCAGCCTGCCGGCACTATTGCTAATTTAATCGGTGCTTTTCGAAAGTAATCCGGAAACCCATTAATTTTAATGATTTAGCCACTTTTTTAGCCACTTTGGATCAAAATCATGTAAAATCCCGCAAGTTTAAAAACAGCGGATCTAAATGAATCAATGACTTATGCCTTACCTGTGCTTGCATATATATAAGGTGTATAGTTCGAGTCTCTCCATCCGCACCATTTTTTTCTAAAAACAAATAATTTCTGATTGAAATAGAGGATAAAGGCAATGCAAGTTTCTGTTGAAACCACCGATGGTCTTGAGCGCAAAATTACAGTTGCGATTGATGAAGAACGTATCTCCACAGTTGTTGATGGTCGTCTTCAGGACATGACAAAAACCGTTAAAGTAAAAGGTTTTCGTACGGGTAAGGTGCCTCTAAAAATTGTTAAGCAGCAATATGAACAACAAGTTCGCCAGGAAGTGGTCGGTGATGTCCTGCAGTCGACTTTATATGAAGCGATTGGACAGGAAAAATTGAATCCGGCAGGTCAACCACGTATCGATTCGCTTAAAAGTGATCCAGGTCAAGGCATGGAGTACACCGCTTTATTTGAAATTTATCCGGAAGTGAAATTAGGCGATTTATCAAAAGAAACGGTTGAAAAGCCGGTTTCAGAAATAACGGATGCTGATGTTGATGAAATGTTAGAAACTGTTCGT
>Ga0316208_1001770_pt1 | contig 19295 bp, 16 predicted proteins | sample 3monopyrite_MG_FD_204944 | JGI IMG/M metagenome (GOLD analysis project Ga0316208, IMG submission 204944) | Microbial mat bacterial communities from mineral coupon in-situ incubated in ocean water Damariscotta River, Maine, United States -... | ecosystem: Environmental > Aquatic > Marine >...
TATTATAGAACGCAAGATCCCGGTTAAGGTCGAAAATGTTCCTGCCTGGTTTATAGAGTATATTCCTTTAGAAACGCCAGAAGCGATAAGTACAATTTCTAGTGGCTGGAAACAAGCTGCACGAATTTATGTGCGTAGTCATCCAGGTTATGCCTATTTAGAATTATGGCGTAATACGATTGAAACTTTTAACTGGTTTTTACTTTCGTTTATTCTGGCAATTATTAGCTTTGTTTTAATTTTACGTTATATTTTATTGCCGTTAAAACTTGTTGAACAACAAGCTATTTCCATTACTCAACGTGAATTTCCTATCTTAAAAGACATCCCGAAAACACGGGAATTAAAACGTGTTGTTATCGCAATGAATAAGATGTCTGAAAAAGTTAAAAGCATGTTAACCAAGCAAACAGACACTATTGAACGGGTGCAAAAAGAAGCTTACGCCGACAAGTTAACAGGGCTTGCCAATCGCCGCAGTTTTGATATGCGACTTGAATATACAGTTAATGCAAAAAATAAAATTGAACAAGCCACTTTGTTGTTTGTGCGTATAAAAGGCCTGATGGAAATTAATAACGAAAAAGGGTATCAGGAAGGCGATGCTGTTATCAATTATGTTGCGGATGTTATTACACGTTGTTTAGCAAACTTTCCACATGCTTTTGTCGCACGTACTTCAGGTGAGCAATTTGCTATTTTATTGCCCAATAGTGTTATTACAGACAGTAATGAACTGGCCAATGATATTGCATATCAAATTCCATTAGGTAGTGTGAATCAGGAACAAACAGATCTCTGTCATATTGGCGGTGCCTGGTATTCACAACGTAACGGAACAATTAGCATTAAAGATTTATTATCAAAAGCAGATTTAGCCCTGCGTAAGAGTATGAATCAGACAGCTGATGCTAGTAACCGTGTTTTGAGAATGGATGATGAAGAGTCATCACACTTAAATTATGGTGCACAAGTTTGGGCAAAAACATTGCGCGAAGGCATAGAAAAACAAGGTTTTCGTTTTTTCCAACAACCAATTATCTCTCTTGCAAATGATAAAAAAATTCATAATGAAATATTTACCAAGTTACTTTCACAAGAGGGCGATCTGGTTTCAGGAATGAACTTTATACCCATGGCTGAAAAAATGGGTTTAATGCCAGTGCTCGATAAAAATATTATTGAAAGCTTTATTCAACAACTAAAAGAAAAAGAGTCTGATGAAAGTTACAGCTTAAATATTTCACCTTCATCCTTTCATGACAATGATTTTGTGCAGTGGTTATTACAAAAACTACAAAGTGAGCCAAAAGTGGCTAAACAGCTAGTACTGGAAACATCGGAGTACGTTGTTAGCTCAAATGTGGACTATTTTAAAAAGCTGGTTAGTGATTTCCGTGCGCTCGGCTGTCGATTCTCGTTAGACCACTTTGGTACGGCATTCACCCCGTTTGGTTATTTGCATGACCTCAAACTCGACTACATAAAAATTTACGGTGGTTTGGTGAATGGCGTTAGTGAAAACAAAGATAACCGTTTTTTCATTCAATCTCTCTGTCAAATTGCTCATGGCCTCGATATTGAGGTCATTGGTGAATTTGTCGAAAAAGAAGAAGATTTTATCGTACTCAAAGAGCTTGGCATCAATGCAGTGCAAGGCTATTTTATCGGCCAAGTTACTGAATATTAATATATAAGTTGTTTTATAGGCAGTATTCCGATAAAGTCAGTATAAATGAGTGTCGCTATCAATAAACTTTCACAAGCTGTTCAGCTTCTTTATGCTGAGCTTCTTCAACAGTGCAGTATGGCTTTACCAAGTCAACGTGGTGTTTCCTTTTCTATTAAGACGGTCAATAAGTATAAATATTGGTATATGGAGGTCGTGATTGGTAGCGGGAAAAAACAATATTCACTGGGTCGAGATACGGATGAGCTGCGAGAGTTAATCGAAAAGCAAAAAAGGCTGTATAAACAAGCTATACCAGATATGGAGCAACGTGAAAAGTTGGTCTCTATGTTATCAAGTGGTGGTTTAAGTATCCCTAATTCATCAGACGGTCGAGTTCTTGAATTGTTAGCGCAGTCAGGACTTTTTTTGTCGGGTGGTGTGTTAGTGGGCTCTCATGCATTTAATATCTACCAGGGAATGTTGGGGGTAAAGTGGGAGACGGCACTTACTCAGACGCAAGATCTGGATCTTGCAAGTGAATCAAAGATTAATGTTGCAATTAGTGAAGATGCGCCTGATGTGAAATCTGTTTTGCTCGATTCAGGAATGGGTTTTTTTGAGGTCCCTGCTTTAAACCATAAATCACCATCGACGAGTTTCAAAATTCGTGGTCAGGCTTTTCATGTTGATCTATTAACCCCATTACATGGCTCAGATGATAGTTCACCTGTAAAGTTAAAACATTTTAAGAGTTACGCTCATCCAATAAGGTTTTTAGACTTTTTATTGGAAGATACACAAATTGCTGTTGTTCCTTTTCGGGCGGGAATACTGCTCAATGTGCCTTCCCCTGCACGTTTTGCACTCCATAAACTGGTTATTTCTCAGCGTAGAGCAGTATCGCAGCAAACAAAAGCGAAAAAAGATATTTTGCAGGCAGAAATGTTGATTAATGTGTTACTCGATGAACGCCCAGGTGATGTACGCTTAGCTTGTGAGGCTGCAGAGAAAATGCCTGTTAAATTTCAAACTCAATTAAAACAAGTGCTGGAACATCTTGAAACTGGAGTACGAGATAAGCTACTGGCGATGTCAGTTGTTTTTAATTAGTTTAACGGTGCTTTCGAGCACCCAGGGATGTAAGTGTTCTAAATTTCGAACGCCAGTAGGCCCACCAAAAGTTTTCACAAAGAGTATTGCAAATGATTTTGAACGACAGGGCGGATGCGCTGGCGACGAAGGTAATCAACAATCGCTTCAGTGAGAAACCCTGATACATTTTGGTGGGACTCTTTGGCGGTCGCCTTGAGTTCATTCCAAACGGACTCTTCAACTTTCGAATTTATTGTAATAGTCGCCATGTCACATGGCGTAGATGACAAAGGTTGATGTGTCAATCTTTGTCTAGGCTAAGTTTTGCCTCAATAGTAAGGGTCGAGTTACTCTTCTATTTATCCACATAAAATATTGGTTTTTTATCTTGATCTAATTGAAAATTGTTATAAACTGTTAACTGCGTCACAAAATTTGACGTGGCGGCTTAGTTAGAAGCAATGCAAAATTTTCCCTCCCCCCTTTTTTTCATTGTTTCCTATATGCAAGCAATCGATTTATTGCCTGTTTAACACAAAAATAATAATAAAAATGTGTCGATAGCCGTTACTCTGTTGGATTTATGCCAACCAGCTGCGGTATTTTCATTGTTGGGAGTGAATGAGGTGTCATATCATGTCAGTTGAACACACAGCAAAAAGTTCATACGCTTTTTTACAGAAAACAAAAACGAGAAATTTGCTGCAAAATCGTGCATTGACTTCGTCTGCTGTACAGTTCGCGATTGACTTACTCCTGACACTTTCAATTTTATATGCCCTTGTGGTCAATAAAACAGGTGGTTTTTCTGAGCCCTACATTACCTTTACCATCATCACTACCTTGTTAATGATCCTGGTCTACTACAATAAAGGCTTATATCGAAGCCATAAAACCCTTATAAAAAACTCCTTCAGTGTTTTTCGTGCATGGCTCTTTGTTACTATGTCTTTAGTTGTTATTGGCTTCATCACTAAGCAGTCAGCCGCCTTTTCACGCGAAGTTTTGCTGGTATGGTTTTTTGTTGCGGGTGCGTCACAAGTGGCAGCGCATGCGCTATTTCGCATATACATGCGCAAATTACAAAAATCCGAAAATCAGGCAAAAGCGTTGATTATAGGCGCGGGTGAGGTTAGCCAATACCTTGCAGAGCGCATTAATGATAACCCCTGGTTAAAACAAAATATTGTTGGTGTGTTAGATGATAATGCACAGAACCTTAGTAACTGGGATACGAAAGATATTCCTATAATGGGAGATCTGGATGGCTTTGATGAAATTGTGAAGCACAATGACATTAAGATTATCTATATTTCGTTACCCATTACTGAAATGGGGCTGTTAGAAAAACTGCAGATCGAAAGTATAGATAAAAATATCGAAGTGCATTGGGTGCCGCCCATATTCGATATGACTTTAATCAACCATAGCATTAAACAAATTGGCAATGTACCGCTTATTGCCCTGTCCGAAACACCATTAAATGGGCAACGCGGCAACACAAAAAAACTGCTCGACTACAGTTTAACTCTGCTTGCTGTTATTGCCTTAAGCCCGATACTTATTGCCACCGCGATTGCGATAAAACTCAGCTCAAAAGGCCCCGTGCTTTTCAAACAAAAACGCCACGGCATGCAAGGTGAAGTCTTTAATGTATGGAAATTTCGCAGCATGCGTGAGCACAAAGAAGGTGATGGAGAAATCACTCAAGCAACAAAAGAAGACCCGCGTATTACCAAAGTAGGTAAGTTTATTCGAAAAACCAGTATCGATGAGTTGCCACAACTGTGGAATGTACTTAATGGCACTATGTCATTGGTTGGCCCAAGGCCACATGCCGTCGAACACAATAACTTTTATTCGGATAAAGTAATCGCCTACATGGCACGGCATAACATTAAACCCGGCTTAACGGGCTTAGCGCAAGTGAACAATTGCCGTGGTGAAACTAAAACTGTCGAAGAAATGGCACGCAGAGTGGAATATGACCTTGAATACATCAATAACTGGTCAGTGGGTTTAGACATAAAAATCATTTTCCAAACGGTGTTTGTCTTATTTTCTGATAAGGCTTATTAACTCGTAAAAGTAGTTATATTACTTAGATTGTAGGTCTGAAGGTTTACAACTTAGGATTAATCTTGTGTTAATGTATTAACTTACATAATATAAAGTAGACAGACTTAAAGGAAATTAAATTGTCTTTATCAGCATCAACAGATAAAAATGTTGTTTGGCACCATGCAACCGTAACCCGTGAACGTCGCCAACAGAAAAATGGTCACAAAAGTGTAGTGCTTTGGTTTACTGGTCTTTCAGGCGCAGGAAAATCAACACTTGCACATGCAGTAGAAGAAGAACTTCACCAAAAGACAGCTAAAACGTTTGTTCTTGATGGCGACAACATACGTCATGGGTTATGTTCTGATTTAAGCTTTAATGATGTCGATCGTCGAGAAAACATTCGCAGAATCAGTGAAGTCGCAAAGCTAATGCTTGAGTCTGGTTTAATAGTATTAACCGCGTTCATCTCCCCATTTAGAGAAGACAGAAGAAGTGCACGTAAACTTTTCCCTCACGGTGAATTTGTTGAAGTGTATTGTGATTGTTCGCTAGAAACCTGTGAAAGCAGGGACCCAAAAGGTATTTATCAAAAAGCAAGGAATGGTGAAATACCACATTTTACTGGTATATCATCACCATATGAAGTTCCCGAAAAAGCAGAAATAACGATTAAAACAGATGAGCAGACTTTAGAATATAGTGTGCAACAAATTTTAGATTATCTGTTTAGTCGTAATATTATTAGTAAGTAAATTATGAGTGTAATTAATACAGTTTTAGTAACAGGGGGAGCAGGCTATATTGGTTCACATACTACTGTTGAGTTATTAACGTCAGGTTACGAAGTTGTTGTAATAGATAATTTAAGTAATAGTAAATTATCTTCATTAGAACGTGTGCAAAAAATTGCGGGTAAAAAACTTAGTTTTGTCGAAGGTGATTTAATAAACAAAAGTGACATTACATCAGTATTTAGTCAATATAATATTGATGCGGTAATTCATTTTGCAGGATTAAAAGCAGTTGGGGAGTCAGTTTCCATACCTATTGGATATTACAAAAACAATCTGGTTGGAACTTTAAATTTATTAGAAGCTATGAATAATGAAAATGTGAAGAATATTGTTTTTAGTTCATCTGCAACAGTTTATGGTCAAGCCGAAATGCAACCCATAAAAGAAGACTCCCCACTTTCGGCTAATAATCCATATGGTCGTTCAAAATTAATTATAGAAGAAATATTACAAGATATTTTTAAATCTGACCCAGACTGGAATATTTCAATTTTACGTTACTTTAACCCAGTGGGTGCACATAAGAGTGGTCTAATTGGAGAAGATCCTAATGGATTACCTAATAATCTTATGCCTTTCATTTCTCAAGTTGCTGTTGGCAAATTAGATAGGTTAAATATTTTTGGTAATGATTATCCAACAAAAGATGGAACGGGTGTGCGCGATTATATTCATGTTGTAGATTTAGCAAAAGGCCATATTTGTGCTTTAGACAAACTAAACGAGAGCTCAGGTTTAATTATCCATAATCTCGGAACGGGAAAAGGTTATTCAGTACTTGAAATGCTATCATCATTTGAAAAAGCTTCAGGAAAGAAAATTAACTACCAAATTGTAGAGCGGAGAGATGGAGATGTTGCAATTTGTTGTGCGGATGCAAGCAAAGCTAAAATTGAGCTTGGTTGGCAAGCTGAAAAAGATTTGGATGTAATGTGTGAAGATACTTGGAAGTGGCAGTTTATGAATAAGGAAGGTTATGTTTCATGATTTTATAAAAAGTATAGAGTGAGTATAAACGAATAAATATCCTAGTTTGAAAAAATAAAAAATTTATCATGGTATGGAAATGAACGAAGTTAATGTGCTTGGTTGGTATGTTGAAAATACTACTAAAGACGAGATAATAAGTAATTTTGGTAAATTTAAATTTCTTATTCCAATCAATGTTGATGTTGTTATGAAGTTAAATGGTGATAGCGAGTTTTCTCGAGCAGTGAATTCTTGTCTTAACGAAATAAAATTTGTTAATGATAGTCAAGTTATTAATTTTGCAACAAGAATTATTCTAGGTGAAAACTTGGGAAAAAAAATTAGTGGTTCAGACTTTTTACCTTGGCTTTGTTCCCAAAAAAATAACAATGAATTCTCAATATTTTTATTAGGTGGTATGGGGGATTCTGCAACTTTGGCTCAAACTAACCTTAACCTGCGCTTTGGAGATGGAATAGTTGTTGGGAGTATTTCTCCTTCTTATGGTTTTGATAAAAAAGAAAAGGAATGTGAAAATATAATTAACAAAATAAATCAGAGTGGAGCTAATGTATTAGCAATTGGAGTTGGCGCGCCTAAACAAGAAATATGGATGATTAAGTACGCAAGTAAACTACCAAAAATAAAATTATTTATTGCAGTCGGTGCCACAATTGATTTTGAAGCAGGAATTATTAATAGATCTCCAAAATGGATTTCATCAATAGGTTTAGAATGGTTATTTAGATTAATGCTTGAACCAAGGCGATTAGCAAAACGATATTTACTAGAAGGACCTCCTTTTTTCTGGTTGTTGTTAAAGCAAAAAATGGGTATATAAATAATGATTGTTCGTTCAAAAGCACCATTGAGGATAGGTTTAGCCGGTGGTGGTTCAGATGTTTCACCATATAGTGAGCAGTTTGGTGGTTATGTGCTGAATGCAACTATTGGTTTGTATGCTCACTGTACTATTGAGACATTAAACTACAAAAAAACTATATTTGATGCAAAAGATATCGGTGTTTATTGGGAGGATGAAGCTAAGCCAAAATATGATCTCAGTGGCGATTTAGTGCTGCACAAAGCTATTTATAACCGGGTCGTAAGTATGTTTAATGAAGGTAGTCCACTCAATGTAAGAGTTATTACCTTTGTTGATGCACCTCCTGGTAGTGGACTAGGCTCATCATCAACAATGGTTGTCGCTATTTTAAGTGCGTATAGGGAACTATTAAATCTACCATTGGGAGAATATGATTTAGCACATCTCGCATTCGAAATTGAACGAGTTGACTGTGGGTTAGCCGGCGGTAAGCAAGATCAGTACGCGGCAACGTTTGGTGGGTTTAATTTTATTGAGTTTTATAAAAATGATAGAGTGATTGTCAATCCTCTGAGAATCAGAAGGTCTATAATTAATGAGCTAGAAGCCCAGTTGGTAATATTTTATACTGGACAATCAAGAGAATCAGCAAAGATAATTGGAGACCAAATTGATCTTGTTTCGTATGGGGATGGTAGTGCTCTTGAAGCAATGCATAAGGTTAAAGAAACTGCATGGAGTATGAAAGAGGCATTACTTAAATCAAATATAGACAAGATGGCAGAGTTATTAGGAGAATCATGGAACGCTAAAAAGGGAACGTCTTCATCTGTTACTAATCAATTTATTGAAAAAATATATGGTAGAGCAATGAGAGCTGGCGCTAACTCTGCAAAAGTTTCTGGAGCGGGTGGAGGTGGGTTTATGATTTTTTTTGTAGAGCCGACAAAGCGTATAGAAGTAGAAAAAGTTTTAGCTTCCTTTTGTAATAGCAATGGAACATTTATTTATAAAATAAATTTTACTGAGAAAGGAGTTGAGACTTGGAAAATTTAATAAAACAAGTAATAAATGAATCATTCGAATCCTCATTTTTCGTAATTAGCAAGCTAGCGTCAGGTGAAGCTGCATGAGAGAAGCTATTGTCTTAGCCGGCGGGTTAGGTACTAGATTGCGAAGTGTGACAGGTGTGATTCCGAAGTCTATGGTGCAGGTCGCAGAGCGCCCTTTCTTAGAATATATGTTCGATTACCTTTTAGAAAACAATATAGAGAAAGTCATATTAGCTATCGGCTATAACGGGGAATACATAGAAAACTATTTTGGAAGTGAATATAAAGGTATTCAAATAATATATTGTAATGAAGAATACCCACTAGGAACAGGGGGAGCAATAATTTATGCGCTTTCACTTGCAACCAGTGATGACGTATTTGTACTAAATGGTGATTCAATATTTCTTGTGAATTTAACTGATTTGTTATCGTTTCATATCGATCATAAATCTGTCATCACTATTTCTGTTAAACCATTAAAAAATTATGATAGATATGGGAGTGTTGTATTAGATAATAATTCCCGAGTGATAGAATTTAAAGAAAAAGTTTTTACAGAAAACGGTCTGATAAATGGTGGTGTATATCTGGTTAATAAAATGTCATTAATGACAATGGTGTTGCCGGAATCCTTTTCATTTGAGTATGAACTCCTTGAAGCTAAATTAAATCTTATTAAAGAATATGGGTATGTTGAAAATGCATATTTTAGAGATATAGGAATTCCAGAAGATTATGAAAGAGCACAACATGAATTCAAGGAATTTAATTGAAACCTGCCTTATTTTTAGATCGTGATGGTGTAATAAATCATGAAGTAAATTATCTAAGTAAAATAGAAGACTTTAGATTTATAGAGGGTGTTTTCGATACTTGTCGTACATTTCAGAATTTGGATTATTATATTTTTATAATAACCAATCAGGCTGGTATTGCTAGAGGTTATTATAGTGAAGAAGAGTATTTCACATTAACTAATTGGATGTTGCAGAAATTCTCAGACCGTCATATCAAAATCCACAAAACATATCACTGTCCACATCACCCCGAAGGTGTAGTAAAAAAATATGCGGTTCAGTGCGATTGTAGAAAGCCTAAACCGGGAATGATATGTCAAGCAAGTAAAGAGTTTAATGCTGATTTATCTCACTCTATATTGGTTGGTGATAAATTAACAGATGTGTTGGCGGGAAAAGCTGCTGGAGTGGGAACAAATATATTGGTTCGAAGTGGTCACCCGTTTGTTCCCTGTGATGAGAAATATGCGGATAAAGTTATTGATAGCATAGCTGATGTGAATAATGTTTAAGCTTTTAAATAGTGTTGGAAAGGATGCTCATTTTGTCGAGTTAATTCAAAAAGCAAGTATGGCTTTTATTCTAAGAGTTGTTGGAGCTGCTCTTGGATTTTTATTGAATGTTTATATCGCAAAACAACTTGGTGCAAATGAATATGGTTTATATGTATTAGCTTTTACATTAGTGACTGTGCTGTGTGTGTTTTCACGACTTGGCATGGACAGTGTTATAGTTCGTAATATCGCAGCTAGCAAAGAAAAAAATGAGCCTACAATAATCAACGGGACAATTAATGCTGTCCTTCAAATAGTGGCACTTAATAGCTTAATTATACTTTTTATATATTTTTTTATTGGTACCCCTGTTATTGATGGAATATTTGGTAAGCCAGTTCTTACTGTTGTAATGGATATTATGATTTTATTATTGCCTCTATTGGCATTTATTTATGTTTATTCAGAGGCACTTAAGGGTTTGAGAGATATAACTGGTGCATTAGTATCACAGAATATTCTAGTGCAAGGTATAGCATTATTTTCGATTATGATATTAGGTTTTTATATATCAGTAACGATATTTTATGTAGTTTGGGTTTTTGTATTTTCCCATTTTCTGGCATTATTATATGTATGGCGCAGGTGGATAAAAAAGCGACCTGTTTCTAATGCAAAATTAGTTTCACGGAAAAAATTAATTGTTTCTGGATGGCCGCTATTATGGGCTAGTGCTGGTGGGCTCGTTTTAGCGTGGTCAGATACTATTGTGCTAGGGGTTTTTGAAGAAAGTGATGCTATTGGTGTTTATAGCGCAGCATTAAAATTAGCGATGTTAACAAGTTTTTTACTTACTGCAGTGAATACAATTGCTGCACCAAAATTTTCCGCTTTAAATACTAGTAACAATTTAATTGGCCTTGCTAAGTTAGCTAGACAATCGGTTGCTCTAATGAGTTTATTAGTTTTACCAGTATGTTTAGTATTGATAATATTTCCCATTGAGTTACTTAGCTTATTCGGTACAGAGTTTATAGCTGGCGAAAACGTACTTATTATTTTGGTTGTGGGGCAATTTTTTAATGTAAGTAGTGGTTCAGTCATGCTGTTGCTAATTACATGTGGGCATGAGCACATAGTCAAAAATATAATGCTTGGTGCAGCTGTTATTAATATTGTACTCAATGTTATCTTGGTTCAAGTTATGGGGATTGAAGGTGTGGCACTGGCTACAGCAATAAGTACGATATTATGGAATGGTGCTGGATTAATGGCAGTTAGGAAAAAAATTGGGTTTTGGACTATTCCCTTTACGAAATATGCTAAGAGTGTTTGAAAATGAAAGAATGGCGTAAACCAAATTTCTTTATAATAGGTGCTCCTAAATGCGGTACTACTGCTATTGCATCTTATTTAGATGAACATCCTGAAATATACATTTCTGATCCCAAGGAGCCTGACTACCTTAACTCTGATATGGCATATAGTACAGTATCTTCCTTGCAGGAATATGCTAGTTGTTTTCGCTATGCTACTAAAAAGCACAAATTCATCTGTGATGCATCTGTTGGATATCTTTATTCAGAAAAGGCAGTTGAATCAATTAATAAAGATTATGGTAACAGCAAGTTGCTTGTAATGCTTAGAAACCCAATTGATTTAGTATATTCATTTTATTCAGAACAAGTGTGGTCTGGTGCAGAAAATGTTATGGACTTTGAAACTGCATGGAAGTTACAGAGTAAAAGAAATGTGGGTGAAAATATCCCTAAGCTGTGTAAAAGGCCATTTTTATTGCAGTATAAAGAAATTGGATTACTGGGTAAATATTTAAACAAGCTATTTAATGTTGTAGATAGAGAAAAAATCCATGTTGTTTTGCATGAGGATTTTGTTAAAAATCCCGCATATGAATATGATAGAATCCTTGATTTTTTAGGCGTTAGCTCTATGAAAATAGAAGACTTCCCATATGTTAATGAAAATAAAAAGCCAAGAAACAGGTTTGTTGTGCCGGCCATTCAATGGTTAATTAGTATTAAAATGAAGCTGGGTAACCCTAAATTTAATTTTGGAATAATTAAGAAAATTATAGATGCAAATTCTGTTAGCTATAAACGTACCAAGCTTGATGAAAGATTTAGAGAAGAGCTCTCAGAGGAGTTTTATGAGGATATAATGATGTTATCTAAACTCATAGAACGTAATCTTGATCACTGGCTAGTTAAATCTACTAAAAATTAATATATCAGGAGAACACTATGAGTGATTATGAGTCATATAAATTACATTTTGAGCGTATGGGGAATTCATTACCAAGTGATGTAATAACTAGTGAATGTATAGCAGACTATTATAAACCATGGATGAAGGCTGTATCTAAGGATGCTAAGATTCTTGATTGTGGTTGTGGTTTTGGGCACCAGTTATATGCTTTAGAATTAATGGGGTTTAGAAATTTATTTGGTATTGAAATGACGCTTGATTCATATGAATTAGCCAAAAGAGAATTAAAATATAGTGATATTAAGCATATTGATGCCTTTGAATATTTACCAAAACATATTGATGAGTTTGATGTGATTATTTTGAATGATGTTTTAGAGCATATACCTAGAGATAATGTTCTTAAAATTATGAACCATTTAAATGATTCGCTCAAGCCAGGCGGTATACTATGTATTCGGGTACCTAACATGTCCTCTCTTCTCAGTAGTTATTCAATGTATATGGATTTTACGCACTTGGTAGGCTATACAGAGTTTTCAGTAATGCAACTTCTTGAGATGACTGGATTTTGGAATCATAAGTTGATCTCTAGTAGTTTAAAACTACAGTGGAAGCCTAAAAATCCTATACTCATGCTGCGACGAATTGTTCGGATATGTTTGTATGCCGCAAATATAGGTATGCATAAATTCTTTTATCTTTTGCGCAAACAACATCCAATACCAAAAGTTTTTGATTATAATCTAGAAATATATTCCTATAAGGTAAAACATTACGAATTAAAATGAAGTATAGAGTTATTTTCATAGTTTTTAATTTGAAAGGTGGTGGTGCTGAGCGAGTAACTATTACGCTTGCAAACACACTTGCTGAGCGCGGACATAAGGTAACTATGTTTTTATTTTATGATGAAAATGACTATCCGAAAACATTGAACGAAAAAATAAAAATTGTAACTGTACTTCCAAAAAACTATAAGTTTCGTAATGGTATTTGTAAAGTAATTCGAATGCTTTTGAATGAAGCAAAAGAACATGACATTGTGGTTGGGTCTTTAGAAGGGTGGACAACTCTTTTTTCTTGGGTGGCTGCACGCATACGGAATAAAATTTGTATTGCTTGGTTACATACCGATTTGATAAAGTATTCTGATATACGATGGAATTATTTTTTTAGGTTTGTTTTTACTTTTCCATACAATTATATTGATAAGACTGTCTGTGTTTCCGATGGTGTAAAGAGTTCTTTGTTGGGATTGCTTAATAAAAATATTTGTACTCGTGTTATTTATAACCCCTTATTTATATCACAATATTCTGAGAAAAATGCGAGTTCACTTATTCCTATTGTTTTAGGGGTGGGGAGGCTTGAAAATAAAACCAAAGGGTTTGATTTTTTAATAAAAGCACATAGTAAATTAATAAATGATGGCCTTTTGCATCGATTAGTAATTGTTGGTGAAGGTGATGATAGAAAGTTATTAGAAGAGTTAGTCAGAAAAGAGGGGGTTCAAAACACTGTTAGTTTGCCTGGTTTTGTAAGGAATATATCTGAGTTCTATAATAACGCGGATATTTTTGTACTTTCTAGTCGTTTTGAAGGTCTTGGAATGGTGATATTAGAAGCTATGAGTTATGGCATCCCCGTTGTTGCTACAGACTGTAAATCTGGTCCGCGTGAAATACTTTGTGGAAATGAATATGGTGAGCTCGTAGCACCAAACAGTGTTGATGCACTTGCTGCAGGTATAAAAAAATTATTAGAAGATGAAAATCTCAGGAAATCATTATCTAAAAAAGGACTTGAACGAGTCAAGGATTTTGAACCTGATTTTATCGCTCAAAAATGGGAGCAAGTGTTTAACGAAACCTGCAGGTGAAATGTTTTTTTATTTGTTAATTGGTTTGTATTTAGACCACAATAAATATCCATATAACATACCTGTGGCTGACGCGTATTTATATTTAGAATCATTAAAATGAAATGTTATTAAATATAAAAAGGCTCTTGTTAATGGTCTAAATAATTTATAGAGAACATACATTTTAGAAAACTTATGTTTTTTAAGTAAAGCCCCATAACCTGCACCATAGCACTTAGCCCTTATTATGGCTTTGTTGGTTATCGCATTAGATATTTGATTATGGTGTATTGTTAGCTGTGGATAAAATAGAATAGAAAGATTTTTTCCCAAAGCCCTTAAAATAAAATCACTTTCTTCACCACTTTGAAAAGGAGTTTCTGCCCCAAGCCCCATTCTTTCATCAAACCGACCTATAGTATCAAATACTTCTTTTTTTACAAAAAGAGAAGCAGAATTTCCGCCTTTTATATAGTTATGCCGGTTTACTTCTGCCTGTTTTATCATAAATTGGCTTACTGAGTCGTTATCGTTCTGATCTACTGTTTTACCGGTAATAAGTGATGCTTTTGAGTTTGAGTTAAAAAGGTTTAAAGCCAACTTTAAAGTATCAGGTTTATACCAACAGTCATCATCAGGAAAACAGATATAATTACCTTGGGCATGCTCTATACCTTTGTTTCTTGCTAAAGATAATCCTTTTTTTGAATATATATGGTTTATTTCTAGAATCTCTAAGTAGGATTTTATGATGCCTTCTAAAGTACCTGAAGGATTTTGATCGATTATTATTACTTCAAAATTTTTTATGGTTTGATGGGTGAGAGATTGTAATAAATGTTCAAGTTCATTAGTGCGATCAATGGTGCATACGATAAGAGAAAATTCTATGTTAGAGTGTTGTTGTAATTGTTTCATTTGAAAGTACGTATGATTTTTATGGTTTGTATAATTTAACTCAAGGCTAATATGTTGTTGTATTTTGATATTGTTGACGATTAAATTTTGAATATATGAGAATAGCAAGAGGTACGGCCATAATTTGACCACCATAATTTAATAGTAATGAGAATGAAATTAATAATGGCGCAAAAAAAATAAAAGCGACTAGTTTCTTATAAGCAATGTTAGCATTATTTCTTAATAAGTATAGTATAAAAAATATGTAGTAAAGATAAATTAGCGGCGTCAAAAACCCATACCGATATAGTATGCCAAATTGCCCTAAGTCGGATAGAAAAAATGTGTCTCCATAGAAGCGGCTAAAACCTTGCTCCCATTGTAGGGATAGAGCACCCATGCCGATATAATAATTATCTTTTAATTCGCTTAAAATTATGTTTGATGTGAGATATCTCGTTCTTTCTTCGAAAGGGATGAATAATTCCTCCCACAGGTATACTAGTTTTTCGTATTGAGTTAGTATTGGCTCAAGAAAGAAAACAGCGGTTAATACAAAAAGTGGCGTTAAAATAAAGAATATTTGTAAGTTTTTTTTGAACGAAAAGGGCCAAACAAATAAAAAAGAAAGCATCCATATCAGCATAGTGCTTCTTTTTTGAATAATAAACCACTGAAAAAGGACTAAGGTGAACATTATAAGGAGGATGAGTATTCCTTTATGACTCATAAGACTTCCTATTTTTTTAAGTGATATGACGCACATTATAAAAATTAAAGTCGCGTAGTGTGCTCCGAATGGATAGCGCGTCTCATATCTTAAATCGTTAGTAAATTTTACCCATTTTTCGACCTTAAAAGAGACTACCTGATTGTCAGGTATGATATTAATGGCATAGAATAGGGCAAGTATTATGCAAGAAAATACGGCTATAATTGCAACTTTCTCTATTTCTTTTATTGATATTGCTTTTGCTTTTAGTGCTATATAAATAGGTATTATTAAATAAAAAAAAGCAAATCGTCGTTCTTCTAATATACCGTACCAGATAGGCTGTCCAAACTTGATATAGGCAAAGACAGCCGAAGCTATCCATGTAAAAGATATAAAAAGGATGAACATCTTTAACGCTTTAGGCAAAGATGATTTGTATTTCAGCAATAATAAGAAAGAAAAAAATAAAAGCCCAACTAAATAAATTTCTCTAAAATAAGGAATGCCTCCCCTTTTGTCGTCTGTGAGAAATAGAAACCCTGAATTTAGAAAAATACTTAAAAGGACTATATTTCTAAATAGTTGTTTATTTGTATCTAACATAGGTATCGTATTTCTACAGAGTTAACTTTTTTACTTCGGCCTGAGTATAGGGTTTTTAACTGTACCGCAATCAACGTAGTATACTGTAGAATTAACCAAGGTAGAACACTATGTACTGGTTGTCTGAATGAGATCGCATGTTTTTTAGCGGGCAAAACCATCGTAATATACGATTAAATTAGCTAAATAATATGTCATAAAAAGATTAGGTATGAAAATGCGATTAGTTATCGATGCGACAAGTCTATCACGAAAATTAACAGGCATTGAGTATTATACTCAGAATTTGATTTTAGCACTGCTAAAAACGCAGGCGAATGAAAAATTAACTTTAATAACTCATGGTGAGTTACCTGCTTGCATCACTAAGTTTTCTTACCAGTATCAGGTGATAAATATTGGAGAACGTAGCGAGCTTTATACTCAGGTTATAGGTATACCACTTGTATTGAGGAAAATAGATTATGATGTCCTGCATTTTCCTGCATTTCCACCATCACCATTTTTATCAAATTATTCAATAACTGTGCATGATGCAAATACTTGGGCTCACCCAGAAACGTTGTCCTGGAAAGGGAAGGTGTATTTTTCCCCTTTATTGAAACTAGCAGTAAAACGAGCGCGTGCTATAGCAACTGTATCTGAATTTTCGAAGACTGAGATTTCGAAATATACTGGTATGGGAATGAAAATTAATAACCTATATCAGTTTGTGCCTAAAAAAGCAGAAAATGCACATTCAAACGATAAAAATCATATTGAAAAGCTAAAAAAACTTGTAGGTGACTCACCTTATGTTATTTCTGTTGGATCATTGGAGCCAAGAAAAAATATTAAGAGCTTAATACTAGGGATGAAGATTTTATGGGAGAAACATAAAATTAAGCATAACCTTGTTTTGGTTGGACGAAATGCCTGGGGAGATAAAAAATTAAAACAAGAAATAAAAGATGCTAATTTGACAGATAAAATAATAATAACAGGCTATGTTGATGAAAATTTACTTGATGTTTTATACCAAAATGCAAGTGTATTTGCGTATCCTTCAATATATGAAGGCTTTGGGTTACCTTTAGTAGAAGCGATGTATCACAATACACCAATTTGTTGTTCAGATATTGATGTTTTTCATGAAATAGCTGGTCAATCGGTGGAATATTTTAACCCTAATAATACCAACTCGATTGCTCAAGTTTTGTTGAAAACTCTAACTTCTAACCTTTTAAGTGAAAAATGTCTGAAAAAATCATATTTATCAATACTGAGTAGGTTTACACTTGAAAAAACTGGTGTGAACTATTGGGATTTTTTTAGGGGTATTAAGTGAGCTGATAAAGGAAAGAACATTTAACTTAGTTATTCTTTTTGGAATTGAAATTGATAGTCCAGAATATGGTGGGATGCCATTGTGTTTATTTTTTTGCTATGTATTAACGTGAGTATTGGTTTGTGAAATATTTTAAAAATATTTCTTCATCTTGCCTTTTAAGACGGTTTATTCCTGCTGCCCCCTCTCGGCCGCCACCGGTTTCAAATTTACTGCATAGTGTCCCAGCTCCGGTTTTATTATTCAAGGGCGCGCGCACACTTACTTGGTAACCATCATCTGTAATACAAGAGAGTAAGGCGTGTGCTCGGTCAGGTGCTTGACTCGCAAGGTAATTGCCAAAGGTACCACTCACACGACGCGCCCACTTTTCATTAGGTAATAAATATACTGCGGTTTTATCTGTTATCTGAAGAGGCGTAACTTTTTTTGCTTGTTTTAAATCTGAAAAAAAGCTTGCTTTTAGAGTATTGAATACAGGTTCGTTTTTTATAAAATCAAACGGATTTTTATATGGCTGAATCAATTTATAGAGCGTGCCAGGGTGAAAATGCAAGTCATCTAATGAACTACCATAGCCATTATAATTTATGTATTGGCCGAGCTCTTTGAGTTGTATTTGTTCAATTTTGTTTAAGCCTTTCTTCTCAACTAAGGCATTGGCTGCAGTAAACATATTGTCGCCATAAGCACCGACAATAGCCCACAAGACATGCTCACCTTTTAGGTGTTCATTCATTAATAAACTGGTACAGGTTTCAGGTGAAATATTGATGTTTTGCTCAAACAAATTATGTGTGAAGGATTCTCCCTTTAAGTGGTGATCAAAATATTGAACTGCACAACCTTGTTCGAGTAACGTCATTACTGCATCTTGATTTTTAGCTAAAGAAATATCTAGGATCAAAATCTTATCACCCTGGTTAGCTTTAACTTGTCGCACTAGCTGAATATCACGTTTTATTCCCGTAATTAAGGTTGATTGAACTGGGTGCTTGAGTCGCATTTGGTGTAGGGCACAAATACCATCTGCATCACCATTAAAAACATCAAAGTAGGTCATTTTTGTTAACTTTATTTTAATTTTGCTAGTTGCATTAAGAATTTGGGGAATTTCATCGCAAATTATACTCCAAAGATGTCATTACATATGTCTAAATATCGATATTGTGTAGCGGCATCGTTGATTTGGCCACCTAACTAGAGTTGATACCTCTCACCGTATCATATGATAGGCTGAAAAATAGTATCAACCGATTTTTATATTTTAATCTGTAAGTGATAGTTCTAGGCTCTTATAAGCTAGCTTTAAGTGTTAGATAAACCATCCTATTAATGAGAATGAATTCACATTCTTTAACATTCTAATTCTTCTTTTGCACCTAGAACGTGATATTTCATGTATAATTAGTAGGTTAGTATATTAGGATAAAACTTATTGCGGTTGTGGCTTTATCATAAATAAGTAATATTAGTATGGGTAAAAATTCACTTTAGAGTACATTTATGAATCGCACTGAAGCTAAACGTCAAACATCACCACCTTCATTGCATGTTGTTAATGAACGGCGTCGATCAGTTCTGCCACCACAGGCGATTAATGAATCTCTTGATGAAGAAATTAATTTGCTTGAATACTGGCTGGTTTTTAAACGCCATTTCCGTTCAATTGTAGGTATTACATTTGTTTTTGCGTTGATGGGTGCCTTATATGCTTTCAGTATTACGCCTCAGTATGCATCAACCGTTACCATTCTGGTTAAACCTGAGAGTCCTGACGTTACTTCACTTGAAGCCAAGCAGGGGAGTAACATCTGGTTTTTCTATGAAACTCAGTACGCCTTAATTCAGAGTCGTTCAGTTGTTGGGGCGGCTGTTGATAAGTTAAAGCTTGAGC
>Ga0316208_1001773_pt1 | contig 19277 bp, 12 predicted proteins | sample 3monopyrite_MG_FD_204944 | JGI IMG/M metagenome (GOLD analysis project Ga0316208, IMG submission 204944) | Microbial mat bacterial communities from mineral coupon in-situ incubated in ocean water Damariscotta River, Maine, United States -... | ecosystem: Environmental > Aquatic > Marine >...
ATCGTTTGCGAGCTGGATGGGTACGATTGGGCAGACGACGAGTGGATGACCTTTCGGCAATCGGCCAACTGGCTCGAACGACCGATGTCGATCTACGAAGTCCACCTCGGATCGTGGCGTCGTCCAAAAGATGGCCGCGACTATTTCACTTGGGAGGAACTCGCCGATCAGTTAATCGACTACTGCCACGAACTGGGCTACTCGCACCTGCAGCTGATGCCTGTGTCCGAGCATCCGTTCGACGGTTCATGGGGTTATCAGGTGACGGGGTATTTTGCCCCGACCAGTCGTTTTGGAACTCCGCACGAATTCATGCTTTTCGTCGATCGATGCCACCAGGCCGGTATCGGCGTGCTGGTCGACTGGGTGCCCGCGCACTTTCCAACGGACGCTCACGGACTGGGACGTTTCGACGGGACCGGCCTTTACGAACACGAGGATCACCGCAAGGGCTATCACCCCGACTGGAATACGTACATCTTCAACTACGGTCGGCAGGAGGTTCGCGAGTTCCTGCTGTCGAGCGCTCGGTTCTGGTGTGACCTTTACCACGTGGACGGCCTGCGCGTGGACGCGGTCGCTTCGATGCTTTACCTGGATTACTCGCGCGACTCCGGCCAGTGGGTGCCGAACGAGCACGGCGGGCGCGAGAACAACGACGCCATCAGCTTCATCAAAGAGTTCAACGAGGTGATCCATCGCGAGTTCCCCGGCATCGTCACCATCGCCGAAGAGTCCACGTCGTGGCCCAACGTTTCCAGACCTCTTTACGACGGCGGACTCGGTTTCACGATGAAATGGGACATGGGCTGGATGCACGACACACTGAAGTACACAGCGCGGGAGCCCATTCACCGAACGCATCATCAGAACGACCTCTCATTCCGCATGATGTACGCCTTCACCGAAAACTTCGTGCTGCCGCTTTCGCACGACGAGGTGGTGCACGGTAAGAAGTCACTCCTCTCACGGATGCCCGGCGACGAGTGGCAGCAGTTTGCGAATCTAAGACTGCTCTTCAGTTATCAGTTCACGATGCCGGGCAAGAAGCTGCAGTTCATGGGTGGAGAACTCGGTCAGTGGACCGAGTGGAATCACGACGCGGAACTCGACTGGTCGCTCCAGGAATTTCCGACTCACGCAGGCATCAGCCGGCTCGTCAAAGATCTGAACCGACTTTACTGCTCGAACCCGGCAATGCATCAGTTCGATACGTCGCAGGAAGGTTTTCAATGGATCGACTGTGACGACGCTCAGAACAGCACTTACTCATTCATTCGTCGTTCGAGCGATCATGATGACTTCTTCGTCGTCGTGCTGAATTTTACTCCGGTCGTCCGAGAAGACTTTCGAATCGGCGTCCCCAGCGCCGGCTACTACCGCGAAGCCTTCAACACTGACGCCGACATTTACGGCGGCAGCAACGTCAGCAACAAAGGCGGCATGTACAGCGAGCCGATGGCCTCGCACGGTTTCGAAAATTCACTTTCAATGACCTTGCCGCCGCTGGCGATGGTGGTCTTCCGGTCGGTCACGATTAACTGACAAGTTGTAGGGTGGGCACTGCCCACCAGCAAAATAGTCGCCGAGTGTTCGCCGCCGACCTGGATGAGAAGGTGGGCATTGCCCACCCTACTTCATGGCGAAGTCACTTCTTCGTCGAGACGCAGTACAGCGACTTTGAAGTTCTAAGAAAGATCTCGCCGTCAGAGAACGCGGGTGTCGAGTTGCTTGATCCGTCGAGTGAGTTAACGGCGAGCTGTTCGTACTTTTCAGCGTTCGGTGAGAAGACGACCGTCTGGCTTTTCTGGTTGGTCACGTAGAGTCGTCCATCAGCGAAGCACATTTGCCCCCAACTGTTCGCGCCTGGGCCGCGATCTTTCCACACTTCTTTACCAGTCGTCAGTTCGAGACACTGCAGTGTGCCAGGGCCGGCGTTCGCCATGAAAATGTGATCGCCAACGATGACTCCTGAGCTGATGCGTTGCGGCTGTTTTGCATCGTCATGCCAGAGTCGGTGAGTTGCCGTGACGTCTCCTTTGCCGTCGAGACGGAATCCAATTGCGGGTCCGGTGTAACCGCCCATCGCGACGCCGATGCCTTTGCTGATCAGCGGTGAGGTGTAAACGAGGTTTCCGTTCTTCCCGACCAGGCCGTCACACGACCAGATGACCGAACCGTCTATCGGATTCAGCGAAACCACTCGCGTCGGCAGACTGCAAATAATTTGCGGCGTTCTTCCAACTTCCGCGATGACAGGAGTACTCCACGAACCAGCCATGCGACCGCCTCGGTCGTCGGTTCCGCCGGGTTCCTTGTGCTGCCAAACTTCGTTGCCGGTTTCGAGGTCATAAGCGATGACCGCCTGCGCCACTCCCGGGCCGAAATTCAGGAGCACTTTTCCGTCGTGAATGACCGGCGACGACCCGTAACCCCAAATGTGAGTCACAGCTCCCGGCTTCGCTGACCACTGCTGCTCACCGGCCAGGTCGTAACAGAACAGTCCGGCTGAGCCGTGCCAAACAACGATTTTGTTACCGCTGACAGCCGGCGTCGCTGCGCCAAATGGATTCGTCTGGTGCGTCTTCTCGCCAGCTTTGTACGAAACTTCGCGAGTCCATTTCTCGGTGCCGTCGGTTCGATCGAAACAGTGCAGTCGACGTTCGCTTCCGTCGTCGGTTGCCGACGTTGCGAAAACAAGGCCGACCGCAACAACGGGACTTTCGTTGCCTCGGTTTGGTAGTTCGATCTTCCATCGGACGTTTTCGTCCTGTGACCACGATGTTGGAAAACCAGTGTCGCTGGTCACTCCCAAGCCGACAGGGCCGCGGAACGCTGGCCAGTCTCCGGCGACGGCATTCGTGCATGAAATCGCGATGAGAGAAAAACAGATCGCTCCACCGATGATTGAACGATTGATTGAATGCCGCATGAGAATGCCTCGTTCCGATGTTGAATATTGCTTCCAGTCACATCCCGGATGATGGGTCCATGAAAGTTGTCTGGCAACTGTCTGAATGATTAAGGGCTCTTCGGACGTCTGCGTGCGTTTGCCCGGGAACAAACTGTTTCAAACGCCATGCGATTCTTGCAGACGAGCAAATTCGCTTTGGTTGGTACGGTTCCGATTCCTTACAATTCCCGGCAGCTTCGCAAGGCGGTGTCTTGCGATCAAAGACGTTGGCCCGACTTGCCGACGCGTGACGTTCCCATTTTCGGAATGGAGAGTCTGATGGAGTCCGCTGATTTCGATACTTTGATCAAGAAGGCACGCAAGGCGTTCAAGAATAAAGATCTGATCGAGGCGATCGACCTTTTTGAAGAGGCGCTCGAGATTGAGCCGGACGACATCGATGCTCACGAAGCATTGGCAACTGCGTGCTACCTCGCGCAGGACCATCCCGGAGCGATCCAACATTTCACGCGGCTGACTCAGCTGAAGCCACGCGACTCGACGGCCTGGGTCAATCTTGGAGCGATCCACAACCTGCGGCAGGAGTATCAGCAAGCGATCAAGGCTCTTCGCAACGGCATTCAGCGTGACGGGAAAAATGCCGAGGCCTACTACAATCTTGGCATTGCTCAGAAGGGACTTGCTCAAACATCAATGGCGGTGTCGGCGTATCGCGAAGCGGTTCGGCTTGATCCGGACAACGTCGACGCCCACGTCAACCTGGGCAACATTTACATGGACCAGGTCAATCATCGCAAAGCCAAACAGCACTACGAACAGGCGTTAAGCGTGAATCCCGATTTCGATCGTGCGAAGCGGGGGCTCGCTCTGGCGGAAGAGATGCTCGACGGCGGCAACGCTGAAATGGCAAACCCGTTCGGTCGCCTGGTAAATACGGAAGAACTCGACAAGCGAAACGCGATGGCCGCGAACGTTCGACAGTTATCCGAGGAAGAACGCTTCGCCGACCGGCAACTCATTCAACTGGCGGCTGCCGAGTCCGGAAATCTGGCCGCTCACATGCTCAAACATTTGCGAGAGCACGTTGAACCAACATTGATGGCTGTTGCCAAGTTGATGGCTATGGATTCTGGCCAGCAGCGTGGGATGTACGAAGCTCGGCAGGAGTACCACGAAGCCGTGACGTTTCTGAACGAGATGTTCGGCAACTGGCAGGTCGAATTCTACAAGCTCAAGCAGAATGAAGCGGACCTCGCCGCGAAGTGAGTACAGTCGAAAACGGGCTGATTGAAGAACGCTAATAAGCACTGATCTTCGCTAATCAAAAACGATTCCAAATTGGCTTGCCGATTTTCATCAGGGAGCTCGAAGAAGCCCCTTAGCGATAAGTGAAGATTAGCGTTTATCAGCGTTCCGTTTTCTTGGCTGAATCCTGCTCAGGACTGACCAACGTTGTGCGACCAGCCGAGTCTCGGCAGCGTTGTTTCTGTTTCTGTTCCTGATTCTTCGCGAAGCCGACACGAGTCTCCGTCGACGATCTCGCCAATGTGCGACAGCGAGATTACCAGCGGATTGCTTGAGGCCAGTCGCTGTCCGTCTTCTGGCGGCACGGTGAAGAGCAATTCGAAGTCCTCTCCGTCACCGAGTGCGTGTTCGAGCGGGGTTCGGTCATCGGTTGCTGAGCTCGTCGCATCGCTGATCGGGATTGAATCAGCGTTAAGAATCGCTCCAACCCCGCTCTCTTCGAGAATGTGATAAAGGTCGGCGATCAATCCATCGCTGACGTCGATCATCGACGTAAGCTGACACGCGTCGCGTAGAGCGAGTGCTTCGTTGACTCGCGGCGTGAAGTCGAGATGGTGGCCGGTGATGCTTCCTCCCAGGCTGCCGGTCACGAAGACCCAGTCGCCGGGTTTCGCTCCGGAACGAGTGATCGCTTCGCCAGCTGAAACTTCGCCAACGATCGCCACGTTGATCACGACCGGTCCGTCCCACGCGTTGGTGTCTCCCCCGACGATGACTGTGTCGAACTCTTTGGCCAATGAATGAAGCCCTTCGAAGAGCTGCGAGGCGAAACGTTCATCGTGCATTTTCGAAAGCTGGCGGGGCAGGGCGAGACTGATGAGCGCGTACTTCGGCTGACCGGCCATCGCAGCGACATCGCTGAGGTTGACTGCCAGAACTTTGCGGCCGACCTGGAACGGCGTCGCTGTTTCAAGGTCAAAGTGAACTCCTTCCAGCAGCATGTCAGCGGCAAGAAGAACATCGCCGACAGGGCGTCTCACGACGGCAGTGTCATCACCGATGCCGGTCAGGACTTGCGGTGCACTTCCGATCGCATCGCGAAAGGATTCAATCAGTCGGAACTCGCTGGTTCGGTCAGGAAGCATCGGCGTTTCCGATGGGTGGTGATTCGTCAGTTTGGGGTGACTCGGCGCGGCGAGGCTTGCCGGGAATGAGTCGGTAGAGTCTCAAACAAACCAGTAGGGCAACAAACGCGACGAGCGAGATGCCGGCCAGAATCGCAAGTCCCGGAGCATCGCCGAAGAGCCTGCGGATTGAAAACTCGTTCGAGATCTCGAGCATCCACAACGGCCGCCAGGCAAACAGAACGACGACCGCCGCCAGACTGAGGTACGGCCCGAACGGAATGTAAGTTCGGTTGGTGATGAGTCGGACTCCGAGGCCCATCGCGATGCCACAGAGCGGAGCGATTAGAAAAACGAAGACCAAAGGCTGCCAGCCGAGAAAGCTTCCGATCATCGCCATGAGTGTGACGTCGCCCAGGCCGAGACTTTCCTGACCGAGCACGACCGACGACAACCATCGGACGAGCCACGTAACTCCCCCGCCCGCGATCAACCCGGTCATGCTCCAGACGAAGCCGTGCCAGTGAGTGTGTTCGCCGATCCAACCCGGAATGTGCGGCCCGCGGAGTTCGGCAACGGCCTGGTTCCAGTCGACCCAGAAATGCATCAACTGGGTGTCGCCGGAAATCGTTGCGAGCAGGACTCCGGCAATCATGCCCGGAACCGTGATCTGGTCCGGAATGATGTACTCGCGGAAGTCGGTGACGGTGGCGGCGATCAGCAACGTCAGCAGGACAAGATGCCCGACCGCTCGGCCGTGCACCCAGAACGCGGCCGGCAGCACTTCACTCGTCGAGTGCATCCGCAGCCCGAACACGGCGACGAAGTATCCCGCGAGGATCGCTCCCGTCAGCAGGGCAGTCAGTAGACGAGTCTGCAAGTTTGCTCGGCTGTCGGGCGGGCTCTCGTTGACGCTGGCGTGGTCTTCGCAGAACTGGTCGCACATTCGCAGCGACCAGACATCAAGTACCAGGCCCAGCACCGCCCCGAAGACAAACAGTCCGACTGCGATCGCCTCGAATTGATCCTGGATGAACTGGTCCATGGGTGTTCGAGAGCTCAAGCCGGAGTCGCAATTTTGAATGATATCCCAACTGTTTGAACGGGCCGAGTCCGACTCGTCAGCGGGTTTGGCACGGCACTTGCCTTGCCGTCCGAGCGTATCGAAGCGGGCAGTGCGTTGCTACTCAGAAGGGCTCGCTGCGAAACATCGATCTTAGACATCGTGACGGTCGTGCTCCCGTCGATGACGAACCAACGAAAGGTCCGGTCATTACAGGCAGCCAGCCCGAACGGCGAATGGAAATTTCGGGGACCATTTCTGTAAAAGGACAGGCAATGCGTAGTGTTTCTGGTGTATTTCGAAAGCTGATGTTCCTGCTGGCTCTGGTGCCACTTCTTGCCCAGCCGGCTTTCGTGCTCGCTCAGGACGATGCTGAACCGACAGACGGAGCCGTCGTGAGTGCTCCTACCGAGGGAGAATCTCCGGACGCCGTAACTGACGCTGGAGAAGAAGGTTCCGGCGAGACAGAAGGTAAAGAAGCCCCGGCGGAAGAAGTGGCCGAGCTGAGCGGAGCCAAGGTTGCATGGATGCTTACATCGTCAGCACTCGTGCTCATGATGACGGCACCGGGCCTTGCGTTGTTCTACGGTGGGCTCGTCCGGAAAAAGAATATTCTGGGCGTCATGATGCAGTGCATGTTCCTGATGGGCCTGATGACCGTCGTCTGGGGAATCGTTGGCTACAGCCTCGCCTTCGGCGGCGACAATCCGTACGTCGGAAACTTTGATAACTTCATGATGGATGGAATTATCGCCGACGCCGACGATGTTGTCGGAAAAGAGTTGACTGACGCAGAATCGGCTGCAATCAAAGCCAAGTGGGCAAATGAAAGTATCTTCTTTGTCTTCCAGGGAATGTTCTTCATCATTACTCCGGCTTTGATTTGCGGAGCCTTCGCTGAGCGGATGAAGTTCAGCACGATGTGTGTTTTCTCCGTTCTATGGGGGCTGCTGGTTTATTGCCCTGTTTGCCACTGGGTTTGGTCGGGAAGCGGCTGGCTTTGCGAAGCAAATGGAGACGCACTATTCCCAGCACTCGATTTTGCCGGCGGAACGGTCGTTCATATTAGCTCGGGAGTTTCCGCGCTTCTGTGTGCTCTGCTCATCGGCAAACGAATCGGCTACCCGCAGGAGCCAATGCCACCGCACAATCTGACCTATACCTGCATCGGAGCCGCGCTGCTGTGGGTCGGCTGGTTTGGCTTTAATGCGGGTAGCGCTGGTGATGCCAACGCTGCCGCAGTCAACGCTTTTGTTGCGACGCACATGTGTGCCGCCGCTGGCGTTCTTGGCTGGTCCGCCATCGAGTGGTTGAAGCATGGAAAACCGAGCATCCTTGGAGCTTGCTCTGGTGCTGTCGCCGGATTGGTTTGCATTACTCCCGCGTGTGGTTCCTGCACAGCTGTCTCAGCCATCCCGATGGGACTTATCGCGGGTGTTGTATGCTACTTCGCCTGTGCGAAACTGAAGCAGAAATTCGGCTACGACGACTCCCTTGACGCGTTTGGTGTTCACGGCGTCGGTGGTACTGTTGGAGCGCTCCTTACGGGCGTCTTCGCGACAACGAGTTTGGCTGATCATGGCGGATTGCTCGAAGGAAACGCCTACCAGATGGTGCCGCAGATTGTGAGCATCGCGGCTACAGCAGTCTTTGCACTCATCGTCACGTTCATCATTCTGAAAGTTCTGGACGCCGTCATGGGACTGCGAGTCAGCCAGGACGAAGAAGTTCAGGGTTTAGACGTCAGTCAGCACGGCGAAGTCGGCTACAACTTCGTCTAAGACTTCGGTGACTGAACTTAGTGATCACCTCGGCGAGGCTTCTTGATGAGGCCTCGCCGAGCGTTTTCAAGCGGTGACTTTTTCAATGTCCAATTAGAGACTAAGGGCGCGCGGCCCAGCGCTTCGGCGTGTCGGCCCAGCGCGGTCGGCACGCCGTTTTAATTCCGATCGATGAAACGATGACAGCTTTATGGACACTGAATCTCCAACGCTGAACGTCATCGGAAGCAGTCCGCCCATGAAGGCGGTGGCTGAGACGATCGAACGAGTCGCCGACACCGGTGTCGATGTGTTGATCCTGGGCGAGACCGGGACTGGCAAAGAGCTTGTCGCGCGGTCAGTGCACAACCTCGGTCGGCGTGCGGATGCCCCTTTCGTTCCCGTCGATTGCGGAGCGATCCCCGAGAACCTGCTGGAAAGTGAACTGTTCGGTTACGAACAGGGAGCGTTCACCGGAGCCGACCGCCAACGGCGAGGCCTATTAGAAACTGCCAACGGCGGAACATTTTTCCTGGACGAAATCGGCGACCTGCCGCTGCTGCTTCAAGCCAAGCTGTTGCGAGTTCTGCAGGAGCGAAAACTGCGACGAGTCGGCGGTAACACGGAAGTCGACGTCGATGTCCGCATTGTGGCCGCCACGTCGCGCGACCTGGATCAAATGATCCTGGACAGAACGTTTCGCGAAGACCTCTTCTATCGCATCAACGTTGTGAGGGTTGATCTTCCGCCTCTCCGCGAACGCGGCGACGATCTCGGGTTGCTGGCCGAACATTTCGTTCTTCGCTGCAGCCGGGAAATGGAACGGCGAGTTCCGGCGATCACTCCGGCTGCTTACTCGCTCATGCGTCGCTACCACTGGCCCGGCAACATTCGCGAACTTCAGAATGTCATTCGCCGAGCGATCGCGCTGTCAACGAACGACAAGATCAGCACTGATGATCTGCCGGTGTCGCTGGTCGCCGCTGCCGCTGCCACAAACGGGAGTCCCGGTCGTAGCTTCTTTGAAATTCGTGACGAGTACCTTTCGCGGTTTGAACGCGAGTACTTCGAAAGTCTGCTGCGTCGGCACAAAGGCAACGTCAAAGAATCCGCACGCGAGGCTCAACTACCGAGGGGCACGATCTATCGGCTGTTAAAGAATCACTCTGTCGACCCTGCGGAGTTTCGGCCCTGAGGATGGTTCAATTCGTGTGTCCTGGCGGCGAGACACGCGCCACGTTCATGTGACACTGACTGAGATAGTGTTTCGTTTTCGTCCTAATCAGAACTGATAGGTATTTTACGTTCGTAAGTCGCGTTCGAGGTTGGAGCCGAATTGATTTCGTGTCACACTGGCGAGGCGCGTCGGACGAGTCACTGTGTGATGCAGGCTTGAACTGTTTTGCGCAACTCATGCCAGGGAAGTAACTTGTGGTGAAGCGAAAGTTTTCCGAGCAACTGGCACACCGTTTTCTATAACGAAGAGACCAGTTAGCTTGGCCAGACAGGTCTCAGGCAGAAGATCGACAGAGGCAGGAGAGGATCGATGAAGAAGATCGAAGCAATCATTCGCCACTTCAAACTGGAAGAAGTCAAAGACGCCCTCAACAGCATCGGCGTCGAAGGGATGACCGTTTCTGAGGTCAAAGGTTTTGGCCGGCAGAAGGGGCATAAAGAACAGTACCGCGGCGCTGAATACACCGTCGACTTTCTCCCGAAGGTGAAACTCGAAACCGTCATCGCCGAAGACAAGGCTCGCGAAGTCATCGACAAAATTCTGGAGTCCGCTCGAACAGGCCAGATCGGCGACGGAAAGATCTTCGTGACGAATCTCGGAGACACCATCCGAATCCGCACCGGCGAGTCCGGCGAAGAGGCCCTCTAACGAAGCAGGCCACAAAGCAGGCCACAAAGCAGGCCGAATAACAATTCTTCAAACCTCACCCTCAACCAGCCCCAGCTCTACTGGCCGAAGATCACTTCGGTCGACAGAAGGAAATTCACGATGAAAAAAATTGAAGCCATCATTCGCCACTACAAATTGGAAGAAGTCAAAAACGGTCTCAACGAGATCGGCATCCAGGGCATGACTGTCACGGAAGTCCGCGGCTTCGGTCGGCAGCGTGGCCACAAAGAAGTCTATCGAGGTGCTGAATACACCGTTGACTTCCTGCCGAAAGTGAAGCTCGAACTGGTCGTCAGCGAAGAAGACGCCGGCAAAGCCATTGAGAAAATCACTGAAGTGGCTCGAACCGGAAATATCGGCGACGGCAAGATATTTGTGTCCGATCTCGCAGAAGTCATCCGCATTCGAACCGGCGAAACCGGCGGCGAAGCTCTCTAACTAAAGTGTCACCGACCGGATTTCGAACGGCGTGGTGCGAAGATGTCAAACAGGCCAATGGAGGCAGAGAGAAGCAAAAACTCTCTGCCTCTTCGGCTGCGCCGACCCCTCAGCAGAGCCGCTTCCTGCTACCATGACCGCCGTGTGTAAAGCTGTGGCGGCCTCGCACAGTGATGATATTTACCAGGCTTTGCCCCCTTGAGAACTGTGTCCACGACGATGTCGACTGAAACTCCCGCCGAACGAATTCAAAGACGAAAACAGGCTTTGGAGAAGATCCGGGAACGTGCCGCGAAGCTCTTCGCCGAGGGCGCGAGAGGGATGCAGATTGCGTCCTGGCTTTCCGACGCAATGGACACTTACACGGTTGGAATTCTGCAGGAGACACTCGCTGACTTCACCGAAGCAGAGCAGCAGGAACTCGTGCAGAATTCAGCCATGATTGCAATCGGCGGGTCTGGCCGAGGGGAAGTCGCGCCTTATTCAGACTCCGATCTGATCTTCATCTTTCAGCCAAAGATCGCGAGTCTAATCTCTCGTCTGACGAAACGGATTGTCCCGGAATTCTGGGATGCCGGCATCAAACTGGGACAACGGGTCCATACCGTGCGTGACGCGGCTGCCAGCGCGATTATTGACCCGCACCTCGCGTCTTCACTTGTCCATGTTCGCTCTCTGTGGGGCGACGAATCGCTGGCTCCTCAACTAAAAACGCAATTTTACCGAAAGGTGGTACGGTCGCGTCTTCGAGTTTTCGTCAATGATTGCATCGAGGGTCGCGACGAAGAACGCTCGACTCATGGCGCAACCGCGCAGCAGCTTGAACCAGACGTCAAGAAGTCGTTAGGCAGCCTGCGAGACGTCCACCTTCTGCAGTGGATCGCGTTTGCTCATTATCAGACGTCGGACATCGATTCATTGCGACGGAAGAATGTGCTGACCCCCGACGACGCCGTCAAACTCAAACGAGGTGTCGAGTTTTTGACGCGAGTTCGCATCGATCTGCATCTGCACGCCGGAAAAGCAAACGACACTCTTTCGAAAGACGAACAGTTGCGGATTGCGGAAGCTCGCGACATCTCGCGTGTAGAAGGCCAGCGGCCGGTCGAGCGATTCATGCAGGAGTACTTTTCTCACAGCATGGCAATCGCGGAAATCACTCAACGTTTTGTGAGCCGCCATCGTGGTCGTTCAGTTGCTTCGATGCTCAAGCGGCTGGTGATGTCGCACCGTGTGAATCGATACTTCGTTCTCAGTGAGGGAGAGCTTGACGTTGCACCTTCGCACCTTCCAAGAATCTGCACGACACTCGAGGACATTCTGAGGATTTATCATTCGGCGGCGATGTACCGAGTCGGCCTTTCGCCACGGCTGATTGATGCCATCAACACAACGGCTCGAAATCTACCCTCTGGACCATCGCCTGAAGCGTCGCGGTTGTTCATGGAGATTCTCGGCACCGTCGGCAGCTGCAGCGCAACGGTCCGAAGCATGCACGAAACTAACGTGCTGGAACTCGTGATTCCCGAATGGCATCGAGTTCGATGCCTGTTGCAGTTCAACCAGTATCACCACTTCACCGTCGACGAGCACACTCTACGGTGTCTGGAAATCTGCGAAAGTTATGCCGAAGAGGACTCACCGGTCGGTGCGGCCTATCGAAATATCCACATCAAGCAGTTGCTGCATCTCGCGTTGATTCTCCACGACGCCGGCAAGGGGTTTGAGGAAGAACACAGCGAACTTGGTCGCCGAATGGCGTTGGACATTTGCCAGAGATTGCGGCTCAAGCAACATGAAACGGCCATTGTCAGTTTTCTGGTTCATAAACATCTGAAGATGGCGGACCTCGGTTTTCGGTACGACACAACTGATCCGCAGGTCGTGCTGGAGTTCAGCCGCGAAGTCGGTTCCGCCGAGAAGCTGCGGATGCTGTTCGTACTGACGGCGGCTGATGTCAGCGGTGTTGGACCGGGCGTGTGGACAACCTGGAAAGCTGATCTGCTGGCAGACTTTTACAAGCGGCTGATGACTACATTGAGCGGCCAGCCTCCGAGGTTCCACGAAGAAGAACGCCTGCGGGAAATTCGCGAGCACGTCTACGATTCAATTGTCCCGTTGGAACCGGAGTCCGAGGAGATCGCGGCCTCGTTGCGACAGTGGGTCGATAAACAGCTCGACGGCTTCTCGTCTCAATATTTGACGATGACTCCACCGTCGATGATCGCTCGCGACCTCGACATTATCCGCAGCCTGGAGCCCGGCGAAATCCGCGTCGACGGACGATACGACAAGACGAGCGGAACGACCGATTACCACGTGATCGCCGACGCGTCGCATTCGCGCGGCGGGTTTCATCGCATTTCAGGCGTGCTTACTGCTCGACACATGAAGATCCTTGGGGCAGAAATCACAACCAGTTTTGACGGCATCATCGTCGACACATTCCACGTCATCGACGAAGACTTTTCCGGAGCCGTTCCTCAATCTCGCATCGACGAAGTCGCGGATTCGATCGTCCAGGGGTTGCGTCAGGAAGTGACAACAAAAGAACTGTTCCAGCGGCATAGCCGGTTTGTTTCCGAAGACTCTGAAACGCCGACAATGGGTTTGCCGACTCGAGTCGAAATCGACACCGACACTTCGGACAAGTCAACGATCGTTCTTGTCTTCGCGCATAATCGCCCGGGCCTGCTTTATACGATCTCGCGAACGCTGTTCAAACTGGATTTGTCCATCGACCTGGCACGAATTTCAACGCACTTCGATCAGGTCGTCGACGTCTTTTACGTCACTGATAACGAAGGCCGGAAAATTACTTCCGAAGAACAATGCGAGGCGATTCGCGATCGTATGCTGGAAGAGCTGGAGAAGTTCGAACGGTCAACACATCGTGATTTCGTATCGTGAATCGTCGTGCCGTTCAGCATGGCGAATAGTCCGCTCTCAAAGTCTTTGCAGGACTTCTCTGTCGAGGCTAGACTCTCCAACTATCGTGGGCCAAACGATGTTCGATTCGCGGGCCAAACGATGTTCGATTTTCGCAGGACGCGACCACACGCTGACTACAATCCGATTTCGGTCGCGTGATTCTGTTTGCAGAGCGAGCGAAGAATCAACACTGACACAAACGGGATTTCGGCGGAGCTCCGAAGACCTGATAAGATATGGAGTACTGCCGTGAGTAACCGACTAAAGCATACGGAAGTCACGGTGCAGATTGGCGAAAGCATCCGAGTTGGCGACGCAGTCATTTCGATCATCGAAACTCAGGACAATCAGGCCGCCGTCCTGGTCGAAGAGTTGAGTTTCGTTGACGACTTCGGCTCAGAGGCTCCGCTTTCCGCGTCGCAGCCTTAGGCACGTGCAGAGACAAATGGGAGAGGCTCCGCCCGAGCCGCACTTCTCGGTCTCGGTCGCGATGGAGCCTGCGAGTTCACCGGCCAGCCACGTTTCGATCAGCTTTCCAGGCTCTGTAGTGTCGCCCGTTTTTCGGTCAATCAGGACGAGATCCTGAGCTGCGACCAGTCGGCGGATCAGATCGTCTCGTGGTCCCGGCTTCGTCCCCGAATCCGTAACCGACGGATGAATCACCACGCAGTCCCACGTTCGCGGCCCGAAGTTTAACGACCAGTTCATGATCCACGCGTATGAGCCAGCGAAGGCTTCGTCAGATTCGGCTGTCGCCGTGCCTGGAACCGCGATGAGGACGAGGTCCGGCTTCATGGATCGAACTCGCGCTTTGGCTTCCTGCTCGATCTGTGCCAGCGACAGGCCTTTAACCGGCCATGGCGTTACTTCAACCTGAACCTTGTCCGAAGTCTGTTTCAAAGCTGACGCGATCATTGAGTCGTACGGAGCCATTGCCAGAACTCGGACGGGCTTTCTGTCCTTGATTCTGGCCAGCGTTCGCTGCAGCGCAGGCTGCAAAGGCGGCACGTTCTCAAGTGACACTTTCGACCCGGTGATTGTCTGAGCCAGTCGCTCGGCCATGCTCTTGTGCCCGGCCATGTTCGGGTGAATCGGGTCGCTCATCAGGAGCCGCCAGTCGAACGAATCGTTTGCGCGAACGCCGCTCCATTGCTGATACGTGTCGCAAATCGGGACGCCGAGTTCACGTCCGACTTCCCGGACAACATCGCAGTACTTGACGAGTTTTCTGGTCGGACGACTGGGCGTGTCGACCACGTTGTTTGATGTGGCGAGAACTACTTCCGCACCGATGCCGCGACACTTCTCGACGATGGTTTTGAGGTTGGCTTTGTAATCATCCAGCGAGACGCGAGTCATATCGTTCAGCCCGAACATGATCGTCACGACGTCCGGCTTGTGAGCAAGCACATCGCGATCAATTCTCGCCAACGCGTTGACCGTGGTGTGTCCGCTGATGCCGGCGTTGATCATCTCAACGTTCGGGGTGCCGGACACGCGTTGCAAAGCGACGCCAAGCATGTCTGTGTAGGCTCGTCGGCTTCCGGAGTGGTAGTAAACTCCGGTAACGCTGTCGCCGAAGCAGACGACTTTGACCGAGTCTCCGGACATCAGTTTCTTCCGAATCGATAGCTCAGGTCCGATTGTCCTAGTCAGAACAGGCAGCATTGCGTCTGCGAGTTTGACGTGCCCGTCGGCGTTCGGGTGACAGCCGTCGGTCGTCCAGCCGTGCAGGACCGTGCCGGAGTTACGGGCGGCAGTCCAGCCTGCGAAGTGATCGACCAATGGAACTCGCCATTCGATTGCGACGTCGCGACACGCCTGGACGAACGGTTCGAGTTTGAAATTTGGATTTTCGCCGATTCCGTTCTTACCCGCTTTGTCTGACCACCGAGGTTCGGTCATCAGGACGGGTTGAACTCCTCGACCCAACAGTCTGGCCACAATCTCGATCAGATTCTTTCGGTAATCGTCGACGGAGATTCGGCTGGCCGTCTTTCCCTGATCAACGTAGCTGTCATTCGTTCCGTACATGATGGTGACGATGTCTGGCTGGTGACGGAGTACTCGATCAAACCGTTGAAGTGCCTGGTCGGTACGTTCTCCGCCGATGCCGACATTGATCACTTCGACTGACCGACCGTCAGCAGCGAGCCGTTGCTCAACGAGCGAAGCGAATGTCTGGTCATCTGCAACGCCGGAGCGGACGCCCTTCGTGATGGAGTCGCCCAGGGTGACGATCGTCAGGTGCCGCCGTTCTGGCTGAGTGCTCTTTTCAATTCTCAGTAGCGACTCGGCAAAGAGTCGCCCGACTTCGAGTGTCCCTTTCGAATCGTAGTGAACCTGGTTGGCGATCGTGGCGGCGGATGTGTCGACGTATTCCCAGCGTGGCTCGAACGACGCTGCGAGTTTCTGCTGCTCGATAATCGCCGGCATGAACTGATTGCGGCCTTCGAGAAATCTCGTGTTCACGGCGATCAATGCGGCCAGCTTTGGAGCATCAAGTTCCTTTCGAACTGCTGTCAGCATGGCGTCAAGATTTCGAGCGTAAATCACCGAGTCGTTAGCGTTGGCGTCACTCTCGCCCTGCACCCAGCCGAAAGCTCGCGGACGAAGTTCAATGCCATCCTTCTTTGCGGCGTCGATTGCTGCACGCGTCTCTGAAATCAGCGATCGGTAGCACGCTCCCGCTTCACCTGGGTCGGTGTGGTCCCAGTCGCGCCGCAGTCCCGTCCCGCTGAAAGCCACTTTGATCACGGCGAGCGGTTTGTTTTCCCGCGCGTACAAAGTTCGAGCGAAATTGATCTCGGGGCCGAAACCTCCGTCAGAATGAGCGAAGTTGCCGTACTGCCGCCCTTGTCTCGGCTTCTTTGGATTTCCCAGCGGCTGAGCCTGCAGGTGAGTCCATTCTCCGCCGCTGGTCGAGTCGTGCTCGTCCGGTGGAGGGTCGCCGCACTTCCACCAGAACATGATGTGTTGATCGGCGTCGCTGCCCAACATCTCACCGGGATCGGTGTCCGCACCGACGGCGTTCGACTGCCCGGCGACAATCAGCAGATCGACCTGTTTGAGATCAGCAGCGTTTACTACCGAATCGGAAACAACGACGACGGCCAGGGTAAGAATCGCCGAAATGAAAAGTCGCATGTGAGCGCACCCTTGTTGAGTTCATGTTTGCAGAGTCGCAGCGGGGAAGTCTTCGTGCCGAATGACAACCACGAAAAGCACGAAACAGACGAAAGGATATTAATTTCGTGTCTTTAGTGTTTTTCGTGGTTCGATCTTCGTCAGAATGCCATTGCTCTCAAAGAGCGATCTCTGATGAGCATTCAGGCGAGCAGTCCATCGACAATCTGCCCCGGCTGACCATCGAGCAGCGTTTCTTCCCGACCGTTGCGTTTATAGATGAGTTGTTCGGCGTGAATTCCGAACAGATGCAGAAGAGTCGCGTGGTAGTCGTAATGGTTGACGACGTCGGTCACGGCGTGGTGTCCGAACTCGTCGGTCGCGCCGTATGTGCCACCGCGTTTGAAGCCGCCGCCGGCCAGCCACATCGTGAATCCGTACGTGTTGTGGTCGCGTCCGACTTTGGCCGGTCCAGCGTCGTTCTGAATAACTGGGAGACGTCCCATCTCGCCGCCCCAATGAACGACGGTTGAATCGAGCATGCCGCGCTGCTTCAAATCTTTGACGAGCCCTGCCGCTGGGCGTTCGGTCTTGCGGCAGGATGCCGGCAATGACGTTCGGATCGAACCGTGATGGTCCCAGTACTGATTCTTCGTAAAGACCTGCGTAAACCGGACGCCTCGTTCAATCAATCGTCGAGCGATCAGACACCGCGTGCCGTACTCCTGACTGTCGGGCTGATCGATCCCGTACATCTGCTGCGTGGTCTTTGTTTCTTTGGAGATGTCGAGGGCTTCCTGCGCTGCCGTCTGCATCCTCGCGGCGAGTTCGTAATTCGAAATCCTCGCCGCGAGGTCTGAGTTCTGCGGATGGTCCGCCTGATGCTGCTCGTTCAGCCGCCGCAGGTATTTGAGGTACGCTGCCTGGACTGGTCCGCGGCGTGAGGCCGGCGGTTCGAGATTCAGGATTCTCGGCTCTTGCGGACGCACGACCGTTCCCTGGAAGAGCGACGGCAACCAGCCATTCGACCAGTTCAGAACTCCCTCAACGGGAATTCCACGAGGGTCAGTCAGCGCGACGTATGCCGGAAGATTTTGCGTTTCGGCTCCGAGTCCGTAGGTCAGCCAACTGCCCAGTGATGGTCGTCCTCGCTGCGTCCGTCCAGAATTCATGGAGTGAATCGACTGCCCGTGATTATTCACGCCGGTGTGCATGGAGCGGACGACCAGAATGTCGTCGACGACTTCGGAGATGCCTGGCAGCAACTCTGAAACGTCGGTGCCGCATTCGCCGTACTTGCGAAACTTCCACGGACTGCCGAGGACCCGCGAGCTGGCCTGTGCCGCGTTGTCATATTTGATCGTGCCGGGAAACTTCTGCCCGTCCAGGCGGTTCAACTCGGGCTTTGGATCCAGCAGGTCGACCTGGCTGGGACCTCCCTGCATGAACAGCGAGATCATCGCCTTTGCTTGAGGCTCGAAATGCGTCGCTCGCCGCGTCAGCGAAATGTCCTGCCCGTGAATATTCGGCTTCACCGGCGCGGCAAGCGCGTCGTCCTGCTTGAGCAACCAGGCCAGTGCAACCGGAGCCAGACCGAACGCACCGCCGCGGCAGAAGTCACGACGTGTTTGAGGTTCCTGGTGAGCGAGTTTGTCTAACACCGGATCGTACTTTCAGTCAACGTAGAGAAATCGGCTCGAGCTGAGCAGGGCCTGGCAGAACACTCCGAGAGCTTCGCGAGCGGTCTCTTCCGCTTTCAACTTTCCGTCAGCTTCTGCCACCAGCGTTCGTTGTGAATAAACGAAATCGGTGGCCTCCGTGAGTTCTTCTTCGGAAGGAGCTTTCGCGAAAACTAACTGCCACGCCAGTGCGACCTGCAGAGGAACGTCTTCGCCCACATCGTCGATCACTCGTTGGGCCAGCTTGTTGGAATGCTCGACGGAAAAGTCGCTGTTCATCATGAGCAAAGATTGCGGCGTGACCGTTGAGAAACTTCGGCGGTCGCAGTTGGGGCTCATGGTTGGAGCATCGAACGTTTCAAACATCGACAGCGTGCGAGAGCGACGAACCTGCACGTAGACGCTGCGACGAAATTCTTCACCGGCGAGGTCGATTGTTTTCGTCGGCTTTCGTTCTCCGTCCAGATTTTCTTTCCCGAGAACAACTCTGCCGACGCCGTCTTCCATGACGGGAACAGCCTCGCCGTACAGCTTTGAATTGAGTTGACCGGTGACGGACAGAACCGCGTCACGCAGCACTTCAGATTCAAGACGCCGGACTGGGTAGGATGAGTAGAACGAAGGCTGCGAGTCAGCGTTCGCGACGGGCGAATTCAACACCGACGACTGCTGATAAACGGTCGACGTCATGATCAGTCGGTGCAGATGCTTGACGCTCCAGCCGTTGTCGACGAATTCGGAAACCAGCCAGTCAAGCAGTTTCGGATGCGTTGGTCGCTGGCCGAGCACTCCGAAGTCGCCCGGCGAGTCGACTAATCCTCTTCCGAAGTGGTGCATCCAGATTCGGTTGACGATGACTCGCGCGACCAGAGGATGCTTTCCGCTGGTAAGATGTTTTGCAAATGCCAGGCGGCGACCGGTGCTGGGCAGTGAGGAATCGTTCTCGTCGATCGCTGGCCCCGCTCCCAGAATCGAAAGATCTCCGGGCTGGACTTTGTCTTTGGGCTGCTCGTGATCGCCTCGGTAGAAGACGAAGGTTGCCGGCACGACGTTGGCGACTTCGGTCAGGGTTCGCAGGAATCCTTCCTTTG
>Ga0316208_1001774_pt1 | contig 19267 bp, 17 predicted proteins | sample 3monopyrite_MG_FD_204944 | JGI IMG/M metagenome (GOLD analysis project Ga0316208, IMG submission 204944) | Microbial mat bacterial communities from mineral coupon in-situ incubated in ocean water Damariscotta River, Maine, United States -... | ecosystem: Environmental > Aquatic > Marine >...
GCTTCGTCGGCCATCGCGTTTCTTGGACGTCGATCGAAATACTTCTTTTCGATCGTCGCATAACAGTCTTCGGTCTCGGCGACGTGGGAATCGGCTGAGATGAGGGGGCGGTTTCCGATGGCCATGATGCTTGCTCTCCACGAGTAGTGACCCCGAAACGCTAGCAAGCGGAGTGGCGCTCGCCGCGCCAAGCTCTAGGGCATGAGGTCCGCTACGAGCGCTGCGAACTCGCTCTCGAGAGGGTCGGGGATGGCGTAGAGGTTGCCACTCAGCCCGGCGAGGCCCAACAGGAGCAGGGCCGAGGCCGCGCCGACGGGAACCCAGAAACCTGGTCCATAGCGCAGGCCCTGCGGAACGCGGACGCCGAAGATCGAGGCCGCGAGCATCGCGCCATTGACCGTGTGGTAGAGGCCACTGAGCCCGAGCATCGCGTAGTAGGGATAGAAGAAATAGGGGAGCGAGGCGAAGGTGAAGGAGATGGCGGTGAAGCCGCTTTCGATGTTCATGAGGAGGGAGGGGCCGCGTGTGGCGGCGACATGTCCCCAGATGAAGAAGAGCAGGAAATAGCCGGTGTAGCGATGGAGCCGAGCGCGAAGCGTCGTGTTCTTTCGCTTGAAGCCGTCTCGCCGGAGGCGGATCACGGCGGCGACCCAATGAACGGTGAGCGGAATCAAGAGCGCGGTGATCTCTATTAGGGGGTTCTGGTAGACCGCGCGGGCATTCACCATGAATCCGTCGTAGGCGTCGATCCCGAGGGCGGCGATTCCTGTGTTCGTGAGATGGATGAGCGTGAAGAAGAGGAAGACCGTGCCGGAGAGGGCCTGGGTCTTTAGAAGGCGACGTTCGGTCATTGTTTCGAGCTCCTGCGGAAGAGCCAGACAGGGGCTGAGGTGAGCGAAAAGGTTCCCGAGAAAATCGTGCGTGATACCGTCGTGCCAACGACAAAGGAGTCCGCATGAAGGTTTCGATCTCGATTGGCAGCGCCTACTACGACGGTGAAGACTGGGAGGGGATGGTCGAGCTCGTGCAGGCGGCCGACCGACTGGGCGTGGATGCGGCCTGGTCCGCCGAGGCCTGGGGAATGGAGACGGTGGGTGCGCTCGGCTATCTGGCCGGGAAGACCGAACAGATCGGGCTGGGTACGGGCATCATGCAGATTACGGCGCGGGCGCCCACGATGGCGGCAATGACAGCGCTCTCGATGGCGCGGCTCTCGGGCGATCGCTTTCGGTTGGGACTGGGCGTGAGCGGTCCACAGGTCGTCGAGGGCTTACATGGTGTTGCCTTCGCGAAGCCACTCGGTCGAATGAGGGAGTACGTCGAGGTCGTGCGGATGGCCCTGGCCGGGCAGAAGGTTGCGTTCGAAGGGGAGCATATTTCGCTCCCGCGAAAGGGTGGCGAGGGGAAGGCGCTTCGCTTGTCGATGCCGCCGAAGCCCGACCTTCCGATCTACCTGGCGACCCTTGGTGAGAAGTCCCTCGAACTGACGGGCGAACTCGCGGATGGTTGGCTCGGGACGTCCTTTATTCCGGAGCGCTCCGAAGTCTTGCTCGATCCGATTCGTCGCGGGGCCGCGAAGGCCGGGCGATCGATCGACGACATCGATATTCAGATCAATGCGGTTGTCGCGGTGACCGACGATGTCGAGGGCATGCTGAACAAGGCGCGGGCGGGGATGGCCTTCACGCTGGGCGCGATGGGTTCCGCGAAGACGAACTTCTATAACGCGGCCTACTCACGCGCGGGTTATGCGGAGGTCTGCAAGGAAGTGCAGCGGCTGTGGATTGAGGGCGACCGGAAGAAGGCGATGGCGGCGGTTCCGGATGAGCTGCTCTTGTCGGCGTACATGATCGGAACCGAGGATATGGTGCGCGGGCGCATTCGTGCATTCCGTGACGCCGGCGTGAATTGCTTGCGACTGTCTCCGGAGGGAAAGGGCGCCAAGGCGCAGATCGAGAACCTCGAACGAACGATGGATCTGATTCAGTCGGAGACGGCCTAGCGTTCTGATTGCTCGCGAAGGTCGCTAGGCGACCGAAGAGACGAGCTCCCAGAGTCGGGTGCCTTCATCTCCGTCATGACCCCGCACGCGTCCATCCCGTTCCAGCTTCTTGAGATGGGACGTCACGCTCTGTGCCGCGGCGCTATGCAGATTCTCGGGATACCCGACGTAGATCCGCTTGACCATCGTCATCGCATCGCGGTCCCCAGCCGCGAGGGCTTCGAGGACCTGGTTTTCGCGCGCGCGTCGATGGTCGAGGTATTCCTGAATCTTCTCGACGCCCTGATCGATCCGCGGCCCATGAGCTGGATAGATATGCCCGGGGGCTTCGCCAAGCGCGAGTTCGAGGGAGTCCATGTAGTCGCCGAGATCGCCGGAGGTGGCGGGGATCACGGTCGTGCCGATGCCGAGCACGTTGTCCCCGCTGAACAAATTGCCTTCCTCTTCGAGGACATAACAGAGATGGTCGGGGGCGTGGCCGGGCGTAAAGAGCGCGCGCAGCGTGGCGCCTTCGGTCTCCACGACGTCGCCGCCCGCGATCAGTTCGAGCTTGCCGTCCGCCAAACTGTCCGGATCGTCGAGGGGCGTCGGGCTGACTTCGCCGCCCGGACCGGAAAGTCCTGAGTCCTTGGGCCAGGGCATCTTGTAGACGGGGATATTCGAACCGAAATGGCCGCGGACCTGATTGACGCCGCCGATATGGTCGGGGTGCGCGTGGGTCAGCACGATCGCTTCGATCTCTTTGCAACCCGCCGATGCAACGGCTTCCTCAAGGACCGGCATGTACTCATCGAGGCCCGATGCGGTGTCGAGCAGGATACGTTTTTCACCAGTTCCCACGAGATAGGTGTTGGTTCCCGGGCCGGTAAACATGCTCGGGTTCTGACCTAACGCGACGGAAACGATCGGCGAGAGCTGCGCGACGTCAGGGAGCTTCGTGCCACCCAGGATCTCGGGGTCTTGATCGGACATGGTCGTTCCTCACTCTCTCTTGACTGCGATTCGCTTAGAAGGGGCTCGTGGATTACTCGCCGGCGATCATCATCGACGCGATTCGGATCGGCGGAGCCGCCGTTCGGCCGCGCCAGACGAGTTCGCTGCCAATCCGATCGATCGATTGGAACATGTCCCCGAGGTTGCCGGCGATGGTGATCTCTTCGACGGGATGCACCACTTCGCCGTTCTCGACCCAAAGCCCCGCGGCGCCGCGCGAGTAGTCCCCCGTCGTCGGGTTGAAGCCCATGCCGATCAGCTCTGTCACCACGAGTCCGCGATCGAGTTCGGCGATCATTGCCTCAAGCGTAGGCCCATCGTCGGGGGCATCGAGCCAGAGGTTCGTCGTTCCGACCCGAGGCGCCGAACCCGTTCCGCGGGTGGCGCTTCCCGTGGATTCCATGTCGAGCTTGCGCCCCGAATAGTGATCGAGGAGCCAGGTCTTGAGCACCCCGTTCTCGACGAGCACGTTCCGGCGCGTTGGCTGGCCTTCGCCATCAAAGGGCTTGCTGCCGAGGCCACCGGGCAGACGGCCGTCATCGATGATCGAGATCTCGCTCGCGGCGACTTGCTCTCCCAATTTTTCGCCGAGAAAGCTCGACTCTCGGTAGATCGAGTAGCCACTTACGCAGGAGGCGAGTTGGCCGATCAGGCTCGGGGCCATCAGGCCGTCGAAGATGATCGGCACTTCACAGGTCTCGACGCGCTTACCCCCAAGGCGCCGGATCGCGCGCTCTGCGGCCTTGCGCCCAACCGCGGCTGCGTCCTCGAGCTCGGACAACTTGCGTGCCGAACTCATCCAGTAGTCGCGCTGCATGGATTCGCCTTCGCGAGCGAGGGGCTCAGCGAAGATCCCATGCGATGCGGATTCATAACTTCCGACGAAGCCCTGGCTATTGCCATAGACCACACGCGCATGTCCCGAACTCGCCTGGCTCCCTTCGGAGTTGTCGATTCGCGGGTCGAAATCCCGGGCGGCGGCTTCGGCGCGCTTGGCGTCTTCGATGCGTGCATCGAGCGCGACGTTCTGATCTGCTGGATCGAAGAGTGAGAGGTCAGGAACATCTTGTGCAAAACCACCGTCGGGCAGTCCCGCCGTCGGATCGGCCGCCGTCGCACGAGCGAGCGCGACCGCTTCTTCGGCCATCCGCTCGACGGCTTCTGGCGCGAGGTCGCTCGTCGAAACGATCGAGGTCTGGCGTCCTTCCTTGCCATCAACAAGGGCGCGAATACCAAGTCCACGCTCCTGGGCCTGCTTGACGAACTCGATCTCATCGCCGCGCACCCGCACTTCGCGGTCATCGCCTTCAACCAGCAAGACGTCGACCTGGCTCGCACCGGCCCGCTTCGCTGCTTCGATCGCACGGGAAACCACGGCTTCCATTTCGGCTTGTGAACTGCTCATCCTTCGGTCCCTCCGACCGTGAGGTCATTGACCCGGATCGTGGGAAGCCCCACACCGACGGGGACGCCTTGACCGTCCTTGCCGCAGGTGCCGACGCCTTCGTCGAGGGCGAGGTCGTGACCGATCGCCGCGACGCGGGTCAGCACGTCCGGGCCGTTGCCGATCAGGGTCGCACCCTTGACCGGTCGACCGATCTGGCCGTTCTCGATCCGGTAGGCCTCGCTCGCGCTGAACACGAACTTGCCGCTCGTGATGTCGACCTGACCGCCGCCAAAGGAAACCGCGTAGAGCCCGTTGTCGACCCCGCGCAGAATTTCTTCGGGATCGTCTTCACCGGCGAGCATGAACGTATTCGTCATGCGAGGAAGGGGGAGGTGCGCGTAGCTTTCGCGGCGACCATTGCCCGTCGGCTCGACGCCCATCAGTTCGGCATTCAATCGATCGTGCATGTAGCCCACGAGGATGCCGTTCTCGATCAGGACGTTTCTCTTTGAAGGCGTGCCCTCGTCGTCGACGTTGATCGAGCCGCGGCGCCCGGGGATCGTGCCATCGTCGACGACGGTGACTCCCTCGGCGGCGACGCGCTGTCCCATCTTGTCCGAGAAGGCCGACGTCTTCTTGCGATTGAAATCGCCTTCGAGTCCGTGGCCGATCGCTTCGTGAAGCAAGATGCCGGGCCAGCCGGGGCCGAGCACGACGTCCATGGCGCCAGCAGGGCAGGCCTCCGCTTCAAGATTGAGGAGGGCTGTGCGGACCGCTTCGTCGACGAGTCCCTGCCAGCGGGCGGGGTCGCGCATCTCTTCGAGTTCAAAGCGTCCGCCGGCTCCCTGGTAGCCGACCTCGCGGCGACTTCCGTCGGCGGCGAGGACCTGCACGTTGACTCGAACGAGGGGGAGAACGTCGGCTTCCCGGGTGCCGTCGCTGCCGGCGACCAGGATGTGTTTGTGTTGGCAGACGATGCTGGCCATCACCTGGCTGACTTTCGGGTCCTTCGCGCGGGCGTAGGCGTCGATTTCGTTCAACCAGTCGACCTTGGTCGCGACGGGGACGTCGGTGGGCGCGGTACCGACGGGGTAGAGGTCCCGCTGGGTCTCGCGGCCGGCGATCGCGACGGGGGCGTGGCTGCGGGTCTCATCTGCGATCGCACGGGCGGTTCCGGCGGCGAGACGGGCACTCTCCACGCTGATCTCGTCCGAGTGCGCGTAGCCCTGGCGCTCCCCGCGAACGGCCCTCACGCCGACTCCTTGTTCGAGATGGCGGTCACCGGATTTGACGATGCCCTCTTCGAGGGAGACCGAATCCGTCGTCGTGTATTCGAAGTAGAGATCGGCGTAGTCGACCTGGCGCTCGAGCGCGGTGTCGAGGGCAGTGGCCAGGCTTGAGTCGTTCAGATCGAAGCGATCCTGAAAGAAGGCCAGGGCGCGATTTGCACTCGACCCCTGTGGGTTGTTTCCGTCCGGTCCGTCGGAGGCACTCATATCGTTCGAGCCTTTCTGTTCGGCGTCATCTAGAAGAATGACCATGGAGGCGCGCGGTGACCCGCGACTTTACGGGGGGAAGCAAAAGGAGGTTTCGAAGAGCGTAGCTAGTCGTGCCCAAAACGAGTCGATTCAGGCATTGTTCGCCGCGGCTGTAAGAAGTTGATCGGCGAGTTGTTCCGGATTCTCGAGGACACGAATGTCGATCACGTCGATTCCGTACCCGGCGATCTGCGCGAGTCGGTCGGGCGCGTCGTCGCCGATGTAGACGAGTCCCTCGATCTCGCTCTCAAGCGCCCGTGCCACATGTTCAAAGAGCGCCCGGTCCGGTTTCGTCGCTCCTGCGTCACAGGGTAGAGCGATGACTTCGAAAAAGTGTTTGAGTTTGAGGGCTTCGAGCACATCAGGGAGGCGATGGTCGAAGTTGCTGGCGATGGCCAGTCGTCGGTTTTCTCGTTCGAGCACTTCGAGGAGGGAGAGCATGCCGGGGCGCAGGCGCCAAGCATCCCCACTTCGGTAAGTCTCGAAGAGGGCCTTCGCGAAGGCCGGAAAATCAGCGAAGCGCGCCGTGCTGTCCGTTGCTTGGAAGGTCTGTCGAATGATCTCCGACCACCACCCGAATTCTGCCGTGCAGCGCGCTTCTCTCGAATCGCCCTCGGTGCCGCGCGGGGGAGCGTGCTTCATGATCCTCCGAAACGCGTCGTCGAGCCGCCAGGCGGGCAGGTCGACACCAAACTCGCGTGCGACGCGGTGGTAGACCTCTCCGACCGAGGCCGTCGCTTCGATGAGCGTCCCGGTTGCATCGAAGACCAGCCGGGCATCCGGCGCGCGGCTCATGCGGACGCGGGCTTCCGCGCCGAGGCCACAAAGCTCTCGGGGAGATCGGCTTTGCCCTCGGAGGGGTAGGACTGGATACGGGGCGTTTCGAAGCCCGCCGCATCGATCCACTCGCGGAGCATCACGGGATCAAAGCCGAGCCAGACGAGACCGAGTTCCTGCTCCATCCAGCCGTGGTCATGATCGAGGAAGTCGACGAGGACGACCTGGCCGCCCGGCCGTACGATGCGGAACATCTCGGCGATCGCGCGTTCAGGTTCGGCGAGCGAGTGGAGCACCATGTGCGCGAAGGCTGCGTCGACACTCTCGTCTTCGATCGGGAGCGCGTGGGCATCGCCATCGCAGAAATCGACGCGCCCTTGCGTTTGGTCGGCGATCGCGGACCACTTCTCCCGCGCCGCATCGAGCATGCCCGCGGATTGATCGACCGCCACCACATCGAGGCCAAGCTCTGCGAGTTCGAGGGCGAGCACGCCCGTCCCAGTTCCGATGTCGGCCACGCGCAAGCGCGGTTGAACGAGCGTCGCCGTTGCCCGAGCGCGCAGCAGGTCGTCCCCGAACACCGTCCGCAAGGCGTCCCACTCCGGGCCGACCTCATCGAAGAAGCTGCGCCCCGAAACCGCCCGCGCCTTTCGTGTGGCGAGGGTCTTGGCGAGGAGCATGTCGTCCTTTGCCGCGGTGGGATCATTCGCAAGGCTTTCCCGGGCGAGCACCCAAGCATCGCGCCAGGGCCCCGCCTCTGGAAGCACCAGTCGATAGGCGACGAAGGTGCCGTCGCGTCGGTCCGAGAGCAGGCCTGCTTCGCGCAGGATCGCGAGATGACGCGACACGCGGGACTGCGCCATGCCCAATATGTCCATCATCTCGCCGACGATCAGTTCTTGCTGTTCGAGTAGGCGGAGGATCCGCACTCGCGTCGGATCCGCCAAGGTCTTGAAGACGCGCTGAAGTTCCTCGGCGGCGCCGGCGGTCATTGAGCGTTCCCCCCGCGCAGCATCGAAAGCTTCGGGGCATCGGCGGTTCCACTGATCTGGAGGCGCGCTTCGCCCTGGGCATCCAGGCGAAGGCCCGCGCTTGGCGCGAGCTGTCGGAGGGTTGCGTCCAGGATGCGGACGCGCGCGGTCATCGCGAGGGGAGGCGATTGGCTGCGATGCACGAGGCCGACTTCACCGTCGATTTCGCCTTGCACCGTGGGGCCGTCGAGACGGACATTCGTGATCTTGGTGGCGCCCGACTCGAGCAATTCGATTGTGCCGCTCGCAGAGCTGAACTCAAGGGGAATCGGGAGCAGCCCCGATTGCACACGCAGCGAAGGACTCTCGAAGTCGACGCGACCGCCGAGGGTGCCGCCCGGGTCGAGGGCGACGTCCGCCTCGGCGTCGAGCAGGCCGCTCAGCTGAAGATCGCTTTCCCGAAGTCGCAAAGGAAGTCGCGCGAGTTCCACCTCGCTCACGTGCCCGACGTAAGCGGGCTCGCGGCCGAGTCTCAATACGCCGTCGATATTGCCGAGGTTGGATTCGCCCCAGATGCGCAGGGTCGGATTTCCTCCGAACCAGGACATCGAGAATCGCGGCGCGATCTCGAGGGCGGAGAGCCGGACGCGGTCGACCGCTGGGTGTTCGATTGTGACGTCTGTGGCGCGAAGCACGGGCCCGCGCCCGCTCAGTCCGGGAGACAGGTCGGTGACATTCACGACGGCACCGCTGACGCGACTGATCTCCCAGGCGATGCGTCGGCCCACGGCATCCCAGGGAAAGAGCAGGGCGATGAAGATCAGCGTGAGCAGCGCGGCGAGGGGGATCGTGATCGCGCGGGGGAGAAAGCCATTGCTTCCGCTGCTCGTGAGTGAATTCGAATCGGCCACGCGCCTACTCTACAGGGGATCGACGAGCGGCGCGCAGTCGCTGACGGAACGCCGAGCACGGATGGATGAAGAGGGTCGTCAGAGCGGAGATCCGAAGGCGTGCGACGCGTTAGGAGAGCGGCTTGAAGGCGGAGACGGAGAACGTGACATCGATCAGGTCCTGCGCCGGTTGGTCGCCGCGGGCACGGCCCGGGCGTCGCTTGACCCGTAGACTCTTGACTGAGAGCGGCTGCTGGGCCTCTTCGATGCTCGTGAGGTAGGAGACGGCCTGGCGAAGCGTGACGTTCTTGAGGCTGACTTCGACCTTCGTCTCTTCGTAGCGCGCGCTCTCACCGGACTGGCGCTTCTCCATCGAGCTCGGCTTCACGCCCGCCTGAGCGGCGAGGGATTCGAGCAGAGTCAGCAGGTTGGGTTGGTTGCGCCCGTTTTCGATCCGGGCTTCGACTTGACCGAGACGGCCGTGTAGGCCATCCCACTCGTGCTTCATTCGCTGCATCATCTCGAGCTGGCGCTCGGCGGTGACCGCGGAATCCCGGGCGTTGTCCCGCGCAGATTGAATCGGCAGGATGATCCCGGCGAAGAGGACGATCAAGAGAATCGATCCGCCGGCGACCGCGACGAGCACGCGTTCGCGGGGCATGAGGCCGTCCCAAAGGACTTCGATGCGACCGATGAGTTCGCTCACGCGTCCCCTCCCGGCGTTGCCAGCGGGATGTTGACGTTAAAGCTGACGCCTCCGCTCTTGCGATCGGTGCGGATCGAACCCGCGACCTCCGCGCCTTCAAAGGGCGATGTTTCCGACAGGACGGAGGTCAATCGGTCGGCGGCCTCGTACCCTTCCGCGTCGACATCGAGTCGGATGACGTTGCGGTCGATGTTGACCTCGGTGACGCGTACCTGGAGATCCGCGGGAATCGCGACAGAGAGCTCAGCGAGGAGAGCCAGGGCCGATCGGTTGCCCGAATAAAGGCCCAGGAAATCCGCCCGATCCTGGGCAGCCGAGAGTTCGTTGCGGAGTGCGGCGCTGGGGTTGCCCGGCGGTGTTCCACGACCCGGGAAGGCTTCGGCGAAGAGCTGTGCGGCGGCGTCTTCGTTTCTCTGGGCGCGCTGATTCTGAAGCACGATCGTTGAGATCGCGCTCACGAAGAGCATCACGATCAATACGGCGGCGAGGGCTGCGGTCGGTCGCAGCTCCCGCGTGAAGAGATCGCCCAGGTTCTGCCGGAAGGCGAAATCGCCCTGCCGGAAATTCATTCGTGTGATGGATTCGCCGGAGAGTCGAAGGGCGAGTGCGAGGGCCGGCCCGAAAAGCACGGGATCCACGCCTTCGACGAGATCCGCATGGGAGGCATCGGCGGGCATGCGCAAGCGCCGGGTCTTGAGGCCCGTGCGTCGGCCGAGGATTTCATCGATGCCGTCGAGGCGGGCGCTGCCCCCCAACAAGGTGAAGTGGGCTTCCCGGGCGACGGGGCCTTCGCCATGGCGGGCCTCTGCCGCTTCGAGGGTGCGGACGGCCTCGCGGGCGATTCGGTCGAGGATCGCCAGTATGCCTGGGGAGGCCGAGCCGATCGACTTACCGAGGGCGCCGCCTTCGCATTTGCGCTGCTCGGCATCCTCAAAGGAGAGACCGCGTTCCGCGACGAGTGCCTCGGTCATGGCGCGCCCGGCGACGGGGATACTTCGGGAGAGTGCGGGCTTGCCGTTGATCAGGGCGCAGAAGGTCGTCTTCTCGTGACCGATATCCGCGAGAAGGTGGGTTCCCTCCAGTTCAAAGATCGGGGCAAGGTTCGCGAGGACGAGGCCTTCGGCTTCGAGGATCTGGGGTTCGCAGCCCGCTCGCTGCATGATCTCAAGGGATTCAGCGACGTCTTCCTTGCGGGCGAGTGTTGCCGCGACGACGCCTTCTTGGCGTTCGGCCGTCAGTACGTTCCAGTCGACGACGATGTCATCGAGATCGAAGGGAGTCTCCGCCTCGATCTCGAAGGGGATCGCCTGTTGCAGCCGTCGTGTGTCGGAGAAGGGGAATTCAAGTCGGCGGGTCGAGAGGCGGCGGGCTTCGAGGGCACACGCAACCTGCTCCGTCGGCAGATGATGCATGCCGAGGAAGCGCTGGAGATGATCATCCAGCGGGGCTTCGCCATCGACGCGTGGATGGACGCGGAACTGCCCCGGCGAAAGAGTTCGCGGGGAGACCTTGAGCTCAACGGCCTTGATTCCGTGGCTGCCCACGTCGAGGCCGAGCACACTTCGCTCGAGGAATGACGCCATCGCCGGTCTTGGTCTCCGTTCTCGTGTTCGTGTTCTTGGTGCACTTCGGGACGGGTAAATCAGTCAAGCAATGAGGCGAAGTGAATCAGCCCCACCCGAGCCATCCTCTTTGAATCGTCCGTAGGATCGTCAACCCTAGGATTTTCGTACCCGTCCACCAGTTAGCGTTCCGAATTGCATCCGAAGCGCCGGCCAGGCGCGCATTTTGCGACCGGGAAACGCTAGTCCGATCCCCGGAGGCGCCGCCAGGATAGCAGCTGCGGACCGGGGTTTGGACGGGTGTCGTAGATCGCTTCGAAGCGCCGGGTGATATCGCCGACCGTCGCACTGGATACGACCCGGAAGACGACCGGCTTCGCGGGGAGGCTTGCCTCGGGATAGACGCTGCCATTCGCCAGGTCGCCATTCCCGACCTCCGCGCGTGGGACACAGGCTGGGTCCGATCCCTCGGAATCGCAGATCTTCTTTCCCTTGTCGCGAAGCTTGAAGATGTCCTCGACCATCTGGTCATCGATCAGCCGCATATTTCCGCTCGGCCCTGCGTACACGAGCTTGAGCACCCAGGGCTCCGCGCGATTGAGGTTGATCCCAGCGGTCGAGCCGATGGGGTGGACCGTGACGTAGTGGCGCAGCTCGGCCAGTAGGGTGGGGTCGACGTCCTCGATCAGCCCGATCTGGTCGACGGAAAGCAGCGGCTGATTCCACGCCGCATAGGGCGGGCTCTGTCGTCGGTAGTACTCATCTTCGGATCGGCCGTTGACCGCAGTCCGATCGCCGTCCATGAAGTCGAGAATATTCTCCGCGATCGCGGCGGCGTCGTAGTTCTTCTCTTCCGGGCGCGCGTCCATGCCGTCGGCGACGTACTGGATGACCTCCGTTAGGTACTCAATCGCCTCTTCGCTCGCCTCGGTTCCTTCCCCGTCGTCCGGTGGTGGATCGTCCGATGCGTCCTCGTCGTCCTCATCCTCGTCACCGGAACTCGCGCCCGCAACCGCAGCGGGGGCGCCGCTCGGTGGGACGAGGGCGTTGAGATTTAACTTGGCGCCTTCGTCTTCGATCTCAATTCGCAGCACGTGGTCGTCATCGAGTTGGAATGGGAAGTTTCCGATCGATTGCCAGAGCATGTCGACACCTGCGCCCCCGGCGGCTGCGCCCGGTAGGCCCGCCGGATCACTGCCTCCGCGATCATCTCCCGACAGCGGGTTCTCACCGCCGGCGTCTCCCTCGCGGTGTTTGGCGCGCACGACCATGACGAGCATCTCGGCGACACGGAGGCCGCCCTTCGCGAGGGCGTCGGCTTCGGCGGCTTCCAGCCGATTCGTGGCGATCGTCGTGTCGATGATCGCGCGGCGCTGAAAGGAGTAGACCGCAGTCACGAGGGCGAAGATCATCACCAGGACGATGGCGAGTACGATACCGCGTTCATCACGGGGCACGGTGGATTGCGCGCGGCCCACGACTAGAGCTCCTCGCATTGCGGGGAAGCGAGGTTGGCCACCGACGGCCAGCCCGATACGACTTCGCTCCAGCAGGATTCGGTCGACGAATTGAGCAGGTCGCAGAGTTCGTCGTCGCCGTCGCAGCCGGCTTCGCGCTGGTCGACGAACCACTGATCATCGAAATCGGCGCAGTCCGAGATGGTGGCACAGCCCGGACCGTCGGCGTTCGTTGCGGTCGCGATCAAGGCATCGACGTCCACCGGGCGATGCATCGCGACGGACACGGATCGTTCATGCACGCGACCGGGAATCTGCAGGACACCCGGGTCCGCTTCGCCGGGACGCGCATCCTGGAAGAGGGAGAGTCGGATCTCCGCCGCCACCGGAATCGGATTCTCGCCCGTGCCATAGGTCGAGTCCCACTCCTCGAGCGTCGCGCCATCGAGATCGACGAAGGTCACACCGAAACTGGCGAGTCCCTCGGCGACCCGCGCGGCCCCCGGTTCGTCTTGGTCTGGAAACCGGCGCGCGGCATCACTCGGCGGGCGGCTCGAGCGCCACCGCCAAAGCGTGTATCGCGAGGAGGCGAAGAAGCCGGACTCCTGGGCCTCGACATCCTCCTCTTCGGTTAGGAAGTAAGCGACATCGACCCAGGTCGAAGCGTGTTCGCCGAGATTGTCGCGCGCAACGTTCTGGGTTTGAAAGTGGAGTCGCGTCGAGCCGAGTTCGCCCACGCCTTCGGCGCGGAAGAGCCAGGCGTGCCGATTGGGGTCGAGGCCTTCGGGCTTTTGGACGAAGAGGGCGGCTTCGAGGTCCTGGGCGATGACATCAAGAGCGGCGGCCGCCGTCGTTGCGACGCGAATCTTTTCCGTCGCGACGGAGCGCTGGCGACCGTTCTCCGAGAAGATGCCCATCACCATGAAGAGGACGACCGTCGTCATGAAGAAAGCGCCGATCACTTCGATCAGGGTGAAGCCGGCATTTCGAATCGGGTGCGCGGACATCAAGACGCCCCCGGAAGCTGCTCGAGGAGCTCGGACGGCACTTCGTCGAGCGGATTCGAGGCGTCGTCGCCCGCGTCGCCGCTCGCCTCTTGGAAGAGATCGGGAAGAGCCGCGCGGGCGGCATCCCAATCGAATGCATAGGTCGTACGACGGACCTGGTCGGAGCGGACATCGCCGATCCATTCGACCGTGATGTCGTAGCGGAGCAGGAAAGCGTCGATGCCGGGGGCGTGAAGATTGAGGATCGCCGAAAGGCCGCCCGGGGCGCTCCCGCCGGATCCGCCGCCTAGTGCGAGCAGCGTGCTATTTCCCGCGCTTGCGCCTTCATCGAGGTCTTCAAGGGCCGGGCGTGACACGACCCGGATCAAGAAGTCGTCGCGCTCTTCTTCTTTGTCTTCCGGGAGCGGTTGCTGATTGTTGAGCAACGCTTCGAGGAGGGCGAGTTCACGATCGGCGAGCTCGCTCGCTTCGAGGCGCGTCGTTGTGAGCCCGATGCGATGAATGGCTTCGCCACTCGATCCGATCAGAACCGTGACGACCATCGCGAAGATCAGCGTGGCCGCCAGGACCTCGAGCAGGGTGAAGCCGAGGGTCGCAGCGTTCTGTGCTGGGTCTTGGGTCACGAACGCGCGCCGCCTTCGCGCAGGTGGACCTTCTGCAGGACCGCTTCGACTTCGAGAGTGACGTGGCGGTCATCCGCGTCCGCCAACTCGAGGTTGACCGGATCTGTCGTGCCGTCCGCATAGAAGACGATCGAGTAGTCGCCACTCTCGACCCAGCCCGTCGTCCCCTGCGCGCCTACGAAATAGAGCGCCTCGTCGAGCCAGCGAAAAGTCCCCATACCTTGGTGGGGGATCGGGTAGTAGTCGCGGGCTGCTTTTCGGCGGGGGACGAGGTCGATTGTGATGGCTTCTTCCTCCAGCCCAAGATCGTCGCCCGCGAAGAGAGCAGAGGAGAAGTCGGCGGCGCCATCGTCGTCCGCGCGGCCGAGCGAGCGGCCTTCCGTGACGTACCACTCGACCAGATAGCCGCCTTCTTCAAGGTCGATCAGCAGTCGATGGGGGGCGCCGGTCATGATGGCGCGCTGGCGCGCGAAGCGAAGACTCTGCGCGATGTTCTCCGCCTCGTCCTCGAGCGGGTCGAAGCTGGAACTCGAGATTCGCGGAATGCCGATGCCGAAGACCATTGCCATGATCGCGACCACGGCAATGATTTCGATGAGCGTAAAGCCCGCGTGTCGTCGGGCCCGCTCTCGTGTACCGCGATTTCGCAACGACACTCCCTCCTGCCGGTAGACGATGAACGATCACGGCCGAGCTCAACCCGAGTTAGGCCTCGGACGAACTCTCCCAGTTCTGGATGTCGTCGTTCCCCTCGACGCCGTCCGGGCCGAGGGACCAGAGGTCGAAGGTGTAGGGATTGTGCTCGCCGGGGATCCGGTATTGGATCGGCGTGTCCCAGGGGTCCATCAGGACGTCCGGCTTGATGTAGCCGGCGGGGTTGTAGTCGCGCGGGACCGGCGCCGCGGTCGGTTTATTGACCAGGGCATCGAGTCCCTGATCGTTATTCGGGAAGCGCTTGTTGTCGAGCTTATAGAACTGGAGCGCCTGGTCGATCCGGCTGATCTGAGCCTTTGCATTGTTGACCCGGGCCTTGTCGATCTGGCCGGTGATGCCGATCGCCAGCGTTGCCATGAGCATGCCCATGATGACGACGACCGCCATGATTTCGATCAAGGTGAAGCCTGCCTGGCGGGACGAGGCATTGCGGTTTTCTTGGGTGATTGTCTGAGTGGTGGGCATCGGTTTTCTCCGGGCGGCGCTGCGAAGGCTCGCTGCCGCCGGGTGGGTTCTGATTGGGCGAATGAGTGACGCGGGCCGCTTCCGGCCAGTCGCTGGTAGCTTAGAGGATTCTGGGCGCTTGTTGGTTCTCTCACTCTTCTTACGGGAGATCTGCGGGCGGATTGCGGGGTTAGCCCACGTTTTCTGTGAGCTGGAGCATCGGCATGAGGACGGCCATGATGATGATCCCGACCACACCGACCATCAGCAGGATCAGGACCGGCTCGAGCAGCGATGTGAGGCGTGAGACGCTCGTCTCGACCTGTTCTTCGTAGGTGTCTGCGACCTTGATCAGCATCCCCTCGAGATCGCCCGAGCGCTCGCCGACTTCGACCATGGTCGTGACGAGGGGCGGGAATTGGCCGCTGGTCTTGAGGGGCGTGGCCAGAGCGGCACCCTCGAGGATGGCCTCTCGGGCAGCGTCCGCGGCTTCTTCAAAGACGGAGTTGTTCGCCACGTGGCGCGCGATATTCAGCGCCTGGACGATGTTGACGGAGCTGGCAAGGAGCGACCCAAGGGTTCGCGTAAAGCGCGCGATGGCGAGGAAGCGGATCACTCGACCGACGACGGGGAACCCGAGCCAGAAACGATCGAGGGTCGAGCGACCGGTCTTGCTCTTGGCGACGGCTCGATACGCGAAGCCGATGCCGATGAAGAGGAGGATGACGAGCCACCAGTAGCCGCGGAGGAAATCCGAGGTTGCGATGACCATGACGGTGTACCAGGGGAGTTCGAGGTCCTGGGCGAGCAGGAGCTCGGTGATTTGAGGGAGGACAAAGGTCACCATGACGCCGACGACCACGACAGCGAAGAGCAACATAAAGAGGGGATAGGTGAGGATCGAGACGACACGGCTGTTCAAGCGGACCTGGTCTTCGAGGTAGTCGGCGACGCGGTCGAGCACGGCTTCGAGCGCGCCCGAAGCTTCACCTGCGCGGACCATCGACACATAGAGGTTGTCGAATTTTCCCGTCGAGATGAGGGCGTCGGCGAGGGAGGAGCCCTCATTCACCTTGTCGCGGACCTGGGCGAAGACGTTCTTGAGGCCGCGATGTTCCGTTTGTTGGACCAGAGCGGAGAGCGCCTCCACGAGGGGGACACCTGCGGACACGAGGGTGGAGAGCTGACGCGTCGCCATCGCACGTTCCAGCGGCGGGATGCGCTGGGGGAGGTTGAACTCCATGTTGAGGCCGGTCTTGGCCTCGGCGCCTGCTTTATCGGTGGTGGGATTGCCGGAGCTCTCGGTGATCTCGGTCAGGAAAACGCCGGCAGAGCGCATTTGGGCGCGCGCCGCACGGGCGCTCTCTGCGCTCAGGCTGCCCTTGGCGGGCTTGCCCGCCTGATTGACGCCTTTGTAGGAATAGACCGGCACGATGGGACTCCGTCTTGGATGCGGCCCGGATCGGGCGTTCGAGCGCCGTACGCTGCTCAGACCTGAGCGGCGGTGCCTTCTTCTTCGGTTGCCCGAATGACTTCCGCGACGGAGGTCACGCCAGACAGGACCTTGCGTGCGCCATCGGCGCGGAGCGTGCCCATACCCTTGCGCGTCGCGGCGGCCTTGATCGTCTTTGAGTCGACGTTCTGGCTGACGAGTCCACGAATTTCATCGTCGATCGTCATCAACTCGAAGATGCCGAGTCGCCCGCGATAGCCGGTATGACTGCAGGCGGGGCAGCCCGTTCCGCGATAGAGCGTGACGGGTCGACCCGGTGGCTTGATGCCGATCTCGCGGAGTTCGTCATCCGTTGTCGTGTAGGCCTCTTTACACTCGGCGCATAACACGCGAACGAGGCGCTGAGCCAGAACCGCGACGAGGGAGGAACCGACCAGGAAGGGCTCGACGCCCATGTCAACGAGTCGGGTTAGAGCACTCGCGGCGTCGTTCGTATGCAGGGTCGAGAGCACGAGGTGGCCCGTGAGCGACGCCTGAATTGCGATTTCCGCGGTCTCAACGTCACGAATCTCGCCCACGAGCACGACGTTCGGATCCTGACGAAGGACGGCGCGCAAGCCCGTCGCGAAAGACAGGTCGATCTTCGGATTGACCTCGATTTGCCCAACGCCCGCCTGGGTAATTTCAACCGGGTCCTCGATCGTGATGATGTTCTTCTCGGGACCGTTGATCGTCGCGAGTGCTGCGTGGAGCGTGGTCGTCTTTCCGGAACCCGTCGGGCCGGTCACGAGGAAGATGCCGTTCGGTCGCCGCACGATTCGGTCGAGGGCCGTGAGCTGGGTCTCGTTGAAGCCGATCTTACTGAGGTCGAGGAGTTCCTGGGTGTCGGGGAGGAGGCGCAGCACGAGTCGCTCGCCATGGGCGACGGGAACGGTCGAGAGTCGCACGTCGTAGTCGCGTCCCGCGATCTTCAGTCGGATGCGGCCGTCCTGGGGGAGGCGTTTCTCAGCGATGTCGAGATTGCCCATGATCTTGATACGCGAGGCGATTGCGGCCTGCAGCGCGCGGGGAAGCGGACGCATCGGCTCGTAGAGCACGTCATCGATCCGGAACCGCACCCGGATTTCATTCTCGAAGGGCTCGATATGAATATCGCTCGCCCGCTCCTTGACCGCGTGCTGCATCATCGAGTTCACGAGCCGAATGATCGGCGCATCATCCGTCGACTCGAGCAGGTCCTGCGGTTCGTGAGACAGATCGCGCGCGAGTGCGTCGAGGTCGTCCTCCGCTTCTTCTGCGAGCTGGTCCGTCGAGGTGATGCCGCGGTCGTAGGCGAGGTTGATCGCGTTCAGGATGATGGGCTCGCGTGCGAGCACGACCTCGATCTCGGCCCCCTCAAAGAGGAGATGCAAGTCATCGAGGGGCGCGACATCGAGCGGGTCTGCGACCGCCACACGAAGCACGCCTTCGGAAGCCCAGGCCAGGGGCAGGACCCGATGCTGTTTGGCGAAGCCGATCGGAACCCGGGCGAGCAGCGTCTCATCGACTTCATCGGAATCAATCGCGGCGACGACGGCGAGGCCCTGTTGGTGACCGAGGGCATGAAGGACTTCGTCTGCGTTGAGAAAGCCTTCTTCGATCAGGACGTCGGCCAGGCGTTCGTGGCTCTCGACCTGGCGAACCCGGGCCTGTTCAAGCTGCTCCGGCGTGAGTCGAGTCTCCCGCACCAGGATCTCTCCCAGTTCAAGGCTCTCGCCAGCGCTGCGGGCTTCTGCGCTCACTGGACGTCGTCTCGCTCAGTGCTTCGCAAGACGGTCACCGAGGACTGATAGCCGTAGGCCGCGTCGAGCGTCTGCGCAGCGCGGTCCGCTTCCCAGAGATCATCGAAGGGGCCGACGCTGATCGTGAAGACGAGGCGGCCATCGGCGTCGCTGGTCTCGAGGGTGCCGTCGTAACCGGCATCCACGAGCGTGGTCAGCGTCTCGGTGGCTTCCCGTTCGTCGACGAACGTGGCGACCTGCACGGCATAACGTTGTGCCTGAGCCGCCGCCTGGCGTTCCGCTTGTGCCTCGCGATCGGCGCGGTCCTCGGCTTGTCGGCGCTCGAGTTCCTGCATGCGCTCGACCGGGTAGCGGAGGCTATGTCGATTGAGTTCCTCGGCGACAGCGAAATCCTTACCGGCCTGCGGACGTTCCCATTCGTTCAACTCGTCGAAGTCGTCGTTGTTGCCGAGATATTCTTCGAACTCGAGTCGCTTGCGGATCGTTTCTCGTTCGAGGTCTTCCGCGTTTCGAATGATGTGGGGCGTCAAGAAGATCAGCAGGTTGGTCTTGGTGAGCCGCTCCGTTTTGGTCTTGAAGAACCAGCCTAGGAAGGGGATGTCTCGCAGGTACGGTACGCCGCCCTCGGTGTCCGTATAGGTCTCATCGATTAGGCCGCCGATCGCGACGGTCTCGCCGTCGTTCACCACGACGGTGTTCTCGATCTTTCGATTGCTGAGTGCGACGCCCACGTCTTCGGCGGCGCCGAGTCCATCGATTTGCGCGACTTCCGTGATCTCCTGGAAGATGTTCAAGCGAAGCGTGTTGCCTTCGCTGATCTGGGGCGTGACGCGCAGGGTGACACCGACGTCCTGGCGTTCGACGTTGACCGCCTGCGAGAGATTGTCGCCGCCGGTCGCCGCTTCGGTTCGGCCGGTCACGATCGGAATATTGTCGCCGATGATGATCTCGGCTTCCTCGTT
>Ga0316208_1001777_pt1 | contig 19248 bp, 13 predicted proteins | sample 3monopyrite_MG_FD_204944 | JGI IMG/M metagenome (GOLD analysis project Ga0316208, IMG submission 204944) | Microbial mat bacterial communities from mineral coupon in-situ incubated in ocean water Damariscotta River, Maine, United States -... | ecosystem: Environmental > Aquatic > Marine >...
CGCAGCGACGCAAAGAAGAAAAAGAAGAAGAAAAATAATCAGGAAAGTTGGTCTTGGTAAAGACTTTATATTTATCAAAAAGAGTCTGTGTGAAATCCTTTGCGTCTCCGCGTCTTTGCGTGATTCATTTTTTCTTTTTTTAGAAAATCAGGAAACGAGCCAGATGCCTCCTTCTGCTCCACTTCTTCTGAGTAACCAGATAAACAGAGTGCTTTTGCCGGTATTCTGTTCGGGTAAATTAAAAAGAGAGTCAACAACATTTTCACCAGCCCAGCCCGATGGGCTGGGCTGGGCAAACGATCTGGGCTTTGCCCCTGTTTTTCCAGTCACTTTTGATTCAAAGACATTCCCCAAAATGTGGGTAACGACAAGGAGGTTAGCCCAGTTCGCCAGAAATGCAATATTCCTTACATGCCATGCACGAAGATGTCGAGATAAATGACGAGCATCATCAAGCCAAGTACGAATAACATGCCCACGTAGGTCGCTGCGATCAGCACTTTTTCGCTCGGCTTTCTCCCGGTGATTCCTTCCCAGATGAGAAAGACCATATGTCCGCCATCGAGTACCGGGATCGGCAGGAAGTTCAAGACAGCCAGGTTGATGCTTAAAAAACCAAGGAACAACGAAAAGTCGGCCAGGCCTTTTTGCGAAACCCGATAGGCGACTTTAGCAATCCCAATCGGACCGTGCAGTTCTTTCACCGACAAATTCTGTGTGATCAAATTGCGCAGTGTCAGGTAAATATCCGCCATGCTGTTTTTCGTATGGTTAATTCCCATTGAAAATGCTTCGCCGACAGATTCTGCTTTCTGTTCAACAAAAAGCGGGTTCGTCCGGAAGCCCCGAATCGGTAAATACCAGTTGGTCGAACGATGTGGCTCGAGGGTAACAACACGCGGCTTGGCTTGGTCGTCGGAATTTTTAATCGTCAGTTTGACATGCCTGCGATTGGCAACTTGCATTATCCAGAAAGCATGAGCCCAGTTCCGGTTCTTTTCGTCCAGCTCAATACTGACCTCTTCATTAGCCTTGGCGATCAGAGCTGGTTCTGCTTTTTCGGAAAGAAGCAATTCGATCTTTTCAATCTGGTCTCCTGCCTTCAGTTTCCCTTGTGCCTGCGAACCTTCTTCCACTTTAAGAACAGTCGGGATAATATGAAAAGCGATCCCGATCGAGGGTACTGAAAGGGGCGTGTTGGGCATCGAAGGACGCTCGACCCAACCGGGGCGATCAATCGGGGTAACTGTCAAATTATACTCTTTTGCCCCAGAGCCGGATTCCTCACGAGTGACCACAATTTTTACCGATTGCCCATGACGATCAGCAAAAAATTCGGGTAAAGTCAGCGGGTTGATATCTTTTCCGACATCGAGACCGACTTCGTTTTCTTCGATACGAACAATTTTATCTCCCGGTTTCAGTCCTGCCTTTTCAGCGGGAGAGCCTTTCTGAATCGCTTCGATTTGTCCGATATCCATCCATAAGCCAAGCGTACGGAATGTTTGAGGCGGAACTTTTATCTCTACCTTTTCGCTCTCATTTTTCCCTTTGCTTCGTTCAACAACAAACGTCAATTCTTCTGTACGAAGCCGCGCTAGTCTGTTTTGCAAATCGGAAAAGCCAGTCAATTCGTGTCCGTTGATGGAAATGATTTTGTCATTCGGTTCCAACGGCGGAGTTGCTTTTTCCATTGAAGTACCAACACCAATGACGGTGCCTGCTTCGAACTCTTCTTTACCGGGTAATTGCAAACCATTGATTGGCCCCACTCCGATCTCTCGGCGGGTACCGTTCATGGTGGGGTAAACATTCAAATTGAAAGCTGTTTTTCCATCGTCACGGACTCCCTCAAATTCGAGAGACTCTGTTGAAGACAGAACGGTCGCGATAATCACATCCTTAAACGAGTTCACTTTCCTGCCATCAATTTTCTGGATCGTGTCTCCCTCTTGAAGTCCCGCTTTCCAGGCGGCTTTGCCAACAACGATTGTCCCCAATTTCGAAGGAGAGGCTTCAATCCCCATTTTGAACGCAAAGGCAAAAAAGACTAAGCCGGTGATGACGTTCATAATCACCCCCGCAGAAATAATCGCCATTCGTTGAGGGACATTTTTTGCAATGTAGGAACGCGGATCTTCTTCGATTTCCGCATCGACCATCTGGCCAGGATCGGCATCGTCCTGACCAAGCATCTTCACATACCCACCAAACGGAATTAACGAAAGGGCGTACTCGGTCTCTCCCCATTTCCAGGAAAAAAGAATCGGGCCGAACCCGATGCTGAATCGCTCGACATAAACGTTACACCATTTGGCGACCGCGAAGTGTCCGAGTTCGTGAAAGAAAATGACGAAGCCCAGGCCTAACGCGACGATCAGAATATTTTGAATACTGCTCAGGCTGATTGCCAGCACAAAAACAGCGGTTAAGGTTTCCACAGATTAGTCTCCTTGCGGGCCCATTTGTCCTGGGCCATTAATTCCTCGATGGTTGGTTTCCGTATAAAATTGTGCCGATCCAGTAACTCTCGGCACAGACGCGCGATATCATAGAACGAAAGCTCTCTGCGAAGAAACCGCGAAACGGCAACTTCATTGCAAGCATTCAAAACTGCTCCGGTTGTCCCCCCCTGTGAAGCTACGTCAAAACCGAGCTTCAATGCGGGAAATCTTTCGAAATCGGGAGGAGAAAAATCGAGCGAGAACTTTTTTTTGAAGTCTGCCTTCGCCGCAACTGCTTTCCACCTAAGAGGATACGACAGCGCGTACTGAATGGGCAGTCGCATATCTGGCGGAGACATTTGTGCAATCACCGAGCCATCAATGAATTCGACCATCGAATGCACAAACGATTGTTGATGAATGACCACTTCGATCTGATCGGATTGTAAGTTGAACAACCAACGCGCTTCAATGATCTCCAACGCCTTATTCATCATTGTTGCAGAATCGATCGTGATTTTTTGGCCCATTTCCCAAGTCGGATGTTGCAACGCCTCTTCGGGAGTCACCACTGTAATTTCTTTTCGTGACTTCTCGCGAAACGGGCCGCCGCTGGATGTCAAAATAATTTTGGAAACTTCCTGCGCGCTCCCCGCCTGCATCGCCTGGAAAATCGCGCTATGTTCGCTATCGACAGGCAGTAGTTCTGCTCCGGTTTGCTTAGCGCGCTCGACAATAATCGGGCCTGCAACAACGAGTGTTTCTTTATTGGCAATCGCGAGTCGCTTGCCGGTGTCAACAGCCGCGTAGGAACTTGCCAGTCCAGCCGCTCCGACAATCGCTGCGATAACGGTATCGATATCATCTGCTCGGGCGATTTGCGTTATTGCCTCTGCCCCAAATTGCAATTCCGTTTCTTGAGGGAACTGTGCAGTATCAACTTCATCACGAAGACTTTCTTCTGCCAAAATTGCAACACGTGGCGAGAACTCTCTGCATATTTCCGCCAACTTACGCCAGTCTCGATTTGCAGAAACAGCAACCACTTCCAAACGATCCCGATGCGCGCGAACAACATCCAGAGAGCTGGTCCCGATTGATCCGGTTGCACCAAGAATGGCTAGTTTATTCATCGTGAGAAGGGCTTATTATCTTTATTTGTAAAAAAACAGTTTGTAGAGTCTGCAATAGCGGACCATTGCATGAAATGCAACAGTAATTATTCGGACAGGGCAGACCACCACTGAAGTAGTCCCTTTTCAGGCCTTAAATTTGGGGTTCTGTTTTCGTGGTCCGTACTCCGTTGTCGCACTATTTCGATTTACCAACCCCAACTCTAAGGGTTGAAGATACAGTAGTCATGACGTCATGAAAGAGCCGTTCAGTTCAAAAGTCGGTTCTCTTGTTATTAAATGGAGAGGATGGTCCCTCATCTTTCAATTAACCCGGATAAAACGGAACCAAACAGCGGCAAAGCACCCGGCCTGCTTTCTGAGAAAAAAAAAGACAATTCACGCCAAGACGCGGCGACGCAAAGAAAAGGAAAAAAAGCACAGATACGGTGACTCAAAATTAATTCGCGAAAATTCACGTTTATTCGCGGTTCGCCACCTTCCCATCAAGCAAATCTGTTGACGCAGTCGTGATCGGCTTGCCGTTAAACGAATGATGGTCTTTTCTTTCGTATTTTTCGTTTCTTTCATGGTTCTTTAAGCTCTTGTCAATGAAATGCTGCGCAAAACTGGCAGGATATTTTGAAGAATCGTAGGTTAGGCTTTCCAGCCTGACATCATGACGCACATACTTTTCGAGAAAAAAAGGTCCGTTCGCTGGTAGATCAAAAGGTGAGCTTCATGGAAACCACATTTGTCAGGCTGGAAAGCCTAACCTACTTTTCCCTAACGCCTACTACCTACTACCTAACGCCTATCTCCCTGTTTGGTTCCGGCTTCTCCGGGTTAGGTTACTCTTTGCGTAGCGGGCGGTAATCGGGGTGGCCTTTGGAGGTGTACAGCCTGCGAGCTTTGCTGCGCCCACCTTTCCAGATGTCGTATTGTGGATCGGCATATTTATTGAAAAACTGATTCAGTTTTTCCTGCATCTGTTTTTGAACTTCTGCATATTGCGCCTGCCCGAATAAATTGACTCGTTCGTACGGATCGTTTTTCATATCGTAAAATTCACTCGGTCCGGCAGGATCACGGCGTTCCACATATTTCCAATTTTCCGTTCGCGCAGATCGGCAACCTTCCATTTCGTAGAACATCGCGGTTTCCCAATCAATTTGTTTGCCTCGTAAAACATCTGCGTAACTGCGACCGGGAGAAACCGGTTTCATCGGGATGCGGTTTTCCAGACCGAGATAATCAAGCAGGCTTGGCATAAAATCGTAATTCGAAACCATCTGATTGCTGGACCCTGGTTTGATACCAGCCGGGTGCCTGAAAATGAGCGGGACGTGCATCATCATATCGTGAGCCGAGTACGGCCGGGTATGATCCCCCATGCCGAAAAAGCCATTCTGTCCGCCCATCCAACCTTGATCCCCCGTGAAAATGACAATCGTATTTTCATCGAGTCCATTTTTCTTGAGCGTTTCCATCACCGTCCCGACACCATCATCAACACCGCTTACTTCGGCTGCGACTCGTCGAATACTGACAATATTATTGTGATACGCCTTGTTATTGTATTGCCAGGGATGAATGTGGTCTCTGGGAAAGGAGGGAATGAATTTATCGGAATAGTATTCCGCATGACGATTTTGTGCTTCGCGTAACAACAGCGGACTCAAACAGTACGGGCCGTTGTAAGAAAGAAATAGAAAGAAAGGTTTCTCGCCAGATTTATTTTGTTCGATAAAATTGACCGCGTGGTCTGTCCATAAGTCTGTCATATATTTCGGTGTTTTCTGAACCTTCCCATCAAGAATGACCGGGTCTTCATAAAAATTAGACGTGCTGCCGCGCACCATTGTTGCCCAGTACGAAAAACCATCTTGCGGCGTCATGTTGGCTCCCAGGTGCCATTTACCACTCAAGCCGCAAACGTAACCTTCGGAATGTAAGATGCCGGGGAGTGTTTCAAATTCCTTCAGTGCATAATACGCCTCTGGCCCGATCATATATTTGCCATCGAGGAAAGAATGCAGACCGTGCTGCGAAGGGATCAGCCCTGTCAGAAAAGTGGCACGTGTCGGGGAGCAAACCGGGTTGCTGCTCATCGAACGCTTGAACAACATCCCCTCTTTGGCGAGCTTGTCGATGTGCGGCGTGCGGATATCTTTATTGCCGTAACAGCCGAGCGTCCATGCACCATGATTATCGGTCAGAATGAAAACAACATTCGGCTTTTTTGCAGAGGCACTTTTTGCCAGCAGGCTTGTTTGGGCGATCAACAAAAAGAGTGGGACTAACAGACAAAGAGAAATACGTAAACGGTTCATGTTGTTTTCCATCATCATCCAGAAGCATGTGAGTTGTCGCGTGCAGGCAACAAGAATATCTACCCCATAAATCCAGATAACAATCCAAATCCAATCAGCAGGATCAGAATGATGGCGATCACCAAAAGGATTCCGCCACTGAAGCGGTGCATCTCTTCCCCTGTTGGCGTTAAACGCATTTCTTCAACGAGGTCAGGTTCTGGATCGATCCCTTCCACGTGAAGCGGGTCTTGTTCGAGGTTAAACTTAACACTCGGATGCTTCCCCGGAGTCACTTCATGCTTATGTTCGCCCTCTGGAATATTGTCACCGAAATGCTCATTCGATCCGGGATACGATCCCCCCAGTTTATCACTCATCTTGGCCCCTCTTCTGATCGCGTTACTGTTATAGAAAATAAGGATTCCTGATAAATCCAAACGCTTTCATTCGACCTGTTTAGATTACAGGATTGACGAACAATAAAAAAGGGGAGAAGCTGTTCCCGTATCGTTTTAGTTCCATTGACCAGCTAAATTCCCGCAAAAACAAGCATCGCTGAATAATTATCGCTTGCCCGATGCTTACTACTTCTTTCGCCGTGGACGCAACGGGTAAACATGGGCGTGTTGGGCCCAACGGTCCCAGCGGTCTGCCAGCTCTTTTGCAAGTTCTGGTTTCTCGTCAATGAGATTGCGCATTTCCGTGCGGTCGGTTTTCATCTGATACAATTCCCATGGCTGCTTGAATTTTGAAACCAGTTTCCAGTTCCCGACCCGTACCGCGCGGTTTCCTTCGTGTTCCCAGAAAATCGCTTCCCGCTTTAACGGCTGAGCATTAAACGCAGGCCGCAAACTGAGACCTTCCAGCCCAGGAACTTTCTTTCCTGCGACTTTGCTGGGATATTTTGCCCCAGCGAAATCAACACAACTAGCCATGATATCGATCAGATGACTCGGCTGTTGTTCGAGTTCTCCTTTTCGTTTAATGAATGCAGGCCAGTGAGCAATCAACGGCGTCGAGATGCCTCCTTCGTGAACCCAATGTTTGTATTCACGAAACGGCGTATTCGAAACATTCGCCCAGGCCTTGCCGTAAGCAATAAAAGTATCAGCAGTGCCGGGCATAATTTCCGGACCCATCACCACGGGAAAACCATCCCGTGTTTGCCTGGGAATCATATCCCGCTGTAGCGCTGTCGCGAGCATCGGTTCAAGAGTTGCCTGCTGCGGTCGTTTTTTGAGTTTGCCTCGCGGTTTACGCCCCAACGGTTCTGCACACCCGCCGTTATCCTGCATGAACAGAATCAGCGTGTTATCCAGTTCGCCACTTTGTTGGAGAGAATCGATAATCCGTCCGATTCCCTGATCCATGTTATCAATCATCGCCGCGTAAACTTCCATGCAGCGCAGTTCCCATTCACGATGTTTTACGTTCTTCCAATTGCCAGCTTGTGGCGAAAGTTCCCATGTGGAATCGATCAGGCCCAGTTTCACCAAACGCTGAAGCCGTTCTTTTCGCAGCATTTTGTACCCGGCATCAAAACGACCACGATATTTTTTGATATCTTTTTCCAACGCGTGCATCGGCCAGTGTGCAGCCGTGTAAGCAACATACAGAAAGAAAGGATCCTGATTCCGCTTCGAGGCATGATGTTCCTGAATGAACTTCGCCGCGTGATCGCTGATCGCATCCGTATAATAATATTGCTTTGGCTGATACTGCGAATCGGCGAACGGCGAGATCGGCGTATTATCCCGCGTGAGAGAATTCGGATCGAAAAAACTTCCCGCCCCATGGAGCGTGCCGTAATATCGATCAAAACCACGTTGCAACGGCCAGTTCTTTTTCGGACCATCCGGGCTGGTCGCCTGGGTGACGTGCCATTTGCCTGTCATGAATGTTGCATAACCAGCCGTTCGCAATACTTCTGCAATCGTTAACGAATACTGATTCAACTCCCCGCGATATCCCTCGAACCCCCGGTCTTCCATCATGTGCCCCACACCTGCCTGATGTGGATACAGCCCCGTCAACAAACTGGCACGGGTCGGACAGCACCGCCCCGTATTATAGAACTGCGAAAACCGCAACCCGCCCGCTGCCAGCCGATCAAGATTCGGCGTCTCCGCTTCACCGCCATAACTACCAATATCTGAAAAGCCCATGTCATCACAAAGAATGACAACAATATTCGGACGCTGTGCACAATGTCCGACAGAGGCACAACTGAAAAATACAGGCACTCCCAAAACGAGACAAGAAATAATTTTCAAAAAAGAGAACATGAAAACTCCAAATTTGTTACTGGCGCAATGAGGTAATAAGTTTGCCTCAGTAGAACATTTCTCATCCACCATGTCGAGCAACCCCGCTGATAGGATCCCTCGCTTCGTTCTTGTCAATAAAACACTACGCAAAAGTGGCAGGATTTTTTGATGAATTGTAGGTTAGGCTTTCCAGCCTGACATCATGACGCACAAACTTTTCGAGGGAAAAGGTCCGTTCGCTGGGAAATCAAAAGGTGAGCTTCATGGAAACCACCTTTGTCAGGCCGGAAAGCCTAACCTACTTTGGCTCCGGCTGCATCGGGTCAAAAGACCCTTTCTCAAACACGCAAATCCTCCACAAGAGATTGCATAACCCGCCCGTTGTGGTATAATGTACGTATGTATATTTTCGTGTCGAATAATGGAGCGGGGTGAATGATGAATGAACAGTTTCAGTCTCTGGATTTGCTGGCGTGTTACAGTCCAAGTTGGACCGGGCGGGCGATCAGTTATGGGACCGCTTCGCTGTTGGCACCGCAGCGGTTGCGAATCGGGCCTTCGCATATTGCGGTCATCTGTCAGTATCACGGGGCGCCGGTCTGGGTGGAATCGACAACGCTCAGTCCGCATCCCTGCGTGATCCTCAGACGCCCCATCAACGGCGTACAGGCTCACTTACCCGAGATGCGAATTCAAGATTATGTTCACGAAGGAGGGCATGTCGATCTTTATCGACTTTCCCCGATTGATCGTCTTGGAAAGAAGGAATCGCATTTGCTGAGCCGAATTCTCATTCAGCATTTTATCGGCAAAGAAGTCACTTACGATATGGGCGGCGCATTACTTTCCGGAACACGATTATTCAAACGGACCCGACTGCTGCCCCGCGCAGATTTGAACGAACTGTTCTGTTCAGAACTTGTTGCAGCCGTGCTGATGAGGTTGAATCGGATGAATCGTGATAATCCAACACGATATAACCCCGCGTGCCTGTTGCGTCAACTGGTGCGTGAAGGAACCTTTCAATTTGAACGAGAATTCAGTTTAGAATCTAAAACAAGAAAGATACAAAACAGATGAAAACAAGAGATCTACTTATCGCCATATTGGCTATCACAAATGGAATCGGCATCCCTCTGCTGGCAGCAGAGCGGGACGCCGTTGTTCAATTTGATGGGTGTACCGGTTTTGTTGTAGAAGGTGATCTTCTCGTCACGGCTAAGCATTGTCAGCACCCGCAATCAGTGAAAGTGAATGTGAAAAAACAAACCGTGACCGCTCACAAGGTATTCACAACAACGAAAGAAGATGGCCCCGTTGTTTTCCGCCTTGAAGCAGGTCCGTATGAAAGTTTGAAGGTCGCAAGCGAGCCGCCCAAAGTGGGGGACGCGGTCTATTCACTCGGCTATCCGGGTGGGCATTGGGCACGCATTGAAGGGGAAATTATCGGCGGCAACGGTGTCGATTTGAATTATACCAATCACCGTGTCGCGACCGGAAACAGCGGCGGTCCGTTGCTCAATGCCCAGGGAGAAGTGATCGGCATCGCGTTGCATGTGGATGCCGATCTGGCGGTGCATCGATCCGGTTTCGCTGGTTGGAAAGTGACTCACGATGCGATTCTTCAGGCAAAAAAAGGTTCTTTGATCAGCAAGCAGCCTACTCAACAACAAAGTGTTGTCGTTGTTTTTTCAACTGAAAACTGTAGCCCCTGCAAACAACTCGAGCAGGATGTTCAAGCGGGGCATTTTGATGACTACACGTTTCGGTTTGTGAAGTGGGATCGAAAATCTAAACGATGGAGTGAGCCGGGATTGTATCAGGAATTTTGGAAGACGGCTGAGCCTGAAATGAAAAATCTGACATTCCCCACGATCTGGATCAAGGGAACGAAAAAATATCGTGTGGGATATAATAGAACAAAACGCGGCGGATTACTCGGCTGGCTTTCGACGGTATTTCGTCATTTATTTGAAGGAATTCTCGGACGTGAACAAGCCCCGCCCCTCGAACTCCCTCAAACCCCGCCACTTCCTGAACAAGAACCAGGCCCAGATACAGAAGAACTTTCGAAAAACGATTCTGCCGTTCAACAATTACTTAAAAATCTGAAAACATTACGAGAAGAAGCGTTGCAGACAAAAGCAGATCTGGAGACGTTCAAGCAATCGGGCGTGATTGGAAAAATCAAAACGATCGCGTTATTGAAATCGGACAAAAAGAAAACGCTGGAACAGGTTTCGAAAGTGAAACGCGATGTCGAAGCAATTCGCAATGATTTCCGCGAGCAACCGATGCAATTTCTATGGGGATTGTTCGGCTTGCTTTCCGGCTTGGCACAAAAAAGATTTCTCGAATAACCAAAGGAAATTTCAATGACAACAATTGCAGGTATTTTGGCAACGCTGGCTGTTTCGCATCTGGGAGGTTCTGCCTTGGGGGGATTGCTGGCTCGCCTGGGTTTTTTCGGGTTTGGCCCCAAAATAAAAATCGCCCCGCATGTATTAAAAGTCGGCAAGGCGTTACGAACCGCGTTCAATAAACAGCCAACCACACAAAACAGAACCGAACTACAACGCTGGCTCAAAGAAAACGATCCACAAAACGAATTGAACCTGGGCGACGGAATTAATAATCTTTCCTGATGGCGTGATCGATCTCTACCCGGCAAGCAATTGTTTTTCCTGGGAGTGTAGTTGGGGGAGCCAGGTTGGTTCGATCCCTTGTTGCTTGAACAGAGTTGCGAGGTGATTGTGGCAAGTGAAGAAAAGGATCTGTTTGTTTTTTGCGAATTCGATCAGCGTTTTCACTGCCGCTTCGGTGCGGACTTGATCGAAGTTGACACAGATATCATCCAGGACAATCGGCAGTTCAATTCCCTGCTGGGCAAACAGGTCGATCAGAGCCATGCGGACTGCCAGGAAGAGTTGTTCGCGGGTGCCATCGCTGAGTTCAGAAATCTGGCGGACCGAGCCATCTTTTTCATGAATAAGAAGTTCCTGCGAACCGAACGGCGTGCGAACCTGTTCGTAACGTCCGCAAGTTAATTGAAGCAGATAATGGGAAGCTCGCGCGAGTGTTTCCGGTTGGTAATCTCGTTCGAGTTGTTCGGTCATTTCTGAAAACGCAGAGCTCGCCAGTCGAGAGGATTGCCAATCGCGCAATGTAAGATGAGCACGATCAAGCAGACGAGCCTGACGGGTTTTCAGGTCGGCCAACGTGGTGTCACTTTCAATCGCTGCTCGCGATTGTCTGATGCGACCAAGCTGCTGATGCGACTGTTCGAGGTCACTTTCCAGCTCTTCAATTTCCAGGCCGATCAAATCGATTCGCTCTTGCGTTTGTTGCGGTTGGAATTGCAATAAATCTTCTTCGACAATCGCCAATTCCGGCTCTTCCCGGGCCAGCGTGGCGAGTTGATCGTTCAGGTCATCAATTTGCGTGTGCAGGTTTTTTAATTGATGAAGCTGCTGGGCGTTGGAGTGGAATTGTTCTCTTGTTTCTGCATGCCCCTGTTTCAAAAGAGCTTGCAGGTTCAACTTTTCGAGTCGTAATTCTTTGTGAACTGCTTCGAGATCTTCTTTGAGATCGTTGTATTCCTTTTTGCGTTTCAGGTAAGAATCTTTCACTCGCTCGTACTCATTCAGCAATGTTTCCCAGTAAGAAAGAGTTTGTGTGAGTGTGCGATGTTGCTGATCTTTCAATTGCATTCGTCGAGAAATTTGCCCCATCTGTTCTTTGAACAGCGACAGAATTTCTGAATGGCGTTGCACATCTTCTTTCGAGGCGTTCCATTTGGCGAGTGTTTGTTTCAGGTCGCCAGCGCGCTGCCAATCTTCGAATGCTTCGGTGGTGCGGATGGTTTCTTTTAAGCGGAGTGTTTTCAAAAGATCGCACCAGGTTTGCCGGGCGGCACTGGCTTCGCGCTGGTAGTCGCCCAGTTTCCCGCGATGTGCTGAGAGTTTTTTTCTTGTCCGTTTAATTCTCTGTTCATCACGGGCCAACTGTTCCAGCTCCGTCAATTTTTGTGTCGCCTGTCGAATCAGTTCGGCTTCTGTTTGGTTTTTGCGATTATTTTGCAGGTCTGCAGGGAGCAATTTTCGACTGGAAGAAACGCCGGTGATTAACGCAATCTGGTTACGTGTTTTTTCAAGTTCGAACTGGCATTGATCGATTTCTTCATTCAATTTGTATTGTAATTCGGTATCGTTTTGCTCGTAATGCAACCGCATCGCCCAGGCGAGACCGGTTCCCATGATGCCGGTTAGTACGTAGATGGCACCGACGAGCCAACCAGTTTGGATTCCCTTAAATAACCCTGCGACGACAAAGAAACCGCCAGCCATGAAGAAGAGGGTGAGCATCAACGAAGCCCACCACGGCAGTTCGGCACCATCCTGCAGTTTGATCAACTGAGACTGCGCACTGCGAATTCGTTGATCGTATTCGGATTCCTGTATGCGGAGTTTGGTCAACTTTTCGAGATCGCGAAGCCGTTGATTTGCCTTCTGGACGGCTTGATCAATCGAGGTGATATTCTGTTTCTTGAATTGTTCCTGAAGTTCCAGTTGCCGATTATGATTCCCGTCAGCCAGTTTTTGATACCGCCTGCGATAGCGAGCCCGGCGTCTGAGTGAATTCTGATAATCGCGTGCTGCGGTGACTAATTTTAGATGCGCCTGGGGCGAAGTATCAATTTGGTCGAGCTTATCCAGTGACCAGCCGGGGCTGGCGGATTGAAGTTTTTCATCCAGTTCGGCGCGAAGCATGGAAGCATCTGCGGTGACATCAGCCAGATGCCGTTCAGCCGTTTCGACCATCGATTTCAAATCGATCAATGCTCGGATGCCGCTGGCATGCTCCCGCAATTCGTAGCTTTTGCGTTCTACCTGTAACTGTTGCTTAACCGTGCTTTGTTGATCAAGTAGCGATTCTTCCTTGCGGCTTAGTTTGGCAATTTTCTGTTCGAGTGTTTCGAGTTGGCGCAAGCCATCAGCCGGGAAGCTGGTGAGTCCGTTGAGGCGATCAAATTGAGTCGTTAATTCGCGGTGACGTTTCCACGGTTTCCAGACACGGCTTAGATAACGATAGTTTCCCTGCTCACGGCGTAACTGTTGGAGTCGGTGTTTCCGCTCGGCTTGTTTTTTCTCCAGCGATTTTTGTTCTTCGAGGCTTCGTTCATATTGCGTGAGCACATTATCGGCGCGGCCCAGGGCCTGGGTGAGAGAATTGTAGTGCCCGGAAAGATCGAACAATTTTCCCTGATCGTGTTTTTCATCAACCAGATGACCTGCAACTTGGCGCGTTTGATCATCTGCAGCAAGCAGTTGCTGACCGACGGCTCCGAGGGACGTGCCGTAAATGTATTCGCTGATTTGCTCTGATTGCAGCGTGCCTAGTTCCCGCAGTTCTTTCAAGCCGAGTGTGTAAATGGTGCGGTAAACATCGGCATCGACATTTTGCAGGATTTTTTCTTCAAACTTTTCTGGTGTCAGCACATGATTTTTGTGTGAAACGAGAAATGACTGACGACCATTTTCTTCGATTCGGCGGGTCAGTTCGTAATGCTCGCCACGATGTTTTACTCGCAATGTGCCGCCCCAACCAGTTGTTCGGTCACTCCCTTGAGAGGTGATCAAGCCGGCTGCCGGGTATCCGTACAGAACGCCGCGGATAAAGCGGAGTAATGTCGATTTACCGGCTTCGTTTGGCCCGTGAATCAGGCTGATTCCTTTTTTGCGAACCGGCAACAGTAAATCGTTCCAACTGCCGAATTGTTCAATTAAAATATCCGTAATTTTCATCGACCGCTCCCTGGTCTTGCCCTGATAGTAACTAAATGTTTTTTTTCTGTTGGGAATCTCTATTAATCCAAAAGGAGCACAGACTTTCCTGTCTGTCTCGTTTGAGGATGCTCCATTTTAGGCAGACAAGAATGTCTACCCTCCGTACAAGAGGAGGTTTTTGAATTAAGAGAGGTTCCCTGTTACAAGTTGTGTTTTTTTGTTGGGTGCCACGGCTCTGTGAGCCGTGCGAATGAGATTCGTACTACCCTGCTTCAATGTTGGTTTGGTTGCTGGGTCATGACCCAGCCTAATTATTGTTGTCTCTATGAACCGTAGGATGGCGTGCTTGCACCCATCAAATGTGGCCTCCATTTTCGTGAATCCTGCGTTGCGTCATAACTGCCCCAACTCTTTTCTGTTATGGAAAGTAATCCGGCACGCGAAGATGGGTGCAAGCACACCATCCTACGAAAAACGAACACAGATGTGACAATTATTGTTTGGTCAATGTTTAACCGGCCTCTTTTAATTTTTCCTGTAATGCGAGCAGCCCGAGTTCGGCAGCGCGATTACAAAGTTCGTTGTTGGTAAGTTGCGACATAATTTTATTAACGGGAAGCGATTGACTTACCCGTTTCTTAATGATGGCTTCGTTTTGCTTCTTTGTGTTTTGGAGATTTTGATCTCCCAGAAATTGCAGGAACTGTTCAGCCAGATGTTTTTCGTGGAGATCGCGGCTCTCTATTTTTAGACCTGTCAACTGCGGGATTAAAGCAACATCGTGAAGAATGGAAATATCTTCGAGTGGTTGCAGCGGAGAAAAAAATTCCTGTAATTGCAGAGAGGAAAACTGCATCACCTGGGGATGCGGTCCGCGAACTTCCCACGAGAGATGCAGGATTTTTGCGGGGGAATAAGAGTGAGCGGCGAGCAGGCCCAGTAGTTTTTGTTCGGCCTGTTCGAGCAATTCATTCAGTTTCATTTCGCGGGAAATAGTCAGTTCAATCTGTTCTCGTACAACGATGGAAGTTGGCACGGGAGTCAGTTCGATTTCTCCTTGAGAATCAATTTCAATTAACGTGGCAGAACAAGGGCCTGTTATTTCATTGGTTAGTGCCTGGATGGCACCGGGTGAATGGTAGAGTCTGTTTTGATGTCGAATGGTTCGGCATCGTTGTGATTGTCCGGAGATGACAAGCTGATATTTTTCCTCTTCTGAATTATCCCCGGCATCCTTTTGGGGAAGATGCCCGATCGATTGAGCCGTCAAGCCGATGTAAGTGGTTGGTGCGTTTGATTGAGCAGTGGATTGAGCAGTGGATTGACGGGGAGGCTGGTCAGAAATCAGTTCACAGCAAACCGTTCCGAAGCGAGTTTTTTGGGAATCTGTTGCTCCTTTTTTTGATGAATGAGCAGAATCTGCTTCCAGCCGAACGCGCTGTTGCTTGCCGGTGCTGCAAAGGACGCTCAGGCCTGCGGGCAGGCAATTGATTTTTTGTAACTGTTCGACTTCTTTCAGGTTTGTCGGAGTCCAAGAGACGGCGATCCCTTCTTCGAGAGCGGCTTCAATCCCATCGCGAAACATTGTACAAGCGCGCAAAGTGGGAGTATTCTCACAGAGAGAACCGGTCAGAAGCAGCAAATCGACTGCATGATCCAAAGCCGATTCGATCAGCAATTCGAACGCATTTAATGTGGCATCGCGGATAATTTCGTGCTGGTCATCTTCTGCAGTTGAAAGATCTCGAAGTTGGCTGTCGAGGTGCAAATGCCCTGTTGCAAGCAAACGCCACGAGTGGCTATGCATATCGGAGTCCTTTCCTGATGCACTCAAACGCCTTCTCAGGCATTGCGTAATGATACGCTGAAGTATTTTAAGTGAATGGTCCGCAAAGCCTCTCCCCGCGAAACCTTCCTATTCTTTATTCCTGCGAGAGATTCAACAAACAACGGTTCTGTCCCGTCCCGTAAGACGACCGTTTTCGCATCAAAATCCCTCTGGGCAGGCAACTGTAGCAGTTTTATCAAAATTCGCAAAGCCCACTTTGTAGAATTTGCATTGAGTGAATAGGCGTTAGGTAGTAGGGATGAGGCGTTAGGAAAACCGGGTCGCCGCATTTTGTTGATAGGAACTCAAACAGATTCAACTACTGTTGCACTGGCGCGACCGGTGCGAGAGATGCTTAGTTTCAGAAAATGTTTGCGATCTATTTTCAGTGGTTCTTTGCGAACGATGTTCAACTCGCATTCTGGATCGGGAGTTTCGTAGTTAAGCGTGTGAGGAACCAACCCCTGTTTCATTGCCAGCAGGGAAGCAGCCAGTTCGAGAGAGCCTGATCCAGCCCCGCAGTTGCCGAAGTAGGGCTTGATCGCTGTGACCGGAACTGTGCTGGCTAAAGAACCGAACACTTCATGAATGGCAGCGGCTTCTGCAACATCTAAATCTTTGGCTCCACAACCATGCGCGTTAATGTGACCAATTTGTTCTGGATTTACCTGGGCATGCTTCAACGCCATCTTGATTGCATTGACAATCGCCTGGCGAGGGTTGCCTCCTTCACGTGGTGTTCGTACACAAGAACTGCCAACGCTGAGGATCCAGCCGAAGATATTCGCTTCTCGCGTTTTCGCTAACTCTTCCCGTTCGAGAATCATGGCACAAGCCCCCTCGCCAACAACTTCGCCTCGTCTATTTTTATCAAACGGCTTGAGAGTTTCTTCGGGGGCAAGTCCGGCTGGGTCAGCTAGTTCATGCAGAGAGGTGTAATTGATCGATTTGATAATATGTAATCGCGTTCCGGTTGTCCCGGCGATCATTGCATCGGCCTGGCCTCTACGAATAATCCGTAACGATTCCCCAATCGTCATGTTGCCTGTTGTTTCTTCCAGAGTGAGCGAGTTACTCGGTCCGCGGGCATCAGCGTGAATACTGATATGGCAGGAGGGCATGTTGGGCAAATACTTCAACAACCATAACGGTTCCATCTGAGCAATGCCCTTGTCTCCCCAAATGGTATCGGTTGGCATTCCCTGTTCATTTCGAGATTCGAAAGTTGCCTTGGCGATGACGTCGGGAGGGCTCAGCATTAAGTCGGCACCAAATTCAACACCAAGCCGAGAACGCTGCTCTTCATTTAACTCTAACCCGGAATGTTCCATCGCGATGTTTGCAGAAGCAACCCCAAGCTGGATATCCCTGCACATCACTTTAATGCTTTTGCGTTGCGGTCTGAGGTACTTTTTCTTAATGGTGGAATCGTTAAAATCTCTGCACTGACCCCCGATATGACCGGGAGGCGCGTCGCCGGGGAATAGATCGATTGGGCCAATCCCTGAGTTCCCCTGCAAGATGTTTTCCAGGAATGTGTCTGCACCAATACCGCAGGCTGAAATCATTCCTAAACCAGTAATCGCGATTCGTTCTGTCATCGTTTTGCTTGTAGGTTACTGTCTGTATATGAATATGGGATTCTGACCGGTCAGCGATCTGACCTCTTACTACGCGTTCCAGCTAACGGAATTGTGGGACGATTTTCAAGACATCCCGCCTGTTTTTTGCGGGAATTCCCTAAGTCACGGCAATTTCTCTGCTTTTTCGGGAGATATCGCCTTTGATCTTACTGCAAAGAGGCGTTCAGGGATAGATGACCTGATTTTCAGATTGGTGTGTCTGTTGAAGGGAATCTCTATTAAATCAAAAACTTACGAGGTGGAGGGTAGACATTCTTGTCTGCCTTAAATGCTTCAATGGAGCATACTCCAACGAAACAGACACCGAATGCCTGTACTCCTTTTTGAATTAAACTGGGTAGCCCATCCGCTTTGAGCGGTTGGGTTGCATAGCAACAAGAGGCTCGCGCCATGTGGCTTCCTTTTACATGGGACGTTTCAATGATATTGAACGCACAGGATGCGAGCCTCTTGTGCCTGGCGGCACCCAACCACTGAAGTGGTCGGGCTACCCTCATCGTAAAATTATGGTTCCGGTTTATCCGGGTTAGATTCCGCTGAAGATATTCAAAGATAACTTGCCGATTGCAGAGCTTCTTTTTGAAAACTGCTTTGAATCCATCCGCCTCCCAGCACTCGATTATTTTCGTAACAGACAACTGCCTGACCGGGAGCGACGCCGAATTGTGGCTCATCAAATTGAATCTGGAATTGATTCTCTTCAAGAAGTTCGACTTCACACGCTGCCGGTGTTGCTTGATATCTAATTTGTGCCTGGCATCGAAATCGCGGCTGTACTTCGCTTAACCAGTTTGCACCGCTTGCCGTTAAACCTGTTCGTCCTAATTGTTCATAAGTTCCCAGTACAACCTGTTTGGTTTGTGGACGAATTTCAAGGACGAAACGTGGTTCGCCAAACGCGATCCCCAATCCTCGTCGTTGCCCGATCGTAAAATGTTCGTAACCGGGATGTTCGCCCAGCGTATTGCCTGCGGTATCGACAAACAGCCCTTCTGTTTCCTGTTTTCCCCGATATCGATTCACGAAGCCGGCGTAATCGTTATCGGGGATGAAGCAGATTTCCTGGCTGTCTTTTTTATTTGCAGTTTGTAAATTGGTTTGATTGGCCAGTTTGCGGATTTCTGTTTTTGTGTACCCACCTACCGGGAATAAAATATGTTCCAGTAATGCCGGGGCGATCCCGAACAGCACATACGATTGATCTTTGGCAGGATCAATTCCACGTTGAAGAGAATATTCATTCGGTTTTTCCGAAACAATTTGTGCATAATGCCCGGATGCGATTTTGCTGGCTCCGACTTGCTGGGCGAACTCCCAGAGTTTGCCGAACTTCAACCAGTTGTTGCATTGCACACAGGGATTGGGCGTTCTGCCTGCCAGGTATTCATCGGCAAAATAATCTTTGATGCGACCAAAGGCACCTTCAAAATTCAGGGCATGAAACGGGATATCCAATTCATCCGCCACCTTGCGTGCATCGGCTGCATCGGAAGCACTACAACAACCTTGCTTGTGCGCTTTCACATTGATCACGGGAAGCGCGTTCGGGTCATCAAGCTGACACGTTTCATCGGTTGCGCCGGAACGCATAAACAAGCCGATAATTTCGTACCCTTGTTCACGAAGCAGGTACGCAGCCGCAGAGCTGTCTACTCCGCCACTCATTGCTAATACAACTCGTTCGGTCATGGTTTTTATGCTGAAAAATTAATAGAAACCCTAATTGTCGCTTCGTAGGATGGCGTGCTTGCACCCATCTTCGCGTGCCGAGTTATGTTCAATTAAAAGAGGTGTCGAATCTATTATCATCCGCCAATAGAATCAGCGGCATGCGATTGATGAAGTGGAAACCA
>Ga0316208_1001778_pt1 | contig 19248 bp, 28 predicted proteins | sample 3monopyrite_MG_FD_204944 | JGI IMG/M metagenome (GOLD analysis project Ga0316208, IMG submission 204944) | Microbial mat bacterial communities from mineral coupon in-situ incubated in ocean water Damariscotta River, Maine, United States -... | ecosystem: Environmental > Aquatic > Marine >...
TGGAATATCTGTTGACCCAAAATCAATACCAAGCTGACTTAGTAAAGTCGTTAATTGTCCTCTATGATGTGTTTGATGATGGAAAATATGATGAACCAATAACCAATATGGTACGGATCTTTGTTTGCTATCAACATTGCTTGTATAAGTATGAATTTCATTTAGTTTGTTCTCACTAAGTGATTTAACCCAAATATTTATTTCACTATCAACAATAAGCCGCTCTCGCTTCAGATCTTCCCAGTTTGACAATAATGGTTTATTTATATCTCGTGGAACATATGTGTTATCTCGTAAGCGCTCTAACCATGCTTTGTCGCCATAAAGTATATGATCTAGAGTTCTATGAATTGAACCGAAAAAAGCACCCATGTCTTCATTGCGCACATCATCACTTAATGAATCACATATATTGAAAATATTTTCATTCATCCATGAATTATATTGAGATAACATTTCAAATTGTTTTTCAATACCCATTCCCTACAACCTCGTTTTATTTTTATACATAAAGTTTCATATCAGGGTTTGCGTCAGCGTGGATGTTATTATATGTAATGAACCACGAAATCAAACGAACTTTATTTTTTCAATTCACTATTTTAATATCAGGGAAATTATTTATTATATCCTCATATGTTTTATATTTTTTCAGTGCTTCAATTATTACATCCAATGGTTCATGATATATTTCTGGTAAATTGTATTCATCTTCTTGTAACTCAAATGCTAACTCTTCTATTGGTGGATTAAAGTGTGCATTTAATCCTACTTTGTTCCCTCTCGCATCTATTTTGTACCAACCAAAGTCTTTTAAATAAATTGCATTTAATCCGTGCAGGCAATAAATATCATCTTTGTATTCTGAACAGCTTAATCTTTGATAACAAAATCCAGTCGGGATATCATTGATTCTTAGTAAAGCAGCCAAAAGATGACTTTTTGCATAACACCATCCTGTTTTATGTTTCAGTACATCACTTGCTTTGTAATATGTAATGTTATCTTTAAAGTCTCCTGTATGACGAATTTCATCTCTAACATATTCAAAGCAATTCTTTGCAGTTTCAACATCAGTTGAGCAGTTTGACGACAATGTTTCTGCTAATATTTTAATGGATGGATTTTCATAATCTATGATATATGTTTTTTCCAAATATTTTTTCACTTTGTATCAACTCCTTTTACGCATAACGCTTTGAATTGTCCGGTACAGCTATTTGTTATACTTTTTACAAATACCTAAAGCAATATTATACAAGGTATTTATCTGCGTAACGTTTTCATTCGGTCTATAATAAATACCAATATTCCTTAAAATATTAATTTCTTTGATTCTGATAAACTTTACATTATAGGGTGTTTTTCTCACAGGCATGATAGATACACCCAGATCAACGGAAACTAATGATAGAATTGTTTCATCATTTTCAGCGCTACATATGCTCTGAAGATCTAAATTATGTTTATTAATTAGTCCGTGAACATCATCCCAAGATTCACATCGCAATCTTTCAATAAAATTGTAGTTGCGTAATTGCGATATCTCGATGCTTTCAAATTTAGCAAGTGGATTTTTCGTAGATACAACTAGCGTAAGAGGTTCTTCAAAAAGTAATTCAAATTTTGCATTAATATCTAATTTACTTGAAAATAAAAAATCAATTTTTTGAGTGATAAGTAGTTGACTTAGAGACTCAGGACTACCAACAGTGATTTCAATAAATACAGTTGGCTCCGCACTTTTATATGCTTTAATGATGTCCGCAATGTGATCCATTGATATAGTATTGATGACACCAATATTTATTTTTTTAAAATTTCCCTTTAGAGTCGATTTGATATATTCAAGCTGGTTGTATGCTTCTCGAGCTTTACTATGAAACAACTCACCTTCAGTCGTTAGCGTTATCGACCGACTGCCTCGATAAAATAATTTCACTCCAAGTGATTCTTCCAGTTTTTTAATGCCCGCTGAGAGCATGGGTTGGCTTACATGCGCCTGTTCTGATGCCGCGAGAAAAGTGCCCGTGTCTATGGCCGCTAGGAAGTATTTAATTTGTTGTAAATTCATATAGCTATATTCTATATTACGTATAGTTAATATCAACTATTACTATACCGTACTTTTACCTAGAATCTCTACTTAATTCATTAGGAGAAATACATGTTTAAAAATAAAACGATCATTATAACGGGAGCATCTTCAGGTATGGGGAAGGCAATGGCTAGCGCATTTCTTAAAGAAGGTGCAAATATTGTGGTGAATGCACGAAATGAAGAGCGTCTTGAGGAAATATTACATCAGAATGTTGAACACAAATCACGCATTAAAATGGTAGCAGGTGATATTGGTTTAAAATCAACGAGTGAAGCTCTAGCTTCAACAGCGCTTGACGCTTTTGGCGCTATTGATGTGTTAATAAATAATGCAGGAGTCTTTGTTCCTAAGCCTTTTCTGGATGCTACGGAAGAAGATTTGGATATGTATTTTTCAACGGCTGTTAAAGGGTCATATTTTGCATCACAAGCTGTAATACCTTCAATGGTAGAAAAGAGTAATGGCTGCATCATTAATATTGGTTCAATGTGGGTTGAGCATCCACTTGCTGCAACACCCTGTTCAGCATCTCAGGTCGCTAAAGGCGGAGTCCATACTTTAACAAGACACCTTGCTATTGAGTTTGCTTCTAATAATATTCGAGTGAATACAATTGCGCCCGCAGTTATTGATACACCGTTGTATGATAATTTAATGGATGCTGATCAGTTAGCAAGTTTGGCTGCGTTACATCCGTTAAATAAACTAGGAACATTGCAAGATATTACATCATGGGCGCTTCATTTAGCGGGTGATGGTGGTCGATTTGCAACAGGCCAAACATTTTTTGTTGATGGTGGTATTACTGCTGGGGCCCATCAGTAAAAATATATAATGCCTATTTTAAATATAAGAAAACAGCTTTTAGCATTAGATAAAACACTCCCGCAGCCTCCACAGGCTGTGGGAAACTACAAGCCATTTATTATTGTTGGTAATATGGGTTTTATTTCAGGTCAGCTACCAATAAAAGACGGGCGCATTATTTATAAAGGAAAGTTAGGTAATGAATTAAGCATTGAAGAAGGTCAACAGGCAGCAGAATTATGCGCCTTAAATATATTGAGTCAAATTGTCGAATTAGAAAAAGAGTATGACTTTAAAAAATTAATTAGGATTGATGGCTGTATCAATTCAGCTTCAACCTTTGCACAGCATGCAAAGGTTTTAGATGCAGCATCTGACCTTTTTAGCTCTGTTCTACTAAAGCAAGCTGGCCACACAAGAAGTGTGATCGGCTGTTCAAGTCTCCCCTTAAATGCTGCGATTGAAATTATTTCTACCGTTGAAGTCGAGTAGTTTTTATTAAGCATAATAGTCATTTAGACAGGTTCTATCTTTTTCCTTATTAGGAAAATTCTACATACTTGATTACTTAACGACCAAGTTTGCGTAACCTACTTCACTTTTTCGAAGTTAAGGTAACACTCCGAAATGTTAAGTCTAGAGTATTGATATTTAATTTTAATATTATTCATCAATCACTTAACTTAGGAATATAATTATCAATAACAAGGCTAAAGTTGACAGTTGAACTTTTTAAGGGGAGGCAAACGTATAAATAACTCGTTCCAATCATAATATGCGTTAAGTCGTCAACATAATATATGAACCAATCAAAATGAGAGAGCCTCCTGCTGCTTTATTGATTAATTTAATCGCCTGAGCATTATGAATAAATAAATCACTTCTACTCCCAATATAGACATAAAACAATTTAGCACCACCCAATGCTACTATTGTGATTGTAATGATAATGCCAGTATCAATAATGGCAATTGTTGATAAATCAAATATCGCAGAAAAAAAACCTAGGTAAAATAAAATCGCTTTTTGATCCGCTAGAGTAATCAACAGACCAGCAAAGAAACTGGAATAAAGAGATGATGCCTCTGATTTTTCAAATTCAAGAGATGTGCGATCATTTTGCCAATACATTGTTCCCAACCAAATGAGATATGCGCCGCCCACGAAAACAACAAGTTCAAATAATCCCTCATATGTTGTTGCTAGTATCGACAAACCATATATAGCAACAATGATAAATATAATGTCTCCCAAGACAATACCAAGACTAGTATAAAAGCCGTGAGCTAAACCAGATGTCGCCGTTCTTGATAATACAGTTAATGAACTTATGCTTGGAGTTAGCCCTCCAATTAACATAATACTAGCAAATAGTATAAAATTATCTAACGTCATTTTATATCTCTCTTTCCATAGTAATATTACATCTTGAATAAATGGGATGAACACCTTCAGAAACGGTTTTAAAACCATTTTTTCTGTATAGCGAAATAGCATTACTTAATTTTGTATTGCTCATTAAGTTTACTTTTTTAATCCCATTATTTTTTAATACAGCAAGCACTGCTTTTATCAATGTGTCTCCATGCCCTTTCTTTCGATAACGTTCATCAACAGCCAGACGCGCTAATTCATAATTTCCATAGTCTTGATTAAATAATGCACAGACTCCAATAACCGTATCACTTTCCAACAACGACAAAATATAGCCACCATTTTCTACAACGCTATCTGGATTTTTTGCAAGCGCTATATCACCAGGTTCTAAAGTGAAGTATTCTGTTATCCATAACTCATTTAAGACAATAAAGTCTTTATAGTGGGATTTATTGTTAATGTGTAATGTTGTCATTGTAGATTCACATTAATTATGGATGATTTGCAATTTGGTGGAGCCCCGTTTTACTTTCGATATCAAACATTAAATTCATATTTTCAATACCTACCTGTGCACCGCCTTTACCTAGATTATCAAGAACACTAAGTACCACAATACGATTTCTTTTTTCATCAACATCTATACCAATAAAACAATTGTTAGTTCCTGATACCGTACTCACCCATGGATAGGGTTTATATTGCCAAGGAGCATCTTGATCTTTAGTTGTATCAAAAATCCTAACAAAGGGATGGTCTTGATAATAATCTTGATAAAGGTCAATGACTATTTCTCTTGAAATGTCATTATGATTAAAGGCATGACAAATATTTAAAATGCCTCGTGTAATGGGAACGTAAACTGGCGTAAAATGCACTTGTACAGCATCGTCAACTAATTTGGATAACTCTTGCTCCATTTCATAACTATGACGATGATCAACAACATTATATGGCACCAAATTATTACCAATTTCAGGATGATGGGCAGCACGTGATAGTTCTGCCCCCATACCCGCGCTACCTGATAAACCATTTACGACGAGTGAGCTCGTTTCAACCAATTGTTCTTTAATGAGTGGTGATAAACCAAGAATCGCTGCCGAAGAGAAGCATCCTGGATTTGCTATCAATCTCGCTTGTTTTATCTCGTCTAAATACAGTTCAGACATACCATAGATAGCTTCTTCCGCGAGCGGCCATTGGTTATGTTTTTGTTCATAGATGGACTCCCATAACGATTGTGATTTAAAGCGAAAGGCTGCACCCAAATCAATAACGCGACATCCCAACTCTAATAGTACAGGTGCCATCGCTAATGATGCAGAGATAGGTAATGCCATAAAAACGACATCACATTTGGAAATATCATCAGGATGAATAAGTTTAATGCCAGAACCATATAAGTTTGGGTGATAATCTTCTATTTTTCCTTTTTTACGGCTTGTTGCCCAGACTATTTCAACCTTAGGATGATTCAGTAACACACGAATGACTTCTCCACCCATATACCCTGTTCCACCAAGTACTCCTACTTTAATCATGATGCTTCCCTGTTATTAGAATCAAAATTCACTTCAGATTTTATTTTCTCTTTAAAAAAATTATGCAGCATATTAAATGTCGAACCTGGACATGAAGGAAGTTTTCGTCCATCTATCTCAGATACAGGAACCAACTCCATAGCAGTTCCTGTTAAAAAACATTCATCCGCCGTATAAAGGTCATAAGGTGATAATATTGTCTCGCCACAAGAAAAACCGTGCTCTTCAGAAATCTCAAAAATAATATCGCGCGTGACCCCTTCTAATGCACCATCAGAAATAGCTGGGGTAAGTATTTTATTATTTATAATAATAAATATATTGTCCGTTGAACCTTCTGTAACATGACCTTGTGCATTTAACAAAATCGCCTCATCCACACCCGCATGGTTTGCCTCCATACGTGCAAGGATGTGATTAAGGTAATTAAGAGATTTAACACGTGGATCTAATCCATCTGGAGATAAACGTCGTGTCGATGCAATAATAAGTTTTGCGCCTTTATGTTGAACATCCTCACTAACAAAACTGAGCTGATCTGCAATAATAAATGCGGTGGGTTTAATGCATTGAGCAGGATTAATACCTAAAGGGCCTTTTCCTCGCGTAATAACCAGACGTAAGTATCCCTCAGGTTTTTTAAATTCCCGAATAACATCACAAACTGCAACTTTTAGCTCAGACTTTGAATATGGTATATCTAAACCAATAGCTAATGCTGAATGATAGAGACGCTGCAAATGCTTTTGTAAACGAAATGCTTGATGATTATAAAAACGTATACCTTCAAACACGCCATCTCCATATAACAATCCATGATCAAAGACAGACACTGTTGCCTGCTCTTCATTTACTATTGAACCGTTTAGCCAACATACCGACACGTTATATTCTCCTAATTATTTATGTTTCAACAATATATAAAAACTGGCATACATAACAGATACAGGCTATGATTAAAATAACCAGCACAGATAGAGAGTCAAATGAAATCAATAGGCGACAATTACTTATATCAACAACTTGCAAATGACCTGACAAACGCCATTCAAAAAGGTGTATACGGAGTTGATGAGCGATTACCATCACTACGTTATATTAGTGAGCAATATGACGTAAGCATGTCAACTGCAATACAGGCTTATCAACAACTAGAAGTTGATGGTCTGATTTGGTCACGACCCAAATCAGGTTATTTTGTAAGCCCATGGATAAATGATAAGCTGGAAGAACCCTCTATTTCTCAACCCAAGACAAGCCCAACAGATGTAAGTGTTGGTCATCTAGCTATGTCATTAATTAATGAATCTCGCCAACCAGGTTTAATTAAACTCGGTGCCGCAGTACCTGAACCAGATTTATTACCTCTAGCAAGTTTATCTCGAACATTAGCGGGCATTGCACGACGTAAAATTACCGCACCAGCAAGTTATGAAAACGCACAAGGCAATATTGATTTAAGAAAACAAATTGTTCGTCTTATGCATGAATCTGGTGTTCGATGTACAGTGGATGACATCATTATCACAAATGGTTGTCTTGAAGCATTAGGCTTGGCATTGCGTGTTGTTGCAAAAAGTGGAGACACTATAGCAATTGAGTCACCGACCTACTTTGGAATATTGCAAGTTATAGAATCGCTAGGAATGAAGGCGCTTGAGATATCGACTCATGCAAGTACAGGTATTGACCCTAATGCATTGAAAAAAGCGATCAGTAAACGGAAAATTGCTGCTTGCATATTAATGCCCACATTCAGCAATCCTTTGGGCTCCACTATGTCAGAAGAAAACAAACAACAAGTCGTTAAGCTATTGTATAAACATAATATTCCACTAATCGAAGATGATGTTTATGGTGCACTAAGTTATGAACCACGCAGACCTAAAGCAGCAAAAGCCTATGACAATAATGGAAATGTACTTTATTGTTCATCATTTTCTAAAACTATATCGCCTGGCTTACGTATCGGCTGGATACTCGCAGGCCAATATCAAGAGCAAACTTTATATCAAAAATTTCTTGATAATATAAGTACATCGATACACCCTCAACTCACCCTTGCAGAGTTTTTATCTAAAGGTGGTTATCGTCGATGTGTAAGGCATTCCGCATACATTTATCGTCAACGAATGGATCAACTACGACGTTGGGTTTCCGATGCTTTTCCACAAGGAACTCGAATTACTAATCCAAACGGAGGTTTTTTACTCTGGATAGAATTGCCAAAAAAGTATGATGCTTTAGTACTTTACCGCAAAGCAATGTCTAAAAAAATTGCAATAACTCCTGGCATTCTCTTTTCTGCTCAAGATCAATATAAAAATCATATTAGACTGAGTTGTGGTGCTATAGATGGTGAAAAAGCACGAAAAACAATTAATACATTAGCCAAGTTGCTATAAAATATATTTCAATAGTTAATTTTCAATTTTTAACTGCCGCATATAAAGAAATAACGGTAACCCAAGAGAAACTCCAACTGAAAGAGTAGCAACAATAGGTATCCAAAGATTATTTAAATGCATTTTTCTACCTTCAAAATAAATAAATACAAATAACACTAATGCTGAAACGATTACATCTAGCCCAAAAAAACTTCCAATTCGAGTAGAAAATAATTCTTGAATAAATAAATGTACATTAAGCCCATGCTCAACTACCCACGGAACAAATTGTGATAATGGGAGTAATGTTCCTAATATGCATAAAAGTATGTAAATGTTTTTTTTACTCATTTTTTTCCTTTGAGAACATGATGTCTTGCGTAACCAAACTTAAAAGTTCAGGTTACGAAATCGTTATGTTTAATTATCTTGGATTATCTCTATCAAATCAGTATCACCAAAGTCTAATCCAAATTGGGAGAGCAATACAGACGCCTGCCCTCTGTGATGTACCTGATGAAAAAACAAATGATTAATAAGACTAAAATACGGTTTTTTAAATTCTTTACCGGCCATATTTTTGTAAGTAATGATTTTATTTAAATCGTCTTCGGATAATTCGTATATCCAGCTACAAATTATAGAATCGATTTTCTCTCTTTCTGATTTAAGTATACTAAAGTCAGAAAACATAAAACTATCAAGTGATTTTGGACTCGATAAACTCGCAATATATGCCAAAACTTGATTGTTTGGCAAACTGGAAGAAAACCGTTTTAACCAAATAATATCTCCAACCAAAATATGATTTAATGTTCCCAATACTGATTTGAAAAATGCTTTTTTATCCTCATTCAACTCTGAAATAGACAAATTAGAAGCAGCTTCAAATATTCGTTGATTCATCAACTTGTTGTAGTCACAAAATAAACGAAATTGATTTACCATCATTAAATAAAATACTCTCTATTAAACATAACATCGTACATAATCTAACCGCTGTACTAGGTCAAAATTAATGCGTCTTGTTAAGCCTTATATTTCCTAAGCCACTCAATAACCCGAACCGCATTTTCATTTGGTGGAAATACTGGATAAAACACTTTTACAATAATACCACTCTTAATAATCAGAGATAGGCGCTTAATCATCATTTTGTCTTTATATTCAAACGTAGGAAGCTTAAGTAAATCCGTCAACTCAAAACTAGAATCGTTTAGCAATTCGAAAGGTAAGTGAAGCCGCTCAATGGTTTCCTTTTGTTCTTTTATATCTTGTGAGCTTGCACCGAATATATTAGTTACACCAAGATCTTGTAATTCAGACAAGTGATCTCTAAAACTACAAGATTGTGGAGTACATCCTCTCGCTCCTGGAATATCATTCCAGCCAATCATTGGTGCTGAATTAGGGCTTCCCATCATGGGGTAAAAGTAAATGACTGTCATTCCTTTATAATGAGCCAAGTTAACTTCTTTTTTACTTGTATTTTGAATGTTTAACTCAGGAAATTTCATTCCTTCTAGGTGATCGCATGCACCATCATCTTTTGGTACAAGGAGATTATCTGGTAATGTAAGTAGGTCTTTCATGTTTTCGGTGATTTCTGTTTAATTTTCATATTTGCCACTAAATCGAGCAAGGTAATAACGTTATAGCTCAGTTGAGAGAAAAAGTGAGGCGGCGATTGGAGCGCCACTTTTGCGAAGCGGCTAGAGTTCTCATGAAAGTGTTGTAATACCATAAATAAGTACATTAAAATTTAAAAAATGAGACATTAACGATGATTATTATATATTTTACTCATTGATTACACAAAACCCATTACCAAAAGGGTCTGCGCAATATGCAATAGAGCCCCAGTCACCACTATCCCCTCCCTCATGTAAGCCTCCGAACTTCACTATTTTTGACACAACTTCATCGACATTATCACAGAGAAAATCCAAGTGAATAGGCGTCCAATGACGTTCATAATCACGGACAACATGGCCTGATACGAGAGGATTTGTTCCAGCTTCTTTTTCTTGCAGGTATATATCGGAGTTTTCTACAGAAAGAACAACCATATCAGAACCTTGGTCACGAACTTTCTTGCAGCCAAGTGCTTCAATATAAAAAGTCTCTGCTCTTTTCAAATTTGAGACATCAATGCTTACTGAAATTTTTATCATAATATGTATTTCCTTTACGTTTATTTTATTTTTAGTTTTTTTATTTTGGAGCTAACCCCATATCATCCAACTTTATTAATATTTCAGTTTTTCGAGTCCTAGATACTTCTTGCCAATGTATCCCTTCTTGAGCACCTATAATTGCATAAATTGAATTTAGGCCTGTGCCTTTTACTTTTTTCTTTAGTTCTTTGTATAAATCATAAGGATCGGTAGCCATGAACTTTTCAACTGAGTTTATATTAACTTTGGCTAGGATTTCTTCGCTTTTTGGGCCAAACCCTTTTAAATCTCTGAGTCTCATGACAGTGCTATTAATGTTTCCAGCTTTTTATAATAATATAATGCGAAAACCCTTCGCCTGATTTTGCATCCATTACCATTAGCTTAAAATATTCGTTACATTTAACACAGGTACTTACTTTCTCTCCAGCTGTAACAGCATCAGTTTTTGTTTCCCAATAAATTACATCAGCATATTCATTGTCATTTTTCTTGATAAGCTCTCGCTTTATAAAGCCTTTTTGTTTAATGAGAAAATCACTGTTTACACTATTTGCTGCTGCAATTAATTGTTCATCAGTGACGCCCGATGATTTTATAAAAGGAGCCCACTCTACTGCTGTTTCTTCAGCGTTTATATTCATAGCCATACCTACTAATGTTAAAAAAATGATAGTTAAAGTTAATTTATTTATATTCATGATATTCCTGAATTTATTGCATGACTTTAATTTTTTAAACCTAACGTCGAACATAGTCAGATTACTATAACGCTGATGCATCCTTGTTAGGTTTATCAAACTCAGTAATTATTCTTATTTAATACGTGTCCAAAAACTTATGTTGACTGACTCGGATTCAATAAACTCAAGGTATTTTAATGCGAATTCGTTTTCCATCCATTTACCACAAATTTCCTCAGCCTTTTCCTGTGAAGTAGCAAAGGCTAAATCCACGTATAGTCCATCTTTTCCTTTTAAGATTGCATGACCTAGAAAACCATCCTCACTGGACAAGAATTGCTGCTCCATGTCTGATGAACATTTAATCATATCTTCCTCAGAAGCATTATCTTTAAGTAAGAAGGTACAGAACTCAATACCTACAAATGAACTGATATTTGGAATGTCTTTCAATGAATTTTTCACATAAATCCCTATTTATTAATTATCTAGGGTTAATCATATAAGTGTATTACTGACAACGTACTGTCAGTACAAATCAGCATTCATCAAAAGATTTAAGATATGTATCTAAATTTATACTCTTGGTAGTAATGAAGTTTTTGTGCTCTACTTTTATAGTATTGAATCTATCCAGTCTGAAGTCTCGATATGACTGCCTTAAGGTGCACCAGCTAGCAACCGTCCATTTATTACCCCAGTAAAACAACCCGAGTGGATAGATAACTCGAGAAGTAAGCTCATGTTTTAATGAATTGTAGTTTACAGATACTTCATTACAGTTTTTAATTGCATTATAAAGTAGTTCCCAGGTTTCTCTATCTTTAGTGTTTTTTGAAAATGTAGGTGCATAGATAGTTTTTGAATGCTCTTGTATTAATTTATCCGGTAAGACTGCCTCAATTTTTGTTGCTAGTGTTCGAGCGGATTCGGAAAGCTCATCACCCGTTGAATTTTCAACTAACTTAACGCCCAAAATGAGTGCATCAAGTTCTTTCTCGGTTAAGTTCAACGGTGGAAGCTCAAACTTATCATGTAAACGATAACCTACCTTAGTTGTTCCATAAACAGGGATTCCACTAACAGATAAATCATCAATATATCTATAAACTGAGCGAGTTGAAATTTCCATTTCTTCGGCAATTTGAGAAGCTGTAATGGGTTGTTTGGCTCGAATAATATTTGTTAATTGAAATAACTTATCAGCTTTCCTCATGATGTTTTGGCAAGCCTAACGATAGGATTTTCGATTTTACGAATCAACTGGAGTACATTGTCATACACCTTATTCTAATGCTCCCTCTGGTATACCTTGAAAAGCAGGAATTCCCTCATAAGGTTCGTGCCAAGATGCTTTTGATTCGATATTGGCATGAGCACGGGGTTGAAAGTTTACGGGGGTATCAATTGTAGAAAGAGCAATGACAAGATACATTGATTTATCTGGAGCATAGTTCATCAAGCGAGTACCGCAGTTAGAACAAAAAGCTCTGAAGCCGTCTAAATCATTTTTATGTTCTTTTAAATTCTCTTTTCCCTTTTTAATATTTAATGTCTCACCTTTTGCAAGTGTAAGAGTTACAAACGCTGCTCCATGTGCTTTTCTACAAAAAGAACAATGACAATTAAATGTTTTTCCAGGAATAAGCTCTACTTCATATTCTATTTGACCGCATAGACAGCTACCTTGCACCATGTTTATCTCCTTTGGGTATAACGAATCAACTGAAGTGTATTGTAATGTATTTTTATTGGAAAGCCTCTGGAGAAATGGTCGTTTTCCAGTTGTTTGGCATCGTTAGCCAAGTACACATATTTTCACTTCTAAAATTATATTCTGGTTCTAATTCGTTTAAGTTATTAAAACAACCACCTGCTATGCCCGTTAATTCTGGAAAATTTTCAACTTTCCAATATAGTGTAGTGCCACAGTTAGTACAAAAATGTCTTTCTTGTTTAGCATCAGTATCGATTTTATAAATTGTAGTTTCACCATGTTTTTTAATGATTTGTATATTTTTCACATAAATAGATATACCAAATGAACTGCCTGTTCTTTTTTTACAATCATCACAATGACAGACAGAGTTAATAAGTGGTTTTCCTTGTATTTCAATGCTTGTGCTTCCGCAACAACATTTAGCTAGTGACTTCATGTGGTTTTTAATTATGTGTACTCCATTAATTCAACTGGAGCACCATTTACCTCAATAAAGGCAACAATTAAGCCTTCACTTGGAGAGTTTGGTTCTATTATTATATCTTTACCTACGAGTTCCGCTTGAATATCCTCGACTACAAATGCTACATGTGGGATTGTTTTAACTAGATCAGGATATGGAGCGTCATCCCAGTACCTTTGCCATTGAATACCATAAGGATTATTTTTATGATCAGATACTGTCATTTTCAAATGAGGTAAATCTATTTCACCCTCAAATTTTCCAGTAACAGGAATTCCTACATGATTAAACTTCATTCATTTCTCTTCATTCATTTCTCTTTATAAATTGAGTCACATAAGCGATTAACGAATGGTCTTGACTTGCTTAGGCATTTTTTGGCGGACATTCTTCATATTGAGTCACTCCTTCTGGAATAACCTCCCAAGTAGCTTTTGAACCAACAAAAATATGTTTTCCTATTTCTATTTTAGGGTTACCTTCTACGCAACCAAGGGTGACACCCATTACATTGCCTTTATTTGTACCGCAAAGAGTTGAGCCACATTTACTACAAAATTGTAAACCTGCTCCAGTCTTCGATTCATAAGTGGATAGTAAGTTTTCACCAGATAACCAAGAAAAGTCGTTAGGGTTTATGCGTGCGAATGCAGATGCCTGTGAACTAAATGCCTTTCTACACATTGAGCAATGACACGATGTTGCATCAATTAAAGCGCCATCAATTTTATATTTAATAGCGCCGCAAAAACATGAACCATTTATTGTCACTGAGATGATTTCCTTATATGCCTAACGAGAATGTAGAAAAACCCATAAATAGCTACTTTATGGAACCTAAATTGAAACTGTAAAAATATCGACTCATATATAAAAGTAGTGCTTAAATACAGTGACGTTGTAAATGCGATCCCAACAACAAAAATTATATTCGTGATCAGGATAAATACTTTTAAGCGCTTACATCGTCTCACATTTTAGTTATATGTCAACTTAGGATTTTTCTACAGCTTCAACATTTGAGTTAAAGATTTTTTTAAAAGAGAAGCGAGAGCGCCTCTTTTAAAAAATCCGTTTTGAACGACTTATAAGGTATTATTGAATACGTTTTGATAATGCTCAACTTCTGGAAATGGCTCATAAAAATGGTGAAGCAAGGCGCGCCATTCTTGATATTCTTTTGACTCTCTAAAACCAACAGTATGATCTTCTAAAGCGTTCCAGTTCACTAAAAGAATATAACGATTCTTTTTTTCTATGCATTTATTAAGCTGATGTGAAACATAACCATTCATGCTTGAAATTATTTTTTGCGCTTTTTTAAATGCCTTTTCAAATTCATGCTCTTGATTTGGCTTTACATCAAGTATTGCAACTTCCAGTATCACTTTATTTTCCTTTGCCTTATAACGTTAATATCACTGCTATGCTGTAAGCAATCCACGTGGAAATTTTTGTTAGACCTTTATCTACCGCCAACCTACGCGTTTTGCCCATTCATGTTCCATTTTTTTATGTTTTTTAATATCTGAAGGAGGCCCTCCACCTTCGCTTTTAATTTCTTCACGATGTTTTTCCAATGCTTCAGATAGTGGCTTTAAACCTAGCTTTGAACGCCTGACATTTACTAGTTTTTCATCGTCAACATTGGCTACAAGATTTCCAGCTATATCCCAATCAAATAACATGCCGTAAAGACATGGCATTCCTTGATTGAATAAAATACGATCTTCCAAGCATGCCTCCTGTAATGGAGTAGCCTCACCTTTAGCCACGGCCTCTTTTAATTCAACAAGAAATTGTTTTTGTATCTCAGGTTTACTAATTGAGTTTTGAGCAATAACTATTGCTGCATCAGCTCCTTCCATCCCAATTAATGATCGACCAGGCCATCCGTGCTTATCAATGATTATTTTCAAATTTTCAGCATTTCTTATATGTAATGCTTCCATTTCTTTGGAATAGCCGTCATAAAGACTACCGTCTTCGAGAATTGATTTTCGCATCTCAAAATCTTCGTCTTTCATTGAAATAATTAGTGTTTGTAACTCTTGATTCATATTTAATTTTTCCTTGTCCTAACGTTGAGTTAAGCGGCGCGTTTACGCATCCGGTGGAGGCGGTTTTTTTGCCGGAACGAACTTGAGCATATTATCATGCCTTTTTCCTCTTGTTGAAACCAAAGTTAGGCTTCTCTTTGCGGATTAGCTCATCCATGAATTTTTTGAACCTCCTCTGTCTGGTTTCAGGTTTCTTTGCAGATTCCAATCCATAAGCAATTGCGTAGCGATTGGATTTGGTTAGCGTCTCATAGAACTGTTTCGCCTTTGGATTGCTATCTAGTGCTGTTAGAAAGTCCGCTGGAACTTTCCTCTCACTAGCGGTATAGGCGTTTTTCCAGCGACCGTCTTCTTTCGCTGCACGAACATGCACAAGCCCCGACTCCTTCATCCGTCCCTCAATTATCAGGCGATCGACATGTTCTGTATTCTTCTTCGACCAATTACTTCGCGCCTTTCTTGGCGTAATCCGTTGAAGGAAGGCTTGGTCATCGAGCGACTTCTTGACACCGTCAATCCACCCCCAGCACAGCGACTCAATCACGACTTCGTTCCAGTTCACGCTTGGAATCCCAGATCCCTTCTTGAACATCTTGATCAAAAGTTCGCTTTCGATGGCATGGTTCGCTTGCAGCCACTTACTCAGCTCTTTTGGTGACTTAAAGGTCATCGTTTTAGGCGTATCGGGTGTAGGCATGAAATCAGATTCTCTTGGCATAACCGCTTAGTTAAGTTGCGTAGCAAAAAACGCGCGGGTTTGTGGAGTCAACTAGAACGTCTTGTTATGTTTTTACACTACTAGGTGCCTCTCTAAGTAAAAACTCTGTTATTAAATTAACACCCAAAGCAATACTTGCACCCGGAAATACATATGCCCATACTTGAATATTAAGATTTAAATTTTTTGCGTATTCATAATCTGGCTTAGGTGTGTCAGGATTGAGAAATGGTTTAACTATTTCAGAGAAATCGATTCCTATTGCTACCACTAATGCACCTAGTGAGATCAAGAGCAAACCAAACATAGGAATTCCATAATATTTTGGTTTTGTGTTTTTATAAAAATACATTAATAAAATTGCAGGCAATATACCCATTAAAATAAAAGTAAAGTGAATTAATATTTCAGTTTTCCCCATGTGTGACCTCTTTAAACATAACATCTGATTATATGGAATTTATTCCACATATCATTGTGATTAATTTTTAACATTTTTATACTATATCAGATACTTACATCACAACTCACCTATTATTGAAATCATGAAAGGCGGAATTAATTCCATATATCATTCCTGATTAAATAATATGGTTCAATTAACCACTATTATTTCAATAGCTTAATAAGACAAAGATAGAGTTAGCTAAATAAAAGCGAGAGCCAGCAGATCAATATCACATTTATTGTCTTAATTGTTTCTTATTAGACTTGCCGGTAGTTCACTAAAAAACCATTTTGCCCATATATAAGGTTCCAATCCAACTTGAAAACCATGTACCCAACGATTAAAAATTAATTGCTGGCCATATTGAGGATTTGCGGGATAAGGTTGATATAAGCGTTCAAATTCTAAATTAATAATTCCTTTCCAGATTATTTCACAGCGGTCTGAGGTATAAACAGTAAGTTCATCACCATTCTCTAGTCCATACATACCATCATATCCTTGATTTTCAATATATACAGACCAAATAATACCTTCGGTTCCCGTTTCATAGAAAGCTTTCAGATGCGCGCCTATATCATTTATTAATATCATGTAAATTTCTCATGGAGTGAGGATGTATATGTGAAAGATCATTCAATACAAACCGGTGTTATTAACAGAAAAGAAATATCGACTCGTCGGAATTTTTTCTACTTCCCTCACCCACTAATATGTAAAAAGAGTTTGACGTTTCACAAATGCAATCTTCTGTGAAATTAACTATTGGAGAAGTACGTACCCAATCACCAATATCAAAATTTCGACTGTTTGATCGTAGAACATAATCAGCTTTTACAATGGAAAACTTATTTTGTTCCATTTCAATATCCATCAACATCCAGTTTTTTACTGCGTAAACATTTTTATTACCGTCAGCTATATCAATAGCTTTCATCCATATTTTGTCCAGATGAGATTCATCGCAACCAAAATCACACCCTTCGCCTTTGGTGAAAAATGTATCGCATAGACTCTCCAGCGTTACTTTATTATTCATTTAACATCCTCAACATTATTTCTATTCATACTTCTAAAATAAAGCTATCTAGAAAAACAGAATTGTGGGAATATGAATTTCCCATAGAGTGACTCGCCACCCTTGTAACGCCAATCTTAAGCATAAGGTATGTAACCATAATGTTTTTTAAGCGCAGCTCTAAATTCATTAATACTATTATATTTTTTAACGTATGATTTTTTTCGCTCTAAATATCTTTCATAATCACAAGAGTATGACAAACGCCCTTCATCTGGAAAATAAGGGCACGCAGCAGCAAAATTAAAGAGACCAAACAATTCTTGTTCTTCATCGGTTAAGTCACAATTTTGTATATATGATATTCCATCACGTATATAGATTTTGACATTCATCATCCACCCTGCACATAAGCGATACTTTATTAATAGATACTCCACATCATTTGCTGCTCTATGTGCATGCCCAGACAACTTGCGAGCTTGTGACTCATAGATATAATTAAATGGCTCTAAATCATGAAATAATCCCACGGCATTACCAAATTGTAGCTCACACTCTTTATTAACTGACTCATATAATCTCCTGACCCAAAATCCATCAAATTTCGGCGCATCTGTTAACAGTTCCTTACCCTTTAATTTCTTTTCCATCCTATCAACAACGAATTGTGGTTCATGCCCCTTCTCGCCCAAATATTGTTTGGTAATACCATGAAGTGATTGAGCTTCTCGACTCCAATCATCATAACCATCAGGATAACGATAAATATTGATAAGGTAAGATTCAATTATCCCATCAGCGTTATTCCATGCAATTTCAATAGGGAACGATTTTTTATCAAGTGATGATGCTTCGCAATCCAAAAATATTGGATAGTTTTCACAATTCGTAGTATTCATATTAATCTCCTACAATTAAAAGACACATAGCGACATGCTATAAAATTTTTAATTATGGGAAACATATAAAGAAAGGATGAGAACAACCTTTAACCCATAACCGCCCTCGCCAAGTTACTTAACTTGAAGCTTGGTAGAACCCAATTGCAAGGTTCATTTCTTTTCTACGGTCATGGCTGCAAAGCCGATTAAACTAATTCTAGTTCATTGGATATTAAGTTGTCAAAGGTTGACTTACTCAGAGTGTATTCTTATGTTTTATAAACAAAGAGCACCTAAAATCAAAGTAACACGAAAAATTAATGAGCTGAAAAAATGAACGCCAACTAAAAAAGATAAGTTAAATAAATAAGAACACTACATTAGAGGATAAATACTATGCACTAAAAAACTAACGGCAAATAGGTGAGGCAGAATATAAATTAATAGTTAAATTAATTCTGCCATTACCTGCCATAAATATCAACAAATAAATTTATTGTTGTTTTAAAAACAACTACAAGGTAACCCATTGCTTAAAAATATTGAGTTACCAACACACATTAAAAAGGACAGGCAATTCCAAATTCTTGATTTAATGGTTTTCATACATCTGTATGGAATAACTTCAAGAACCATGAATTCTTATCCTTAATCTTAAATTAAAAGGATGGTAAGTTATGTCATTATATAAACGTAAGAGCAGTAAAAAGAAAAAGAAAGAAAACAATTTCTATTGGATTGATATTACTTCACCAAACGGGAAAAGAATACGAGAATCCACTAAAACTAATATTTTGACAGATGCAAAAGAAGTTCACTTGAGAAGAGAAAGAGAACTTCTTTTGCATCTGTCAAAATATT
>Ga0316208_1001779_pt1 | contig 19244 bp, 17 predicted proteins | sample 3monopyrite_MG_FD_204944 | JGI IMG/M metagenome (GOLD analysis project Ga0316208, IMG submission 204944) | Microbial mat bacterial communities from mineral coupon in-situ incubated in ocean water Damariscotta River, Maine, United States -... | ecosystem: Environmental > Aquatic > Marine >...
AAACTAAACAAAACTGACATCAAAAATAATTCAAATTATAAAAATCGTCTGTTTCCGTCCAGACACTAACTAATAAAATTAAGAGATAAAGGATATGTTGGATTTTCGCCTCTGCTTGCTTTTACAGCATTTACAATAGGAAATACCACTGAGATAATACCTAAAATTAAAAAGCCTAATAGCCCTAAGCCGAATAATAAAATTAACGGTATGCAAATGATGCAATACACGATTAAACTTAGTTGAAAGTTTATGATGTTTTTACCGTGTGCATCCATTTGATACACTTTTTCTTTTTGTGTTTGCCATAGCACTAACGGTAATAATAAACTACCAAAACCAGTTACTAATGTGATTAACTGACTTAAATGTGTGATGACTAAAAGTTGTCTGTCTTGTTTCATATGTCTTTTATATTTTTATAAATAAGTCATATGCAATGCTTATAAAATAACAAGTTTTATAATAAACTTTTGTACTTAGCATTTCATGATGATTAATTATTGATTGATACTTATATGACGCATAAAATCAATAAATGTTACAGTAGGAGAAGACATATTATTTGGGGAATTATTAATTAATCTTATTGGCTTTGTTGCATAACCAATAGCGGAATATCAATTTTAAATGCAAATGTTTCGACGGCATGTCTTGTGAACAAGCGTTCTAAGAAGGAATGCTTCTTATTCATAATTACCAACATATCAATATTGTTTTTTTCAATATAATCATGAACTACATTAAACATGTCGTCTTTTGCTGTTTCTACAAATTCATGTCTGAGGTCGCTAAAATTCTTGTCAAAAAAGTCTATGTTATCATCAACATCATAAACCAAATGATTTTGATCGGCAAGATGGAATATTTGTAATGAAGATTTATTTAAGGTGATTATTTTTCTTAAAATCTTTAATTCTTCGATTTTAAAACTCTTTGAGTTTGTAGTTGCAAAAGCAATATTATCCAAGTTTTTAAACCCACATCCGTGAGGAATGGCTAAAACTGGTTTTATACAGCGTTGCATAACACGAACTGTATTACTTCCAAAAAGCACTTTCTCTAAGCCTGAAGCGCCTTTGGTTCCCATAATTATCAAATCTATATCATGATTTTTACAAACTTGATTTATGGAGTCTATAAAATTATCATAATCTACAATGGAATGAAATTGATGGTTTTTATTGTTAAACTCTTCATTAATTGTTGAGACTATATTGTTAATAGATTTTTTTGCCGCATTAATTAATGTTTTATAAATAGTTGTGGATGAATTTACAACCATCATATCATCTGTAATAAAAGAAGATGCTTTTTGTACATTTAAGATATAAAACTGGCATTTTTGATCTTTTAAAAACTCTAAAGCATAACCAATAGCGTTTATTGAATTTTTAGAAAAGTCTGTAGGTAATAGAATGTTTTTCATGACCATAAAAAATTGATTACCAAGTAAACTTATACTTATTGCATGTTAAAAACTATGATATAAATCAGTAAAAAACAGTTCTGTACAATATCAATAATAAATTATAGTAGTGTCCGATTAAAGAATCAAGACCGCTTCGCTGTTAGAACCAAGAACAAAGACTTGATTGTAACTAATTGATAAACAGTAATTTTTAAATTCATAACTTTCTAAAAAATAAAATTTTTCAGTAATCGCAAAAAGCAAGCCCCTCTTTTTTATAAGCCCTGAAAACTTAGGGTTCGCAAAGGTTTTCTTTAAGCGAACTATTTTTAGTCGGACAACAATGAATAAATTAGTATAATAATTTTAAGGATTGTATTTTCGGCACAATAAATGATTAATAGTACGTTATAACCTAAATTACTTTTATGATACGTATTTCTTTTTTGCTATTGTTTTTAGTTTCTATATCATTAAACGGACAAAACAATGCTATTGGAGTTGGAGAAAAATTGACTTACACAGCGTCTTATAACATGTCTGGTATTTTAACCGATTTGGCTGAGGTGACCATGGAAACCAGCGCCGTTAAAACATCAAAAACAACACTATTACGTTTAAAAAGTAAAGCAACTACCTACAGCAAATGGGATAGCTTTTTTAAAATTAGAGATTTGTATGAGAGTTATGTTAATCCAAAAACGTTAACACCGTATTTATATAATAGAGATATTAACGAAGGTGGTTATTATAAAAACATGAAGTATACTTTTAGCCATAAAACTAAAACGGTTAAAACGGTACAAAAGAAAAAGAGCGGTTGGGTACAAAAGAAAACAGTACCTATTGGTGCTGATACTAAAGATATTATTTCTACATTATACACCATAAGAACTTTTGATTTAAGTAATTTAAGCCCTGGCACTAGTAAAATATTTACTATTTTATTTGACAGAGAAGAAGTTAAAGCCAAAGTAACTTACTTAGGAAAAGAGACTATTTCTACAGCTTTAGGATCTAAAACATGTTATAAAATCTCATTAGGATCTGCAAGTTCAAATGCTGTAAATGGTACTTTATGGCTTACCGCAGACGAAAATAAGATTCCTGTATACGGGAAATTCAAAATACCAGTAGGTACCGGAGAGCTAAAAATAAAATCAGCTTCAGGCTTAAAACACTAAAGGCGTTTAAGATGAAACATCCATAACTGCAAATTTCAGTCACACAAAAAATTGATTATATGGATGTTACATAGCCTGCTCCGACAATTTCGGAGTGACCATTAAAAAACAATAAATTAATACACATGAAAAAATTGTTTACTATTCTAGCTTTAATAGCATCCATCTTCGCGATTATATTTTCTGTTTTACCCGTATCAAACTTAGCCGTTATTCCAGCTGTAGCAGCATTAATCTTTGCTGTTATTGCCTTTTATCTTTCGAAAAAAGAAGGGAGCGTTAAAAAAATTATTCAATTTATATTTTTATTAACTATAATAGCACTAGCTATTACAACATATAAATCAATTTTCACCAAAACTGAAGTTGCAAATACAGATACTATTGAGGCTACTGAAAACAAACTAGAAGAAGAATCTATAGAAGAATTAGAAAATCTTGATATTGAAATTGATGAATCTGAATTAGAAGATATTCCGTTTGATGAGTAAGTAATTTCTGCTGTAATTATGTATATTTGCTCTAGACTAAAATAATGAAACTATCATACTTATAATTTTATCGTCCCGAGATAATGATTTGATTGTAAGTTGCATGTAGTTGATAATTGCTTAATATACATGAAGACTTTTTATATTCTCACTCTATTTACATTGATGGGAACTTGTGCTACCAAAAAACACAGCGCCAAGATACAAGATGTTAAAGATAGCATAGAGCTAGTAGATAGCACTTTTGTGATTAAATACGCAAATACTATAAGTGCAGAAGAACTAAAAACTCACTTATATAAATTTGCATCTAATGAATTTCAAGGCAGAAGAGTTGGAGAACCTGGGCAAAAACTAGCCGCCGAGTTCTTAAAATCTTATTATGAAAGTGAAAACATTGATTCTCCTTTTGGAGGCACAAACTATTATCAAACTATTCCTTCTAGCTTTTTTAATGGTAAATATGGAAGTTCTGAAAATGTACTAGCCTACATTGAAGGCACTGAATACCCAGAAGAAGTTATAATCATTTCATCCCATTTAGATCACTTAGGTGTTTCCAAGGATGGACTAATAAACAATGGTGCAGATGATGATGGCTCTGGAACAGTAGCCCTCATGGAAATGGCGCAAGCATTTAAATTAGCGAAAGATGCAGGTTATGCCCCTAAACGGAGTATTCTATTTATACATTTAACTGCGGAAGAAATAGGTAAAAGAGGTTCTGAATTCTATACTCTTCACCCCGTTTTTCCGCTTGAAAAAACCATTACCAATCTAAATATAGATATGATTGGAAGAATAGATAATTATCATGAAAACAATAAAGACTATATATACTTAATAGGTTCTGATAGATTAAGCAAAGAGCTACATTATATTTCTGAAAAAGTGAATACTAGTTTTTTTAATATCAATCTAGATTACCGATTTAATAAAGAAGATGATATTAATGATTACTATAATAGGTCTGATCATTATAATTTTGCTTTTTATGGTATTCCAGTAATATTTTACTTTAATGGAGAACACAACGATTATCATAAAGTAACCGATACTCCTGATAAAATAGATTATCCGTTATTGGAAAAACGCACTAAACTTATTTTTGCTACGGCGTGGCAAATTGCAAATCAAAAGCACAGTTTAGCTGCAGATATAAATAATGAATTGTTAAAATAGACTGAAAATTAGTTAGCCAATACCTTCCTTTTTGTAATATAGCATATCCAAAATATTATAGACACATGAATAAACTTGTAATTCTTATCTGTGCTACAGCATTTTTAACATCCTGCAGTAGTTCACAAAATAAAAATAAAACTGAAAAAGTCGTTAATCCTGAAACTTTTGCTACTACAATAACTGCTAGTGAGCTTAAAGACATGCTTTACACCTATGCCTCAGATGAATATGAAGGAAGAAAAACTGGTGAGGTTGGACAAAAAAAAGCGATTGAGTTTATAAAGAATATTTACCAAACTAATAACATTCCCTCACCTATTGCTAAAAACGATTATTTTCAAGACATTCCTGCAAGTTACTTTGGGAGTGGCATAAAAGATTCAGAAAATGTTATTGCTTATATTAAAGGAAGTGAAAAACCAGATGAAGTTATTATCATTTCCGCACACCTTGATCATATAGGCATTAGCAATAATGGTGACATTAACAATGGTGCTGATGATGATGGCTCTGGAACTGTAGCCATTTTAGAAATAGCTGAAGCTTTTAAAGCAGCCGAAAAAGATGGAAATGGCCCTAAGCGTACTATCGTGTTTTTACATGTTACTGGAGAAGAATTAGGACTTTACGGTTCGCGTTATTATGCAGATGAAGACCCCATTTTTCCTTTAAAAAATACAGTGGCTAATTTAAATATAGATATGATTGGTCGTATTGACCCAAAACATGAAGAAAGTGGTAAAAATTATTTATACTTAATTGGTTCTGATAAATTAAGTAAAGAATTACATAACCTTTCAGAAGATATTAATAAAAAATACTTCAATTTAGAGTTTGATTACACCTATAATGAGGACGATGACCCAAATCGATTTTATTACCGTTCAGACCATTATAACTTTGCAAAAAATAATATTCCAGTAATTTTCTATTTTAATGGTACACACGCCGATTATCATAAACCAACAGACACGCCAGATAAAATTAATTATGATTTTCTAGAAACGCGTGCTAAACTTATTTTTTATACCGCTTGGGAATTGGCTAATAGGGAGGAACGACTAAAATTAGACTAATTAATAAATACAAAAAAAGCCTTTCAATAAATTGAAAGGCTTTTGCTTTTTGGGTGGAAGACCGGATTCGAACCGGCGACCCTTGGTACCACAAACCAATGCTCTAACCAACTGAGCTACAACCACCGTGTAACTGCATTTTGTAATGCGTGTGCAAATGTAATTTATTTCAATCTTTTCTACAAAGACTTTTTGAATATTTTCTTATTGTTTTTATAACTACTTCAAATCAAACAGGCTATCAACAGCCACATAACGTTCCGCAGTAAAACCCTCTGCATACTCTACTCCTATTAACCTACCTAAATCCCTAGCTCTGTAAATAATACTATCTGTGAAATTCTTACTAGATATAGGTGTTTCTGGGGCTTTACTATTGGCATCAAAAAACTGTGTTTTATAAGCTAATACAGCTTCCATTTTTTTATCTATAAAACCAGATACATCAACCGCCAAATCTGGGTCTAAGTTTTTCCATTGTATATAATGATATACTTGTTTTGGCCTCCAAGGCTTTTGCAATGCTCCATCATCTTCAGTTTCAATTTTAAGCAAACCACTTAAAAAACAAGCATCACTTACTAGCTTGCTTCCTTTACCGTGGTCAATATGTCTATCCTCAATAGCATTACAAAGCACAATTTTTGGTTGATACTTCCGTATCATTTTAATAACTTCTAATTGATGCTGCTTATCATTCACAAAAAAACCATCAGCAAACCCAAGGTTTTCTCTAACCGAAACTCCTAATATTTTTGCAGCGTTAAACGCTTCTTCATCTCTAGTTTCAGCCGTCCCTCTGGTTCCCAACTCGCCTCTAGTTAAATCTATAATGCCAACTTTTTTACCATTAGCAACTTCTTTTGCAATGGTTCCACCGCAACCTAATTCAACGTCATCTGGATGTGCTCCAAAGGCTAAAACATCTAATTTCATATATTAATTTGTATTTTTTTGGTCGATTTGTCTTTTATCGACATCATATTATTCATCTAAAATCTAAAATATCGTAAAACTCCATATAACGAAAACGTATTCGTTAATATTTTCTTCATTTTTTTCTTTCTAAATATAACAATTATTGAAAAATAACGCCTTTACTCAAAGCATGACATTCGTCATAATTATTAGGAGTCTTCCATAGTAATTTTACCTTATATTTATAAAGAACCTTTTAGCAGTCAAAGCTAATAAAGAATTACAAGATATGATTTATTTAATGCTCACCATTTTAGTTATTACAATTGGTCTCTTTGTTTGGGGAAAGTTTACACCAGATATTGTAGCGCTAATTTCTATGTTGAGTTTATTTTTAACAGGTATTTTAGATTCTAAAGAAACATTAAGTGGCTTTAGTAACCCTACAGTTATTATGATTGCTGCTCTCTTTATTATTGGTGAAGGTATTGCGCAAACAGGTTGGACAGCTTTAGCGGGTAAGAAATTTGTAGAATGGGCGGGGAAAAGTGTCCCAAAATTATTAGTGATTATAACCCTTGGTGCTGGTATATTATCTGGATTTGTTAGTAATACAGGAACAGTAGCAACCTTAATGCCGCTTACCATTTCTTCTGCATGGAGCATTGGAACATTACCTTCCAAAATGTTAATGCCAGTTGCATTTGGATCTAACACCGGAGGATTATTGACTTTAACAGGTACTCCTCCTAACATTATAGCTAGTAACGCCTTGGTAGAAGCAGGTTTTGAAGAATTCTCATTCTTTGAGTTTGCGTTAATAGGGATACCATTACTTATTGTGGCCATATTATACTTTAGATATATAGGGCATAAATTATTACCAAAAAACAAAACAAATAATAAACCTGTAAATATTGAGTCTACATTACACAACTGGATTGAAGCTTACAAGATTGATAGTGGCTACTACCGTTTACGTGTAAGATCCATCTCTCCGTTACTAAACTCAAAAATAGAAGCGTGGCAATTTGAAAATAACTATAATGTATCTATTATTCGTATAAAAAGAAGACATCCTAATGTATTAAAAAAAATACCTCAATTTATAGAATTTCCAGATCCTAGTACAGAATTTCTTTACCACGATGTTATTACTGTAAAAGGAGAAACAGAAGCTATCAACAAAATAATGATTACGTTCAGATTAGGACTTTTACCTCTAGAGCCTATTACTGACGAATTGAAACACAACCTTATTAATCAAGAGGTTGGAATGACGGAAGTTATTGTAAACCCTAACTCTATGCTAGTCGGCAGAAAATATAAAATAGGCGAATACTTTAAACGTTTTGGTATACAATTATTAGCTGCATCAAGAAATGCAAAACCACTATTAGATAAAGAAATAACTGTTAAAGCAGGTGATACCTTTTTAATTCGTGGAACTTGGGAACATATTGATGACCTAAAAAAACAATATGAAAATTTAGTAATCATTGGTAGCCCTGAAGGAATGGCTAAAAACGTTGAAGCACTTAATGGTAAATCTTACATAGCACTAGCCGCTTTGGTATTAATGATTGTATTTTTGGTATTTGATATTGTACCAGGTTCAATCGCCACTTTAATCTCAGCTGGTATTGTTTTACTAACAGGTTGTGTACCAATTTCAAAAGCCTACAAAGGCATAAGTTGGACAAGTGTGGTTATGATTGCTGCAATGATTCCCATGGGAATAGCACTTCAAAAAACAGGAACGGCGCAATTAATTGCAAGCGGACTTGTTGATTATTTAGGCGCTATACATCCCATATTATTATTAGGAGGTGTGTTTTTACTAACCACAACATTTAGTCAGGTAATAAATAATTCAGCTACAGCTGTACTAATGGCACCTATAGCCATACTTGCTGCTAGCTCTTTAAACCTATCACCGGAACCATTTATGATTGTTGTTGCTATAAGTGCATCAACTGCATTTTTAACCCCTATAGGAACAACAACAAATGCTATGGTAATGACAGCAGGAGGCTATAAGTTTATGAACTACTTAAAAGTAGGCGCACCCTTACTACTTATATTCTTCATTATATCAATGATACTCGTGCCAATAATATGGCCATTTTAAAATAAAAATTATTAATAGGAACCTTTAAATTCAATAAAAATGAAAACAACAGCAACAAAAAATCCGAGTTTAGAACAATACGGATTAAAAGATGTGACAGTAAACTGGAATTTATCACCTGAGGAACTTCAAAAAATCACAGTTGATAAAGGCATGGGGAAAGAAACAGCAAACGGCACCCTAGCTATAAACACCGGAAAATTTACAGGACGTTCTCCTCAAGACCGTTTTCTTGTAAAAGATGACTATACTGCTGATAAAGTTTGGTGGGGGAAAACAAATAAACCAGTATCTCCAGAAAATTTTGATAAACTAAAAAACGAAATCACTAAGTACCTTTCTGGAAAAGAAATTTATGCTAGAGATGGTTACGTATGTGCAGACCCAGAGTTTAGAACAAATATTAGAACAGTAACTGAATTACCTTGGTCTAACATGTTTGTTTATAATATGTTTTTAAGACCTAGTGAAAAGGAATTAGAAAACTTTAAAGAAGATTGGCTAATCCTTTGTGCTCCTGGATATGTTTGTCCTGACCCTAAAGCTTATGGCATCCGTCAAGGTAATTTCTCAATACTAGATTTTACAAAAAAGATAGCTTTAGTAGGTGGATCTGCTTACACTGGTGAAATGAAAAAAGGTATTTTCTCTGCATTAAACTTGATTTTACCAGTAGAAAAAGATGTATTACCAATGCACTGTTCTGCAAATGTTGGTAAATATGGAGATACTGCTATTTTCTTCGGATTATCAGGAACAGGAAAAACAACTTTATCTGCAGACCCGGAACGTAAATTAATTGGTGATGATGAGCACGGTTGGACAGCAGAAAATAACATTTTTAACTTTGAAGGTGGATGTTATGCTAAAGTAATTGACTTATCGGAAGAAAAAGAGCCAGACATTTTTAGAGCTGTTAAGCCTGGTGCAATACTTGAAAATATTGTGCTTAAAGACAATGGAGAGCCTGACTATATGGATAGTAGCATTACTCAAAATACCCGTGTAAGTTACCCAATTCATCACATTGATAATATTCAAGAAACACTTTATGCTAACAACCCTAAGAATATTTTCTTCTTAACTTGTGATGCTTTTGGTGTATTACCTCCCGTATCTAAATTAACGCCAGGTCAAGCTGCATATCACTTTATTTCTGGTTATACAGCTAAAGTTGCTGGAACAGAAGCAGGAATTACAGAGCCTGTACCATCATTCTCTGCTTGTTTTGGAGAACCATTTATGCCATTACACCCAACAGTTTATGGCGAAATGCTAAGTAAAAAAATGACAGAAGCTGGTGTTAATGTATGGTTAATTAATACAGGATGGAGTGCAGGACCTTACGGTGTAGGATCTCGCATAAAATTAAAATATACAAGAGCAATGATTACTGCCATTCTAAACGGAGAATTAGATAATGTAGATTACGAACAAAACTTTATTTTCGGATTATATATGCCTAAATATTGTCCAGGGGTACCATCAGAGATTTTAGATCCTATGAACACTTGGTTACAAAAAGGTGCTTATGTTGGTAAAGCTATTCACTTAGCGCACTCATTCCACTTAAACTTTGAGAAATTTGCTCAACAAGCATCAGAACAAATTATTGAAGGTGGACCACTAATTGATGAACACCATCACTTACACGAACACTTTTAATAGGTTCTTATTAACCGTAAAAGGAGCTCTTTTTGAGCTCCTTTTATATTTTTGTTATACTCATTTGTCTTTCTGAACTTGTTTCAGAATCTTGATTAAACTTAATAATTATTAAAGGAAAATCTGAATTAATCCTAAAAGTTTTCGAGACAGATTGACAAAAAATAAAACATAAAACCATGAAGTACTTATTAATCACATTAGTGATTATTATTTCTATACCTAATGCCTTTTCACAAACAACTCCTGAAGATAAATTTGGAGCGTGGTACATGCTAGATGGCACGCATAGAGTTTCAGATAAAGTTAGTATTAAAACAGGGTTTCAATTGCGTTCTTTTGAAGTTTTAGATAACATGAATCTATTATTTTATTATGTTGGAATCAATTACTATTTAAACAAAAAAACAACCCTAACAATTGCTTATAACTATTTAGACATTGACAGAAGTTTTTTAATTTCTGGTGAAAACCATCTTTATGAAAATAGACCTTATGAGCAAATTAGCTATAAACAGGAAACTTTCAAATTACCTATATATCATAGGTTAAGACTTGAACATCGATTTTTAAACTTTAAACAACAACATACTACTTTAAATAGATTTCGTTATCGATTAGGAACAAAAATCAAGTTAAATGATAAGTTATTTATAAACGTTAATAACGAAATTTTCGCTAACACCAAAGACCAAGTATTTACTGAAAATAGATTTTATGCGGCGTTAGGAATAAATATTTCAAAATCAAATAATATTCAAATAGGGTATTTAAATCACGAAATAAATAAATCGAATTTAAACCGACTACAAGTGGGTCTATTCTTTAAAACCGATTTAAGAAAGAAAAAAAGTTAATAATTATCGTCATTGCGAGGCACAAAGCAATCTGTTTATAATTACAGAAAACAATCCATACAAAAATTACTTTTTAACAGAAGAACTTTAATTAAAAAGATTGCCACGTCGTACCTCCTTGCAATGACGTTAATCATTTAAAAGTCCAAGCAACAATTCTAGAAATTTTATTCCCCTGTCCCATATTAATCGTTTTAATATCGGTAGCACCTAATTTCTTTAAAGACGCGTACATACCTTTTAACAAATCCTTTTTAGAAACTAAAGTTGTAAACCAAACGCATTGTTCTTTAAACAAAGAACTTTCATAAAGATAATTATGAATAAACGCTTTTTCTCCGCCTGTATACCATAATTCATTTTGTGTACCAGAAAAGTTTCTAACAACCTTATCTCCTACCCTACTTAATCCTTTTAGTTTTCTAGTAGTTGCCTCAAAAGCTTCAGTTTCTGATTTATAAAATGGCGGGTTACAAATAGACACCGAAAATCTATCATTCTCACTTAAAACACCTTTAAAGATTTGTGATGTTTCTTTTTGATGTCTTAACTCAATTACATCATTTAAACCATTTTTATTGATGATGTTTAGAGCACACTCCAACGAATTTTTATCAATATCGGTTGCGACAAAATTCCAATTGTATTCCGCCTGTCCTAAAAGAGGGTAAATACAGCTTGCTCCTGTACCGATGTCTAAAACATGGATATTCCCTGTGATTTTAGACGTATTCAATAAATCCGAAACATGATGAATATAATCAACACGTCCAGGAATTGGAGGACATAAATTAGTATCAGGAAATTCCCAAAACTTAATATTGTAATGTTTAAATAACAAAGCTGTATTCAAGTACTTTACAGCTTTAGGATTGGCAAAATCAATAGTTTTTGTTTCGTATTTATTTTTGAATACAAAAGGCAATAAACTTGGATATACTTCGCATAAAGCCTCTACATCATATCCTGCTCTATGCTTGTTTTTTGGATGAAAGTTTGAATTTGTTTTGATTTTTAGATACATTTTAATAATTATTCAAAACTACAAAATAGTTTTCTAGGGTCTATACCAAATAAACACCAAAATAATTGATAATAAATTCGTTTCTATTCCTTTCAATTCTTATATATTCGCAAAAAAAAAAGATGTTAAAAGCTGTTATTTTTGATATGGATGGTGTTATTATTGATAGTGAACCTATGCATAACAAAGCCTATCATGATATGTTTAAGGAAGTTGGTATTGAAGTTTCAACCAAACTTTACGAATCGTTTACAGGACAATCTACCATAAATATTTGCAAGCGCTTATGTGACCATTTTAATTTGAAACAATCTCCTGAAAGTCTGGTTGCTTTGAAGCGCAAACACTACAAACATTTTTTTTATAGTAATTCTGACTTAGGGCTCATTGATGGTGTATTAGATTTAATTAAAGATTATCATAACAACGGATTAACTTTAGTACTTGCCTCTTCGGCAGCTATGACAAGTATCAATCAAATTTTTGACCGTTTTGATTTGAATAAATATTTTGTTGCTAAACTAAGTGGAGGTGATTTAAAACAATCTAAACCTCATCCAGAAATTTTTATTAAAGCAGCGGAAGCTACTGGTTTCAGCAAAAACGAATGCTTGGTCATTGAAGATTCAACCAATGGCGTTGAAGCTGCAAAAGCGGCTGGTATTTTCTGTATTGGTTTTGATAGTTTTCACTCTAAAAATCAAGACTATTCTAAAACGGATATGATTATTACCGATTTTAAAGAAGTTCGTTTTAGTAAAATTAAAACCTTTTTTTAATTATCATTTTCTTCTTTAGCTTTCAAAATAATAGCTTTCAAACGTTCTTTTCTTAACGTTTTTTCAGCTTTTTTTTTATTTTTCTTCTTAGCCATCAACTTAGAATGCTTCGCTTTATTTTTTGTGTTTTTTTCTCTGCCTGTTTTTGCCATAATTCCTCCCTAAACCCCTCCAAAGAGGGCTTTTATAAAATTTATTTTGCCTTTAATAAAGCATTTTGTTCTTCCATTAATTCTGTAAGGCGGGATAGTAATTCAATATCTTTAGGTGTAACCACCGTTTTATCTTTAGTATCCTGAGCTTTATTTCGAAGTCTATTCATAAACTTTACAACAATAAATATCGTAAATCCTATAATCATAAAATCTAAAAACGCTTCGCCTAACGCGCCATAACCTATGGCAACCTCATCTTTTATATTAGTTCCTGTAGCATCTTTTACGGCTTCCCTAAGAATAATGCGCTTGTTCTGCATATTTACGCCATCAGTTAATAAAGATAATGGTGGAAGAAATACTTTTTTAACCAATACATCAATCACCTTGTTGAATGATGCACCAATAATAATCCCGATAGCCATGTCCATCATGTTTCCTTTTACAGCAAACTCTTTAAATTCTTTGAATAGTTTCATGTGTTTATATCTATTGTTTTTCTCCCGATAACTATCGGGAGATTACTCCGAAATTGTCGGAGTAGGCTATGTAACATCCATTAATCATTTTACTTTGGTCTCAAGTTTTGGTTATGGATGTTTCATAATATTTCATTTATCTAAAGTCGCAAAGATATTAGATTATAGTCTTAAACTTTGAACTCATCTCGACTTTTTCTATTTCCTAAGAACGGGTTTAAACTTTGCAAAAATATCTGATTTTGAACTGATACCTTTAATTATTAGTTCAAAAGCTAATATTTTATATTATTAGTCTTTTAGCTAATAATTTGTTGTCTTGAATAAAAATTTATACATTTGAATATCAATTTTACAAAATCAATGACTAGTATAATAACAGGTGATATTATAAATTCTAAAAAAAGCTCTCCAAAAAAATGGCTAAGCTCCCTTAAATCTATTTTGAATAATTATGGTAATTCGCCCTTAACATGGGAAATATATAGAGGAGACAGCTTTCAGTTAGAAGTTAGTCCAAAACTAGCCTTAGAAGCCTGTATCTTAATAAAAGCGACTATAAAACAGTTTGAAAATATTGATGTAAGGCTTGCTATTGGTATAGGCGAAAAAGAATACCATTCAGAAAACATCACAGAATCTAATGGTAGTGCATTTGTTAATTCTGGGGAATGTTTTGAAGCACTTAAAAAAACCACACTTGCCATAAAAACACCTTTTGAAGCCTTTGACACACAAATAAATATCATGCTAGAACTTGCACAATTAACTATAAACAGTTGGACAAGCACCACAGCAACACTGGTTAAAACGGCTTTAGAGCATCCAGATTTAAATCAAAAACAGATAGCCGAAACCTTAGAAAAAACACAAGGCAATATAAGCCAAGGCCTTAAGCGTGCAGGTTTTGATGAAGTCTTTAAATTATTACAATATTTTAAAAACCAAATGCAAAGCCTATGCTAACCTTAACAATCAAACTCATACTAGCACATCTTATAGGCGATTTTTTACTTCAAACTCAAAAATGGGTTAATCATAAAGAAACACACAAACATAAATCTAAGTTTTTGTATTGGCACATCTTGATACATTTAGTTACTCTACTGTTAGTATTACAATTCAATTTTGAGTATTGGTTAGGCGTATTAATAATTATTATCTCTCATTACATCATAGATGTTATAAAACTATACCTAAAATCAAAAATAAACACTAGACTTTTATTTGGATTAGACCAATTAGCACATATTATAGTTATTCTACTTGTTGTAAAAATATATGAACCCTATAAGTTTAATATAGACACACTTTTTAACGCTAAAACCTTGTTATTCTTAACAAGCATACTATGCATCACCAAAGTATCTTCCATTATTATGAAAACCATTATCTCCAAATGGGATTTAAAGGAATATAATGAAGAATCATCTTTAGAAAACGCTGGTGCTTATATTGGCATACTAGAACGCTTATTTGTATTTATGTTTATCATTACAAACCACTGGGAAGGTGTTGGCTTTTTAATAGCTGCAAAATCCGTGTTTCGCTTTGGCGATTTATCAAAAGCTAAAGACCGAAAACTTACCGAATACATTTTAATAGGCACGCTACTCAGCTTCGGTTTAGCAATTTTATTCGGAGTTGGTTATGAATATGTTTTAGGGTTGATAGAAGAATTATAATTTGGGCGTTACCCCGAAAAGGGGTCGGGCTTTCCGTTACAATCTTTTTAAAAAATCATAACGAGGACGAAGAACGTGGTTATCTGCCAATTCTTAACTCAAAACAAAATTAATAGCTCTTTACTTTTAAAAAGGATTTCCTCTGCAATCCCTAACGCACTTGTTTGCTAGCTTATGTTTTTAAGTTGAAAATTGTTTTGTTTTTAGCGAGGCCACATACTAGCTACCGCTAAATTTTGCTTAGTGGCGGTAATGTTTATTATAAAAAAGAAAAGCGTTCACTAGCGCGGGATTTTTATTATCAAAAATTTCCTATACAAAAAATAAAAAGGTATCAAAAAAAGAACTTGAAACATAATAAACATCAGTTTTATCATTTCAATATTTTGTTCAAACTAATGCCTATATAGTGTCTGGACGGAAACAGACGATTTTTATAATTTGAATTATTTTTGATGTCATTTTTGTTTAGTTTTTATGAGTTGATACCTTAGTTTCAAGCGATTAAAAATAAACTGAAAGGACGCAAAAAGAAACAAATTTAATTTTGCTGTGTTTCCGTCCAGACACTATATACTAAAATCACTTCTTATAATATTTAGCATATCCGCGGTAAGCGAAAAAACCTAAAATAGCAACAATAGCAACGGTAATACTTATAAATTTTACACTAACAATCTGGCTACCACTAGCATAACTATGCAAGCCTGCTAAATAGAAATTCACTCCAAAATAGGTCATTAAAATACTAGAAAAAGCTATAATTGAAGCTAAATTAAAACCCCAACGACTTCTCAAACCTGGAACCAATCGCATGTGAATCACAAAAGCATAAATCATAATACTAATAAGCGCCCAAGTTTCTTTAGGATCCCAACCCCAATAGCGACCCCAACTTTCATTGGCCCACATACCGCCTAAAAAGTTACCAATGGTTAGCATCACTAAACCAACAGTTAAAGACATATCATTAATTATAGTTAACTCTTTAATGTTGAGTGCCATCTTTTCTTTGTTCTTTTCTGAAGTAAAAGTCATTAATAATAAAGACACGACTCCTAAAATCATTCCTAAAGTAAACGGACCGTAACTTGCAACAATAACTGCCACATGAATCATGAGCCAATAGCTATTTAAAACAGGTTGTAAGTTTGCAATAGCAGGATCCATCCAGTTCCAATGTGCGATCATTAAAATCATAGCGGTTACAAATGCCGTAGATGCGATTGTTAAATCACTTTTTCTTCCAAATGCTAAACCAAAAAACATTGTTGCCCAAGCCACATAAATCATAGACTCATAAGCATCACTCCAAGGTGCATGACCAGATATATACCAGCGTGCAATTAAACCGGCTGTGTGCAATATGAATAATCCCAGAATAATAAACTTTAAAACTGTAACAGAAACATTTACAAACTTGCGTTTATCATTAAATATTTGAACAATCAATAAAATAAACAACAAACTTCCAGTGTACAAATACCAACTAAATAGTTTCTTAAAAATATCATACTTGTTATAAAGCACTTCGGTTTTTACTTTATCATCACTAAGCATAACGTCTCCACCATATTTATGCTGTGTTTTTTTGAAAGCCGTTAATAGTTTTTCAGCTTCTTTAAAATTGCCAGTTTCTTTAGCTTGATTTAAAGTGAATAAATAAGCATGAAATCCATTTTTCACAAAATTTGCGTAGAGCGAATCTTTTATTTTAGAAGGATCTTGCTTATAATCAAAATTAGAAATCCACTTGTTATTTTCATCATTAGGTATTGGAAATATTTTCAAAGACATACCTTCAATCGTGTTGTATAAAAGATTAACACGCTGATCGGTTTCTTTAAATTCTTTTTGAAACCCGTTAGGCACTTGCGCTTTATATGCTTCATCAAGATATGGTGCTAATTTGTATTCACCTCTTTTTGAAAAGAAATCAGCAAGAGGAACGTATTTTGCATCAATATCGGCACCGATAAGTTTTCTGATAGAATCTCCTTTTTTAAGTTTCAAATAAATGATAGGTACATTATACCAAAGCATCGGGCTTTCTTGTATAGATAAAAACACTTGGTTTGCTTCAAAACCTTCATAAGTTTCATGCTTGCTTAACTTACGCAGCATTTCTGATGCATAGGTATTAACAGGCATCATTCGTCCGCTTAAATCTTGAATCACTAAATGTCCAAATTTATCGGCGTGTGCCTTAGGCGTTATATTTGCTTGTAGAATAGAATCTATTTGCGCCTTAGTGGGTTTTGAACGGTCGTGTTTATCATTTGTTGAGTGTTCTTGAGAAAACACATTCAATCCAAAACACAAAATAAGAACTGTAAGTAGTTTTGCTTTTTTAGCTTTCACTTTTTCCAGCTTAACCTTTAAATATCCAAAACGAGAATGTTTAGAAAACAAAATAGCCATCAACCCAAAGTAGAGCATAAAATAACCTAAATACGTAATTAATGTACCCCAATAATCATGATTTACAGAAAGAATAGTTCCTTTTTCATCAGGATCAAAACCCGATTGAAAAAATCTGTAACCATCATGATCTAAAATATTGTTCATAAAAATCTTATAATCATAATCTTCTGCTCTATCATCGAAAACGGTTACTTCACTAGAATAAGCAGAATAGCCTCTTTCTGTTCCTGGGTAGCGCTCCGCTTCAAAATCGTTCAATTTTAAAGAAAACGGTAACTCTAAAACTTTGGAGCCATATTTGAAAGCAAAATCTAAACCACCTAATTTTATTTGTTTAAAACTAGTGTTTATTCCTTTTCCGCCTAATAAGCCAATACGTTTTGTCTCGCCATTTGTTGTAACATTTAAAATAACACCATCTTCGTCATTTCTTAATAATTGCGATTTTTGAACCACATCAAAAACACCCTTCACAACAGGTTTTGGAAATACCATTTGCATTTTACCAATTACATATCTTGAGCGTAAATGAAGCGGTTGTAAACTATCTTTCACTAATTTACCTTGCGCTTTAGTTGCCATAGTCATGTATTCGCCTTCAAACGGAGAATTAATACTTAGCGAATCGCCTTGATAAGTTATGTTTATAGCACCTTCGGTTGGTAAATTTAAAGCAAAAAGTACATTATGAATATTTGATACTACACCCACTTTTAAAAAGTGATTATGAGGGCCGTTATTGCCTGCTTCAACAACTTTTAGATATGATTCACCATTTTCATTTGGAATAATATCTTCTTCAGCACCAACAATAAATTTCTCTAATTTGATTGTTACAGGTTGTTGATTGTATTTGGTTTCTATTTTGAAATCATTTTCTAAACGACCTGAAAAATCTACTTCACTATCAATTGGTAACCGTTGCGGAACACCATCAATTTCATAATCTCCATCAATTAAAGTTGTTATGTATGTTTTTTGAGAAAGAAAGCTATTCTTAGTAGCACCTTCTCTGATGGCCATCATACCCTCAAAACTCGCATATCGAGTAATAAAAGCACCCAACAGAATAAAGATGAATGATAAATGCAAAATAAATGTTGCCCATTTTTCTTTTTTGTACAGTCTAAATCTAAAAACGTTTCCTGTAAAATTAATAACGAAAAACACCAATATGGCTTCAAACCACCACGCATTATAAATAAGATTTCTAGTATATGGTGTTGGCGATGTTTCTTGTCCTGCATCTAAGATCGTTCCTGTTGCCATAGCGGCAGCAAAAGCAATAAATAAAACAGCAGTAAGTCTGGTTGAAAAGAAAATATTGGCTAATTGTTTTTGCATAATCAAACCCCTTTTTTAGGGTTGTACAAATTTAAGGATTATTGTTTATTTTGTAGTGTTAAAGTATTCTAAAAATGACGAAATACTGATAACATAAGAACGCAAACTTATGTTGACTTACTAAACGATGTCTTTTATCGCGCAAAAGTGCAAAAACGCCTAGTTGAACGAGAAAAATCAAATTATAAAATCTGTGACTAAATACTGAGACTGCGACTGAGTACTAAGATTGAAAACCGCCTACTCAACCTGATTTTTTTTCGCGCAAAGACGCAAAGACGCAAAGTTGAATGTGATTAATCTAATAATGATAACTGTGACTGAATACTGAGACTGAGACTGAGACTGAATACTGCCTACTCAACTGATTTTTTTCGCGCAAAGACGCAAAGACGCAAAGTTGAATGTGATTAATCTAATAATGATAACTGTGACT
>Ga0316208_1001780_pt1 | contig 19218 bp, 16 predicted proteins | sample 3monopyrite_MG_FD_204944 | JGI IMG/M metagenome (GOLD analysis project Ga0316208, IMG submission 204944) | Microbial mat bacterial communities from mineral coupon in-situ incubated in ocean water Damariscotta River, Maine, United States -... | ecosystem: Environmental > Aquatic > Marine >...
GGCGCTGTACCCGACCGAGAACCGAGGTCTACGTGTGCACGGGGGCGGTCTGGAGCGGGCGATCCAGTTCCAGTCCCAGTTCCAGTTCCAGTTCCAGTTCCAGTTCCAGTTCCAGTTCCAGTTCCAGCCGGGCCCGTCGGGAGAGGAGCGGACTGCCAGGCCGGCGTAGACGAGGGGATCGGTGGCTCGAGCGTGGTGTTGGCTCCGGTACCTCCGGCCTTCGGCCTCCGCCTCGCTTCGCTCGTTCACGGACTGCGGTAGAGCCGACCCTGTCCTCGGTTTATGCCGAGGCGGTGTGGATGGGGCGGGCGCTGTACCCGACCGAGGACCGAGGTCTACGTGTGCTCGGGGGCGGCCTATCGGCTCGAGGCGTCCTCGCGGCGGGCCGGCCGGGGCCGAGGCCAGGGGACCCAGCCGGCGAGGGGAATGCCGAAGCGGGTGGGCCACATCAGGAAGCCGGTGAGGGCGAGGAGCAGGGCGATGGGGCCGAGGCTCAAGGCCGCGCAGAGGCGGAAGGTGCCGTGCAGTGTGGTCCACAGCAGAGCGGCAAAGAACCCAAACCCCAGGACGCTGACTGCGGCTCCGGTGAACACCGACAGGCGCTCGCGGAAGCTCTGGACCCGGTGCGCCCACTCGGTGGCGGCGATCAGTGTGTGGAGGCTGGCTGGGATCGGAGGGCTGGGCGTGCTCTGGACCCGGGCGAGGTGGGCGGTGACCAGGGCGTCGATATCGAGCTCGGGCACAACGAGGATGTCGAGCCCGGCCCATGGGTGGGGCCGGTGCATCGCCGCTTCGACATCGCCGACGATGCTCTCGACGCGCATACAGCCCAGCAGGCTCTCCAGGCGGGCCCGGGCTTGGGGATCGAGCTCTGCGAGGTCGGAGGGATCGGGCTCGTGGTGCTTGATCGCGGGAGTATGGGTGGGCTGGTTGTTGGTCCACAGGACCCGGCCATCCTCGAATAGGGTGGCGAGCCAGACCTGATCGGCGCCGTAGCGGGTGTCGAGCTCGGCGGCGATGGGGCCGCGGATGAAGACCTCGGTGCTGTGTCCGGCTCGCATTCGCCGCGCGAACTCTTGCCCATCCTGCCCGGAGTACAAGACCTCGTAGTCTTTCAGTTCGGGCTTGGGCGGGGGGTAGAACAAGAACCCGGCGGGCTCGAACCCGGCTGCGAGCACGGTGTCGCGGAGCTGGAAGCGGGCATAGGAGAGCTCTGCGGCATTGGGCCAGTGGCTCGCGTCGATGGGTCGGGACATAGGCGGCTAGTGATAACCGAGCCAGAGCCCCGTCTGGTACACCGTGAAGCTGCCTACCCACGCCAGAATGGTCATGTAGCTGAATACGAAGGCGGGCCAGCGGTAGCTGCGGGTCTCCTTGGAGAGCACGGCCAAGGTGCTGGTGCACTGCATCGCCAAGGCGAAGAAGATCATCAGCGACATGCCGACGAGGGGGGTCCACACCTTGGTGCCATCGGGTCGACGCTGGGTGGCGATCTGGGTGCGCAGTGCCTCATTCTCCTCGTCTGCGTCGGCGATTCCGTAGACCAGGCCCATGGTGGCGACGAACACCTCCCGGGCGGCGAAGGCGCCGATGATGCCCACTCCCATGCGCCAGTCGAAGCCCAAGGGTTCGATCACGGGCTCGATGGCTTTGCCGACTCGCCCGCCGATGGACTGCTCCAGGGCGAGACCATTTGCGACCTCGTCCAGATCGAGGCCGGTCGCCTGGGCCTCGGCCACGACCTCCGGGGTGAGCAGATCGGTGCCGTCGACCCGAGGGAAGTACAGGGCTGCCCACAGGACGATGGTGGCGATGAGGATGACGCCACCGGCCTCTTCGACGAAGTGCTTGGCATTGCGCCAGGTGGATCCGAGCACGACGCGGAGGCTGGGCATGCGGTAGGGGACGAGCTCGATGAACTCCGCAGTCTCTTCGGCGTGGAGCATGAGCCGGCCGAGCACGATGCTGGCGAGGATGGTGACCACGGTGGAGAACACGTACATGCTCAACAAGGCGAGGGGCTGGATGGGGAGCGGGAAGCCCTCGATGGCGACGGGGAATAGCGCCGAGATGATGAGGGTGTAGACCGGGAGCCGAGCGCTGCACGAGGTGAGCGGGATGACCATCATGGTGAGCAGCCGATCCCGAAAGCGGGGCATGCTTCGGGTGGCCATGATGGCGGGGACGGCGCAGGCATAGCCCGACAGAAGCGGCACAAAAGCACGTCCTGGCAAGCCCGCGAGGCGCAGCACGCGGTCGACGAGGTGGGCGGCCCGGGCGAGGTAGCCCGAGTCTTCGAGCAGACCGATGAAGAAGAAGAGCAGGGCGATCTGGGGCAGGAAGACGAGGATCGCGCCGACTCCGCCGATGAGCCCCTCGACGATGAAGTCCCGGAGGATCTCCATCATAGGAGAGGGGGCGGGACCGAAGGCAGCGGCGACCTGGAGCCCGATGGCGCCGAAGAGCTGCTCGATGAGGGAGATGAAGGGATCGGCCCAGGCGAAGAGGGCGGTGAAGATGAGCCCCATCACGGCGAAGAACAGAGCGGTGCCCGCGATGGGGTGGAGCACGACGGCGTCCATTCGGTCCGATAGCGTAGCGCCGGACTGCACGGGGGCGTCACGCCAGCCTGGTGAATGGGCGTCGAGCCAGCGGTAGCGGGTCTGGATGAGCTCTACAACGAGGTCGTCCGAGTCCGCGAGGAGCTCCCGGATGGCGTCGACGGGGATGTCCGGGTCGGGCTTGGCGCCCGGATCGTCGAGGGAGAGGAGGATGACCCCGGCCAGAGCGCGTCCGTGCCGAGCGAGCCGGTCGGGGAGCAGGGCGGTGACGCGGTCGAGGGTGGTGGTGAGCTCGGGAGACCAGCCATGCCGGGGCGAGGAAATATGGGCGGCGGGGTCTGCGATGACCTGGGCGAGCGCCGTGCGGAGCGCGTCGAGCCCGTCTCCGTTTCGGGCGCTGATCCCCACGACGGGCACACCGAGATCCCGGGAGATGGCCTCGAGGTCGACGGTGAGCCCCTGGTTGCGCGCCTCGTCCATGAGGTTGACGGCGACCACCATCGGGATGTTGAGCTCGAGGGCCTGGAGCGCCAGGTAGAGGCTGCGCTCTAGGCGCACGGCGTCGGCGAGAAGCACGATGGCTTCGGGCGGGGGTTTCCCGTCGAGGCCGAGGATGGCACGAGTCGCGACCCACTCCTCTGGAGAGCGTCCCGCCAGGCTGTAGGTACCGGGGATGTCCAGGCAGTCGTGGATCTGGCCGTCGAGCTCCAGGGGCCCGACCAGGCCGGAGACCGTGGTGCCGGTGATATTGCTGATCTTCGCCCGCCGACCGCTGGTGATCCCATTGAACAGCGTAGACTTGCCGGTGTTCGGATTGCCGACCAGGGCGATCATCTCTCGATCTCCACGACGCGGGCGTCGCTGCGACGCAGGGCGAGGATGGCCCCGCGAACACGGTAGGTGAGGGGGTCGCCCAATGGAGCGCTGCCCTGGCGGGTGATGGGCGTGCCCTGAACCAGGCCGAGCTCGAGCAGCCGCCGCCGGAACGAGCCGGTGCCCGCGATGGTGCGGATTTGGCCGGTCTGGCCGGGTTCGAGCTGATCCAGCGTCACGTGCTACGCTCCTAGTTGAAAGTGATATTCAATTCCATTGGCTTGGGCAAGCCCCGGAGGCCAGATCTTCCGTGTAGGATGGGGCCCAGGAGGCGCAGATGTTCGTACTCGCCACGTTCGCCGCCGCTTCGGCCCAGACCTTCACTTCCGAACCCACCGAGCTGTTGTTCGAGGACGATTTCAACCTGTTTGGTTTCGTCAGCTTCGACACGGGCTACCTGCCCAGCCAGAGCGACCCCATCTCGGTCCGGTTCACGGTCACGCCCACCGGTGGCGTGGTCACCGAGATGGAAGCGGTGTCCGAGCTCGAGTGGCCCACCGCGTTCAAGCACAGCCTGTCGGCGATTCCGGGCGAGGGGCTGTTCGGCATCGACACCACGGTGGACATCGAGTTCGAGGTCTACATCAACGTCGCCAGCATCTACCAGGCCTCGATCCCGCTGTGGACCGAGGACTTCTCCATCACCGAGGGCCTCGCCTTCGACACCCTCGTGCTGCCGGGCTCTCCGGAGTTCCCCCTCAATGTGTCGGTTGCCGCCAGCAACCTCATCGACCCCTTCGAGTACGACTTCGATGTGGTCGCGGGCATCGCGGGGCTGGCCTTCCGGGTCGATGTATTCCCCGAGCTTTCTACCTCGATGGCAGGCAATCGCATCGAGACCGAGCTGGCTTCTTTTGTGGGCGTTCAGGATGGAGAGGGCGGGTTCTCCTTGCTCGACCCCCCGACCGGCAACCCGGGCGAGGTGTTCCTGCAGAGCACCTACTTCGCCGACCTCACGACGGACTTCACCCTGATGATCGTGCCGAGCGCCTCGCTCACCACCATCATCGGCGACTTCGAGCTGCTCGCCTTCGACATTCCCATCGAGCTCCTCGCCGACCAGCGAGAGCGGGAGTTTGCCCCGGCCGTCTACACCCACCCGCTGCCCGCACTCGAAGAGATCGACATCGGCTCGGACCTCGGCGAGGTCGAGGTCGGCAACCTCGCCAACCTCGAGATCCCCATCGGAAACCTCGGGGTGATGGGCCTCGAGGGCACCGCCTTCATCGAGGGCAACGACACCTTCAGCGTGTGGCCACAATACTTTTATGCCACCCCGGGCAACACCGACGGCCTGGTGGTGACCTTCGCCCCCGATCAGGTCGGCGAGGAGCTTGCGACCTTGGTGGTCCAGTCCAATGACCCCGTCGCCTACGAGGTGCGGATCCCGCTCACGGGCACGGGCTTTGTAGAGGAAGTGGCGGTGGTGGACGATCCCGTACCTCCACCGGATGGCGAGCAGCCGAACCTCTCCGGCGAAGAAGTGGGCGGCTGCGGCTGCAGCGCGGCACCCTCTCCTGGGGCGCTGTGGTGGGTGCTTCCGGCGCTGGTCTTTGTGCGGCGGCGCCCCTGAGGGCTACCCCAGCTCCTCGTCCAGTCGGGCGAGGGGGACTGCACGGAGGCGCTCCCCCATAGGGAAGACGTGTTCACCCGCATGCACGACCACGAGCTCGTCGAGGTGCAGGTCGTCGAGCGCGATGGTCATGCTCTTGGTGCGTCGTGGAGCGGAGCTCAGCTTGAACTCGAAACCGCGTCTGCTGCCCCCCTGCGTGATCAGGAGATCGAGCTCGGCCCCCTGATGGGTGGCCCAGAACCAGCACTCACTCGGATGGGCACCCACACATCGCACGACTTCGGTGAGCGCGAAGCCTTCCCAGCTGGCCCCCACCTTGGGATGACGAAGGAGAGCCTCCCGATCGGACAGACCGAGCAGCGTATGGAGCAAGCCGGTGTCGCTGAGATAGACCTTGGGCCGCTTGACCTGACGCTTGCCCAGGTTCTGGTGCCACGGGGGGAGCTGAAAGACGACGAATGTGGAGGTGAGCAGATCGAGGTAGCTGCGCACCGTGTGGTTGGAGACTGCGAAGGCGCGTGCCAGCTCTGCGAGATTGAGAACATCTCCATGGTAGTGCGCGAGCATGGTCCAGAATCGGTGCAGTGTGATGCCGGGGATGCGGCTTCCGAGCTGTGGAAGATCCCGTTCGAGAAAGGTGCGGATGAACTCCCGGCGCCACCGGGTACTCGCGCTGCCGCTGGAGGCCAGGAAGGACCGGGGAAAGCCACCGCGTAGCCACAGCTGGTCGAGCGCTTCTTCCCCGATTTCGTCGAGGGAAAATCCAGGAAGATGATGGAAAGCGACTCTCCCTGCCAGAGTCTCCGAGGACTGCCGGAGGAGCTGCGGAGAGGCGCTTCCGAGGACGAGAAAGCGCGTATCTGAGTTGGGGCGATCGGCGAGAACCCTGAGAGTCTGAAAGATGGCTGGCAGCCGTTGGACCTCGTCCAGCACGACCAGACCCCGCAGCGGGCCCAACGCCAGCTTGGCTTCAGCGAGACGAGCCAGATCGTCGAGATCTTCCAGATCGAAGTGGTGTGTGGGCCCGCCGCTTGTCTGGGCGACCTGTCGGGCGAGGGTGGTCTTCCCCACCTGTCGGGGCCCGAGGATGGCGACTACGGGGAAGTCCTGAAGCAGGTGGCGGACGGTACGGACGTGGCGATCGCGGCTGATCATGGCAGCAGTTTACCATGAAAACAGGAAGGCTTGGTTCCTGAATACGTGGATGTCTGGTGGCCGTCTCCTGCTCAGCGGTCGTTTCTGAGCAGCACGAACTTCACCCGATTCTTGTCGCCCTGGCCGTGGCCGAACCAGGCCTCCATCGAGAACCCCTCGATGCCGACGAAGCTGGGCGGGACCTTGGCCCAGATCCGCTCGAAGTGGCGGCCCGCTTCGAGGAGCTCGGTGAGCAGGGGCACGGTGTGGGTGGCGATCCGGTCGGGCTCTCCCCACGGGGGATCGAGGAAGAGCAGGTCGCCCGAGAGCGTAGCGAGGCGCTGGGTGGCATCGGCGCAGATGAACTGGATGCGGGACTGCACGCCATAGACCCGGGCGTTGTGGCGGGCGAGCTTCAGGCGGTCGGGGTCGAGCTCGACGGCCAGGACCGAAGCCCCGGCCCGGGCGAAGCCGATGGCATTGCCCCCACAGCCGGCGGTGGCGTCGACCACCAGGGAGGCCTTGGCCCGCTTGCCCAGGGAGACGGCGAGTTTTTCTGGGGTGAGGAAGCGGCGGCCGTCCTCGTCGACCTGGGCATTGGGCCGCAGAAAGCCGGGCGTGCTGTGACGCTTGCGCCGGGCCTCGGTGGAGCGGGCCGCGCGCACCAGAGCACGCTTGAGCGGGGGCTGTACGGACACCTCGATGGGCTCGCCTCCCATGCCCAGGTTGCGCAGCCGGGCGGCGAGATCGGCGGCGTCGGCGGGGCTGCGCTCGCCGGTCCATGCCCCGTCCTCGAGCACCCACTCCCCCGGGTCGAGGAGCCGGCGGTGATCGACCCACTCGGGCACACCGGTGATGCGTACTCGAGCCATCAGTCCAGGTCCACCGACACCGGAGCGTGGTCGGACGGACGCTCCCAGCCGCGCACTTCGCGATGGATGGTGACCGCGGTGGCGCGCTGCAGCAGGGGCTGGGTGAGCAGGACATGGTCGATGCGGATGCCCTGGTTCCGCGGCCAGCCCATGCGCTGGTAGTCCCACCAGGTGAACTCGACCGAGAAGGGGTTGAGCTCGCGCCAGGTGTCGGTGAGGCCGAAGTCGAGGAGGTGCTGGAACACGGCCCTCTCCTCGTCGGTGCACAGCAGGGTGCCGTCGCTGCGGAAGGGGTCCCAGCAGTCGTTCTCGGTGGGGGTGATGTTGAAGTCTCCGGTGAGCAGGACCGCGTCCGTGGGGCTGAAGTGTGCGTCGAGCTCGGCCCGCAGCCGCCTGAACCACTCGAGCTTGCCGTGGTAGCGCGGGGAGCCGACCTGGGTGCCGTTGGGGCAGTACAGCCCGTAGATGCGGATGCCCTGCACCGTCCCGGCGATGATGCGCTTGTCGGGATGGGGCTCTCCGTCCCGGAAGTTCTTCTGCACATCGGAGATGGGGTACTTCGAGAGCATCGCCACGCCGTTGTAGGACTTCTGTCCGTCGAACTCGACGTGCTCGAAGCCGAGCCCCTTCACCGCATCGAGGGGGAAGCGGGGGTCGTCGACCTTGGTCTCCTGGAGCACGAGCACATCGGGCGCCTCCTCGTCGACGAAGCGCCGCACGGACTCCATGCGGGCGTTGAGGCTGTTGACATTGAAGGTCGTGACACGCATTGGCTGTTCCCCGTCCGGGTCGGGTAGTCTACCGGGGATGACCCGTCCAATCGCCCTCTGTCTGCTGCTCGTCGCCTGCACCCGCTACCCGCGGGACTACGATGGCGATGGCTTTTTTTCCCACCAGGACTGCAACGACCGCGATCCGAATATCAACATCCTCGCTCCGGAGATCCCCTTCGACGGGGTGGACAACGACTGCAATCCCCTCACCCTGGATGCGGACTCCGACCAGGATGGGGTGGCCGCGATCGACGACTGCAACGACGCCGACCCCAGCGTGCCCGGCCCCGAGGAGTACTACGACGGGGTGGACAACGACTGCGATCCCGCAACGGCCGATGACGACCAGGACGGAGACGGATCGGTGGTGGGCGACGACTGCGACGACACCGATGCCTCTGCGGTCCCCGGGGGCGAGGAGGTCTTCGGAGACGGGGTGGACAACGACTGCGACCCGTCGACCCTGGATGGAGATGCCGACGGGGATGGCGTCGATGGCTCCGCAGACTGCGACGATGCCGATCCCCTCGTGCTCGGCCCCCGGTCGTGGTTCGTGGACTGCGATGGCGATGGGTTCGCCGCTGCGGATGCGGCGGTGACCGAGGGCTGCGAAGTGCCCGCCCCATCGGGCACCTGTGGGGATCTGGCGGACGGATGGACCGAGGTCGAGCCCGTCGACATCCCCCACACCCTCGACAACCTCAGCACAGACTGTGGCGACCTCGACCCCAACGCCTTCCCGGGCCAGCTCGAGTACTTCACAGAGGCCTCGGCGACCCTGCTGCCGTTCTATCGGTACGACTTCAACTGCAATGGACAGGACGACCCGGAGACCCTCACCTTCGCCTGCTATGCGGCGCCAACCTCGGGCTGTGTAGCGGAAGAGGGCTTCATCGAGGTGACCTACTGTGGCGGCTCCGGGGATGCGACGGATCAGTGCGAGGGGGATGTGGTGTGCACCCCGGGAGAGGTCTACACGCTCACGCAGGGGTGCAGATGAGGGGGCTGCTCTGGGTGCTGCTGCTCGTCTCCTGCAAGCGGGACCCCTCCAAGATCGACGCCGATGGAGATGGGGTATTCGCGGACGAGGACTGCAATGACGAAGACCCGTCGATCCGCCCGGGAGTGATCGAGCAGGTCTATGACGGGGTGGACAACGACTGCGATGTGGCCACCCTCGACGACGACCTCGATCGGGATGGCTTCGTTCTGGCCGAGGACTGCGACGACCGCGAGGCAGATGTACGCCCCAATGTCGACGAGATCCCCTACGACGGGGTGGACAACGACTGCGACCCATCGACGGTGGATGATGATCTCGACGGCGACGGCTTTGGCATCGCCACGGACTGCGCCGATGGGAACGCAGCGATCAACCCAGACCAGCCGGAGATCTACTACGACGGGGTGGACAACGACTGTGACCTCTTGCTCACCATCGACGACGACCAGGACCGCGACCAGGTGCCGGCGGAGGTGGACTGCGACGACCTCGACCCCCTGGCCCGGGAGCCCGGGCTGTACTTCATCGACTGCGATGGCGATGGCTTTTCGCCCGGTGTAGACGGGTCGGTAGCGAGCTGTGAGCTGCCGATGTCCCCCCCGGTGGACTGTCCGGATGGCAGCTGGACCCAGGTGGAGCCGGCGGGCTCTGAGGTCGACTGTGTGGACTCCGATGGCTGGGTCTTCCCGGGGCAGACCCAGTATTTTGGTGGGCCCATTCCCGATGCGGATCCGGGCGCAGAGTACGACTACGACTGCGATGGGTCCGCGCTACCGCTCTATGGCAGCTACTCCTGCGCCATGAATCCCGGCCCCCAGCCGGACAGCTTCTTCTGCACCCAGATCCCGGGCTTCCTCGCGGATCCAGGTTGCGGGCAGGCCGGGGACTACGCCTCGGGCTGTGTCTCGCTCTCGGACACCACCTGCGAACAGGGCACGACCGAGGTGCGGGTGCAGGAGTGCCGCTGAGCCCTACAGGCTGCGCGGGTCGGCGAGCTTGCCGCTGACTGCGGTCGCCGCCGCGATCGCGGGTGACACCAGATAGACCGGGCCGGGCCCGCCCATTCGCCGTGCGAAGTTGCGGTTGGTGGTGCTGGCGGTGGTCTCGCCCTCGTGGGGGATTCCCGGGCCATTGCCGATGCAGGAGCCGCAGCCCGGCTCGGTGACGATGGCCCCGATGTCGCGGAACATCTCGAGCAGGCCCTCTTCTTCGGCCTGAGCGGCGACCAGGGTGCTGGACGGGGTGACCGTGAGCCGGACCCCTTCGGCGATCTGCCGACCCCGCAGCACATCGGCCGCAGCGCGCAGATCCGAGAGCGAGCCCCCGGTGCAGCTGGCGATGACGATGTTCTGGATGGCGGTATCGGTGTGCTCCGAGAGCGGCGCTCGGTTGCGGCTGTCTCCCGGGGTGGCGATGGTGAGCGGGACATCGGCGAGATCGACCGTGAGGACCCGCGCGTAGGAGGCGCCGGGATCGGGGTGGACGAGGAGCTCGCGCATATCGCCGCTGCGACGGGAGGAGAGGAAGTCCAGGATGGGCTGACAGGGCTCGACCACCCCGGTCATCAGGCCGCCCTCGACGGTCATATTGGTGAGCACGGAGAGCTCGTCGACGTTCCACTGAGCCAGGCCCTCTCCGCCGAACTCGATGATGCAGGTGTCTGTGGGGCTCTCGCGCCAGTGCTCCTCGCGGAAGTAGGGGTCGCCGATGAGGTGCAGGATGAGGTCCTTGGGGGACAGCCCGCCCGTGGCTTCGCCGGTGATCTCGACCCGGACGACCTTGGGCACGGTGACGGGGATGAGCCCGGTGCGCAGCGCGAAGGCCATGGCCGTGGAGCCGACCCCGAAGGCAAAGGCGTTGAGCACGCCCGCGGTGGGGGTGTGGCTATCGGTGAGCACGACGATGTCGCCGGGCTGGGCGTACTGCTCGACCACGACGCGATGGCAGACCCCGGGAGGCAGGTCCCGTCCGGGCCCATGCAGGCGGATCCCGTTGACCCGTGCGGCCTCGACCATCTCGTCGGTGAGGCGCATGGCGGGGGCGAGCCGGGCTTTCTTGGCGGACTCGGGGACCTCGGGATGGGAGATGAGCACGAAGTGGTCCTCGAAGGCGGCGACCATCTCGGGGCGGTACATGGGTTGGTCGCCCCACTCCTGCTGGTAGAGCGCGACCACCATGCCGGTGGTGTACTCGTGCATGCCACGGAAACCACAGCGCGCGAGCACCTGATCGCCCGGCTTGACGCTGGGGATGCCGTCGGGCTGGGATTCGCCGCACCAGGTCCGCTGAGCGATGAGCTTCTCGGCGATATTCATGGGGCGCGGGGAGGGGTAGATGTCGTAGGTGGGCTCGATATCGCCGGCCAGCAGCTGGGTGCCATAGGTCATCAGGCCCCCGGCATGGGCGACGGCTCTGAAGAAGGGGGGGAGCTCGTCTGCGAGGGCACCGAGATCGACATCCTCTCCGGACTGTAGCCGGGTGAGCACGGAGCGGTCGGTGGTGAAGGGCATGCCGCTGTAGACCATATTCTCCTGGAAGATCCGCTGGAAGCTGTCGGCGACGACGAGCTCGATACCCGCACCTTGGTGGGCGACCACGGCGACCTCGCGGGAGGACCCGGAGCCATAGGCATGGCCGCCGACCGCGACCTGGAAGCCACCGCTCTTCACATCGTCCTGCTTCACGGTCTCGAGGAAGTTCTCGAGGAAGTAGGGGCCGAGGATGTCGGGGGTGTAGCCGAGCGTACAGGCCCGACCGGAGATGATGGCATCGGTGTTGACCCCGTAGACATAGTCACCGGGCTCGACTTCGGAGCCATCGAGCTGTGCCCGCAGCATGGAGGGGTCTTGGGTGAGGTGCAGGACGCGGCCGGTGAGCTTCATTGGGGGCCTCGGTGAGCGGGGTTTTCCGCGGGCGAGGTAACACGCTGCTGGGTGGGTCGGGGCCATTCCTCCTACCCGCGGTCGAGCTCTCAGCAGTCCGGGAGGATGGAGTCGGTCAGGGTATAGAACACCCCGTCGCTGTCGCTGAGATCGACCCCAGTGCAGGTCAGGAGCGCATCATCCCGGACGATGACCCCGTAGCGATTGCCCGCGCCGATGGTGGAGTCCATCAAGGACAAGGAGGCTCCGCCGGCGAGGTAGATCGAGCTATTGGCGTCGGGACCCCCAAACCAGGGGTCCGAGCCCGCGTGGAGCAGCTCGAGATTGGAGAACTGGTTCAACGCGTCGTTGCTGCGGAACTCGATGCCCTTCCAGTAGCCGGTGTTCACTGGATTCACGCCGCGGAAGACGATGGGATCGGTGGCGGTGCCGTCTCCTCCCAGGCTGCCGTCCACCTCGACGATGATGTCCACATCCTGGGCGGCTTCGAAGATGGCACCCGCTTCGATGCTGAGGTCGGCCGCGATGTAGAATCGCTCGGAGAGCTCATAGGGGACCCCCAGATTTTTCCAGGTCGCCGCCTTTGACACGCGGTCGTTGTTGCCAAAGCCCAGATGCACCCGATCTTCGTCATTGCCCGTGTACACGCTGGTCCCACTGAGCTCGCCGACCCGGTCCGCGTGCAGCCGCATCGCCCGCGCGTTCCCATCGAAGAGGTTGTCGGCGAAGCCATCGATCCTCGCCTCGCTGGATGCCCACAGGCCGTAGCGGCCGCTGTTTCGGAAGGTGGTGTTCGTGAACAGGGCGGCGGAGGTGCTGTTCATGAAGACCGCCGCGCTCGAGTCGCTATTGCCATTCCAGTTGTCGCCGCCCGCATCGGCGATCTCCACGTAGTCGAAGAGCGCGCCATAGGAGACCGGATCATCGGTGCCGCCGGACTTGATCTCGATGCCCTTCCAGTACCCACGGGTCCCCGCCGAGGCCCCTCGGAAGACGATGGGGGCATCCGATCTCCCCTCCGCGAAGAGGGCTCCGCTGGGCTCGAGCTGGATCGACACATCCTGTTCGACCTCGACCACGGTGCCTGGGTCCAAGGTCCAGTCGCTCTCGACGAAGAAGCGCGTCTGCACCCGGATGGGGACGGCGAGGGCGTGCCAGGTCGTGGGCTGTGAGATTCGATCGTTATTGCCGAATGCCACGCTCACCCAGGGCTCGGTGTTGTTGGAGAACACCGTCTCGGCGCCGAGGGCTTCCACCCCATTCACATGCATATAGGCGGGGGTGAGGTTGTCCTCGAAGGCGGTGTCGGTGGCCGTGAGCTGGACCTCTTCCAAGGCGACGAGGCCGTGGGACTGGCTGCTCCGAATGGTGACCGCGTCCATGGTCAAAGTGGTCTGGCCGGTGAGATAGACCGCCGCACCCGAGTAGTTCGCACCGGTCCAGTTGTCCGAGCCGCCGTTCTCGATGAGTACATAGCTCCAGCGATTGTCGACCCCCTGGCTGTCGGAGAGCTCGATCCCCTTCCAGGTGACCAGCGGGTCGCTGGAGCTGAGCTCTACGGGGTTGGCCTCGGTGCCGTTGATCGACAGGGTGCCTCCGGTGTTGACCGAGAGCCCGATGTCCGTGCCGAACCAGATCGACACCCCCTCTTCCACGGTGACCGTGCCGTCGTCGAGGCTGAGCCTCTCGTTGGCGACCCAGCAGGACCCGGCCTCGAGCACCAACCCTGCGACGAAGTCCGCGTTGGTGAGCTCGGCGCGGCTGAGACAGGGCGGGAGCGGCTCCTCTTCCTCGATGACTTGGGGGCATCCGGCGAGCGTCGACAGAGCAAGAATGGCGAGCACAGGAAGGGACGTGGACTCGAATCGCATAGGCATCTCCAGGGGTGAGCTCTGTCCCTGTCCACAGCAAGCGGCCCAGAAGGGGGCCATGGAATCTCAGAAATCTTGATATCCACAGTGTCGATGCCCGAGTCCACCCCCGTCACAGAGCTGCTGAAGCGAGTCGCCGAAGGCGATGCCGATGCGGCGAATGCGCTCGTGCCCTCTCTGTACGCCGATCTCCATCGCATCGCGCACAACCAGCGCTACCGCTGGCGCGGAGACCCCACCCTGCGCACTACGGCCCTGCTCCACGAGGCCTGGATGAAGGTCTCGGGCCATCGGGGCACGGAGTGGGCCAGCCGTCAGCACTTCTATGCGGTGTGTACCCGCGCCATGAAGCAGATCCTGTTGAGTCATGCCGAGGCCCGGATGGCTCAGAAGCGCGGGGCGGGAGCGGTGCAGGTCTCCCTGGAGGGGCTCCCCGATCTCACCGTGGTGGATGCCGAGCTGGTGCTCTCGGTCGGAGAGGCCATCGACGCGCTCCGGGCCCGCTCCGAGCGGCTCGCGGGGGTGGTAGAGCACCGGGTATTCGGTGGGTTCTCGGTCGAAGAGGTCGCCGAGATCCTCGACGTGTCCCCCCGCACCGTCAAGAGGGACTGGAACCGCGCTCGGGCGTGGTTGGGTGAGGCCCTTTCAGAGGAGAGCCCGACGTGGCAGGCCTTCTCGGCGAGCTGAGCCCCGACGAGTGGGCGAGGATCGACCGGCTGCTCGATCAGGCCCTCGATCGCACCGGTCCCGAGCGCGCGGCCTACCTCGGCTCCCTCGAAGCGTCCGACCGGGATCGGGTCGCGGCCCTGGTCGAGAGGATCGAAACCAGCGGCCCCCTCGACCGCGCGCTGGAGTTGGCCGGAGGGGTGGAAGCCGGCGCGACGATCGGCTCCTGGGCCATCGGAGAGCCCCTGGGTGAAGGGGGATCGAGTGTGGTCTTCGCCGCCACCCACACCGACGGGGATTTTCCGATGCAGGCGGCGCTGAAGCTGCTTCGCGGGGGGCCGGGGGCTGCCCGGTTTCGGGACCGATTCCGCCGCGAGCGGCAGATCCTCATGGGCCTTCGCCATCCGCTCATCGTGCGGATCCTCGACGGCGGCACCACCCACAGCGGCGTCCCCTTCTATGTGATGGAGCGGATCGAGGGGGAGCCGGTCACGGTCTGGTGCGCGCGACAGCCGATTCCCGCCCGCCTGGAGCTGATGGTCGCCGTCTGCAGTGCGGTGGAGTACGCCCATCAGCGGCTGATCGTGCACTGCGATCTGAAGCCCGACAACCTCATCGTAGACCCCGAAGGCAGGCCTCGGTTGTTGGACTTCGGCATCGCCAAGCTGCTGGACGATTCCGAGGTCACCCAGACCGGCCACCGCATGCTCACTCCGCGCTGGGCGGCCCCCGAACAGGTCGATGGCGAGGCCGTCACCACCGCCACCGATGTCCACGCCCTGGGCCTATTGCTGTGGTCGGTGCTCACGGGCAGGTCTCCCCGACAGGGACTCACCGGCGGCGCCTTGTTGGCCGATGTGAGCCGGAACCCGCTCCCCCCACCGTCCATCGACGAAGCCCGGGCCCGGGGCGACCTCGACGCCATCGTGGCGAAGGCCTGTGCCATGGACCCCGTCGACCGGTACCGCGGAGCGGCGGAGCTCGGCGAGGATCTGCAGCGCTACCTCGACGGGCGCGCGGTTCGGGCGCGGGAGAGGGCCCCTGTCTACCAGGCGGTTCGATTCGTGCGGAGACACCCCGCGGCCGTCGGCACCGCGCTGCTCTTCATCGGGGTCCTCGCCGCCTGGGCGGGCTCTGCGACGGTGCAGTCCCAGCAGCTCACGGTAGAGCGTGACCGAGCCCAGCTTCAAGCCACCCGCGCCGAGTCCACCCTCGATCTGTTGGTGCATATGCTCGAGGCCGCAGACCCCGCCGAGGCGCGGGGAGAGGAGCTCACCGCGAAAGAGGTGTTGGCCTCTGCCGTCCGCGAGCTCGGGATCGAGGGCCGGGACCCGGAACTCCAGGGAGAGCTGCTGCTCGTGGTTGGCCGGGTCCAGTACGCCACCGGAGATCTGGTCTCCGCGCGCGCTACCCTCCAGCGGGCCCATGAGCTGCTGCTCGCGACCAAGGGCGAGGATGATCCCCAGACTCGGCACGCTGTGTTTCATACCGCCCGTGTGGTCTTCGAGGAGCAGCCTGAGCGGGGCCTGGCTGACGCTGAGGCCCTGCTCGCCGCCTACCGAGCGGAACCGCCGTCCATCGAGCTGGCCAACACCCTGCTCCTCGTCGCAGAGATGAAGGGGAACCTCGATGATATGCAGTCTGCTTATGCACTCGCCTCCCAGGCCCTCTCCGTCTACTCCGAACTCGGGGACCGCCGTGGGGCTGCTCGGGCCCGTGCGGTCGAGGGCTATGCGGCGGTTCGACTCGACCGGCCCGACGGGCGCGCCCTCCTGTTCGAGGCTCTCGAGGAGATGGAGCAGGCGCTGGGCACCTCCAGACATCCCCAGATCGCCGACATCCTGCACGAGCTGGCCCTGGTGACTCCAGGTGCCGAGGGGCGGGAGATCGCGAAGCGCAGCGTCGATCTTCGGCGCGATCTGTTCGGCGAGACCTGGGCGCTCGCCGCGACCCTCAACAACTACGCCCTGCACCTCGAGCAGACCGATCCCGATGCCGCGATTGCCTATATGACCGAGGCGGTGCGGATCGCTGGGCAGGCCCGGGGTCCCACCCACCCCAAGGTGCTGAACCTCACCCTCAACCTGGGCGCGGTCTTGGTCGACGCGGGGAGGGCCGAGGAGGGCGAGCGGGTGCTGCGCGAGGTGTTGGAGTCCGACGCGATCACCCCGAAGCTGCGCGAACGCGTCTTGGTGTATCTACAGAAAATACCGAGAGAATAGGGGCTGGGACCGCGCTGGAGCTCGGATTGGCCGGGAGCGCGACCGGCGTGCCGGTACGTGCTCTGCTCCAGCCTGAACGACATTGCGGACCCACCGACAGAGTGGTAGCCGGCCCTCCACCCGGAGTCCCTCATGCGCCTACTCGCCCTCTTGCCGTTGCTCGCCTCTTGTGGCATTCAGCAGCCCGCTATCGACGCGGACGCGGACGCGGACACCGACACCGACACCGACACCGACTCGGATGCGGACACCGACTCGGATGCGGACACCGACTCGGATGCGGACACCGACTCGGATGCGGACACCGACTCGGATGCCGATACCGACACCGATCTGGCTCCGCCCAGCCCCGTGTTCTTCGACGCGCCCATGCCTACCGCTGTCGTGGAGGATCTGACCTGCAATACTCCTGGAATTCAGGCTCTCAGCGCCAGCCATACCGCCATGCTTCAGGGTAGCGAGGTCAGCGTGGTGGTCGGTCTGAGCGACGACTATGCAGGGATCGGTACCACCTTCGAGCTGCGGAACAACGCCGTCGCGAACAGCGGCACCAATGTGGTCGAGGCGCGGAGCGGAGCCGGTGCAGGCTGGCAGACCAGCTTTTTGGTGGAGGATGCCCCGGGTGGGGCGGGCATCATCGTCTTCAACCAGGGGGCGGGGAATGCGGTCGGCTACCAATGGGGCTACCGGAGCACCCTGCAGAGCGCGGGGGCCGATCTGTACGCGACCACCTTGGTTCCGCTCCCTTCGGACCACATCCATGGTTCCACCGCCGGCCACAGCCCGTGCGAGCCGAGCGGCTTCGTCTTCGACGATGGGGCCGTCGATGTCGCCGGATCGCTGGTCGGAACCACCCAAGGCAATGCCCTGGCCTGGCGGAACCGCTTCCGATATCGCTCACAGCTCGACCAGGCCTGGGTCTCGTGGTCGGCGGAGCAGGCCTTCTACCTCAGCCGTCCGGTCGCCAGGGCGAGCGATCTTCGGCTGTACCTCGTGCGCGGGGCCACCCAGCATGGTCCGTTCGCGATCTACGACCCGTTTACGATTCCCGACGCCACCTGCATCGACTCTTTCTGCAACACCGACGCTTATGACTACGCGGTCCTGGTGTGGACCATCGACGGTCTCGACATCGGGGTGGCGCTTCCAGACCTGTCGCTGGGGGCCAGCATCAACCTCGAGCAGACCACGTATTGTGTGGACCCCACCGATGATAGCTGCGGGAATATCAACTTCCATAGCTGGCTCCAGCGAGGGGGAGGGAATGTCAGCTACCCCGCCGGTGATGTGCGCGCGCTCAGCCAGGACTACTACGTGGGTACGCTGCCCCAGCTCGCGGAGCTGGGCTTCTCGGTCTGGTAGGGGGCTCCGCTCGCGAAGGATTCTTCACGCACCCGGGCGCAGGGTCACTCCGCCGCGCAGCCCGAGCTCGAGCATGGCCGAGAAGCCGAACCCGGGGTCTGCGGTGATATTTGCGCCGAACTGCACGGGCCCGTAGCTCGCGCCGGGTCGGAAGATGAAGCCGCCGTAGTGGCGACTGGGGTCATCGCGGGGCCACTGGGCCTTGAAGTAGCGGATGTAGGTGAACTCGAGGTAGGCGGAGACGCCGCTGGGTAAGGTGTCTGCGGTGTAGTGGGACAGGAATCCCACCTGGAGTGCGGTCCCGTTCAGTAGCTCCCCATCCGACTCGGTGTCGTTGACCCGACGCACTCCCAGGAAGGCGAAGATCTGATCGGTGGGAAACCAGGTCTTGTCGTAGTCGGTGCGGTTGTCGGGGCTGATCCATCCGCCGGCCCGCAGATCGAGGGCATAGGGCTGGGTCTCGGGCCTGTGGTTGAGGTAGGTGGTGCGCCGGGCCTGGATGAACACATGCGGGTCGAACAGAACGCTCGCGCCATAGGTGAGCGGGTAGACCGGTTCGCTATCGCAGCTGAAGCCGATGCACTGGGCCTTGTTGGGAATACGGCCGCCCTGCTTGAGGGCCCGGATGGACAGCTCGGGAACCAGGAAGGGGCCAGCGGCCCAGGCGGTGAACAGCGCGGTCAGGATCAGGGGGAACCTCCACCAGCAGGATAGCGTGGGGCGGTCTCATCATGCTCGGGTGAGAGCGTGGCTGAAAGATTTCAAGTCGGGCTGCCTCCGGGTGGGCGCGTGAAGGGGATACCGATCGTCTCCGATTCCCGAAGCGCCCACGCTGGCACCGCTGAATCCACATCGAGGCTTCGTCGGGAATCGAAAAATCTTGCCGATTCCAAGAGATCACAGTACACTGTATCTAACCTAGAGGATTGACGAAAATGCGCCTCCCCCCCCCCAGAATAGCTCTTGCCTTGCCGGCGGCCTTGCTGTGTTGGACGATCGCCACACCCGGCCATGCCACCACCATCGAACCCCACGCCGCCGAGCGGACCTTCGCCACGGCGGATGCCATCGTAGAGGGTGTCGTCATCGGCACCCGGGAGACCGTCATCGACGAGGGATTGCCACTCACCTACTACAAGATCCAGGTCTCCGACGTGCTCAAGGGCGAGACCGGCGACTATGTCGAGCTGCTCCTGCCGGGCGGGTGGACCGAGGACGGCAACTACGTGCATGTGCACGGCAGGCCCCTCATGCAGGTCGGCGACGCGATCCTCGTGGCCCTCTCCCATATGCAGGTCGAGGGCCTTGATCATCGTTTGGCCCAAATGGTCATGAACGAGCCCCCCTGCCAGCTCTGTAGGGCCTCTTCGATCGGGGCCTCGCTGGCCGGGCGAGCTGAGGCATTCGGCTCAACAGTGTGGTGAAG
>Ga0316208_1001781_pt1 | contig 19206 bp, 14 predicted proteins | sample 3monopyrite_MG_FD_204944 | JGI IMG/M metagenome (GOLD analysis project Ga0316208, IMG submission 204944) | Microbial mat bacterial communities from mineral coupon in-situ incubated in ocean water Damariscotta River, Maine, United States -... | ecosystem: Environmental > Aquatic > Marine >...
TCTTCCTGGACGCCAACGGCGAAGGCACGACGGTCTCCTCGATCGTCACGAACGGCAACGTCTCGCCCGGCGACACGCGCTACTACCAGCAGTGGTTCCGTGACCCCGGCGGCGTCAGCCCCTGCGGCACCGGCTCCAACTTCACCAACGGCCTGACGGTGATCTACAACTGATCCGGCCGAGCTGCGGCCTCTCGCGAGGGGGGCTTCGGCACGCATGAAGCAGGGCGGCCTCTCGGGGTCGCCCTGCTTTCGTTGGTGGGGAGCGTGGGGGAGTTGGTGCGAACTCCCGTGGCGCCGATTCGAGCGTGTTCGGGAAGTCACTGGAGCGACCGGCAAGTCCTCGGCGCGGTCGCGGAACGGGTCCGTGATTCACGCCGGGACGGACGCGCTGCGGAGGCCTCCGGATTGGCCACCGGGCGTTCTGCGTGCCGGTTGGGTGAGCGAGCTTTGCCCTCCAGGCCGTGGAGGGATGACGGGAAGATGGCTCCCAGGGGGGTTGTCTCAAGGTGGGATTTCCTTCAACTGCGTGTCTGCATCAGGTTTTCTCCCCATGAATCCAGGGTTGAAGTACCATTCAGACAGGATTGCGCAGGCCAAAGGCTCGAACCCCCCGTCTTCTCTTCGGGGACTCGTTCGATGCTCGCGCCCGGACCGGGATGGCTGCGTAAGTCCGTGAAGATCTTCACCATGCGATCAGGAGTAACTGAAGAAATGCGAATCTCCCTTCTCACCAAGCCCTCCCTGGGCCTCATGGCTGCCCTGGCCCTCGGCAGCCTCGCCAGCGCTCAGACATGTCCGGCTGCGGACGCCTTTGAGCCCAACGACGACTGCGCCAGCGCGAACGTCGTGACCGCCGGTTCCTACACCGGCCTTACCCGCACCGGCGCTGCATCGGTTCTCGGTGACAGCCCGGACTTCTACACGGTCAACGTCGGCGCCTTCTCGAGCATCCAGGTCGATCTGCTGTTCAACCAGACGATGAGCTCGGAAGACATCGACCTCTACCTCTGGGACGCTGCGGCGGCAACCTGCCCGTCCGAGAGCTTCGGCGACTACCTCGTGCGCGGCTTCACCGGAAGCAGCAACGAGACCGTCACCTGGACGAACAACACCGGCTCGGCCGTCGATTACATCATCGGCATCGACGCCTTCTCGACCTCGCTGACCTGCCTCGACTACGACCTCGACATCATCGTCACCTCGCTCCTGTCCTGCCCCGGCGCGGACAGCTTCGAGCCGAATGACGACTGTGCGAGCGCGAGCGTTGTCACCGACGGTTCGTACCCCTTCCTGTCGCGCACCGGACCCGCCAACGTGTCCGAGGGCGACAGCCCCGACTTCTTCGTCGTCACGGTTCCGGCCCAGACCACGATCGACGTCGACCTGCTCTTCGCCAACTCCGGCGGCGACATCGACGTCTACTTGTGGGACACGGCTGCTGCGACCTGTGGTCTCCCGATGGGCAGTACGAGCTACCTCGTGCGCGGCTTCACCGGTAGCGACAACGAGTCGATCAGCTGGGACAACACTTCGGCCGCTGCCGTCGACTACACCATCGGTGTCGACGCTTTCGGCTCCGGCTTCGACTGCAACGACTACACGATGGACATCACGTTCACGTCGTTGATCATCCCCGTCTGCCCCGCGGCTGACGCCTTCGAGCCGAACGACGACTGCGCGAGCGCGTCGGCGATGACCGTCGGTCTCACCGAAGACCTCACGGTCTACGGTCCCGGCAACGCCACGCCGAACGAAGACTTCTGGTCCTACACGATGGTCAACAACGAGGCCATCACGATCGACGTGCTGTTCAGCAACGCCGGCGGCGACATCGACGTCTACCTGTACGACGACGCGGCTTGCGCCAACCAAGTCGGCTACGGCGGCTCGGTGAGTGACAACGAGCAACTGACCTACACCAACGTCAGTGGTGGTCCGGTCACCGTTACGATGAAGACCCGCTCGTGGGGCTCCTTCTCCTGCAACGACTACTCGATCGATCTCAGCTCGGTCATCGATCCCTGCCTCAGCGTTTCCGAGGACGGCTTCGCCCCGAACCAAGACTGCGCCAGCGCGGTCCTGCTCGGCGACGGTTCTTACCCCGGCCTCGCGGTCTTCAAGCCCGATGGCGATGACTTCTTCGCGATCGATGTGGCCGACGGCTCGACTCTGAACGTCGATCTGCTGTTCCTCACCGCCCCCGGCGACATCGACTGCTACCTGTACGACCCGGCCACGCTGGGCACGACCTGCGGCGACAAGTCGGACTACCTGGTCCGCGGCTTCACCGGTTCGGACAACGAGAGCATCTCCTGGACGAACACCTCGGGCTCGACCCAGCAGTACCTCCTGCAGGTCAACCTCTGGGACAGCGCCGGCAACGAGGACTGCAACACCTACGACCTCGTGATCGACATCGCCGAGCCCACCATGGGCACTTCGATGTGCGCCGGCGACGGCAGCGTGATTCCTTGTCCCTGCGGCAACGAGTCGGCTGACGCCGAGTCCGGTTGCTTGAACTCGACGCTGCTCGGCTCGAAGATCACCGCCACGGGTTCGCCCAGCGTGGTCGCCGACGACGCCGTGTTCCACCTGAGCCAGGCCCCGGCCGGCGAGTCCGCCGTTCTCGTGCAAGGCACGACGCAGACCGCCTTCCCCTTCAAGGACGGCATCTTCTGCATGGGTACCTTCACCCGCCGCGTCGAATTCGCCACGCTTGACGGCAACGGTGAAATCTCGACCGTCGGTTCGATGGCGACCGAGGCCAACCTGTTCCCCGGCCAAACGCGCTGGTACCAGTGGTGGCACCGTGACCCGGCCGGCTCCGTCTGTGGCGCCGGTTCCAACACCTCGAACGGCCTCGAGATCACCTGGATCTAATCCGGACTCTCGAGCCGATCAGCTCCTCAGCTGATCGCTTCCAGGCGGGGCGGTGTCGCATTGAGCGGCGCCGCCCCGCGCTCGTTCGTAACGCTCTCTCGCCGGACCTCTCTGGCGGCCTCCCGCCTGACGTCGTAGAGGCGCGGGGAGGTGCCCGAGAGCGCTTCCAGGGGCCGCCCGGATAGCGCTGCGTCGGCTGTCAGCCCGGCGTTCGAGCCGAACGATGACTGCCTGACCACCACGGCGATCACAGCCGGCACAACCTACCTCGGCCTCAGCCGTACAGGCCCGGCGTCGGTTCTCGGCGACAGCCCGGACTTCTACACGGTCAACGTCGCGCCTCAGTCCGATCTTCAGGTCGACCTGACGTTCCTTACGGCGAACGGTGATGTCGACGTCTACCTCTGGGAAGCTTCCTCGGGTGACTGCGGCTATCCGATGGCCGGAACTCCTTACCTCGTGCGCGGCTTCTCGGGCAGCGACAACGAGAGCATCACCTGGAACAACGGTTCGTTCTCCGCGGTCGACTACATCATCGGCGTCGAGGCCTTCGGCGCGACCTTCGACTGCAACGACTACGACCTGACCACAACGGTCACGCCGACCGGCACGCTGAACTGCCCCGGTCCGGATGCCTTCGATCCGAACGACACCTGAGCGACGCCTTCGGCGCTCGCTCTGGGCCTCACCGATCAGCTGTCGGTCTCCGACACAGATTCGAGTGACTTCTGGAGCTACTCGGTCGCCAACAACGAGATCCTCACGATCGACGCGTCTTTCGCTCACGCGAACGGTGACATCGATCTCTATCTCTACGACGACGCGGGCACTTGCGTTTCCGTGGCTGCGGCCAGCAACTCGATCACTGACAACGAGCAAGTCAGCTTCACGAATACCAGTGGTGCAGCCATTGTTGTTCACCTTGAAGTGGGAGGGTTCCTCTTCGGCCCCGCTCAGTGCAACGACTACAACCTGAACGTGACTTCGCTCATCGATCCCTGCGTCGCCGTCTCCGATGACGCGATGGAACCGAACGACGACTGCTCGCAGGCGATCGCTCTGGCCCCCGGCACCGACACCGACCTCGTCGTGTTCAAGAACGTCTCCGACGACTTCTTCACGATCGACGTTCCCGATGGTGGTGACCTGACCGTCGACGTGCTGTTCTTGACGGCGCCCGGTGACATCGACTGCTACCTGTACGACCCGAGCACGTTGGGTACGACCTGCGGCGACAAGGCGGACTACCTGGTCCGCGGCTTCACCGGCTCGGACAACGAGCAGATGACCTGGACGAACTCGACCGGCGTCACCCAGACCTACTACATCCAGGTCAACCTGTGGGACAGCGCCGGCAACGAGAACTGCAACGACCACGACCTCGTCCTGACGGTCGACACGCCGGTTCTCGGCACGGTCATGTGCCTCGGTGACGGCACTGACGGCGCTTGCCCCTGCAGCAACGAGTCCGTGCTCGGCGCCGGCGAGGGCTGCAACAGCTCCCTCGGCTACGGCTCGATCCTGACCGCCGCCGGTTCCGCCAGCGTCGGTGCTGACGACATCTCGTTCTCGGTCACGCAAGCGCGCGCGACCCAGCCCGGCATGCTTGTGCAGGGCGCGTCGCTGATCGGCACGCCCTTCAAGGACGGCCGCCTCTGCGCGGGCACCCCGACCGAGCGCGTCGAAGTCGTCTTCACGGACGCTTCGGGCAACGGCACGACCTTCAGTTCGATCGTGACCAACGGCGCGGTGTCGTCCGGCGACACCCGCTACTACCAGATGTGGTCGCGTGACCCGGGCCGCGTCAGCCCCTGCGGCACCGGCTCGAATTCCTCGAACGGCCTCATGATCACGTACACCCCGTGATCGAGACGTTCTGATCCGACCAGCCTGAGGGCTGGGCGGTTCATCAGCGGGGCAGCATCGCAGTGCGATGCTGCCCCGCGACTCATTGAGGGGCTGCATTCCGCTCGCTGGGAAGTGGAACGCTCGCCCGTCAGGGGTGTGCTGTGCGGAATGCGGCGATCGTCCTAGAGTGGGGGGATGCGCACCACTGCTCTGCTCCTCTCCTGCCTGCTCGCCGGCCCCGCGACGCGAGTCGTCGCGCAGGGCTGCGAGACGCCCGACGTTTTCGAGCCGAACGACGACTGCCTACAGGCGGCCGTGCTCACGAGCGGAGCCGCGCTCGGCTTGACCGTTCAAGGGGTTGCCGCCGCGATGGGTCCGGACGCGGACCACTACACGCTCAGCGTGCAACCCGGCGAAGCGCTGCAGGTCGACGCGATCTTCTCGAACGCCTCCGGTGACATCGACCTCGAGCTGTTCGCGGACTCCAGCTGTTCGACCTTGGTCGATGCGAGCTACTCGCTCTCCGATGACGAGCGCGTGGACCACGTCAACACAGGGGGCGCGCCGGAGCACCTCGTGCTGGTCGTCTCGGGTTTCGGACCGGGCTTCGTGTGCAACGACTACGACTTGCTCGTCGTGATCGCCCCGGACCCGTGTGCACTGCTGGTGCCTGACGCCGCCGAAGACAACGACGACTGCATCTCCGCCGCGCCCTTGTTCGGCGGGCTGGCTCAAGACTTCAACGTCTCGCTCACCGATTCTGATTGGTATCACCTCGCGCTCGACGCCGGGGCTTTGCTCTCGGTCGAGCTGCGCTTCCTGCACGCGCAGGGCGATCTCGACATGCGGATCTGGGACGGCTGCCCGATCACCGGATTGATGCCCTTCGCGAGCTCGGAGTCGGAGACCGACGATGAGTGGCTCGGCTTCGGCAACTCCGGCGACTTGCCGATCGACTTGTGGATCGAAGTCTACGTCTGGTCGGGATCGATGAACGCCTGCAACGAGTACGAGTTGTTCGTCACGCTCGAGGGCGGCGAACCGGCGATCCCCGTGTGCTTCGGCGACGGCTCGGCAGGCATGGGGTGCCCCTGCGGCAACCTCGGCGGGGCAGGCGAAGGCTGCGCGAACTCGACCGGATCCGGCGCGGTGCTGACAGCCTCCGGCACGAACGTTCACGCCAACGACGACCTCGTCCTGCACGTGGCTGGAGCGCGTCCCAACCAGCCGAGCATGGCGGTCCAAGGCGGCGCCTTGTCACCGATGGCTTTCCGCGACGGGATCCTCTGCCTGGGAACGCCGACGGAGCGCTTGCAGGTCCTGATGCTCGACGCAACCGGTGCGGCCGAAACCACGGTTTCGATCGTCACGGAGGGCGGGATTCCGGGGCCCGGGACGACCGCCTACTACCAAGTCTGGTATCGCGATCCGGTGCTCAGCGTGTGCGGGCTGGGCTCGAATCTGAGCCAAGCGCTGCAGGTGAACTGGAACTGATTCCGCTCAGCGCGGCACCACGATGCGGCCTTCGCCTTCGCGGTTGAACACGCCGATCTCGCCGACGCCTGCGGTGTCGACGCCCATGCGCACGACTTGGTCGCCGCTGTAGTTGAAGATCGCGAACTCGCCGCCGAGCGGCAGCTGCCCCGTGCTCTTCGGATAGAGCTGCATCAACGGGCGTTCCTTGCGACCGAAGAGCGTCAGTGCGCCCTCACCGAGCGCGGTCGACGAGAGCTCGCCGGCCAGCTCGCCCGTACGCGCCCGCACTTCGATGCGGCCGTGACCCGCGGGTCCTTGGCCGAGGCGCAGCACCGCGGCGCCTTCCTTCGCGCGCAGCTCGAGCGCCCCGCCGCCCGCGGGGTTCTTGCCGAGGCTGCCGATCACCGCGTCGCCTTCGCCGATGATCTCGAGCGAGCGGACGCGCAGCTGTTCGATGGTGCCTTCAGGGTTCGCGTCCAACGCCGTGAGCGACTCGGTGCCGTTCGCGATGGCGACGCGGCCGGTGAGCGGTGCTTCGGAGCCGAGTTCGCAGACCGTCGCGCCGTCCTTGTCGGAGAGCCGCAGTGACCCGCCGCCTCCCGGGCCTTCTTCCACCTCCCAGAGGATTTGGTCGGATTTGCCGTGCACGCGCCAGTGAGTGGGGCCGAGCTCGCCGTAGCTGCGGCGACCGGCCGGTCCGCCGGTTCCGAGCCGCATCACGCCGCCGTCCGACTCCGCGGAGAGCGCGAGCACCAGCTCCGCGGACTCGCCGCGTCGCAGCTCGACCAGTCCGCCGCCGGCGGAGTTCCCGCCGAGGACGACAGCGAGTTGCCCGTCGGGTCGCAGCACTTCGAGCCGCCGCGTGCGCAAGATGTCCGTCGCGTCCTGCGTCCGCGAGGCGCTGAGCGAGAGCGCAGCGAGTCCGAAGACAGCCAAGCAGGCGGTCGTGCGGCGCCAGCGCCGGACCTGCGTTTCGAGAGCTTGCAGCCTGAGTTCCACGTCATTCATCGTCAGTTCCTCCGAGGTGCCTGCCAGCCTACTCGGAGCGGGTCGACCTTCCAGCACTCGCGTCGGCGAGGATCCGCGCCGATCCCACGTCTGAGGTCCGCCCCAGATGCCTTTGCGCCTCACTTGTTCGCCGTGTTCAGGCTGCTAGGGTGCGCTCCAAGACATGGCCGCAATCGAGATCGAAGCACTGCGCAAGAGCTACGGGCGACAAGAAGTCGTCCGCGGCTTGTCCTTGCGTGTCGAAGAAGGCTCGGTCTACGGCCTGGTCGGGCCGAACGGCTCGGGCAAGACCACGACGCTGTCCTGCGTCCTCGGCCTGATGCGACCGACCTCGGGTTCGGTGCGCGTGCTCGGAGAGACGCCCAATCGGCTGCACCGCCTCGGCGGACGGCTGGCCGTCGTCTTCGACACGGCGATCGCCGCGCCGCAGCTCAGCGCCAGGCAGAACCTGCGCTACCTCGCGCGGCTGAACAGCGGCCGCGATCTGCGCGACGAGGACGAGTTGATGGACGTCGTCGGGCTCACCAAGCTCGCGTCCTCGCGTGCCGGCTCGCTTTCACTCGGGCAACGCAAGCGCCTGGCGATCGCCGGAGCGCTGCTCGCGCGCCCCGAGCTGCTGGTGCTCGACGAACCGCTGTCGGGCCTCGACACGCTCGGCGTACGCCAGTCGCTGCGCCTGTTCCGCGCGCTCGCCGAGGAAGGCGTGACCCTACTGCTCTCCAGCCACCGCTTGCACGAGATGCAGGAAGTCGTGACGCACGCCGGCGTCCTGCTCGGCGGCGAGCTGCGCGTCAACGGGCCGATCGATGAAGTCCTCGGGCGCGCTCGCGGTTGCTACCGCGTTCAAGCGGAACCGCTGGAACGTGCGCGCGAGATCGCGCAGCGCACCGACGGCGTCGAGATCCTCGCTTCCGAAGCCGCGCACGAGCTGCGCCTGCGCATCGATGGCGATGTGGCGATGCGGCTCAGTCGAGCGTTGATCGAAGGCGGTTGCGAACTGGCAGCGCTCGCGCGCGAAGAGGAGAGCCTGCAGAACGTTTTCGAGGGCTTGGTAGACGAACACATCGCCGCGGAGGCCGGCGCGTGAGAGGCTCGTTGCTGATCGCCCGGAGCGAACTCTACCGAGACCTACGCTCGCGCTCGACGTGGGTGCTGATCGTGCTGGTCGGACTCGTGCCGCTGGTGCGCGTGCTCGCTTGGCGACTCGCCGAAGCGCCGGAACGCCTGCGTCGCGCGCAGTCGGGGGCGAGTCGCTCGGCCGAAGAACTGGCCGGTGCCGGCTGGGCGCCGCTCGTCGAGAGCTGGCGCTTCGGGTTGGTGCTCGGCGGTCTGGCGCTGTTGATCCACTTCGCGCGCGGACTCGCGGGCGATCACGACACCGGCATGGCCCGACTCGCGGTGACGCGTTCGGTGTCGCGCTCCGGACTCGTCATGGGACGCGCCTTGTTGATTTCGCCGTACGTCTTGGCGATGGCGCTCGTCACCGGCTGCGCGGCGTGGATGTCGGTGACGGCCACCTACGAGCTGGGCGACCTGATCGTCGACGGCTACACCCTCGCGACGAGTCCCGAGCTGCGCTCGGAACTGACCAAGTCCGTGCTCGTCACGCTGCCTGCGCTGCTCTGCTTGTGCAGCTTCGGCTTGCTGGTCTCCGCAGCAACGCGGTCCGCCGTCGCGGCAGTCGCGCTCTCGGCTGCGGGCTTCCTCGGCTACGACCTGTTCAAAGAAGTGCTCGGCGGCAAGGCGGCTTATGTCTTCGCCAGCTACGTCCCTTCGATCTTCGACGAGTCGGCGATGCACGAGATGGTGCAAGTCGCGCTCGGTTACTCCGACGCCGGTATGTCGTCGGCGAGCATGAATGCCGCAGCCATCCTGCCTTGGCCCGAAGCGGCCCTCGCACTCGGCTTCGCCTGCCTGCTCGTCTCGCGCAAGCGGCTCTAGCGGCCCGCCATGAAGCTCTATATCAGCCTGATCCTGCTCACCGCTCTCGGTGCATGTCGCACCGCCGCGCCGCAACCGATCCCCGACGCGCCGCCCGAGGCGGCCGACTGGATTCGACCGGAGGCGGCCGCGGAAGGCTCCTATCTCGGGCTCGAGACGCGTGAGAACGACAGCGGGACGCTCGACGATCTGTTCTTCGAAGCCGGCGTGCGCGTCGTACGGGTCGATCCGCACTCGCCGGCCGATGAAGCGGGTCTGCGCGTCGGCGATGTCGTCTTGGGCTGGAACGGTGAAGAGCTGCTCGAACCCGAGTCACTGGAAGCACTCGTCTCACGCGCGACGGCGGATGTGGAAGTGACGCTCGAAGTGCGCCGCGACGACACGATCTTCGAGGTGCCGGTCAAGCTGCGCGCCAAGACCGGCTCGGTCGTCGGCGAAGTCGTCGTGCAGTCGCGCGTCGATCCGGTGCGCTCGCGCGCGAGATGGCGCACGGAGCCGGGCGGCGTCCGGTTGTTCGCCAGCGCCGACGACGCGCCCTTCCCCGCAGCCGGCGTGCCTGTCGGCTCGTTGGCGACTGCGCTGGATGGAAGGCCCGTTGCCTCGGCACGCGAGTGGATCCGCTTGCTGCTCGCCGAAGAACCCGGCGCGGAAGTGCAAGTCGACTGGATCGCTGCGGAAGGAACGGCGCACTCCTCGGAAGTGCGCTTGTTCGACGTTTCGCGCCAGGTCACGGGCTTCATGATTCCCGTGATCACGCACTACGAGCGCGACTTCGACGCGGACACGACCAGCTATGTGCTGATCGACCTCTACGTGATCAGCCTGTTCCGCTACACGCGCGAAGGGCAAGAGAAGGAGTGGCGGTTCCTGCGTTGGTTCCGCACTTCGACCGGCGTCGGGGAGCTCTCCGAATGATCGCAGCTCTCTGTCTCGCAGCCTCGCTCGGCGTGGCTTCGGGTTACGTCGACGCTTCCCTCGAGTTCGAAGGCGAGCTGCTCAACTACCAGTTCGTCGACATCGACGGCAACGGAACCTCGGAACTCGTCGTTGCGCTCCTGCAGGACGACGGTCGCCGCAGGTTGCAGGTGCACGCGCAGGGCGGGCGCGGATTCGAGGCGACACACCTCCACCAAGTCGATGTGCTCGAGGACGTGATCGCATACGGCTTCGGCGATGTACGCAAGGAAGCCGGTCGTGAGCTGTTGATGATCACGCGCAGCGGTGCGTACTCCTACTCGCTCGAGAAGCGTGGCTATCGCGGCAACATCGCGCGCTTGGTCGACGCGCCGCTGCTCTACGACGTGCCCAGCCCGCGCGCGCTGCCGTACTGGCCCTACGTGCTCGAAGCCGCGGGAGGCGACCGCTTGCTGTTGCCGGAACGCACCGGCTTCGCGGTCTTTGGACCGCGCTCGGAAGCGCCCACGGATGCGCAGCAGCCCAGCTACGTGCGCCTCGCCGACTTCAGCGACAGTCTCACGTCAGCGGATGAACCGAGCGGTGGTTCCGCCACGCGCGATCGCCGCGAAGACTCCGAGTCCGGCAGTAGCAGCTCCAGCATCCGCGTCGCGCTCGGCGCGCAGACGCAGAGCCCGATGCTTGGCGAGCTCGACGACAGCGGCAGCTTGTTGGCGGACTCGAAGTCCTACCGCGCGCCGGCGCTCGCGGACGTGAACGGCGACGGCGTGGTGGACTTGTTGATGCTCGGTGACGAAGAACTGCGCGTTCACCTCTCGAGCGACGGCCGCTTTCGCGCGGAACCCGACCGCCGCGAAGCCTACCCCGACTACCTGAAGCTCGACGACGAGAACGAGTCGCTCGTGTTGCGGCTCGAAGACCTCGACGGCGACGGCGATCCCGACCTGCTCGGCATCGTCGAGCGCGAAGGGGACGGCTTCGAGGACTCCGATCTGCGGCTGCTGCTGTTGATCAACGACGGACAGCGCATGCTGCCCGCGACTCCCGATCAAGTGCTGCGCATCGAGGCGGCCGTGATCCGCGTGGAAGTCATCGACGCCGACGGCGATGGTCGTCCGGACCTCTCGTTGCGCAAGTTCAACTTGCCCTCGCTGGTCGAGACCGTCACCGGGCTCGAGTTCACGATGACCTACTTGCTGTTCCTCGGCGAGCGCGCGAACGACCGCGTCGTGGCGCGCAAGCCGGCGATGAAGCAGTCCGAGACCTTCGACGAGAACAGCGTGTCGGAAGTGCTGAAGTACCGGGTGTTCGAGCTGGACTGCGACGGCGACGGACGCCCCGACGTGGTCGAAGTCGACCTGCAAGGGCGCATCGCGATTCGACGCCTGACCTTCGATTCCGGCTTCTTCAGCGGCGACACCTGGGAACTGGAATCGGAGCCGTGGCGCCGCTTCGACGTGCGCGGTGACGTCGAACAGCTCGAGGTGATCGACCTCAACGGCGACGCTCTCGGTGATGTGATCAGCCGTGGTCCGACGGGCCTCACCTTGCTGATGTCGCAGGAGGGACGCTGATGTTCACCATGATCCTCACCAGCCTCCTGGGTCTGTCCGTTGCGACAGTGACGCCGGCGCAAGGCGAAGCGCGGGCTTGGCACGAGCTGACCATTGACGTCCCCGCGGATGGAACGCGACTCGCGTTGCGCGATGTGAACGGAGACGGGCGTCGCGACTTGATCGAAGTCGCTCCCGACGGATTCCGTGTCCGCATGCAGCTCGCCGACGGCAGCTTCCAAGCGGACGAACGGCCGACCTTCGCGTGGCCCGGCTCGCACCTCGCTTGGTGCCTGGCGGACCTCTCGGGTGACGGCGTGATCGAGCTGGTCACGCTGGCCGTCAGCGGAGAAGTCATGGCTTACTCTGCTGGCGACGACGGCTTCGGCGCCGGACGCAGCGTGTTGAAGAGTCAGAGCTACTTGCCGCACGGCGTGAATCGCATGGGTTTCGCGCGCGACGTCGACGTCGACGGCCGCATGGACCTGGTGCTGCCCGGATCGGGCAAGTACCGCATTCACTTGCAAGCAGTCGATGGATCCTTCGCCGACGCGCTCGAGATCGCGTTCGACGTCGACGTGCAGTACCAAGTTGGCGATCCCAGCTCGCTGGACTCGAGCTTCTCGCAGAGGCTTCGCGTTCCGTGGTTCAAGATCGAGGACGTCGATGGCGACGGAACCGAGGACTTGGTGTCGCGCACGGAAGAACGCGTCGACTTCCACCTCGCACAGCCGGTGCTCTCCGCGACGCCGACGTGGTCGCTCGACCTCGCGGAACTCGCGAAGTCGATCCCTGAGCGCGACGGCATCGACCTCGACAACCTGCTCTCGAACATCGACCTCGGCGTGCGCTACACGATCGAGGAGCTCGACGGCAAAGCGCCGCGCGACCTGGTCCTGCAGCTCGGTGGGACGGTGAAGATCTACCTCGGCGGCTCGGTCGGCGGGACCCAAGAACAGCCCGACCAGGTGCTGAAGATCTCCGGCAACTTGCTGCACGTCTTGGTGCGCGACACCGACGGCGACGCGCAACCGGACTTGCAACTCCTGCGCGGCGACAAGGTCTCGCTCGGCCGCGTGCTGCGCTGGTTGGTGCTGCCCGGCACGCTCGACTTCGAATTCTTTACCTACGCGAACACCGCCGGCGCGTTCAGCCGTAAACCGACGCGCCGCAACACGGTGTCGCTCAAGATCCCGCGCCTCTTGTCGCTGCTCGACGACGTCGAGGAACTCGAAGAAGAGATCGAGCGCCAACAAGCCGTTCCGGCCCGGCGCATCGACTTGGCCGGCGACGGACTGCGCAACGACGTCGTCGACATCGAAGACGGCAAGCTCGTCTTCTTCGACGACTGCGCGCCCTCGGAAGACGAGGACAAGCTGCGCGGCTTCCGCGACGGCGACATGGAACAAGCGATGCGCGACTTGGTGCTCGACGACCTCGACCGCATGGACGACGGCGAGACCAAGGTCATCGACATCGGTGACTTGGACACCTGGACCTACTCACCCGGCGCAGCACTGCGCGCCTCGCGCCAAGGCGCGCAACCGGTGCTGACGATTCCCGCCGAACTCGAGGCCGGATCCGTCATCCGTGTCACCGACCTCGACGGCGACGGTGGGGGCGACTTGGTCGTCTGGACGCAGCTCGAAGACGACAGCTGGATCGTGAAGCTCTTCGTGCTGACGGGACCGCGCTGACGCCGCTGCATTCGGCGGACCTGTCGGTCTCGCAGCATTCGACGTAGCATCTATGGATGATCGTCGTCCTGCTGGCCTACCTGGGCTTCTTCTACTGGTGCTGCTTCACGGTGGGGCAGATCGTGATCGCGATCCGCTCACCCGAGGGGACGCGCTTGAAGCGGTCGGCGATCTACTGGACGATCCTGATCCTCCTTGTCGCGGCTTCCTTCCTGCACCCGATCTCCGGATCGTTCTTCGGCGGTCCCGTGCTGATGATCGCACTCTTGCCGGTCTTGTTCGCCTTCGGTGCCGGGGCGTCATTCGCCTAGTCGAGAGAACGGCTCGCCGGTGAGGCTTGCGCAGCAAGAGCGGGTGCGACTAGTCTCCGCGCATGCTCGCACTTATCGTCTTCGTCGCCGTTCAGTTCCCCAGCTTCGTGCCGGTTCAGCCCCGGCAAGATGACGAAGCTGAGCCCGCGCTCGTCGATCACTCGGCCGCGGATCGCGCCGCCATCACAGAACTCGCTGCGCAGCTCAGCGCGCCGGATCCGAAGACGCGCGTCGCCGGACTGCGCGCGGTCGCGGCGCTGACCGCATCGCACGCCGGTCACCCGTCGCCGGTCGTTGCAGAGGCGCTGGCCGCCGCGCTCGACGATGTGGACTACGACGTGCGTCGTCACGCGCTGCGGCTGCTGCTCGGCGGCCAACACACCGAGACGGCGCTCGCCGCGTTCACGAGCGCGCTCGAGTCCGTCGTGAAAGAGGTGCCCCGGCTGCGCAAGGGGTTCGACGACAAGTACGAGCGCCTCTTCGAGAAGCAGGGCAAGGCCACGACGGATGACGTGATCGATGAGCTCCCGCACGCTTCCTACCTCGCGGAGCTCTTGCAGGCGGCGGGGCAGATCCCGGACCGGCGCATGGAAGTCGCCGTCCTCGACGTGCTGAAGATCGGTCCGAAGCAGCTGCCGGCTCCGCTCTGCGTCGCCGCGAGCGTGAGCGCCATGCGACTCGGAACGCAGGCCGGCGTGGACGCCGCCGTCGACTTCCTGGGGGACTACCGCAAGGCGACGAAGAAGAAGCCGCTCGAGAACGCCTACCCGAAGGCCAAGCCCGGCACCTTGGCGGCCCTGATGTCCCAGCTCGTCGAGCCGATGGGGGACGAGGAATACAGAGCGGTCGCGACGGAATCGCTCTCGATCAGCACGCGCCTCGGCGTCGATTCACCGGGCAGCATCGAACCAGCCGACATGCGCAAGATTCAGCAGGAGTTCAAGCGCATCAAGCGCGGCTGCCCAAGCAACTCGGCACCTTCGACGGAAGGCTGCACGTCGAGCTCGAGCCGCTCGACGCACCGAAGTAGGCGCGTGTCCGAAGGGGACGCGACTCAGTCCAGCGCTTCGATGTCGAGCCCGGGACACGACGAGAGATCGGACTCACCCGCGTCGGGCAGCTGCTTCGCGAGCTTGCGCAAGGCCGAGCGCAGGCCTTCTTCGATCACCGGGTGGTAGAAGGGGGAGCGCAGGAAGTCGGCGACCGTCGACTCGCGGTCGATGGCGAGCGCGATCAAGTGCGCGAGGTGTTCGCCTGACGGCGCGCAGATCTCCGCGCCCGTGATGCGACCGGTCTTGCGGTCCGCGTAGACGGCGAGCGCGCCTTCGTTGCGTTCCGCGGTGCGCGCCCGACCGTGGCGCGCGAAGTTGACGCGACCGATGATCGTCGCGTCGTGGTCGAGATCGGCCCAGCGCCGGCCTGCGAAGGCGGCGTTCGGTTCCGAGAAGACGATGCCGAGCGGCGTGCGGCGCGCGAAACACTGCGGTTCCGCGTTGCCGGCGTTGATGCCCGCGATGTGACCTTCGTCGGCCGCTTCGTGCAGGATCATCGCGTCGCCGTTGGCGTCGCCGGCGAGGTAGACGGTCGAGTCGGCGATGCGCTGCGTCGTGCGGTCGACCGGCGGCATGCCGCGCTCGTCGAGCTCGACGCCCAGCGTCTCCAGACCGAGGTCCGTGAGGTTGGGTCGACGGCCCATGGCCGCGAGCACCATGTCGACTTCGACTTCGAACTCGCCGGATTGCACGCGCAATCCGCCGGGGGACTCGTGGAGCTTCGCCGGATCGCCGACATGAACGGTCAAGTCGCGACGCAGCCGGTCTTCCAGGGCCGAACGCACCTCTTCGTCCGTCAGGCCGGCGAAGCGCGCGTTGGTGCTGAAGCCGGTGACGTCGAGACCGAGGTGCGCGAAGGCTTGAGCCAACTCGACGCCGATCGCGCCGAGTCCGATCACGGCGATGCGCTGCGGCAGTGCTTCGTTCTCGAAGATGCTGTCCGTCGTCTGCACCCGATCACCGAACGCTCTCCAGGCCGGCGGCACGATCGGACTGCTGCCCGTCGCGAGCACGATGCGCTTCGCGCGATGTTCCACGCCGTCGATGTCGACGCGGTCCGGCCCGAGCAAGCGCGCGCGACCCGCGATGCTGCGCTCGCCCAGCTCGTCCGTCGCCTTCAGCACGCCCGAGACGAAGCCGTCGCGCAGCCTGCGCACGCGTCGCAACACCGCAGGCACGTCGACGGTCAGCCCTTGCGCGCCCGAGATGCCGAAGGCTTCGAAGCTCGTGCGCCGCTCGAACGCATGCGCCGCTTCGATCAACGCCTTCGACGGCATGCAGCCGACGCGCGCACAAGTCGTGCCGTACGCGCCGTCGTTCACGATCAGGAACGACTCGGTCCGCTTGCGCACTTCGCGCAGCGCCGCGAGGCCGGCGGTTCCGGCCCCGATGATGATCACGTCGTGCGTCTGAGTCATGTCGAGCCGTTCGCTTGTCGATCGCCGTTCGCGCGAGAAGCGTGCGGCAGGGGCGCGGAGTCGGTGGCGGAGGCGAGAGGATTCGAACCCCTGAGGGCTTGCGCCCTGGCGGTTTTCAAAACCGCTGCATTCAGCCGCTCTGCCACGCCTCCCTTGGCTGGGGAGTCTAGCGGGGGGGTGCGAGGGGCCGCAAGCGGTGGCGAGCGCTTGCGCGGCCATTCGTTTCGAGCGGTCGCTACACACACCAGCGTGTACAACGCTTCAGGGCGGTGTGGCTGCCCGAGGGGCGGAGGTTCTCGGCGCTCTCCGGAACCTGATCGACCACTCCGCGTTGGACGGAGCCACGGGGGCCGCGACGTTGCGGAGCCGCTGAGTCGAGTTGCTGGAGGGTCCGCCATGAAGAACTGCGCTGTCATCGGGTCGCTGCTTCTTGCCGTCGCGGTGCTGTTCGCGCCGCGTGCTAAGGGTGTGCAAGCGGAGGAGTCCGGTGCGGCGCGACTGATCCCCATCTGGCCGCTCGAGAGCTTCATCCTGTCGCCGGATGGCGACTCGCTCTTGTCTTGGAGAAGCGGCCAAGCTCGTCTGCTCGATCGAGAGACACATGCCGTTCGGCTGCACGTCGAGCTGGGGGACGGTGAGACCTTCTCGCCTTCGTTCTTCGGAGCCCGGTTCGCGCAAGACGGAACGCGCGCCGTGCTCTGGACGAGGGCCGGGGACCTCACGCTGTTGCAGCTGGATCCGCCGCGGGTGCTCTGGAAAGAAGCCCCGTCGGACTGGCGCACGTACCACGCCGTTCGCTTCGACGCGCAGCTGCGGCGCGCGGTGAAGCACAAGGGCAGGACGCTCCAAGTTCTCGACTTGCTGGAAGCGGGGCCCGTGGATGCGCTCCCTCCGATCAGCGTCGTGAGCGGCGACCCGGCGGCCTTTCGTGCCGTGTCGCTGAGCGAAGACGGCAAGCGCGTGCTCGTCGAGACGAAGCACGGCATCGAGTGCGTCGAGCTCGATGCGCCGGAAGGCACGAGAACTGGGCCACCAGTCGATCTCCACGGAGCGGACAGCGTGCAGCTCTTCGGCGACCAAGAGCGGGCCATCGTGCTCGTGAGAGAAGGGGCGTTCCTCGTCGATCTGCGCTCGGGGAGAGTCCTGGTGCGTCGAACTCTTCCGCTGTCGCGCTGGCAGACGAGGTACACCTCGACCCCCGCTTCGGTCCTACCCATCTGGGACTGGCACGCCGGCTTGCGCGTGCTCGACGTCGAGACGCTCGAAGTACTCTGGGAGTTAGAGGCTTGCGAGTTGGCGACCTACGACCCGGTGTCGGACGTGGTCGTCGTGCTCCACGACTTCGGTGGTCCAGTGACCGTTCACGACGCGGGCTCGGGCGAACGACTGTGGGGGCTCGAAGGCCGGGCCCTCGACATCGCGCCTGCAGGGCTGCGCCGCCGCGCGATCGTCTTCGACGGTGCGGGGAAGTTTCTGGCGTCGAGCTACGACAACTCTGTCCGTTACTCGTTCGACTGTCGGACCGGAGTGCGTGAAGAACTGCCCATGGTGTTGCACGGCACCGCCGCGCACGCCGGTCCGCTCACCGCTGATGCACTGTGGGTCGCGAACTGCGGCGGCGAGCTTCGTTCGCTGAGCGCAGAAGATGGGTCTGAACTGGCATCGGTCGCGTTGGGCGAGCCGCTCGCGTCGGTGGAGTCGATCGACGGAGTCCTCGTCGCGGCTTCGCTCTCCGGTCGAACCCGGATCTGGCGCGGCCCCGAGCTGGAAGCCGTGACGGAGTTCGACGGCGGCCCGGAGTTCGCGCTCGCGCCGGGTGCGGACCGCGTCATCAGCTGCGGCGGCGACTGAGAGGGTTGGGCAGCGTGGTCGATCCACACCGGCGAGCTCGTCGCGACCGGCGGTGAGGCGTTGGGGGCGTTCGTCGACGTCGCGTGCGATGCCGACGGGAGGGTCGTCATCGCGCTCGACGAAGCGCGCGACGCGCACGTCTGGGTCGATGGCGAGAGCACGCCGCTCGAGGGACTGCTCAGCCCGGTCGAAGAGATGGTCGTCGATCCGCGCGGGCGTCGGATCGCGTTGGGCGCGTTCGGAAAAGACGGCGAGGGGATGGCGCCGTTCCTCACCGTCTACGATCTCATCCAGCTTGGGCCTCCGCACAAGCTGAAGGTCGAGGGGTCGTTCGTCTGGTTCGGCGGCCACATTCGTTCTCTTGCCGTCGATCGCAGTGCCGAGTTCCTCGTCGCAACCACCGGCAAGTGGGGCACCGTCCAATGCTGGAAGACGAGCGACTGGAGTCACCAGTGGATCTACGACTTCGAGGGCGGCTCTCCCTCACCGCTACAGTTGAAGCTCGACGAAGCGAACGGCCGGGCGTGGGTCTGGGGGCTGAGATGGGATGCGCCGCGCGCTCTCGACTTGCGCACGGGAAAGTCCGTGCAAGACTTCGGGGAGACGCTGATGGGCGACTTCTCGCCGCTGGGCAAACAGCGCGGCGTGACCGCGATCGTGAACGGCTGTCTCGTGCGACTCGACCACGAGGGAAGCGAACAGTGGCGTCGCATCGACCTCGGTCCGCTCGGAGCGGTGACCACCTCCGAATCCGGATCCGTTCGCGGCGATGCGGCGGCGCTCGAACACGTCTTCGTCCGCGTCGGCGACCGCGTGGTGCGCGCGAGTGAAGTGACCGAAGACGAGTAGAAGAGCGACGGGCAACGCGTGGTCTTGCACTCGAGCTTTCGCCGGTTCGTGCTCTGCCAAAGACTGAAGCCGGTCGGGGTGATTCAGACTTCGCTGCCGTGCAATCAGGGCTGACGGCCCGGTGAGCAGGCATCGTTCTGCAGTGCCTTCTAGATCGCGCAGCTAGATCACTGATTGCGGGAGCCGTCTGCCTGTGGTCTGCTAGGGTGCAAGTCGTCGGCGCGAACGTCGCGGGGGTTTCGGGGGGGGCGCCGAGTTCTGTTCACGCAGATGGTGGTGGTGCAACCCGGGTACATAGGTGACAGTCGTGTCCGGGCACATGGGTGACACCTCGTCCGAGCGAGATCCGCTCAGGGTGTCACGCTGTCTGGATGCCTTGGCACCAAACAGACCCAGTGAACGAGA
>Ga0316208_1001784_pt1 | contig 19187 bp, 19 predicted proteins | sample 3monopyrite_MG_FD_204944 | JGI IMG/M metagenome (GOLD analysis project Ga0316208, IMG submission 204944) | Microbial mat bacterial communities from mineral coupon in-situ incubated in ocean water Damariscotta River, Maine, United States -... | ecosystem: Environmental > Aquatic > Marine >...
GAAGCTGCGCAAAAATCCGGTAAATTTATTGATGAAATTGCCCCGGTTGTCATTAAAACCCGCAAAGGCGAAACAACAGTTGATGTGGATGAATATCCAAAGCATGGTGTAACCGCCGAAGGGTTAGGTAAATTACGCCCGGCTTTTTCGAAAACGGGAACTGTGACGGCGGGTAATGCATCCGGCATTAACGACGGGGCTGCAGCCGCTGTATTAATGAACGAAGACGATGCCAAAGCCCGTGGTATTACGCCGCTTGCTACCATTCGGTCATGGGCAACGGTCGGTGTTGATCCCGCGATTATGGGAACAGGTCCGATCCCCGCCAGTCAGAAAGCTTTGGAAAAAGCCGGATGGAAAGCCAGTGATCTGGATTTGATCGAAGCCAACGAAGCCTTTGCCGCCCAAGCCATGGCTGTCAATAAAGACATGGGTTGGGATGTGGATAAGGTTAATGTGAATGGCGGCGCGATTGCTATTGGTCACCCTATCGGAGCATCTGGCGCCCGCGTTTTGGTTAGCTTGTTATATGAAATGCAAAAACGCGATGCCAAAAAAGGCTTGGCGACATTATGTATTGGTGGTGGAATGGGTATCGCTATGTGTGTCGAGCGGGACTAGCTTGACCACTTGGGGAATACAAAAGATTTAAATCAGGGAGAGGAACATGGGACGTATTGCATTGGTAAGTGGCGGCACGCGGGGCATTGGGCGTGCTATTTCGGTGGCGTTAAAAGACAAAGGCTACACCGTGGTCGCCAGTTTTGCTGGAAACAAAAATGCTGCTGCTGTATTCCATGAACAAACGGGCATTCAAACCAGCCAATTTGATGTGGCTGATTTTACGTCGTGTGAAACGGCCGTTAAATCCATTGAACAAAATATCGGCGGTATAGATGTGTTGATCAATAACGCAGGAATCACCCGTGATGTGCCGTTGCATAAAATGAACCAAAACCAATGGAACGAAGTGATTGCAACAAATTTAACCGGCGCTTTTAATTTATCCAGATTGGTTGTTGATGGTATGCGGAGCCGTAAATTTGGTCGCGTTATTTCGATTAGTTCAATAAATGGTCAAAAAGGCCAATTTGGGCAAACCAATTACGCAGCGGCCAAAGCCGGTGTGATTGGTTTCACAAAATCTTTTGCTTTAGAAACAGCAGCCAAAGGCATTACCGTAAACGCCATTGCTCCCGGTTATATTGCGACCGAAATGGTGATGGCTGTGCCCAAAGAAGTGTTGGAGACAAAAATTATCCCACAAATTCCGGTGGGACGTTTGGGCGAAGCCTCTGAAATTGCTCGTTGCGTGACATTTTTGGCGTCCGACGATGCGGGGTTTATAACCGGGTCAACTTTATCGGCTAATGGTGGGCAATATTTAACTTAAATATATCTAGCTTAAATTTTTCTGTGAAAATTATTCCGGGCCATTATCGTTATCAGGGAGGCTCGGAAAAAATCGGTCAATGTCTTGTTGTTCATTATCGCTGGGGCGCAGTTTAGGGCCTTCCATAATGCGTTCATCTTGGGTATGTAAAACATTGGTGTCGGTGACGGGCAGAGCCGAAAATCCATCTTTGCCAACGGCAAAAACCAATGAATTCAAACCGCCTTCGACGGCATTAATAGTGCGGGTGATGCGCGCCAGTCGTTGGCCGGTGATATCGTGATAAACACAAGCTTCCAATATTAAATTGATGTTGTCGGCGATGCGATCAAAATGTGGCCGCGCGCCACCAAATTTGATTTCTTTCGTCAATGTGTCATTGACGTTCTGGATGGCCTCAAGAGCACTTAAAATATCGCTGGTCGCTTTTGTCGTTTCTTCACTAATGGCTTGTAATTGATCGGCTGCGGTTCCCAAAAAGTTTTCTTTGGCGTCCGGGTGCTTGATGGATGCCAGTTCTTGTTTTATTTTTTGAATATTTTTAAAAAGTTCGACAATTTGGTTTTGTAATGCGGTCAATTGATCGTGACTTGTCACAATGTAAAAACTCCTTATTTGTTAACATAAGTTCATACTGCTTTATGATTTATAACCTAAGCAAAGCAGCGCGCAAGTTAATCAACTCAGTAGTCAGGCAATGGATAAAATATATGGATAAAGTTAAAAAATCTGAAAGTGAATGGCGTTCTCAATTAACGGCCGATCAATTTGATGTGTGCCGTAAAAAATCGACTGAACGACCTTATTCTGGAAAATATGAAAACTGCAAAGATGTCGGTGACTACCATTGTATTTGTTGTGAACAGCCGTTGTTTTCATCACATCATAAATTCGATTCCGGCACCGGGTGGCCAAGTTTCACCAAACCAATTACAGATGGGGCGGTTGCTGAAAAAGATGATTTTGGACTGTTTAGCCGACGGACTGAGGTGTTATGCGCGCGCTGTGACGCTCATTTGGGGCACGTTTTTGCTGATGGACCGGGGCCCGGTGGCATGCGCTATTGTATGAATTCGGTGGCGTTAAATTTAAAGCCAAAAAAATTATAGTCTTGTTGTTGATAACCACGGTCGAGTCGTTGCGCTATGTCGAGTAGTTGCGCTATTTTGCGTGCTTTTTATTTAATTCAATGTTGCGATTTTTGATCATTCTGTGCTCAGGGAATTCTATGGTTAAAACCGTTCCTTTATTTTCTTTACTGGTTAATTTTATTGTGCCGCCATGTTGTTCAACAAGCGACTTAGCGATGGGTAACCCTAATCCGACACCTTCGTGTTCGCGAACAAAACTATTCTCTACTCGGCCAAAAGGTTCGAAAATATTTTCCAAATGGCTTTCTGGAACACCAATGCCTGTGTCTGAGATGCGGATGTAATGCCCTCCTGATGCGCGGATGCCAGCATCCACATTAACTTGGCCGCCGGGTTCAGTAAATTTAATGGCGTTGGATAATAAATTCACTACGACCTGCATAAGTCGCCGTTTATCGGCCAATAAAGCCGGTAAATGGGTAACGATTTTTATGTTTAATCGAATATTGCGTTCCCGAGCCCGGCCAATTGTGACGACTTCACAGGCTTTAAGTATTTGCGGTATTTCTACGGTTTCTTCATCAAGACGCAGGGTGCCTGTTTCAATTTTAGAAATATCAAGAATATCTGAAATAATGTCTAAAAGGAACGTTCCGGATGCATAGATATCATTGATGTAATCTTTGTATCTGTCGTTATTCAGTTCGCCAAAAGTTTCTGATCTGATCATATCTGAAAACCCGATAATTGCATTTAAAGGCGTGCGTAATTCGTGGCTCATATTATTCAGAAATTCGGTTTTTGTTTTATTAGCTAGTTCAGCTTTTGTTGTTTCTAACTGCAACAAGTGTGTGCGCTCAATAACCCGGGCCTCAAGTGATGCGTTGGCTTGTTGCAGCGATTCTTGGGCGTATTGCCGCTCGGTTATTTCGATGCGTAATTTTTTTGTGCGTTCTTCGATAACTTCTTGGAGCTGGTCTCGGTGTTCTTCCAATAATTGTTCCGCTTTGTGGCGCTCAGTTACATCAATGACCGTGCCTTGGATGGCTTTGATGCCTTCCCAGTCAACAATACGCACGGATAATAAACAACGTATGATGCTGCCGTCTTTGCGCAATCCATCAATTTCGTAGAAGTTCGGTGCGTAATTACCTTTAAACCGGCGTTCACGAAACTGCTCGATACGCTTGGCTTCTTTTGTTGGAAATAACGGCGATAGTGTTTGTAGTTTTAAAATATCACGGAAATTTTCATAACCAAAAATATCAGCAAGTGCCGAATTGACAAATAGCGGACGCCAATTTGAATGGATATACATGCCTTGAATAGAGCCTTCGACAAGATCACGGAATTTGCGCTCACTCCGTCTTAATGCCTGTTCTGCCGTCCGCGTTGATGTCAGGTCAGACCCGGTGCCGTAAAATCCAGAAAACGCACCATCTTCATCAAATAACGGGCGCCCATTGATGCGAATGTAAAGCGGGGATTGGCCTTCGCGGTCAATCCAGTAATCAAAATCAAGGATTTCTTGTTTATTATCAAGCTTGTGGGCGAGTTGATGCCATTGGCCCTGAGGATTGTCTTCGGCCGCTGTTTGTTGAATGGTTTGACCGATGTAATTTTCAGCATTAACGCCAAGGGCATTTAAAATACGGCCAGAAATTGTGCAAAATTTAAGATTTTCATCAATTTCCCACGTCCAGTCCGACGCCATTTCAGTATACATTTTTGATCTTTGTTCGCGTTCCATTAAAGACTTTTCAGCCTGCCAGCGGTGGTATTCTGCGCCAATGCGTTGGCTGGCTAGTCTGAAAAAGGCTGTGTCATCAGCGTCGTTTTCGCAAGCGTTATAATCAAGTGTGAAAACGTGGCCCACCGGCTTGCCGTCCCGGTTATGAAACAGTTCACCCCGGTAGCTTTGAATGCCCATTATTTCCAGCGCTTTATCATCGGGAAACAAGTCAGCGACTCGGTCCGATATGAACGTCAACGTTTCTTCGGGGTTCGTTTCATAGACAAGACAACAGGGTGTGCCCTCAAGGGCGTATGAAAATGGTTTTTTAAATGCACCGTCTTGATAATATCTAAGAATTTGGATGTTTTTACCGCTATCATCCAACAAACCAATGGCGGCGACCGCACAATTTAAAGCTTGGCTTAATGCAATGACGGCATTGTCAAAAAATTCATCTACAGATTGTGTTTTCTCGGCAAGCCGTGATAAGCTTTTGATGCGGAGTTTGGATTTGCTATCCGCATTGGAGGGTGTTTTGATTTTTGACATGCTATTGTTATTACCCCAAGATATTCGTATTTATCTTAAATGAGGCATAAAGATGAATATTTAGTAAGTATTTTTAGATTTTAAGCTATTCATTCAATAGGAAAAGTAATTTCAACGGACAACCCGCCTAGTTGCGAACGTGATAGAATAATTTGCCCTTGGTAAAGCTGGACAATATCATGAGCAATGGCCAAACCTAAGCCGCTGCCCGGCTGATCGTTATCAAATCGTTGACCGCGTTTAAGGGCGGCTTTGATTTGATCAGGGGTTAATCCCAGGCCGTCATCATCAACGGTAATGGATAAATTTTCCGGTTGGATTTGGGCCGTTATTATAATTTTTTGATTTGCCCATTTACATGCATTGTCAATGACGTTACCCATAACTTCTTCTAAATCTTGACGATCACCGCGAAAACACACATCTTGTTTTGTATAGATCAACAAGGTTGGGCAGTTTTCAACATGTAACATTTCCATGGTGTTTTTAATGGACTGCAGAACGGGTTTAATGGAAACGTTTGATCCTAATAGATGTTTTGTGCCTGCCGTACGTGCGCGGGCAAGTTGATAATGAATGCGGTCTTGCATGACTTGGCATTGTGTTTGAATAAGCGTAATCTCTTGGTTCTGGGAAATGCTATCAGCTTCATTTTGGATGATGGCAATGGGTGTTTTTAAAGCGTGGGCCAAATCACCAATTTCTTTGCGGGTTCGTTTAATGCGTTGTTCACTATGATCCAACACCGTATTAAGTTCCGTTACAACGGGTTTAATTTCTTCTGGATATTGACCATCTAGTCGCTGTTTTCTGTCATTTTGAATGTCTTGCAATGCTTTTCCTAATTGAGCAAGCGGGCGCAGACCAAATTGAATTTGAAAAAATACGGCGGCCATCAAGCCAACGCCCAATGTTATCAATCCCCATACCAGTTGGATATTGAACTGATCAATGGATCGGTCTATTTCGGTGCGCGGGCCGGCGACGAGAATGCGTATTTTTTGCCGGGTTTTAGGCAGTGAAAAAACGCCACTTAAAATGTGGACATCTTCACCAAAATCCAAATCTTGCCTATAGGCTTTGTTAAACCCAAGGCGCCATGTCAGTTTTTCCGGGATTGGCAAAGTGTTGTCCCATAATGACCGAGATCTTAACGTGGTGCCGTTTTGCGGTGTTATCTGCCAATACCACCCTGAACCCGGTAAATTCAGACGCGGGTTAGCAATTTTCCTCTTGAGTTCGAATTTATTGTCTGCGTTGATTTGAACAAGTGATAAGATTTCTTCGGCTTGTACACGTAGACGGTCATCAAAATTATTTTCAACGGCAGTTTTAAATAAATTGCTTAAAATAATATGGCTGGCGATCAATGCTATGGTCACCCATACTAGCGCTCCGAGCATTAACCTTTTTTTGATGGACTTATTATGAGCCATAATTTTCGCGAATTATATACCCGCGCCCTTTAACAGTTTGAATAAAGTCGTTGCTGAGTTTTCGGCGTAACCGACCAATAAAAACTTCGATGGTATTGGAATCCTTTTCGCTGCCTTCTCCGTAAATGTGCTCGGTTAATTCGGTTCTGGAAATAACTTTATCTTGGTGATGCATCATATAAGCCAGCACTTGGTATTCGTAATTGGTTAATTTAATTTTGGCATTCTCGAAAGTGACGGCGTTAGACCGTGTATCGAGTTTAACTAGGCTATTTTCAAGCACCGATGAACTTTGTCCGGCCGACCTTCTAATCAGTGCCCGCAACCGGGCAAGGACTTCTTCGACATGGAAAGGTTTGGGCACATAGTCATCGGCACCGGCATCAAATCCGGCAACTTTTTCAGGCCAACTGTCATGGGCTGTTAATATTAAAACCGGCATCGTGATTTTGTTTCTGCGCCATATTTTTAATACACTCAAACCTGACATTTTAGGCAAGCCTAAATCCAGTATGACGGCGTCATAACTTTCTGTTGCACCTAAAAATTCACCGCGTTCTCCATCATAAGCCATATCGACGGTATAGCCTGCCTTGGAAATTGATTTTTGAAGCTGGCTGGCTAAATTAATATCATCTTCGATGATCAAAATTTTCATGGTAAAATTGTCCAAGGGGAAGGAGGTTTATATGGCTCGTCGTCTTCGGAATAATCAGGGCCGCCTTCGATGTTGATAAATTCACCGGTTTTGGCGTCAATAACCAAATCAATTCTGTTGCCGCTTAAATCCAACAGTTTGATTTCATAAATCAGAAATGGCTGAAGCGTGTCGCCGTCATCGCTTTCACCTTCGAGTTCGACGTCGATAACCGAACCTTTGAATTTTTCTTTTACCCGCTGAATGACGGTATGTAGGGGCAAAATTGTGCCGGCTTGTTTTAACTGGATAGCATCTTGTTGAGACAATCGTTGGATTTCGTTGGACGCCCAAGCAGGATTGACCAGAAAAAACTGGAAAATCATTAAACTTGTAAATCCATATGAAAAGCGGCGTATTGTCATTAGTTATGAGTAAAGTAGTTGTGGTTTATAATGAAGTGTGAAAATAACAGGATGTTTATGAACCAGTGATGAACAAATTCTACGGATCAAATTTGCGGTTAATCATTTATGACAATGCTCAACCCATAAAACCGGATCATTTCCAATTGTTTTCAAGACGTTATATTGGGTTGCCACCAATAAGTATAAAAAAACATAAACATTAACACTATGACATTTATATTCATCCTAGGTTCAGGAACAAGTAACTATGATCGTGATGTTATTTAAATGAAGTTCAAAATTTATATGCGAGATATGTAACTTGTCGTTTGAACGTTTAAAATTTGGATTTACTAAAGGAGTTAGACTATTGATAGCACTAAAACAAAACGAATACTGCATGAACATTAAGCGTTCAATGGGGACAAGACAAACTGCACAGAAATGGGCAGCTTCCGCTGTCTTTATATTATTGCAGGGTTGTGCTGCATCATCGTTAATGCCAAGTTCCCAACCCACTATTGAGTTTCCCAAAGGCCCGGCGTTGCCAGCAGCTGCGCTACCGGAATTCGTCGTTGGTGAAAGTTTCACCTACAACGATGGGCAATCAGAAACGGTCATTGCTGTCCGCGGGGACGCTGTGACATGGCGCAGCGATCAAGGCGTTATCAGAACGCGGTCACGGAGTTTTTTCTTGCCCGTTCTATCGTGGCAAAATAGCGCGCGCCGCAGTCAAACAGTTATGACTGGTGACGTTCGTAAAATGTGGCCATTAAAAACAGGAGTGTCCTATCGGTTTGATGAACGCCAAATAGCCGAAGATAATGATGGTACGAACAATCGTGAATATAAACGCAGCTGGCAGTGTACAGTTAAGGGTACGGAACAGGTCAACGTGCCAGCGGGCAGCTATGATACGTACCGAATCGAATGTTATCGGTATACTTATGAGAGTTCTTTCTGGCGGCAAACCAGGGTTTATAATTTTGCACCGAATTTAGGCTACTATGTCGCACGCGATGATACCTATGCCAGTCGCCCAAGCGGACGGCGGGAACTGGTGAGTGCAGGCTTTGATAGTCGGGTCTTGTCTCGGGCCGATCAAAGCGGATTGATCGAGTTCATGAACAAGACAATGAATACATCCCTTGATGGCAAAATTTTATCTTGGAAATCGCCTAGTATTGATCTCAACGTTCAGATCAAAGTGTTGAATACTTTCGCTGCTAAAAATGGTGGCGTGTGTCGAAATTATACCAGTAGTTACATTTTTTCCGGAAAATCCAGATCCAATCAACGCGCGGTTTGCCTGCGCCAAGATGGGTCTTGGGGGCGTCCAGAAACGCAATAAGGTATTTCTAAATATAAAAAACTAAACACGCTCTTGTTCATTCAGGAATGAAAAGGAATAGTTATGAAAATACAAAAACCAAATACAGTGTCGACAGAAAACGATGATGATAATTGTAATGCAGGTCGCCGTCGGCTTCTGATGAAACTAGGGCTAGGCAGTGCTGCTGCCTATGTCACACCGACTTTATTGAATATCAGTAATGCCATGGCTCAAGGTGCTGACGGCGGCGGTTCTGGCGGCGGCGGCGGTTCTGGCGGTGGCGGCGGTGCTGACGGCGGTGGTTCTGGCGGCGGCGGTGCTGACGGCGGCGGTGCTGACGGCGGCGGTTCTGGCGGCGGCGGCGGTTCTGGCGGTGGCGGCGGTGCTGATGGCGGTGGTTCTGGCGGTGCTGGTGGTGATGCTGGTGGTGATGCTGGTGGCGATGATGGCGGTTCTGGTGGAGCTGGTGGAGCTGGTGGCGATGACGGCGGTTCTGGTGGTGGCGCTGGCGCTGGGCCCGACGGTGCTGCTGACGGCGGCTCGGGCGCAGGTGCTGACGGTGGCTCGGGCGCAGGTGCTGGTGCTGGAGCTGGAGCTGGAGCTGGAGCTGTTGGAGCAGGCGCTGGAGCTGGAGCTGTTGGAGCAGGCGCTGGAGCTGGAGCTGGAGCAGGCGCTGGAGCTGGAGCTGGAGCTGGAGCTGGAGCAGGCGCTGGAGCTGGAGCTGGAGCTGGAGCTGGAGCTGGAGCTGGTCCAGGACAAAGCATCTAAACGTTCTGATGTTTATAGGGGAGGCCCGTATTTTTTGCGGGCCTCTTTTATTGTATCAACCCTTATTAACGGAGATCTACTGTTTTGTCTGCTCAACAACTCTTATTCAAGGGCTGTCACCATCCGGTTGTTTTGGCCGATTGTCCGGAATTGATTGAGGTTATACATGAGGTTGCGCCTAGTTGGGCATTTTCCATTGACTGTCTACATGAAAACCAATGGCCTCAGAACAGTATGATTATCCGAAAGTCATCTGTTGGATACGCTAGAACATCGGCAAAATTAAATAACCCAATTATCTATGCCGACCCTGTGGATGCCGTCTGTGATTTTCTGGTTGATCTGGTAAAATTTTTTAATGATGCTCATCCGCAGTTTATGTGTTTGCATGCAGCCGCCGTTGCCTATCAAGGCGGTCTAATCTTATTTCCGAATACCTATAATGTCGGGAAAAGTTTGTTGTCCGCTCATTTGGTAGCAAAAGGAGGGAGGCTTTTTTCTGACGATGTTATTCCCATTGACGGTGACACGTTCGAAGGCATTTCATTAGGGTGTCGGCCGCGATTAAGGCGTCCTTTGCCTGATAACATTACCCCGGATTTTGAAGACTTTTATAATCACCGACTGGGTGTAGTTAGTCGCCAGTTTCAGTATTTAAATTTATCAAATGATGAACAGGCGGATTTTGCAGAACGCTTGCCTGTTCGTGCGATAGTTTTATTGGACAGGAAGCCGCGGTACCACGCGATGCTAAGCCCTGTAAATTTAAGCGATGCCATCAAAGCCATGGTTTTAAGAAACTTTGCCAGACAATCCGGTGGGCGAAACATCTTGGAGAGCCTGATTGGTCTTGCGTCAAACGTACCCTGTTACCGGCTTCGTTATGATGATTGTCATCAAGGAAGCGAAATGCTGATTAATACATTTGCAGAAACGTGGGCAGCAACAAACGTACTCCGCCATTCAGAAGAGTCTGCAGATGATGTTACCGGACAGGGTTGCAATCAATTTGGAAACGACGCGCGTTTAATTAAAGGCGAATACCGCCGGGCACCCGATGTGTTTAGCAAAGCGATTGATGACGAGCGGTTTTTGGTCAATGGTCGGAACAATAGGATTTTTCATTTAAATACCTTGGCAAGTATTATTTGGGATTTAATAGAAACACCAGTAACAGCTGAAACGGTCATGTCAGACCTATGCCAGCTATTCCCGGATACAGATAATCATACCATCAAAACCGATGCCCAATTGCTTTTAAGGCAGTTTTTGAAAAATGGCCTTGTGCAAACAGCATCGTAATTTCGGTTATTTTTTCAAAGCCGCATTTGTTAATTTATTTAATGCGCCTGTCATTTTTTTAATAACTTTAGCCTGATCGGTAATGGCAAACCGTTTGGCTAACAATACGGGGTTCGTGTAGCCCAGCCAGACTTTACCGTTTTTGTCTTCCCACGCTAATGCTTTAAGTGGCAACGCAATGGCGACTTCGGGTTGGCTCACCATCAAAGGAGTGCCCAATTTTGGGTTGCCGAAAATCAAGACTTGTGAAGCCCGCATTTTTAAATTTGCTTTAGCTGCATTGGCTTGATGATCAACGCGCAAGAAAACCGACAATCCTTTTTTCTTGAATAGGGCTTCTAATCGGTCAAGGGTCATCTGAACACTATAGGGGCTGGGTTTAACAATCAATCCTGGGTTGGCTTGGGCCGACATGGGCTGCACGATAAATGCCGTCATGATGAAGCTTGCGATGATTAAGAAGTGGCGCATTAAAATTACCCCGTTATTTTATGTAAAACAATGAGTGTTCTATATCCATTCCCATACAGAAATACCAATCACAAACGTGTTAGATGACTTATAAACTATTAATTAATCGGCACGGACCTCAGCTAAAAAATTCTTCATTTCAGCCGATAATAATGTAGCCTGTTTGGACAATTCTTCGGTTGCTTCTAATATTTCATTGGCTGCGGTTTCCGTGTCGTTCACAGATTCCGTGACGCCCGATATATTCATATTAACTTCTTGGGTGCCAATGGCGGCTTGTTCCACGTTGCGGGCAATTTCTTGTGTTGCGCTGTCTTGTTGTTCAACAGCGGCGGAAACGGCGGATGTATTAGCGCTGACGGAATTAATGCTTGATGTGATGTCCTCAATAGAGGTGGCCGTTAATTTGCTGACACTTTGAATATTGGTCACTTGTTGACCAATTTCATCGGTGGCTTTGGCTGTTTGGGTGGCTAAATTTTTAACCTCACTTGCGACCACGGCAAAACCTTTACCAGCTTCGCCCGCACGGGCCGCTTCGATGGTGGCGTTTAATGCCAATAAATTGGTTTGTTCGGCTATATCCGTGATCAATTGCACAACTTCACCAATGCGCTGGGCTGAAACCACTAACTCTTCGACGGTTTCTTTACTATGGGTGGCTTTTTCCACGGCTTCAACATTGACGTTGCTGGATTCTGTGACTTGCCTGACAATTTCATTAATTGAACTGGATAATTCTTCGGCGGCAGATGCCACGGTTTGCACATTGGCCGATGCTTCTTCGGAAGCCGCCGCCACTGCTTGTGCTTGTTGACTGGTATGCTGGGCCGTTTGGGTCATCGTTTGTGCGGAATTTTGCATTTCATTAGCGGCGGATGCGACAACAGTCACTATTTGCCCAACGTTGCTTTCAAAATCATCAGCCATTTTGTTAAGCGCTTGTTTGCGTTTCTTGGCGGCTTGTTCTTCGGCTAGTTTTTGTTCTTTTTCTAACCGTTTGGCTTTGATGATGTTTTCTTTGAACACTTCAACAGATAATGCCATTGAACCAATTTCATTGGTTAACCCGAGCCCCGCAATGTCTGTATCTAAATTGCCGTTTGCAAATTCATTCATTGTCGATGTTATGCCTTGAATAGGGCCAATGATGCTTTTGCCAATGATAAATAATAATCCACTTAAAATCACCAGAGAACTAATAGAGGCAATAATGCTGTATTTGTTGGCATCGGCTTCGGTGGTTTTGACGGCTTCTTCGGCTTCTTTGAACTCTTCATGGAAAAGATTGCGTATTTTCGATAGTTGTTTTTCTAGATTTTCCCCAGTTTCATCAATCGCAACATCTAAGCGTTCCATTTCTTCGTCGCCTGCGTTGTTGGTAATTGCATCTATTAGCTCTATGTCAATGATCTGAACCAGTTTGGCTTTTAAATTTTGTATGGTGTTAATAATCTTGGCCTCGTCTTCGTTTTCAGAAAAGCTTCCCAACTTTTCAACACCTTTGTCCAATGACGCGATGTATTCAGCAATTTTGCCTTTAATGCCTTCTGGTAGCCCGCCTTCGCGCGCTTCGACAATGGCGTTCATACCAGCGAGCATGAGTTTTAACTGGGATTGTTGCATTGTGTTAATGAGCATCATTTGCTGCTGCCGTTTAGTTCCTGTATCGACGGCTTCATCAATTTTATTTAATGAGGAAAACAAAATAAAAGACAGGACAAGAATGGTCGCAAGCGCGATGGCTGCGATTAAAAAAATTTTATTTTTAATGGTTACGTTGTCCATGATTGATCTCCAAAGCGAAGCCAGAACAAAATACAATTTAATGGCGCGAGGCTTCTAGATTAAAACTTAAGTATAAATAAAGTTGTATTATAATAAACAATTATACCTTATGGTAATTATAGTATAAAATATTGCATTTGCAAGATATTTTATATAAAACAAGAGTTGAACTATTGAACTATTGAACTATTGAACTATTGAACTATTGAACTATAATTATTTGTGCTCATTGTGAGCAATGCTTTGCAACAATCTTAAAGTGTATATTTTGAATATATTAGGAACGGTTTCTCAAGTTTCTTCAAAATAGATACAGGTTAATGTTTCACAGACTTGCTGTGATCGGCGTAACGGCATTTTAATCTGATACCACGTTAAAAAATCTTTATCTTCCCAGCTAAATATCCCTTTGGTGAATATGATTTCTTGGCCTAACATCGCTGATTTATGTAGATCATAAAAGTATTGTTGCTTGTCACCTAAACCGGCTTCGGCGAAGGTTTTACCTGATAATTCTTTGCCATATTTGTTAACTAAATATGTGCCCCAGAAAACGATGCGAAAATCATCTAGGTCCGGCAGATATTTGGCAATCATCAAATGCCGCCAGAATTTTAAAAATTGTGGTTTTTGCAAAATTTCAAAATCTACAGCCCCGTTTGCAAAATACGGTTTTATCACCTCGGCGAATTGAGAAATCATAGGATGGGTTTCTGCATTAAATGCAGAACCAAAATCGTCAGGACCTAAATCATTTGGCATTGTTTAAATTTACCAACTTACCTCATCTATTTAATAGATTGGTAAGTCTGTTAAATTTTCAAGAAACAAATTCTTTCCCGGTTATTCTTTCTTTCCCGGTTATTCTAGGGTCCATACTGAATTGCCCAATATATTGAATGAGTCTAGACCTTAAAAAATAGAATTATTACGACTCAAATTAAATATATTAAGGTAGATCACTCGTTTAGCCGCTTTTTTGCAAAATCTTGGCAAAGCATTTCTTTCTCACGTTGTTCTGGTAAACCGGCCAAGTCATGGAATTCATCAAAACCCATGATTTCATCAGACATGCTTGCTGTCGTTTGATCAGATTTTAACGTGTTATAAAGTTTAAATGCAGTGTGGGCGATGGCATGGGACATGGCAACAGGGTGGGTGTAAAGCGCATAGCCAATGTCGGCTAATTCAGGCCCTGATAAAATCGGGCTTTGCCCGCCTTCGACGTTATTAGCCATGCATGGCGCTTTGATTTCTCGACATATACGTTTCATATCATCGGCATTGGTCGGGGCTTCGACAAAAATCAAATCGGCCCCGGCTTCGTGGTACAATTGCGCCCGTTCAATGGCATCATCAATACCGTTTACGGCTAATGCATCGGTACGGGCCATGATGATGAAATCAGAATCAATTCTGTTGTCAAGGGCGGCTTTTAATTTACCTAGCATTTCTTGGGGGCTGACAACGTCTTTGCCAACCATATGCCCACAGCGTTTTGGAAAAACCTGGTCTTCGATAAACATGCCAGCAAGGCCCGTTTGTTCATAGCGTTTTACAGTGCGTGCGGTGTTGGTGACATTCCCAAAACCCGTGTCCCCGTCACCAAAAACGGGGATATCAACGGCATCACATATCCGCATGTAATGGTCAGCCATTTCGGTCATGGTCAGCACCGATGTGTCCGGGCGACCAAGCAATGCTGCCGTTGTTGAGTATCCGCCACAGGTGATGGCTTTAAATCCCACTTTTTCAGCAACCCGCGCTGTCAAAGGGTCATGCACGCCCGGCATACAAAAAATTTCAGGTGCCTGAATAAGTGCTTTAAAGCGGGTTGTACGTTTCATGACCTATAGTTAACCTTTGAACAAATGAAAAAAATGATGCCAGAATATTGCCCTTTATAGTTATGAATTTATAACGTTGATTTGTTAATATTAACAGAACAATAGAGCGCGTAATTCATAGAGTATGGAGCCTAAAGTTCTTCGTCCATAATGAAGTTTCAAAACCCATGATTTGGTTGGTTCATTTGCTAGTGAACAATCCACAAAATTCTGATGAGTTTGATGCAAGTGCAAATCGGCGCGGAGAACAAACGACCGCCGGGACGAGGACCGGCGTGGGGCCGACGATGCACGCGGTAATGACCGACGTGGTGATGATCGCCGTGATGGTGATAAAACCAGTGGTCAGTCAGGCGTCGATTGGGATGGTGTTGAGCGCCGTCTCCAAGAACGTCGCACCGATCAGCAACGATTATAGAACAGACGCCAAGAACAGCGCCGATTAGAAGAAGAAAGACGTATTGATAAACTGATCGATGATGCATGGCCTGTCATGGATATAAATACCGATTGATCAGTTTTATGAAGTTGATTTAGGTGGGTGAAATGCATCTTGGTTTTACGTAAAAATAGAAGTCTTTCAGAAATTCAGTGGAAACGCCTTGAATTCACCTGAGTAACAATCTATTTCAACAGTCCCCGTTGATTTTTTAAAGATCATAGAGTTCAGACAATAGCGCGATTTGCCACATAAAATAATTGCGACTTAGGAGACTAAAGCCTTGCTCAAGAAAAAGAATAACACAATTGAAATAGGCGACCGGTTTATCAAAAAAGGCGAGCCAAAAATAGTCTGGATTGTAAAAAGCAAAGGCAGTTCCATCGCCATGGTCCCACATTATCAGGTGGTCCGCGAAGACTATGAAAGCCGTGTAAGAACTCTATCTGAAAATGTTTTGCTCGATACGGGTTATTACCGCCGGGTGGACTGATACTACCGGATGGCTGCTCGCCAATACGTAAAGTGAATGCGCTAAAGCTTGATCAATTAACCTGCAAGCGGTGTAATGTATTGCGGTTCTGTATCCCAAGGGAAAAAAACCCATACGTCTTGGTCTATGTCGTGGGCATAGGTATCGACGTATTCAAGCCCCAATGGTTTGGCATAAACCGTTGCGAAATAAGCTTTTGGTAATAACCGGCGGGCTTCTTTGGCGGTAGCCCCTGTATCAACAAGATCATCAATCATTAACCAGCCTTCGCCTTGGTCAATCATCGCTTGTTCTGGTGTTTTCAAAACTTTGACTTGGCCTTGTGCTTGATGGTCGTAACTGGCGATGCATAATGTTTCAACGACACGTAATTCCATTTCCCGGGCGATTATAGCGGCTGGTACTAAACCGCCACGGGGCAAGGCAACAATGCCTTTCCACGGGCCAAGCGGCAACAGTTTGCGAACCAGCCGCTTGCTGTCGCGGTGAACTTCGGCCCAGCTTACAGAATGATGGATAATGTCGTCGTTATGTTCGTTCATTAATATGTTCGTTCATTAATCAACTTAGCGAAGATACAAATGAACTTCGTTAGTCCGCGCTTGTGCATTGGATTTAGCAGACACGGCAACACGTGACGGCGGTAGGCCCATTTCAATAAGCGAGCGCAAAACGTCTTCGGCATTGCGGCGGGCTTTGTTTGCATTCAATGCCACACGGGCTTGGCCGCCCATAGTAGGTGCCACCGATACAAGGTCAAAAACAGCGTTGGGGCGTTTATCTAAAACCTGACTTACGGCGTTATAAAGGGCTTGCTGATAAGGCACTTTATTGCGGTCAAAACGGATCACGACCAATGGACGTTTGCCGGATGTATTTTGTGGTCGCCCGGCAACCACGCCGGCCGTTCCGTCATTTGACGCGGCCATGGCGATATTAATCAAACTGCCACCATAAATTTCCCCGGTTTTAATGCCCGTGGACATGACGTTCAGGTTGGCGCGTTCCGTTGATACATAATTGGTTTGACGGCGTACATCGTTGCTTAGTTCTTTTAACAAGCGTTCAATTAACACATCCGTGCGATTAACTTCGTCTTCTAAAATGGCTAATTGGCGGTGGTCTTCGTCTACGGCACCGGAAACAGTAAATGCGGCCCGGGTTGATTCCGCTAAAAATGATGATAACGTCGACGTGCTGGCAACGTTTGTCGCCAATTGATTTAATGCAGTTACGTCACGGGATAAATTTTCTAAATCCGCCTCTGCACTTTTGAATTGTTGTATTAAAATAGGATTGCCGGGGGTTGTGCCGACTTGAAGCCGCGCGTTAACAGCCGCAATGGTGCCATGATAGCGTCTGGAGTTGGAAACGATGCTGGCACGAAGCTGTTGTAATTTTCCGTTTTCGGTGACGATATTTGCCTGCAACCGTTTTAACTCTTCGCGCAATTCAATGACTTTTTTGCCAACAAAGGTTCCTGTTGGTTGTCCGGGCGTAACGCCATCGGGTCGGAAAACGCCAGTTCCGAGTGCGGGTTGATTGGCATTGGTTGTTTGCGCAGGGTTTGCGACCGTTGGTTGGGCGGCTGCTGTTTCGGTTGGCGCTGCCCCTGCTGGGTCTTCGCCTGTTAAACTAGGCCACAATGTATTGTCGTTAAATGAACAGGCCGAAAGCAGTGTAGCTGCGCCTATTACTAAAATCCGGAATTGCTTCAAAATCATTTCCCTGTTCACCTTATTCCCCTGAAAGGAAGCCACAAATAAAGTGGCGTATTTTTAATTCACCCTGTTTGATAACAGGGTATATTCATTTTTTCTAGATTATCCAAGTATAATTATTTAGGACAACCACGAATAACCACTATTGTTACAATGCAGATAACATCTTGATAATACCTTAACTTAATTGAAATTCCTGTTGAAAATCAATTAAAATCAATATGTTCAACGATAATTTGCAAATTTTTCTAAAGGTTGGACTGATATCAAGAGCATAACCGCGTGTATTATTATATATTGTAGGCGATCTTAGCGAATGGTGATGCGTGGGACAAGTTCCTATTTTTTTTTGTGTAAAAGACGGCTTTTATTCGTTTTCAGGGGCTTGCTTTGCGCGAAGTCTTGGAGTAGTGTCCGCCAACCTTGAAACAAAGACGCTGTTTAAATATTTAGAATGTTAGTATTTTGTTGATATTTCAAGGTGTTAAATCCATTTAGGCCCTCTCCAAAAGCGCCAAATGTAATTATGGGTTTAAAAAATGTGAAATATTGCGCCCGTAGCTCAATTGGATAGAGCATCTGACTACGAATCAGAAGGTTAGGAGTTCGAGTCTCTTCGGGCGCACCATTTGACTTTCATCGAACGATAAATCCCTTAACACCTTGAAAGGTAAGGCGGTTTTTGGTGTTCGATAACCCTCTTTTCGGCAGTAGGTAATTCGCTCGGAAAAGGCCAATCTTAGGACAGTTTGTTTCAAGGTATAACTGCCAGAACGCCATAGATTCCAAGGGTTTGCGAGGAACACAAGCGAGTGTTCGATAAATTGATCGAACTTGCCTTGTGTCGCCGGTCCTTTCGCCAGTTTTTCGGCTAAAATGAGTTTATCCCGTTCAAGTTTTTCAACTTTTGTTTCATAGGCGGTGATGACTGTAGTGTTTGACGCGTTCATTATGCGCTCAAGAACATCTTCCAATTGCTTTTCAATCAGCTTCATATCCAGTTTGAGTGTCTCCAAAAGGTTTTCTGCTTGCATGCCGCGCTGATCCCAGGCATCGCGGAACATGGCCTTGGCGATCTCATACAAGCCTTTTGATGGTTGTAGCGAGCGAACAATTTCATCAAATTCCCCCTCAATCTTGTCGCGACGAATGGACTTGCGGTAGCTGATGGCTGGAAAGAGGTTATCGTTTTAGATGTCGGAGAGTATTTTCCAGCTTACGAGTATGTCGATACCACCAAGGAGGAAGGCAGCAAGGTTTATGTTGTCTCAACTCGTGATGGTGAAGTGACATTTTATAAAGGGCAATTGCCCCGCAAGGAAGCACAGGCCAAACTGAAAGCCGTCAATGGTGAAGAAACCACTGCCAACGTTAGAGCCGAACTGACCAAGCCAATGCAGAATTATCTCGACCTTCATCGTCATTCTGCCGTACGAACTGAATTGCTTGGTCACAGTGACATTGCCCTGCGTTTGGCCGTGGCACAGATCATTGCAGGTTCAGATCAATGGACAGTTCATGCCGACCCGCAAAAAGCAAGCAACGATACCATTGAGGAATCGCTTGCTACCAATAAGGCCGAAGATAAATTCGCGATAGAGCGGAAAGCTGTACGTGATTTATTGGGCTGGTCAGATGATGTCACAGACACAATCGTACCTGTGAAGAACGATTGGCAACGGCAAAATGACGTGCATGAAATCTTTGCCAAGCTGATTGAACTGGATGAAGCAACGGTTAAGTGTGGTGATCGCGCCTGTAAATGCTCATCGTTGCA
>Ga0316208_1001785_pt1 | contig 19184 bp, 14 predicted proteins | sample 3monopyrite_MG_FD_204944 | JGI IMG/M metagenome (GOLD analysis project Ga0316208, IMG submission 204944) | Microbial mat bacterial communities from mineral coupon in-situ incubated in ocean water Damariscotta River, Maine, United States -... | ecosystem: Environmental > Aquatic > Marine >...
TTTTTCACAACGCATCAGGTTAAAATAGCCGATACCTACTGATACGATAGTCGTTATAACTATTATAACCGGTAACGTGGTCGGTAAATGAATTCATCTTTACGGATAAAATAATACCAGGCTTACTTTCAAAACCGCTAATCTCGCCTGCTCATGATAGAATCCCAGTATCCTTTCTCACTTCATTTGCATAAAATCAACTTGCAATTGGAAGAAAAACAGGAATTAAATGGGGAAGATAAAACTCTTTTCTCATCTCATCAATTTCCTTTTTTTATCTGAAAACGAATCAAAAGGTAGCTTGTCTTGTTTCCTTGACGCCATTGTGTCAACATGAAGCAGCCGGTTGAGTACATATTATTGAATGGGGAGTTGGTAATGAATTGTTTATTTGTACAGGGAAAACGGATCTCTTCGCATGCTTTTCAAGCAGGAGACACGCTGGCTACGCGGAAAGTTCGCCATCGCATGCTTGGTATTGCTTTGATCGCGACCCTGTTTAGCTCTCTTCTCTATTCACCCGCTGCACAGGCTTGTCCTTTTTGCTCTGCACCACAGTTAACCCTGGCTGAGCAAATTGCCCAAACTGATGCTGCGATTATTGGAGAGTGGGTTTCGGGAATTAAGCCCGATTTTGATGCAGGCACGGCTGGCTCGACGGTTTATCGTATCAATAAATTGATCAATTCGCCTAATAATCCGAAATTGAAAGTCGGTCAGGAAATTACTGTAGAAGGTTATTATCCGGGTGAAAAAGGGAAATTTGTTCTCATTCTCGGGACACTCGATGGCGAATTGAGCTGGATGAGTCCGCTTGATATTTCTGATCAAGGTTTTGAATACGTCAAAAATGCTCCTTCACCAGAAGAAGAACCCTCGAAAAGGCTTGTCTATTACGTGAAGTTTCTTGAATCAAGCGATCCACTGATTGCTGATGATGCCTACGCAGAATTCGCTAACGCTCCGTATAAAACAATTGCGTCGATAAAAGATAAATTTCCACGTGAAGGATTGCGAAAGTGGGTTTTCAGCGATGAAACTTCTGTCACCAGGATCGGCTTGTACGGTTTAATGCTTGGCCTGTGTGGCGATAAAAAGGATCGGGAACTGTTAAAAGCAAAGGTGATCGAGAACGACGAAGAATTCCGTTTAGGAATCGATGGCATCATGGCTGGCTATCTCATTTTAGCGGGTGATGACGGATTGAAAGTTCTGGAAGATGCGAAGTTAAAACCTTCTTTGCAAACACCAAGTAAGGTGCCGTTCAGTGAAACGTTTGCCTCACTGCAAGCGGTTAAATTCATGTGGGAATACGGAGATAAGCGAATCGCACCAGAAAAATTGAGAGGGGCACAACGAATCCTGCTCGACAATCCATCGCTGGCAGATCTGGTGATAATCGATCTGGCTCGCTGGCAAGATTGGTCAATTATCGGGCGTCTGAAAAAAATGTATGGTCACGAGCCTTACGATGTCCCTGCGATCAAACGCTCTATTGTCGGGTACTTAATTCAGTGCATCAAACAGAAGCCAACTGAACAGGGGAAACCAGTCCCAGAATTTGTGACTCAAGCAGAAACATTCCTGGCTGAACTGGAAAAGAATGATCCCAAAACAGTCAAAGTGGCCCGGCTGCTATTCCGTTAAGTATCTATCGAATAGAACGATAGACTCAGCTTACGTTCAAAGAGACAACAGTTCTTCTTGAAGCGGTGCTTTAATGGAGTAGAAAACGATCATGGATATTCTGGAAATACAGCAAGCTGTTCGTGATGCCGATTTGGATGGCTGGCTGCTTTATGATTTTCGTGACGGGAACCCGCTGGCTCGGTCGGTGTTGGGGTTAAATGACGTGTACGTTGGTTCTCGCAGATGGTTCTATTATATTCCCGATGAGGGTGAAGCGACTAAAATTGTCCATGCAATTGAAGCCGATGCTCTCGACAAACTGCCTGGAAATAAAGTAATCTATCGCAGTTGGCGAGAATTACATGAAGCTCTTGCGTCTGTGCTGGCTGATTCCAAAACAATTGCGATGGAGTACTCGCCGAACGCCAATAATCCGTATGTTTCCCGTGTCGATGGAGGCACGATTGAACTGGTTCGCAAGCAGGGTGTTGAAATAGTTTCTTCGGGGAATTTGGTGCAGTTCTTTGAAGCACGAATGACAGATGCACAATGGGAAATGCACCAGCAGGCAGATCGTGTCACGCAAACTTCATTCAAAATAGCCTGGGCGTTTATCGAAGAACAGGTGAACCAGCAGGGAGAAGTTTCCGAGCAGGCGGTTTGTGATCGGATTCTCGATTACTTTGAATCGCAAAACATGATGACTTATTCGCCGCCGATTGTAGCGCGGGCGCCAAATAATCGGCTACCCCATTACGAAACAGGCACCGGGGATGACATCTCGATCCGTGCTGGCGATCTGGTGATGATCGATCAATGGTGCAAACTGAAAACTCCCGGTGCCATCTACAGCGATGTCACCCGCATGGCTTTTGTGGGAGAAGAAATCCCAACTGAGTATGTAAATGTTTTCGCCGTGGTGACGCAGGCTCGCGATGCAGGAATCAATCTGGTGAAGCAGCGATTTGCAGATTCTGTTTCACTTTACGGTTGGGAAATAGATCGAGTAGTGCGTGACGTGATTGAAACTGCGGGGTATGGAGACGCATTTTTGCATCGCACCGGACACAGCCTTGGCGAAGAAGTTCACGGCAACGGCGCCCACCTGGACGACCTGGAAATGCACGAAGATCGTTTAATCCTACCCGAAACATTGTTCACAATTGAACCAGGAATTTATCTGGAACATTTCGGCGTGCGAAGCGAAGTCGATCTCTTCATCGATTCAGGCAATGAAGTCCATGTCACAGGTGGAATCCCACAACAAGAAATTCTCAAATTATCGGTCAGTTAGCATTTGATTGAATAGTATCTAATGCCTAATTCCCATGTTTTGCTTGCCGTTGTGGTAATTTAGATTGACGAGTAAACGCATTTCGTTTGGGGCGAGGCAAATCGAATTTTCGCAAAAAATGAGGCCGATCTTCGCGTCCATTGCGGGTGTAATCGTTCCAGATCGTTCTTGCAACTTGCTGCGAATCTCTATTTTGTTGCTTGGTCATAAAACAGAAAAGACGTTCGCTAAGTTTGATCAGTGAAATGCCGTGCGTTTGCTTTTGCTGTTTGTAAAGCCAGTCCGATAAACCAAGAAACTGCTGGAATGGAGAATCGCGATTTTCCCACAATAGATTTCTGCACTCAATAAAGTTGCCACTGTTGGCGATTAAATCCCAGTATTTTGCGAATCGTCGCATGCGCTGCATTTGTTCAAAATCAACCAATTTGGTACTCAATATTTCATACGGAGCATAATCGCTGTAGATCATTTCCCATTCATCATCGTGTCGGGTGATCGGGGTGCCTCGCAGGCGTTTTAACATCCCAACTTGAATTTCCTGCGGATCGTGCCTGATAAGGCGGTCAAACCCGTTACCAAAACTTTCCATCGATTCACCCGGCAACCCAACAATCAGATCAGCATGAATATGCACACCGGTTTGCTTTCGCAAGAACCGAAAATTATCGGCTAGTTTTTCGTCATCCTGTTTTCGCGAGATCAACTTTCCGACATCGTGATTTAAAGTCTGGATGCCAATTTCAAATTGAAGGACACCGGGTGGAAATTTTTCGATTAACTCTCTTAACGAATCGGGAAGTCGGTCAGGGATCATCTCAAAATGCAGAAATAGTCCTGGTTCATAGCGATCCAAAAAGAACTGTAAAATCGCCTTGCTGATCCTCATGTTGAGATTGAAGGTACGATCAACAAATTTGAATTGCCGCACACCTCGATCATACAAACTTTGCATATTCGTCAGAAACTGATCAACATCGAATTGCCGAACGGGAATCTCCAGCGACGACAAACAAAACTCACACGTAAACGGACACCCCCGCGAAGCTTCCACATAAATGACACGATGTTGAATATCCTCATCATCATAAAGATGGTAGGGCATTTTTATTTGATCAAGCGAGGGGACCGGCGGAGTGATGATTTTATTTTGCGGTTCATCCCCGGCTATAAGACTTTTGCACAACTCACGAAACGCAATATCGCCTTCCCCGGTAATGACGTAATCGGCATGGCGCACGATTTCTTGTTGTTCAAATTCATAACTAACTTCAGGACCGCCGAGAATGATCTGAATTCCCGGTCGTAGCCGTTTCAAATCTCGCACCAGTTTTTCGGTCTGTTCGATATTCCAAATGTAAACGCCAAATCCGACGATACACGGTTGCTGTTGCAAAATAGAATCGAGTACTTCATTCAAATTATCATTAATACCAAATTCCAGCATCTGTGCCTGTTCGGTCAGCTCTTCAAGATTTGCCATCAGGTATCGCAGCCCGAACGAGCTGTGCCAATAACGGGCATTCAATGTGCAAAGGACAATTTGAGACATCTAAAATAAATGCACCTTCTAATTTTGTGAGGTAAAATATTCCTGCTTGTTTATGGAATCCGGGAATAGATCGTGGTAGGATCAATGACGACTGATGATTGAAATATATCCGATCCATTGAACTTCACCAACTGAACTAAAGGAATATGAAATGCTCGTGCGATTGACATTTCTGAAATGTTGTCTGTTTTTTACTCTGTTCACTTCAACTTTCTCCAACATTCAAGCAGAAGATAAAGCGATCACTCCCAAGAATTGTGCTATTAAACTTTTCAACGGGAAGAATCTTGATGGACTGTATGTCTGGATGCGGGATACTGCTTTTGAAGATCCTCGAAAAATATTTACGGTTAATGACAAAGGTTACCTGCACATTTCCGGTGATGGATACGGCGGACTAATCACAAAAAAAAATTATCGCGATTATCACATGGTCATCGAGTTCAAATGGGGAGAGAGAACTTGGCAGGGGCGTAAAGATCGTACACGCGATTCCGGCGTTCTTTTCCACTGTCACGGTCCGGAAGGTGGTTATGGCAACACCTGGCACGCTTCGATTGAAGCCCAGATTATTGAAGGGGGCGTCGGGGATATCCTGGTGCTAACCGGCAAAGATCAGAAGACCGGCGAGATAGTTCCGACTTCGCTCACTAGCGAATTCACCAAAGATCGTGATGGCGAAAAAATTTGGAAACGAGGAAGCCCAAGAACAACACTCTCATCAGGACGCATCAACTGGTTGCATCGTGATGTTGATTGGGTCGATAAAATTAACTTCCGAGGAAAACAGGATGTCGAAAGTGAATTCGGCAAGTGGACCCGTATGGATGTCATTTGCGATGGTGGTCACGTTTTAATCAAAGTGAACGGCGTGGAAGTAAACGAGGGATTCGATGCAAATCCAAGCGAAGGAAAATTGCTCGTTCAAACAGAACTGGCTGAAATGTTCGTGCGAAAATGGGAACTCTGGCCACTCGGGAAAGCCCCAGAGTATAAAAAATAGATCCGTAGGGTCCGCTATTGCGGGCCACGATTGCAGAGGAATGAGTGCTACAATGGCTATGTCTCTATGAGTTGTGAATCACAATTGGTGTGTACAGCACACCCTTCCTTTTTTTATTTAATTTCAGCCATGTTCACGAACAGCATTTAGGGAACTTCTATTTATTCAAAAGGAGCACAGACATTCCTGTCTGTTTCGTAAGAGCATGCTCTGTTGCAGGTAGACAAGAATGTCTACCCTCCGTTCAAGCGGAGATTTTTGAATAAATAGAGGTTCCCTTTAGAAGTAACCGGCACCTTGATAAGCGATCCCTTCAGATTCGCTGAACCAGATTGTATAACCAGCCCCGTTTTCTGCTCTTGGCCCTTCATATTTGATCGGCTTTTCAAGTGGAGGCCAATTCAATTCGCCATAATAACGTGGCAGGAAAGGCATCAGTGATTCAGGAATTTCTACTTCCTCTTCCTGATATCTGGGATACACCGCGAATTCTTCCCACTTCCCCCAAAGTTCATCCTGCCATTGTTCCAGCGATGTTTTATCAATTTTGAATTTAGCTGCAAATCCGCTCGGGCTTTTCACAACTGTAATTTCAGTAGCCGAGACAGGAAGGTATCGCTCGATTCGGAAATCATTCACTTCTGCAGTTGTTGAATAATGAAAGGTTCCAAATCGGAAGTGATCCAATCCTCTCATAATCATCGAACAGGATGGAACAAAAAGCAGAATAGTCAAACAAATTCCACCACGCAAAACTTTCCACCGAGGTTTACGAAAACGAGGGGCAACAGCAGTTGCAAGAATCACGACAAACATCCAAAAGGTGATTTAGAACGGTAATACAAGAGGCCAGAACATTTAGTAGACCCCATGCTTTAGTTTGCTGTGTCTTTACCGTTCAGCAACCGGCACGTAAGGGCGTAAGTCGTAGCCGATATAGTTGGCTTTGGGGCGGATGATTTTGTTGTCTTCGATTTGTTCCAGCACGTGGGCACACCAGCCGATAATTCGGGAGGCGGCGAAGATACAGGTGAACAATTCGCCGGGAATGCCCATGTAATGTTGCAAGGAAGCAGAATAGAAATCGACATTGCATTCGCGTTTGATTGCAGCGACAACGTGCTTTTCCATTTCGATCGACATGTCGTACCATTTCGGGTCGCCGGTTTCGATGGAGAGCCTGCGGGAGAGCTCTTTAAGGAATTTGGCTCGTGGATCCTGTGTTTGATAAACCGCATGACCGAAGCCCATGAACTTCCCTTTATTGGCGCAAGTTTCTGCGACCCAGCCTTCAACTTTATCGACAGAGCCAATTGCTTTGAGCGTGTTAAGAACAGCCGTATTGGCACCGCCGTGTAGTGGTCCTTTTAATGCGCCGAGAGCACCGGTAATGGCAGAATATAAATCGGTCAGCGTTGCAGAGATCACACGAGCCGAAAATGTACTGGCACATAAACCATGTTCAGCATGCAGAATAAGGAGCAGGTCCATCGATTTTTCTGCATCTGCACTCGGCTTTTCGCCGTTCATCATGTACATGAAGTTGGCAGCGTGTGAGAGTGACGCATCTGGTTCAATTGGTTCGTTCCCTTCTGCGATTCTTTTGATCGCTGCGACGATGGTCGAAATTTTTGCCGTCAGCATGAGAGAACGCTTGCTGAATGCTTCGATGTTATGTTCTTCCGCCCCGGCATCGAATTCACCCAGGATTGAAACAGCCGAACGAAGTTGAGCCATCGGATGTGTTCCCTTGGGAACTTCTTTCAAATGAGCAAGCACTTCGGCTGGAAGGGAACGTTCATTCTTCAAACCATCTGAAAATTCTTCCAGTTGAGATTTAGTCGGTAGTTCGCCGTAAAATAACAGGTAGGAAGTCTCTTCAAAGGTGCTGTTTTCAGCCAGTTCATCGATATGGTAACCACGATACATCAAAGAGCCTGTTGCCCCGTCTACACGGGAAATCTTGCTGTCGGCTGCAATAATATTCTTTAAACCTTTGGTCGCTGTGTTTTCCATTGCTGATGAATTCGTCGTAGGAGGTTTTTGGTTAATGAGAAATTCGGCACGCCTGTTAGATTTGTCGATTTGAGAGAACACCTCAATAAACTGAGTATAACAGAGGGAAATCAATTATCCAACAAACAGAGCCTGCCTGCTCATTTCAATTTTCGAGATTTGATTTCCCAACGCTTTTCCACTGCTGAAGTTGTCAAAAAGAACCTTTTCAGGCGGAATCATCCACGCGGGTGGCATTTTTGGTGAATCGATTTCAGGCGGCTATGTTCTACATGCGTGTAAACCTGAGTGGTACGGATGTTGGCATGACCAAGCATTTCCTGCAGCGCCCGAATTTCTGCCCCGCCAGCCAGCATGTGTGTTGCAAAGCTGTGCCTTAGTGTATGAGGGCTGACCTGTTTACTGCACCCAATTCGAGCCGCATATTTTTTCACCAGTCGCCAGATGGTCAACCGCGTTATCCCTTTGCCGGTTCTGCTTAAAAACAGAAAGTCATTCTGTGATTCTTCCTCTGGGGCCAGAGAAGGGCGTTCATGTTCCAGGTAGCCTTCCAATGCGGCGACTGCAACCGGGTTCAGAGAAACAATTCGTTCTTTGTTTCCCTTGCCAATACACCGGCAGTAACGCTCTTCCAGAGAAACTTGAGCAAGCGTCAGGTTCGATATTTCCGAAGCCCTGCAACCGGTTGCATACATCAAACATAACAAAGCACGATCTCGTAACGGAAACGCATCTTCCCGACACGGAGCAGCCAACAGGGCATCCACTTTTTCCGGGCTGAGAACCTTGGGAAGGTAGTCCCACAGCTTGGGCGAATTCAGTAGTTCTACAACACTTTCAGTGATAATGCCTTCCAGAACAAAAAAACGAAACAGCGTTTTAATCGCGACCAATTTTCTTCCAATGGAAGAAGCAGCCAGTCTACGTTCATGCAGCGACTTCAAATAAGATGTCATCATTTTCAGATCGATTAGTCGCACGTCTGCAATTTTTTTCGCCTGCAGCCAGTCGAAGAACTGCCGGATATCTCGCGAGTAAGCCAAGACACTGTTATCCGCCATGCTGCATTCTGCTCGCAGAAAGTGAACGAATTCATCCAGCCGCCCGGTCAGTTGCTGTGGCGCGGGAGTTTTATCTACTCGGGATGAAGTCGGCTTGAAACGCGGAGGCATGAAGAGAATGCTTTCATTTTATGTTGTAAGGAACCAAACAAGTTTCAGGCGAGCCGGGGGTGTTAACCCCCGGGTGACTGTGCAGTTGTAAATCGGCGCGCATTCTACACTCGAATGTTACCCGGGTCATCACTGGCCCGGCTCGCCTGAAAATATCATACGACTTTTGCGCAGCATTTCATTGATAAGACCTTGCTATATAACATCGACAGAGCAGGGTAGTCACGACAGCGAGTCTGTTGGTTGTAGCGAATTTGCCTGTTACGACTACTTTTCAAGCAGGTGGGCGACCCATCGTTTAAACAAGCGAATTTTTGAGAGGAGTTTCCCCGTACCCCGAGCCAGTTTTGAGACCGAAAGCAGCCCCTCGCCGATAACGATACGGTCCGGCCAGATTTGATTCAGGTAAGAATCGGCTTTTGCACAACCATCGATTCGTGTTATTTGCGGGAAATGTTCGCAAACATACTCAGCAAGGTGCATTTCGTGGAGCACTCCCGGACTTGCTTCTGCATAGTTTTCGTTGAAGCCAATTTTGAATGCGAACATTTCAGTGCCGCTGATCAGATTAATTGCAGAGGCTGCCACATCGTTATCCACTCGTAGTTCAGAAATGAAGACGCGGTGCTGGGTAGCCAGTTCTGCAACCATACTTTTGACAAAAACGCTATCTGCTTGCTGTGAAGAAAGTGATGTCCCCAGGTTCTTTTTCCAACCGGAACCTTCGACAACAAGAAATCTCTCCAAAGCGGCGGGCGTCTCTTTCTCGTCTGTAATTATCCGAAATTCGACTTTCCCGCGTTTATTCAGACGCTTCAAGTTTCGCCTCATCGTTTTTCGGCGAGAGGCTGACCAATTTGATTCTAATTCTTTCTCATTCAATTTAAGCAGGTCAACAACCGGGGATTCATAAACCGGACGCAGGCGAAATGAACAGCCCAAGCCAGTTGATGATGCTTGTTGATGCAACTGGGTGACCCATTCCTGTTCCAAACGTAATTCCGGAAATTCGATTCCGAACCAGCGGTCCTGATGATGATTCATGTAATCGAGCAGGGAACTGAGGAATTCAGAAGTGGCTCCTTCTGCAATTAAAAAGCCGTGCCGCAAAGCATATTCGCATTGAAAAGGAATCAGATGGGGCAGTGGGAGTGTTTTCGTGGCTCGTGTCTGATGAAAGACCCCCAGTCCGAGAAGCTTGCCGCTTTGCCTGCATTGACAGATGAGAAAAACAGGTTGCTGATGAGGAGGTCTATTTTTCAGAAATGAAAGAACAAAACCGCAGGACAGAAACGGATTCGCAACGTGAGTTTCTGAATCGAGTTGCTTCCATTTCTCGATTAACTCAACACCTAATTCATCAAAAGATAATGCACGAGTTGTATAGATCGAATTACCCTTAGGCTGGCGACTCACATTCTCATCCGCTGGTAGAGACTCACTCGCTGATACTTAACTTCATTAAAACTCACAAGTAAAAAGATCGTGTTCTAAGTCTCTACTTCATAAAAAAGACTTTGTCAAACTGAATTCCTAGACTGATTCCAGTGTTGAATGAGATTGTACTTCAAAATCCAGGAGTACAGATTGTAACGAGCAATAATGCCAGCACGTCTACTTTTTTCTCAGCCGTATGTCATTGGAATACTTTTGTCACTTGTGCAGCAATACCAGGAAATTGACCATTAACAGTACAAAAAGGCGGATCAGGAAATTCCCGACCCGCCTTCTGAACAGACTTTTAACAAACAGGGCATTCAACGCATTAAAGTTAACATTACGATCCTGCGACCACTTTACAGAACGCTTTGAAAGTAACTGGTTCGTCTCGCCCATCGATTGTCACGGTGAAAGTTTCTACCAATGTTCCTTCCCCATCCGGAGTAGAAATCGTCAGCGGAATAACGTGGACAATTTTCGTCTCTTCGGGAATTCTAACTTTGAAAGCGTGCAGGTCTGTTTCGCATTCCACTTTGGAAATTTTGAAGGGGCGTTTTCCGCGAATGACCACACTGACAGTCTTCTCTTGTCCGGGCTTTAACATGCCAAGCGAAACAACGCTGGGGTTGATAATAATATCGGAAACAATTTCACCTTCGACCAGCAAAGGAATACGAGGGTTGGAAGTGTCGTCTGTAATTAAGTTGATTTGACTACGAAACGGTCCGATGACTGCTTTTTTATCGAGAGTTACATTTAAGGTATATCTGACCGAATTTCCGGTACGACTGTTTTCTGCCACTTCAGCCTTGAGGTACTCAGGAAGATTTTCAACACCGCGTATGTGCCAATCTGCACGCCCTGCATACGATACCGAAATCGTTCTTTCTGCCCCTGCTCCCTTGTCAATCGAACCGAAATTAACCGAACCAGGGTCCAGCACAACATCAGTACGAATATAAGCTGCAATGGGAATTCGTACTTCTGCTCGTTGCGGAGAATCGAACGTGATAATTACTGAAGATTCTTTTTTACGTGTGAACTTAACCGTATTCATTACGATTTCAACATAGGCAGATTCCAGCGATTTCAATGTGTACTTGGAAGGTTTGGCAGCGGTGCAGCCGCACGATGTTTTCACATCAGCAATATGAACGGTCTCTTTATAGATATTGGTGACTTTAATACGGTGACGAACATCACTGCCGCGAGCCACCACTCCAAAATCGTGCGACTTTTCCTCAAACATTTTCAAGGCCCACTCAGTACTTTGGCTCGCAGCCTGCACGCCTGAGTTGAATATTAAAAAGGCTAAAATCGCGGTCATACCTATCAGTTGTCTCTTCATCAGATTCCTCGCTCTCTCAAAGGGCTGTCTCTGTTTTACAGGAGTATATATGTGTAACAAAGATCGAATGCCTGTCGTCCAAAATTGTTAGATCTCTACAGCAACAGGATTTTAACCTCGAACAGGATCTAGTCAAAAACAAATTACTGTACTACATCGAAGCAGGAAAGATGAGGTTTCAAATATTAGTTCCCAGTTGATCGTATCTATCAGTAGCGGCTCATTTATTGTTGAAGGATATTTCTAATTCGAAAATTCGTCAATCACATTTTCTATATAAATAATATTCCAACCCCTGAATAAATAACATCGCCACTTCTTAAAAAGACAAAATGCGTTTCCTACCATTAAAACCTACAACCTAATTGACCCTCCGCCAAATTGTTTCTCCTTCCAGAAGCCTGATTGCAAGCCCCTTCGATAACACATGTTACGCGACTTACCTATTTTGATGTCAATTGGCATGCCTCAAAGATAAAGAATGAGACAAAGCCAAAATAAGGCCAATTTCCGAACACGGAAATTTGGCTGAAAAGACTAAATCCCCCTACTTATTTGCTACCAAACATTGATAAAATGACGAATGGAAGCCTCTACTACCCCACCTTAAGAAGTGTACATACCCTGCCATCTTCCCTTTGTTAACAATATTTTTGAATCATGCTTCAGTTTCAATGCCCTCATTGCCAGGCGGTTATTCGCGTTCACAATTCTGCCATGGGCCAGCGTGGCACCTGCCAGAAATGCGGGCAGAAGATACTTGTACCCGCAATGACAGCAAGCTCCACATCAGAACGGGAAGATACCGAAGTTATTCTGCAGGAAGTGGCTCCAGAGGCTCCAGGTCAATGCAGCAAAGAACCTGCTGCTGAGCAGCAAGCAGTCAGCGAGTTGCTTTCTGCTCTTTCTTCTCCAGAAGTGAAACCGACTGATGAAGACCCGATTCTCAATGTAGTAAGACGTGGAAGCCGCTCGAATAACTCTTTTCTGTTGACAGGTTTGATATTTCTGTTGATTGGTGGTTGCGGGGCAGTTGCGTTTTATTATCTGTCTCAGCCATTAATGCAGGCAGAACTGACCGCACGGATAATGCCCGTGGATGCTATCAAGCCAATGTTGATAGGGCGTCACGCGATCCAGCAGCCGGAACTGTTTGAATCGTTTTGGCTCAAAAATCCGGGTAAAAAGATTGAGATCAACAGCCGGCTTCTGGAAACTTCTATCCTGGCACAGAAAAGAGGACTGGAGCTTCGACTTTATCCTGGTCCCGATAACGATTTATATCGTGTTGATATTCTGAAAAATGAACTGTTACATGAATATTACACCAGCCATTCTGCTGAATTGGAAGAGCAACGAAAAAAGGTTCTGATTGATGCAGCAAGTTATTTTCTTGAACAGATGGTTGTGAAAGAAGACATTCTGAGGAAAAATTCGCATTTGTTAATTGAAATTCGCGACCGAATGGTTCTCACGGCGATGGTTCATGGTCTTGGTTTTCGGCTTATCGCAGAGGTCAACGGCAAGCAATACCCTTGCGTCTGGCAGGACAAACAAGACCGTCTCTATTTCGCGCTTCCCAAGGAAACAACCAACTTCATTATCCGAGAGGCGGACATCGCGGGCCAGTACAAAGCTTTTCCCAAAACAATGCGGTTCGATATCTCCAGTCCTCAAGCAAAAAAAACAGTCTCAAAAAAAGCTCCACCAGAACCACTGATCTCCAAAGAGAAAAAAGCGAAGGAGGATAAAAGCGAGGAAAATAAAGAACTGGAAAGTTCAGGAAAAGAAGAGAAACCAACCAAGCCGGAACCAAAGTAGGTGAGACTTTCCAGCCTGACAAATATGGTTTCCAAGATGACCACTCTCTGTTTGACCAGTGAACTCTAAATTATTAATTGAAAGGAACACAGACATTCCTGTCTGTCTTGTTTGAGTACGCTCTATTTGGGGTAAACAAGAATGTCTACCCTCTGTTCAATTATATGTGTTTGAACTAATAAAGGGGCCCATGTATCTAAAAGAATAACCCTCAGCGATTTGGTTTTTGTCAGACCGCGTGCTAAGCTCCTTTCCGCTCCCCTTTTTTAGTAGATGTTCCCTAACCCGGCATAGCCGGAATCAAACAGGAAAAATAAAATAACCACAGAGGCGCAGAGGTCACAGAGAAAAGGATTTCCTGCATCGTCTACAATGTATTGAAATTCTATCTGCTTTTTTTTTGAAAAATTAGTTCTTTTTCTTTTTTTCTCAGTGTTCTCGGTGCCTCAGTGGTTCACTTCTTTCTTCTTTGTGTTAAAAAATATCCTGCCACTTTTGCACAGCATTTCATTGATGAGATCCTAATATCATTTTTTGAGATTATTTCGCAATACTCAAAATAATTGCCCGTTAGTGGCATAGAAAACGTAATGTCACATATAGGCCTCGGACCTGATGAGCGGACAAATTTTCGCAGGAAAGTGATTCTGACGATCTGTCTGATCCTGGCAGTTATTGTGAGTGTTGCCATTTCTCTTTACCGCTGGCATAACGGGGTGGATGCTCAAAACTATGCGGTGCGGGTGATGTTTTCCGTCACTGAAGATTATGTTAAATCACATCAGGGAGCCTGGCCCCGAAGTTGGGCAGATTTGGAATCAGTTCCAATCGCCGGTAAGTGGTATGAAAAATCTCTGGACTACAAACTGGTCAAAGAACACGTCGTGATTGATTTTGAAGCCTCTCCCGAAGAACTGGCCAGGCAGGTTCCCGCTGAATTTCATGCTATTGATGCAAAAAATCCGGTTTTCGATTTTTCAAGAGACCCCAGGCTTGTAGGATTGCTACGAACATTGGAGAGTTATCATAAAAAGAAGCATGGGCGTGGTCAGCAATAGCGGACTCTACGTCAAAGCAGAATAGTCACCAAAATAGATGAAGAGAGGTTCGCGATGGGAACTCCATTTGCTCAGAATGAGACTGAAGCTTACGAAGATCCGCTCGATCTGATGGAAGAAATCGATGTACTCAAAGTGGAAAAAGGGGCGAAAATCCTGGCCCATTTTTACGTCGATGGCGATATTCAGGATATCGCAGATTACACCGGAGACAGTTTGAAACTGGCTCGCGATGCCGCTTCGATTGAGGATTCGACGATTGTTTTTTGTGGTGTCCATTTTATGGGAGAATCTGCAAAAATTCTCAGCCCGGATAAAACAGTTCTCGTCCCCGATCTTCTCGCAGGCTGTTCGTTGGCGGAAAGTTGTCAGGCTCCCGAGCTAAAAGCACGTCAGGATGAATTGCGAGCCGCCGGGCGCAATATCGTTACGGTTGCATATATAAATACGTCTGCTGCGGTGAAGAGTTTGTGTGATTGGATTGTCACCAGCGGCAACGCACAGGAAGTGATTGATCGTATTCCAGCGGATCAGGAAATTTTGTTTGTTCCTGATCAACATCTGGGGCGATATCTGATGGAAGTAACGGGGCGCGAAATGATTTTGTGGCCCGGTGCGTGCATGGTTCACGAAATTTTCAGTTTGCAGGATTTATTGCGAGCCAAAAAGAATAATGCAAATTCAATTGTAATCGCTCATCCTGAATGTCCGCAAAACATCCTGGAAGTTTCTGACTTCATCGGTGGAACAGAAAAAATGCGGCAGTATGTGAAATCGGTGAAAGAGCCGACAACGTTTCTGGTTGCGACCGAATCTGCCATGATTTATCCACTACAAAAAATTGCCCCGCAGCACACGTTCATACCTGTGCCAGGAGTGATGGAATCGACAGGCGAAACATGTGCCTGCAACCGTTGCCCGCACATGGCTCTCAATACGCTGCAAAAAGTGCGGGATTGCCTGAAAAATGGAAGCCCGGAAATCACCTGGGAACCTTATTTTGATCAGGCAAAAGGTGTTTTAGAACGCAGCCTTCTGAAAAACTGATCCCCTCCATCATAAATGGCGCCCGCTGACTTTGTGATCACTGATTCTCATTGATTTGAGATATTCAAAGATTCAGATTGAGGATTACAGGATCATTTTTATTGATTCACCCCTGCTCAAGGCTTGACCAGTCTCGTTCAGGTTCCGAAACTCTATGAAAAACCTTCCAAGTGTTCCCACCTAGCGGTTTGTTCCAGAGAGCAGGGACGCGACTTGCTGGCTACGCTAAGTTTACATCGAGTTTATAGGCTACGTTTGTTGAGATTGGAGTTTTATTCGTGTTAAAGTCAGGAAGTGCATTCATCGTTCGCTGGTGGATTCCACTCCTTATCCTATGGCTCGTGGGTCTGGTAAGCATTTCTTACATTGCCCCCAATTTTAGTGAAGTTGTCTCACCTGGGGAATTTGATTTCCTGCCTCCCGAAGCCGAATCCCTGAAGGCAGAAAGAGTTTTTCGTCAAGCGTTTGAAAAAGATCTGCTTCGTTCGCTAGTGGTTGTGAATATTCGTCGAACTTCTCGTCCGAAAGGTTTGACGACTCCTGAAGAGTTTGAAAAAAAAGGGATTGATCGTAAAAGCGACTTAGATTTTATCGAAGACGACTTACGCCCCAGGCTCGAAAAAATCATTGCTGACCACAATCGACAGGAAGGAACCGCCCATTCTTCCGGACAGGATATTGAAAAAACGGAAGAAGACTACTTCGACGAAGCTGCCAAATCGGTGATTACCTACACCGATACTTTACTTGGGCCGCTGCTGCAAAGTGAAGATGGCAAAGCTTCAATGATTTTGGTGGAGTTGCCCAACGACTTTCTGGATGCCCGCAATGGCTCGATTATTTCTGCAATCGAAAAATTAATATTCGAGAACTCATCGTTTCGAAAAGTGATACCGCCCGGTTTGGAATTGACCATGAGCGGAACCGCAACAGTTGGCAGAGATATGAATGTCGCTGCCAAGCAAAGTGCAGATGCCACAGAATCGGTCACCGTCTTTCTTATCGTGACGATGCTCATTCTCATTTACCGAGCCCCAATCATGGCTCTGATTCCGCTACTAACAGTGATGATTGTTCTGGAAGTTGTGATTTCGATTCTTAGTTTACTTGCCGCCAATAATATTATGGGCGTGTTTGAATCGATGGATATTTATGTCACCGTTGTCACTTACGGGGCAGGGGTTGATTACTGTTTGTTTCTGATCGCAAGATACCGGGAAGAGCTTGAAGCAGGGCTGCATTACGATGAGGCGATCAGCAACGCTGTCTCCAAAACAGTAGCACCACTAATGGCCAGTGCAGGAACTTCGATTGTCGGAATCGGCATGATGATTTTTACCGATTACAAGAAGTTTCAACAAGCAGGAATGGGAATTTCACTGGGGATTTTTGTTGCACTTATCGCCACACTGACATTTACCCCCACTCTGTTAAGACTGATGGGAAAGTGGGCGTTCTGGCCCAAAATTGCACAGGAAAATCCTGGTGAAACTCCCGGCTGGGTTTCCCGTTCTAATTTGGTGAGTCGAATTCTTGAAAGTAACCCTCTGGATAGGTTCTGGAAAAAACTGGCTCTGCTTATTTCTGCGATCCCTGGGAAATTACAGTTTGGGTTCATTGGTCTGATGATGCCCTTTGCAGTGATTGCTCTTATCTGTTTCAACTATTTGAGTTATGGATTACTGACAGAACTCCCCGATGACGCCCGCAGTGTCGTTGGAACGCGCGCGGTGCAGGCGCATTTTCCGGCTGGGACGCTTGGTCCTTCAACAATTTTGCTGGTCAACAGGGAGCAAAACTTTCTGAGTGAAAAGCAAGTCCAGTTGATGAAAAAATTGAGTGATTCGCTTTACAGTCGCCGAAAGGAATTAGGGATCGAGGATATTTTCAGTTCCGCTTATCCTCTTGGGATGACCCCCAAAAGTATCGCAAAACAACACTCGATGGAAGAATCGATGAAGGGACCCGGGATCCTGAAAAAAGCGAGGCGTACCACAATGAGACGACGTGTCATGGATCAATACGTCGGGAAAAAACAGCCAATTGCCGAACATGTTTCCAGGGTGGATATCATTTTCAGTCAAGATCCTTTTACGCAAGGGAGCATCAAGCAGCTTAACCGGGTCTTAAAAGAACTCGATACTGAACTGCCTTTATTGATGAGTGGGAAAACTAATGTGTACGCGTTGGGACCAACAGCCAGTATTCGCGATATGAAAAACACAACTGATTCCGACCAGATTAAAGTCGCAATTCTGGTGTTGATTGGTGTTTACATCGTGCTTGTTGTTCTCTTGAGAAAACCTGCCATTTGCGTGTATCTTATTGCCACGGTCTTCTTTAGTTATCTGGTCACTCTGGGCGTAACCTTTACTCTTTTCTGGGCATTGGATCCGACCGGCTTTGCGGGACTGGATTGGAAAGTTCGCATGTTCCTGCTCACCATTCTTGTCGCGATCGGAGAAGATTATAACATTTTCCTGATCACACGGATCGACGAAGAACGCCGCGAAACAACACCCGTAAAGGGAACGCTGCTCGCACTCACGAAAACAGGAAGCATTATTTCAAGTTGTGGTTTGATTATGGCCGGAACCTTTTGTTCGTTGATGGCAGGATCGCTTGTTGGAATGCAGCAACTCGGTTTTGCGTTGGCATTTGGTGTTCTGTTAGATACCTTTGTAGTACGCCCGATTTTAGTTCCCAGCTATCTAGTCCTGCTGGAACGCGGACTATTCGGTAAGTATTCCCGTTACTTCGGTGCAATTAATCCTCCAGGGAGTAAGAAAACGTAGGTCAGGCTTTCCAGCCTGACGCCATAATACTTGTAGAGAGCACATTCAACAGGCTGGAAAGCCTGACCTACTTTTCAAATTAATGGGAGAGGCAAGTTATGTTTCTATCAAAATCCGCTACGTTATTATGTAGCTTCGCTGCATTACTCGCGATCACAAATATAACCCAGGCAAATCAGAAAACATCTGGTCCGGTTTATGAAATGCGCGTCTATCACACGAATGAGGGAAAGCTGGACGATCTTCTCGCCCGGTTTCGTGATCACACCTGCGAATTGTTTACCAAGCATGGCATGACGAATGTTGCTTATTTTGTTCCCGAAGGAAAGGATAACAAACGGCTCGTCTACTTCATGAAATACCCATCCCGTGCTGCCCGTGAAGCAAGTTGGAAGGGGTTTTTGAACGATCCTAACTGGAAAGCGGCCTACAAAGCATCGATCAAAGAGGGAAGATTGATTCACCAAGTTGATTCAACTTTCCTGACATTGACCGATTACTCACCAGAATTTCCAGACAAATCGCACACGGCGGGGCGTCTGTTCGAACTACGGACCTACACCGCAACACCCGGGAACTTGAAACATCTGCATAGCCGCTTTCGTGACCACACCTTCAAACTATTCGCCAAACATGGCATTACCAACATTGCCTATTTCGATCTCATGCCCGATCAAAAAGGGGCAGAGAACACGTTGGTTTATCTGATCTCACACAAGAATAAGCAAGCTCGCAAAAAATCGTTCGGCGATTTCTCGAAAGATTCCGCTTGGCAAAATGCTCGCAAGCAATCAGAAATAGCGGGCGGCGGTTCGCTGACAACCAAAGGGGGTGTGAAACACGAGTTCCTCATCCCGACCGATTTTTCACCGCTAAAGTAGTACCGTAGGTTAGGCTTTCCAGCCTGACACAATATCGCCCACCGTAGGGTGCGTCGTGACGCACCCTAGACACGACATATTTTTTTGAAGTAATTATGAACGCATTTCATTACCCAAACAACGAACTT